>Ga0207674_10007944_pt1 | contig 12316 bp, 13 predicted proteins | sample KBSCornC72_FD_184303 | JGI IMG/M metagenome (GOLD analysis project Ga0207674, IMG submission 184303) | Corn rhizosphere microbial communities from Kellogg Biological Station, Michigan, USA - KBS Corn C7-2 (SPAdes) (version 2) | ecosystem: Host-associated > Plants > Roots > Rhizosphere > Soil ... | reverse complement strand
GATATCATACGACCGGGCATCGGGAGATCGAGTCATGAACGAACGCAATGCTTTCTCGCTCGCCGGCATTCCGGTCGTGCTGTTCCTCGTCGTCGCGATACCGGCGACGGTCGCGTCGACCGTCCTCGGCATCGACGCGCATCCGTCCGCCGTGCTGTCGATCATCGTGCCGGCGGCACTCGTGATGGCCGCGCTGCTGTTCGCGACCGCGGGCTTCTTCCAGGTGCAGCCGAACCAGGGCCAGGTGCTGCAGCTGTTCGGCCACTACGCCGGCACCGTGCGCGACGAAGGCCTGCGCTGGACCAACCCGTTCTATTCCAAACGCGCGGTGAGCCTGCGCGTGCGCAACTTCGAGTCGGGTCGGCTCAAGGTCAACGACGCGGACGGCAATCCGATCGAGATCGCCGCGGTCGTCGTCTGGCAGGTCGTCGACACCGCCGAAGCCGTCTTCTGCGTCGACGACTACGAGAACTTCGTGCAGATCCAGAGCGAATCCGCCCTGCGCCAGATGGCGCAGAGCTACCCGTACGACGCGCACGACGGCGATGCGCCGTCGCTGCGCAGCCACGGCGACGAGGTCAACACGCACCTGCGCCGCGAGATCCACCAGCGCCTCGGCAAGGCCGGCGTCGACGTCGTAGAGGCGCGCATCAGCCACCTCGCCTACGCGCAGGAGATCGCCCAGGCGATGCTGCAGCGCCAGCAGGCCGGGGCGATCGTCGCCGCGCGCGGACGCATCGTCGAAGGCGCGGTGAGCATGGTCGAGATGGCACTCGCCGAACTCGGCAAGCGCGGCGTCGTCGAACTCGACAACGAACGCCGCGCGGCGATGGTCAGCAACCTGCTCGTCGTGCTGTGCGGCGAACGCGGCACGCAGCCGGTCGTCAACACCGGAACGCTCTACACGGGCTGACGATGCCGTCCGTCGCCGCCGCCGACAGGAGCATGTCCCCCGCCCCGCGCATCGGCTCGTCGCACGCGTGCGGAGGTGGCGCATGAGCGAGAAGAAGGCGTATCCGCTGCGCATCGCGTCGCCCGTGCTCGACGCGATGCAGCGCTGGGCCAACGACGACCTGCGTTCGCTCAACGCGCAGATCGAATACGTGCTGCGCGAAGCCTTGCGCGAAGCGGGGCGCCTGAAGCCCGCGACGAAACCGCGCGCGATCGCCGACGACGCGTCGTGACGCGCCGCGCCGCGGCCCGCGGACCGCGGCGCGGCGCGGCTCAGCCGCGATACAGGCCCGCATGGTAGCGTGCGCCATCCGCTGGAGACCCGTTCATGTCGAAACGATCGCTCGCACCGCTCGCCTTCGCCCTGCTCGCCTGCCTGTCCGCGCAGGCGGCGCCAAAGAAGAAACATGCACCGCCTGCCACGCAGGACACGACGACGCCGGCGGCGGCTTCGCAGGAGATCGACGTCGATGCGATGGCGCGCGCGAAGGACGGCAAGCCGACCGAACCGCTGGCCGATCCCGGCGCGGCGGCGCCAGCGGCGGAAACCCCGCCTGCGGCGCAGGCCTCCGAGGCGACCCCCGCGGATGCCGCCACCGCGGCGGCTGCGCCAACGCCTGCTGCCGCCGAGAAGAGCGCCGAGCCGGCCGCGGACGCAGCGCCGCAAGCGGCACCCGCCCCTGCGGCGACGGATGCGCCGATGGCCGAACGGCCGTCGCCGCTCGCACCCGAGCCACCGCCGAGCGCGACCGACAAGAGCATCGCCGCGGCCTGCGAGGCGCGCGCGACGGCCCTGCTCGACGCCGCGCAGAAGGCCGATTACGCGACCGCGACGCGCGACTTCGACGCCAAGATGCGCACGGCGTTGCCGGCGCCGAAGTTCCAGCAGGCGTGGGAATCACTCGGCCAGTTCGGCCACCTGCAGGCGCGCGGACAGGCGCACCCGATGAAGGGCGACGGCTACATCGCGATCACGGTCCCGTTGATCTTCGACAAGGCCAATCTCTACGCGCAGATCGCCTGCGGCAGCGATGGCCGCATCGCCGGGTTCTACCTGAAGCCGCTCTGAGCGCACGCTCGTGACGACGCACGCCGACGCCGGCCCGGCTCCCGCGCGCTGCGACGACGCGCGGCGGCGTGTACTCGTCGCCGAGGCCCATGCGCTCGGCGTGCCACGCGACTACGGCCGCGTGCGACGCCTCGTCCCCGTGCGCGAACCACGCGACCTGGCGTGCATCGGCGAAGACATCCACCAGCGCCGGCAGTGGCTCGCACCGCGAGCCGCGCGCGCCTACGCGCGCCTGCACGCCGCGGCCGCGGCCGATGCGATCGAACTGCAGCTCGTGTCGGCATTCCGTTCGGCCGAGTACCAGCTCGGCATCCTCAAGCGCAAGCTGGAACGCGGACAATCGATCGACGAAATCCTGCGCGTGAGCGCCGCACCGGGCTACAGCGAACACCACAGCGGTCGCGCGGTCGACCTCACCACGCCCGGCTTCGCCGCGCTCGAGGAGGAATTCGAGCATTCGTCCGCGTTCGCCTGGCTCGTCGCGAACGCGGCGCGCTTCGGTTTCGCGCTGTCCTACCCGCGCGACAACCGGCACGGCATCGCGTACGAGCCGTGGCATTGGTGCTGGCACCGCACGTAGATCTCCGGTCGAGCTCTTTTGGAAGCGGCGGAAGCCGCGATGCTCTTTGCACGAACATGAGCATCGCGGCTTCCGTGCCCCCATATGCGAACCCGCATCAGGTGCGTCGTGCGTGCATTGCGAGCGCGAGCCAGCCGACGATGAAGGCGACGCCACCGATCGGCGTGATCGCGCCGATCCAGCGCGGCGCACCGAGCGCGAGTGCGTAGAGGCTCGCGCAGAACACGACGATGCCCGCGGCGAACGCGAATGCGGCGACGCGCAGCGGGCGATCGTCGCGATGGCGCGCGAGCGCGCCGGTCGCGAGCAGCGCGAGCGCGTGCCAGAACTGGTATTCGACCGCGGTGTGCCAAGTCGAAAGCGCCGCGGCGTCCAGCACGCTGCGCAATGCGTGCGCACCGAACGCGCCGAGCGCGACCGCGACGGTGCCGGCGATCGCGCCGGCACCGGTCGAGAGGCGTGCGAGAGCGGTCGTCATCGCGGCAATCGGCTCCGAGCGGACCCGGAGCCGTGCGCTCAGTGCGCCGCGCCGGCTTTCGCCGGTTTCGCGGGCGGCTTCGCCGCCGGTGCCGCCTTCTTGTCGTCGAGCGGCTTGAGCAGGTCGGACATCGACTTGTTGATGTTCGCGTACTTGTACGCGGGCAGCACGTAGGTCCAGCCGGAGAAGCGCGTGCCGAGGTCGGCGACGTCCTTGTTCAACGCGGCCAGGCGCGTCTCGCGGTCCTTCGCCGCGTCGTCGATCGACGCCGGCTTGACGGGCGTGACCGCCGCGTCGGCCTTGCCTTCCTTCTTCGCCGCGTCGGCCGCCGCGCTCTCGGCGTCGTAGTCGGCCTTGGCCTTCGCCTGCGCCGCCGCGATGCCCTTGTCCGCCTGCGCGGCGTCGAGCGAGGCGGCGAACTGCGCGTAGCTCTTGCCGTCCTTCTCGCACGCCGTCACGTCGACGACGATGCCGTCGAACGTCGCGTAGCGCGCCTTCAGCGCCTGCTCCGGCGGCGGCGCGTCCTTCGCCGCGACGACGTCGTCGAAGCGCAGGCCCGCGAGCGCCGCGGCGAGGCCGTTGATCGCGAACTCCGAACCCGCCTCGCGGCCCTTCGGTACGTCGGCGAGCACGTAGTTCGCATCGCTCTCGGCATTCTTCGCGATCACCACCTTGCTGCCGTCCGCATGCGTAATCGCGACCGCGGCGATGCGCGCCGCCGCGATGTCGGCGAGGTCCTTGCGCAACCAGTCCGCACCGCTCTTGTCGACCGCGAGCGATGCCGACACGAGCCAGCTCTCGGGTTGCCCGGCGACGCGCACGTAGGTGCCGCCACGCGGGTCGGCGTTGCCGACGACGAGCACGAGCGGCTTGGCGAGGCCGTCGAGTTCGACCTGCAGGCCCTTCGCGTCCTTCGCGGCGACGTCCTCGACACCGAGCAGCGCGTATTTGTCCTTGTTCGAGGTCTTCTGCTCGACGCGCCTGGCGTCGGCGAGCTTGAGCAGGAACGCGCGCAGCTTGCCGGTGTCGGCCGGGTAGCCGCCCTTCTCCGCGAGCGTCCAGCCGTTCGCGCCACGCTCGAGCGTCGCGACGACCTTGCTGTCGGCGCCGGTGACGACGACCTTGGCGACGTCGTTGACGTGGTCGCGCAGTTCCGGCACGAGGTAGGCCGAAGCCTCCGCCTGCCCGCTCTGCGGCCGGTTCGAATGGTTCAACGCGACCGCGGCGCCGATCGCGACGAGCGCGGCCACGCCGAGGCCGATCAGGGTCTTCTGGTTCATGCGTGGGCTCCCTGGGCGGCGCGACGACGCTGCATGCGCCACCACGCGAACGCGAGCGCGGCGAGCGTGACGAGCAGCGGCATCAGCACGATGTTGACGAGCTTCAGGCGCGTGCCGAGCGACTCGATTTCGGCGTCGAGCTGGCGCCGCACCTGGCGCAGCTCCTTGCGGATCTCGAGCTTGCGGTCGAGGAACTTCTCGAGCTCGGCCTTCTGCTCGGTCGAGAGGATCTGCGCCTGGTCCTGGCTCTTCGCGCTCTGCAGTTCGGTGAGCTTGCGCTCGGTCTCCGACAGTTCGCGCTGCAGGTCCTGCTCCTTCGCGCGGAAGCGCTCGTCGGCGTTGCGCTTGATCGCCTCGACCGTGGTGAACGGGCGTTGCGACGTCGCGCGACCGCGGATCGAGATGAGGTCGCTCGAGCCGGCCATGTTGTCGAGCGCATTGACCGCGAAGTCGCCGTTGTTGGCGAACGGATTCATGATCTGCTGGCCGAGGAACGGACGCACCTGCACCCACATGCGGTCGCTGAGCAGGTCGGTGTCGGCGACGAGCACGATCTGCCCGTTCGCGTCCTTCGACTGCTTGAGCGCGCCGGCGTCGTTGCGCTCGGGGAACGCGGTCTTGAACGTACCGGACAGGCGCGCCGCGATCACGAACGGCGAGCCGGCGGCCTTGTAGCCCTGCAGCAGCGAAGACGGATCGCCGAGCATGCGCAGGCGGTCCGACGGCACGTTCATCGCGTCGGAGGTCGTCTGCAGCAGCGGCACGAGCTTCTCGTCCTTGGCGTCCTTGGCGAGGTCGAACGAACCCGCGGTCGACACGTTGATGCTGTCGAGGTTCGCGGTCAGCACGTCGTCGTGGTTGAGGTCGGCCTGGGTCAGGCCGAGGATGCCCGGATGGCGCACCGGCGCCGTGCCTTCGCCGGTCTGGATCGGCAGGCCGCGCGCACGGTCGAGCACGACCTTGTGCGCGTCGTATTCGACGCCCCACGCCTTGAACAGCTTCGGCAGGTCGGACGACTTGTCGGCCATCATGCCGGCCATCGGGTTGGACGGATCGGCGCCGCTGTCGTCGAGCTCGGCGCTCGGGTCGACGAACACGAGCAGGTGGCCGCCGCGCAGCACGAACTGGTCGATCGCGTATTGCGCGTCGTCGGACAGGTTCTTCGGCTGCACGACGATGAGCACGTCCATGTCCTTGTCGATCGCCTTGAGGCTCGCCGCGTCGACCGGCTTGACGTCGAACAATTGCGTCCATTGCTGGTAGATCGCCCACGGCTGGCGCATCTGCTGCGCCTGCGGATCGAAGCCGGCCGCGATCGGCAGCCCCGACAGCAGGCCGACGACCGGCTTCTTCGGCGTCTCGAGGTCGTGGATGAGCTTGGCGACGTCGTACTCGAGGAACGCTTCCTTGTCCGGCTGCAGGAACGGGATCGAGGCGTGGCCGTTGGTCGAGTTGGTGCCGGCGATGCCGAGGAACACCTTGTCGCCCGAAGCCGACACCGGCACGGCCTGCAGGCCGAGGCTCGCCGCGCGATCCTCGTCCTCGGAGAACGGCAGCGGGTCGATCACCTGCAGTCGCAGCTTGCCGCCGGAACGCGCGGCCATCTCCTGCAGCATTTCGCGCACGGTCGTGAAGTAGCTGCGCAGCTGCGGGATTCCCTCGCTCGCCTTGTCGGAGAAGAACAGGTAGAGGTCGATCGGCTCGTCGATCGACTTCAGGATGTTCCTGGTGCCGTCGGAAAGCGTGTACAGGTGGTTCTGCGTGAGGTCGGCGCGCGCGCCGCGGAACACGACGTTGACCAGCAGCATGACCGCGACGAACAGCGCGGCGAGCACGGCCAGTGCGGTACCCGAAAGGGCCTTGCGATTGAGTTGCATGCTCGGATCCCTCCTCAGGCCGCTTTCTTCATGTCGATGACGACCGCCGTCGCGTACAGCCAGACGCCGATCATCAGGACGAAATAGACGAGATCGCGCAAGTCGATCACGCCCTTGCTGATCGACGCGAAGTGGGTCAGGAAGCTCAGGCCCGAAATCGCGTCGGCGACGCCCTGCCCGGCGATCGCGCGGATCGCGTCGAGCACGAGCGGGTAGCCGGCGAGCAGCAGCAGGAAGCAGATGACCACGGTCAGGATGAACGCGACGACCTGGTTGCGCGTCGACGCCGACAGGCACGAGCCGATAGCGAGGAACGCGCCCGCCATGAGCAGCGAACCGAGGTAGCTCGCGAAGATCACGCCGTTGTCGGGGCTGCCGAGGTAGTTCACGGTGAGCCAGATCGGGAACGTCAGCGCGAGCGCGATCGCGATGAACGCCCAGGCGGCGAGGAACTTGCCGAACACCGCCTGCCACATGGTGATCGGCAGCGTGAGCAGCAGCTCGATCGTACCGGTCTTGCGCTCCTCGGCCCACAGGCGCATCGATACCGCGGGCACGAGGAACAGGTACAGCCAAGGATGGAACGTGAAGAACGCCTGCAGGTCGGCCTGGCCGCGTTCGTAGAAGTTGCCGAGGTAGAACGTGAACGCGCCCGACAGCAGCAGGAAGATCACGATGAAGACGTAGGCGACCGGGGTCGAGAAGTAGCTGCGCAGTTCGCGCCGGAAGATCGTCATGGTGCCGCTCATGTGCGCGCCTCCTTGCCCGCCGCGCCCTGGGTGATCGTGCGGAACACCTCGTCGAGGCGGCCCGCTTCGAGCTCGAGCTCGCGTACGGCCACGTTCTGCGCCTTCAGCGCGTCGCCGACGGCGACGAAGATCGAGCGGCCCGGCTTCGGGAACGCGGTGATGCGGTTGTCCTGCGGATCGATCTCGATCGCGGCGATGTCCGCCACTTTCGCCAGCGCCTCCTTCGCCTGCTGCAGGTCGTTCGCGGTGAGCGACACCGCCTGGTGGTAGCGCGAGCGCGCCTCCAGTTCCGACGGCGTCGCGTCGGCGAGCACGCGCCCGCCCGCGATGATGATCGCGCGCGTGCACACCGCGTGCACTTCCTCGAGCAGGTGGGTCGAGATGATGATCGTCTTGTCGCGCGCCATCGAATTGATGAGCGTGCGCACTTCCTGCTTCTGGTTCGGGTCGAGGCCGTCGGTCGGCTCGTCGAGGATGAGCACCTTCGGGTCGTGCAGGATCGCGCCGGCGAGGCCGACGCGGCGCTTGAAGCCTTTCGAGAGCGTGTCGATCGGCTGCTCGAGCACGCGCTCGAGGTGCAGGCGTGCGACCGAGTCGTCGATGCGCTGGAAGCGCCGCTCGCCGGAGAGGCCACGTACGTCGGCGATGAAGTCGATGAACTCGCGCACGGTCATCTCGCCGTAACTCGGTGCGCCTTCCGGCAGGTAGCCGAGCACGCGCTTGGCTTCGAGCGGCTGCCGCTCGATGTCGAAGCCGGCGACCGTGGCGCCGCCCGAGGTAGGGGCGAGGAAACCGGCGACCATCTTCATCGTGGTCGACTTGCCGGCGCCATTGGGCCCGAGGAAGCCGAGCACCTGGCCGGGCTCGACCTTGAAACTGATCGCGTCGACGGCGGTGAAGTCGCCGTAGCGTTTGGTGAGTTGTCGGGTTTCGATCATCGTCTTCGCTGCACCTGTTGACGGACATGGCAGCCCGCGCACGCGAAAGCCACGCGGGCGACTACCCCCAGATGGATGTGGCGCACCGCGTCGGCCGACGACGTCGCGAGCGGGCCGTGCCCGCCGGCATCGCAGCGACCCCGGACGCGGGGCGCGCGGAAAGATACCGCAAAGGCGGACGAAAGTTCCCGCGTCTCACGCGAGCCGCCACGGCGGCGGGTAGCGCCGACCCTCGCGCAAGGGCCGGAAACACGATGCCTGCGCGACGAATCCGGCCGTCGCACCCGCGTGCCAGCCACGGATGCCGGCGAGCGGCAGCGGGCGCAGCTCCTGCGGATCCGCGAGCACGGCGCCGGCGTGGATCGCCGCGGCGATCCCGGCTTCATCGCGCGGCCGACGCGCGATGATGGCGGCTTCGCCGACGTCGCCGAGCGCGTCGTCGGCGACCTCGACGACGAGGCACTTCGCAACCGGCAGGTCGTGGCCGTTCCAGACGTGTTCGAGCAGCGCGTGACCGAACACGGTGACCGCGATCGCCGGGCCCCACGCGTCGCGCTCCCCGGCGAACAAGGTCGTCCAGTCGTGCGCGTCCCACGCCGCGAGCAGCCGCGGCGCCGCGAGCCAGACGATCGCGCCGGCCTCGTCGAAGTGGGTCAGCGCGCACTGCCCGCGCGTACGCTGCTTCGCGCCGATGCGCGCGACGTCGGCCGCCTGACGCGCATTGAGCGCCCACTTGAGCTGCGGATGGCGCAGCCAGACCAATGCATTGAACGCATCGTGCGCGTCGTGTTCGCGTGTCGCGAGCACGTGGTGCGTGGCGATGCGCGTCTCGTAGTGCAGTCCGTCGTCGAGCAGCGCGCGCGTCTGCGCGCGGAACGCGGGACGCGCGATGCCGTCGTCGTGCTGCGCACTCAAGCGACGCGCCTCGAGCTCGTCGAGCCCCGGCAACGGCGACGCCGGGTCGAGCCATGCGCGCAGCAGCGGATGCGCGCACGGCGCGCGCGCGCAGGCGAACGAAGGCGCGAGGCCGATCGCCGCGTTCACGAGGGGGCCGGCGCGAACAGGATCGAAACGCCGATGCCGGCCTGCCAGTCGGTCGTCGCGCGATCGAGCGCGCGCAGGAACGACGCGTCGAACTGCACGCGAGGCGTCGCCATCCAGCTGAGGCCGCCGCCGGCCTCGCGCGCATGCGACGCACCCGAGCCGACACCGCCCTCGACGTAGCCGGCGAGGCGATCGCGCAGCGGGAATCCGTAGGCGAGCGCGACGAGCGCGCCGTTGCCGTCGGGTCCCCAGTGCCGGTCCGCGTAGAGCGTCACGCTGCGGTCGTCGCCTGCGGGCCACGCCATCGAAACGCCGAGATCGCGCGGATGGCCACCGCCACCGATCGGCGCGCGACCGGTCGGGACACCGGCCGTCGCGAGCACGGCGAGCGAGAATGCCTCCGAATTCCACGGCGCGACCTTCACGCCGATCCGTGCATCGCCGCCGCCGCTCGCACTCGTCGACACGCCCGGGCCGCGCACGTCGACGCGTCCCCAGCTGTCGGCGCCGAGCTGCAGTTCGACGCCGTCGGCGACGCCGCAATGGAGCAGGCTGTCGGCGACGACGTCGGTCGTGCGCACGCGCGCGACGCGGTCGGTGTCGGCGTCGAACAGGCCCTGCTCCCACGCGCACGACGCGCGCGGCAGCGTCGCCGTCGCGAATGCGAGGCCAGGCCGGTCGAAGGCGGGCACGTCGCCGTCCGCCTGCGCGGGCATCGCCGCGAGCGCGAACATGCCTGCCGCGACGAACATCGATCCAACCCTGCGCTGCATGCCTGGCCCTCCTTCGCAGCACGCATCGTAACGCAGCCGACGGCGCGCGCTTGGCCTATGATGGCCGCCGGCGCCCGCATCCGTCCTGCCGATGACGACCCCGCAAGCCGCCTCGCACGATCCGCTGTACGCCGCCGCGTACGCGGAGCTGCATCGCCTCGCACGGCGCGAACGACGGCGCGCGAACGCGCCCGCGACGATCAACACGACCGCGCTCGTGCACGAGGCGTGGTTCAAGCTCGGCCGCGGCGACCTCGGCACGCGCGTCGCGCGCAGCGACTTCCTCGCGATCGCCGCGCACGCGATGCGCCAGGGGCTCGTCGACCATGCGCGCCGCATGAACGCGGACAAGCGCCGCCACGTCACCGTCACGCTGGGCGAGGCCGAACGCGAGCCCGCGGCGCCGGTCGCGATGCTCGAACTCGACGACGCGCTGCGCCGGCTCGAAGGCACCGACGCGCGCCTCGCGCGCATCGTCGAGCTGCACGTGTTCTGCGGCCTCGAGTTCCGCGAGATCGCCGAGGCCGAAGGCATCTCCGAGCGCAGCGTGTTCCGCCTCTGGCGCAGCGCGCGCGTGTTCCTGCTCGACGAGCTCGCCGCGTGAACGCGCGCGACGCCGACTGGCCACGCCTGCTCGAACTGTTCGGCCGGCTCGTCGACGCCCCCGTGGACGAACGCGAAAACGCGCTCGGCGAACTCGTCGCAGGCGAGCCGGCGCTGCACGCACGCCTGGTGCGCTTGCTCGCGCTCGACGCGTCCGGCAGCGACCTCGCCGCCGAGGTGTCGGCCTGGCGCGACACGCTGATCGCGAGCGACGCCGCGAAGGTCCCTGCACGCATCGGCGCCTGGCGCATCGTGCGCGAACTCGGCAGCGGCGGCATGGGGCGCGTCCACCTCGCCGAGCGCGCGGACGGCGCCTACGAGCAGCAGGTCGCGCTGAAACTGATCCGCGCCGATGCGATCACGCCGGCGGCCCTCGCACGCTTCGCGGCCGAACGGCGCATCCTCGCGCGCCTCGACCACCCGGGCATCGCCGCGCTCGTCGACGGCGGCGTCGACGACGAAGGGCAGCCATGGTTCGCGATGCAGTACGTCGACGGTCGCCCGCTGCCGCAGCACTGCGTCGAACGAAACCTCGACGCGGCCGCGCGCGTGCGGCTCATGATCGGCGTCTGCGACGCGGTCGCCTACGCGCACCGCCAGCTCGTCGTGCACTGCGACCTCAAGCCGTCGAACGTGCTCGTCGACGAGCGCAGCCAGCCGCGCCTGCTCGATTTCGGCATCGCCCGCCTGCTCGCCGCGAACGATTCCGACGCGTCCGTCGCGACGCAGACCCAGGCGCGCGTGATGACGCCGGGCTACGCTGCGCCCGAGCAGCTCGTCGGCGAAACGGTCGGCGTCGCCGCGGACGTCTATGCGCTCGGCGCGATGCTGCACGAATTGTTGGCCGGAAGGCGCCCCTACGCCGACGACGGCGAAACACCCGCGGCGATCGCGCTCGCCCAGGCCAGGGGCGAGCCACCACCGATGTCGCACGGACCGACCCGCGCAGGCGGCGTGCCGGCGATACGCCTGCGCGGCGATCTCGACCTCATCGTCGCGACGGCACTGCGTCACGATCCCGAGCGCCGCTACCTCGGTGCCGACGCACTCGCCGACGACCTGCGCCGCCACCTCGACGGCCGGCCGCTGCTCGCGCAGCGCGACCGCCGCGGCGTGCGCCTGCGCAAGTTCGTCTCGCGGCATCGCGTCGCGGTGCCCGCGGTCGCGCTCGCGGCGATCGCGCTCGTCGCGACGGCCGTGTACGCGAGCCTGCAATCGCTCGACGCGCGCCACCAGGCGCAGCGCGCGGAGTCCGTGCGCGCGTTCCTGCTCGGCCTGTTCGAACAGGCCGATCCCGATCGCGGTGGCGGACGCTCGCTGAGCGCGCGCGACCTCATCGACGCCGGCGCGCGACGCGTGCGACACGATCTCGGCGGCGACCCCGACACGCGAATCGAATTGCTCGGCGTGGTCGGCAACCTGTACGCCTCGCTCGGCGACAGCGCGGCGGCGGCGGACGTCCACGCGACGCGCCTCGCTGCGGCGCAACGGCAGTACCCGACCGGCGATCCGCGTGAAGTGCGCGCGCGCATCGACCTCGCGCAGGCGGAGAGCGAGCGCGACCATTTCGAGCGTGCGCGCGAGCTCGCCGACGGTGCGCTCGCCGCGCTAGGCAACGGCGGCGAAGCGATGTTGCGCGCCGATGCGCTGGCGACACTGGGCGCGATCGAGAAGCGCGCGGGCCGCTACGACGCCGCGATCGACGGGCAGCGACGGCGCATCGCGGTGCTGCGGCAGACGCACGCCGACGGCATCGCCCTCGCGGCCGCCTACGACGATCTCGGCGTCGCGCAGCACGCGCTCGCGCGCTACGACGAATCCGCGCGCAACTACGCCGAAGCGTTGCGCCTGGTCGAAAGCGAGGCCCCGTTCTGATTCTCGTGGGCTGATTTCCGCTTGTCAGGGCTGAGGTCGGCCCGCACAACCTCGGCTGCACCACGCCGAGGGACGCCGCGCCATGCCCCACGACATCCC
>Ga0207674_10007942_pt1 | contig 12317 bp, 9 predicted proteins | sample KBSCornC72_FD_184303 | JGI IMG/M metagenome (GOLD analysis project Ga0207674, IMG submission 184303) | Corn rhizosphere microbial communities from Kellogg Biological Station, Michigan, USA - KBS Corn C7-2 (SPAdes) (version 2) | ecosystem: Host-associated > Plants > Roots > Rhizosphere > Soil ... | reverse complement strand
TCGCTGCTGGTAACCAGCGCGGCTCCGGGCGACGGGAAAACCACCACAGCGGCGAATCTGGCCTCGGCTCATGCGGAACAAGGCAAGCGCACGCTGCTGATCGACGGCGATCTGCGGCGGCCCAGCGTCCATCGCAATTTCAATTTGCCCAGCGTGGTGGGCCTGTCGAATGCTCTGCTGGGCGAAGTCTCCTGGCGGGAGGCTCTCATTCAGACCGAGGCGCTTCCGCATCTGTATATTCTGCCGGCGGGTCCTCCTTCGCGGCGGGCTTCGGATCTGGTTGGCCGGGGGCTCAGCGAATTGCTGGAAGAAGCTTCCGTCGAGTACGACCTGGTGATTCTGGACGCGCCTCCCCTGCTGGGTTTCGCCGAACCCTTGCAAATGGCGAGCGCGGTGGATGGCGTGATCGTGGTGGCGCGCGCCGGCCGAACCAACCGCCGGGCGGTAGCGAGCGTGCTCGCGACTCTGCACCGCTTGCGCGCGAAGGTAGTTGGATTGGTGCTTAATGAGGTCCACCAAGAACTCAGCGACAGCTATTACTATTACGGCTCTTATCGTTCCTACTACCGGGGGCGCGAGATCCAAGAAGGGGTGTCGTCTTGAGCGCGGCGGCGGTGGCGCGGGGACACGAGAACTTAGCGGCAAGCGCCGCCGTGGCAACGCCAGGCGCGGCGCCGGACGCGTCGCACACCGTGATCGGCATTCACGATGGGCATAACGCGTCAGTGGCTCTGGTGCGCAATGGGCGCGTGGAATTCGCCCTGCAAGAAGAGCGGATCACGCGCGTCAAGAACCAGGGCGACGCTCCGGGCAATGCGCTCGCGAGAGCGCTGGCTGTAGCCGCTGACGCCGGCGGCAGCGCGCGCATCGCACTCAACGGCCGCTATATGAATTACGGCCAGTGGCAGAGAAAGACAATCCTCGACGACTACGGCCGCGGGTCTACTTTCGCCAGCCGGATCAGGCAGCAACTCAAGAACACTTTCGTGGACCGTGGATACCAGCGGGGCAAAGCCGCTTCGCGTGCGGAGAGCTTGAGTGAATTAGGCCTGAGCCGGGAGCGTATGGAACCTGTCGAGCATCATGTGGCCCACGCCTCGGCGGCCTACTACGCCTGTCCCTGGGCGGAAGAGCGGGTCCTGGTGCTTACGTGCGATGGATCGGGAGACCGCTTGTCGGCGACGGTGAGCCTGGGCGAGCGCGGCGATCTGACGCGCATCGCGCAGATATCGGAGCATGATTCGATCGGCCGATTATACGCAATGGTGACGCGACACCTTGGCATGGCGCCGCTGGAACACGAATACAAAGTGATGGGACTGGCTCCCTATGTCACAGATGGAGCCAAGACCGCCGTGGCCGCCGAGTGGTTTCATCAACTGTTCGAATTTACCCGCGAGCCCATGATCTGGCAGCGTCGCCCCGGAGTTCCATCGATGTATTCGGCGAGCGCATTCTTAAACCGTCTGCTAGCCGGGCAACGCTTCGACCTGATTGCGGCGGGCGTTCAGCGCTTTATCGAGGATTGGCTCGTGGCCTGGGCGCGCAACTGCATCCGCGAAACCGGAATTCGTAAAGTGGCCTGCTCCGGCGGCGTCTTTATGAACGTTAAGGCCAATCTGCGCCTGCTGGAGATTCTGGAACTGGAAGACCTCTACATATTTCCCTCTTGCGGGGACGAATCGAACAGCATCGGCGCAGCCTTGCGGGTGGCGGCACAGATGGGCCATCGGCGCCCGGGCGCGCTGGGGCCGATTTATTACGGGGAGCCGATCACTGACAGCGAGGCTGAGAGGGCGCTCGACGCGGCCGGCGGCGGCAACAACAATGTGCGTTTCCGCACTTTCTATCTAAGTGACATTGAGCGCAAGACAGCTGAGATGCTGGCCGCAGGTAAGATCGTGGCGCGAGCCAGCGGCGCAATGGAATTCGGAGCGCGGGCGCTGGGCAACCGTTCGATTCTCTCGCGCGCGGATTCGCCTGCGGCGGTCCGGATCATCAATCAAATGATCAAGAGCCGGGATTTCTGGATGCCCTTCGCGCCTTCGGTGCTGGCCGAGCGAAGCGGCGAATATTACAGCAAGCCCAAGCCGGTAGCGTCGCCTTACATGATGTTTGCGTTTCCGTCGCGGCCCGAGAAGCGGGCGGCGTTCGCGGCCGCGCAGCATCCCTACGATTTCACCACTCGCCCGCAAGAGGTCACCGCCGCGGACAATGCGGATTATTACCGGCTGCTCAAAGAGTACGAAGCCCGAACCGGTGAAGCAATCGTGTTGAACACATCGTTCAATCTGCACGGCGAGCCGATGGTCTACCGGGCACGCGACGCGGTGGATGTGTTTCTGCGCAGCGGTCTGGAGTATATGGCACTGGGCAACTGGTGGGTGGAGAAGGCGGCCAAGACAACATGAAGACACTGGTCACGGGGACCGCCGGCTTCATCGGCTATCACGTCTCCGAACGGCTGCTGGCCGAGGGGCGGCAGGTGCTGGGCATCGATAATCTGAACACCTACTACGACCCCGGTTTGAAGCGCGCGCGCCTGGCGCGGCTGCGGCTCTATCCGCAATTTGAATTTGCGCCCACCGATATCGCTCACCGCGCGGCGATGGAAGCACTGTTCGAGCGAGGGGCTTTCGGCAACGTCATTCACTTGGCGGCGCAGCCGGGCGTGCGGGAGTCGATCGAGCATCCTCACGCCTGCGCGGAAGCGAACTTGACGGGCTTCTTGCATGTGCTCGAAGGCTGCCGCCGTGCGCGGGTGCGGCATCTGATTTACGCCTCCTCCAGTTCGGTATACGGCGCCAATACCAAACTGCCGTTTTCGACGGCAGATGCAGTGGACTCGCCGATTTCGCTCTATGCGGCGAGCAAACGCGCTAACGAACTGATGGCGCATTGTTACTCTCATCTATACGACCTGCCTGCGACAGGCCTGCGCTTCTTCACGGTGTACGGGCCGTGGGGGCGTCCCGACATGGCGCCGTTTCGATTCGCCGCGGCGATTCTGAGCGGTCAGGCAATCGACGTTTATAACTATGGACGCATGTGGCGCGACTTCACCTATATAGATGACATCGTCGAAGGGGTGCTGCGCATCGCAGCGCGGGAGCCGGCGGGCTGCCGGCTATTCAATGTCGGGAGCAGCCAGCCGGTGGGGCTGCTGGAGTTTATCGGCGAACTCGAGGGGATTTTCGGCAAACGCGCCCGCAAGCGCTTTCTGCCGGCGCAGCCCGGCGACGTGATTGCGACCCACGCCGACGTGGACGACTTCTGGCAGGCGGCAGGGTTCAGGCCGTCGACGCCGTTGGCGGTAGGCATTGAACGCTTTGCCCGTTGGTATCAGGAATATTTCGGGGAGGGAATGCATGAGCACAGCTACACCCACGCTCATTTCGACCACGCCCGCCGAGCACGGGTATTTCACGCACCCTGAGGGCCGCGTCGAATCGAGCGAAGTTGGCGCGGGGACCCGGGTGTGGGCCTTCGCACACATTCTCAAGGGCGCGCGCATCGGCGTGGATTGCAACATCTGCGACCACACTTTTATCGAAGGTGGCGCGGTGGTGGGGGACCGCGTCACCGTGAAATGCGGAGTCCAGTTGTGGGACGGAGTGACGCTTGAGGATGACGTCTTCGTTGGGCCGAACGCTACCTTCACCAACGATCCTTTTCCGCGCAGCGGGCGGCGGCCAGCGGAATTCACGCGCACTTTGGTGCGACGCGGGGCGTCGATTGGAGCCAACGCGACTTTGCTCCCCGGCGTGACCGTGGGCCCGCAGGCCGTGGTGGGCGCGGGGGCGGTAGTAACGCGGGACGTTCCGCCACGCGCCATTGTTATGGGAAATCCCGCAGTGGTCACGGGCTTCGTGGACCATGAGTCCCGCGCATGCGTCCCGGAGGTGCGCGCCGTGCCGGCACAGGTCAAGACGCCGCTAATCGCGGGCGCAGGACTCTACGAACTGCCGCGAGTGACCGATAACCGGGGCCATTTGTCATTCGCCGAACTCGGCCATTCCCTACCCTTTGCGGTGGTGCGCTACTTCCTGGTTTTCGGCGTGCCCAGCCGGGAGATCCGCGGCGAACACGCGCACCGGGTGCTGGATCAGTTCCTGGTTTGCGTTCACGGGAGCTGCTCGGTGCGCTTGTTTGACGGCGATGCCGGCGAAGAGATTCTGCTCAATCGCCCGGATTTGGGGCTGCATGTGCCTCCCATGGTGTGGACTACCGAGTACAAATATTCGCCCGACGCGGTGCTGCTGGTGCTGGCCTCCGACATTTATCGCGACGGCGATTACATACGCGATGTGGATGAATACCTGGCCCTGCAAGAAGAGATAAAGGGAGAACTCTGTGATCCCGTTCCTTGACCTTCGACTAGCAAGCGAAGAACTCCGCCCCGAAATTGACCGCGCCATCGCGCGGGTAGTGACATCCGGCTGCTACATTCTGGGCGCGGAAGTAGAGGCTTTCGAAAGCGAATTCGCGGCGTACTGCGGCGCGCGCCATTGCGTGGGAGTCGGCAACGGCCTGGACGCACTGACGCTGCTGCTGCGGGGGCTCGGAATCGGCGCGGGCGACGAAGTGATCGTGCCGTCGAACACCTATATCGCCACCTGGCTGGCGGTGTCGGCAGTGGGCGCGAGAGTGGTGCCGGTGGAACCGGATGCGTCTACCTATAACCTGGACCCCGAGCGAGCGGAGAACGCCCTTGGCCCGCGGACACGTGCGATTCTGGCGGTGCACTTGTATGGACAGCCGGCGGCAATGGGAGCGCTCGGCGAAATCGCACAGCGGCACGGGGTGATGCTGGTGGCCGACGCGGCGCAAGCCCACGGTGCGGACTTGGGCGGCTATTCTTCAGCCTTCAGTTTTTATCCCACCAAGAATCTGGGAGCGCTGGGGGATGGCGGAGCCGTGGTCACTGATGACGCTACGCTGGCAGGGCGCATTCGCGCACTGGGCAACTACGGGTCTAGAAAGAAGTATTCGAATGAGGTGCGCGGAGTGAACTCGCGCCTGGATCCGGTGCAGGCGGCGGTGTTGCGGGTGAAGTTACGGCACCTGGATGAGTGGAACCGCCGGCGGCGGAAGATCGCCCAGCTTTACCTGGACCAACTGGATGGAATTCCCGATCTGGTGTTGCCGCGCGTGATCGAGGGTGGCGACTCGATGTGGCACGTTTTCGCGATCCGGCATCCGCAGCGCGACTGGCTGGGGCGCCAGTTGGCACTGGAAGAAATCGGGACGTCGATTCATTATCCGGTGCCGCCGCATCTGGCGGAGGCCTATCGCGATGCCGGCTACCGGCGCGGATCTTTTCCGCTGGCGGAGCGCATCGCCGCAGAGGAACTGAGTCTGCCACTGCATCCACATCTCACCGGTGAACAGGTGGAGGAAATCATCGGCTCAGTGTGTCTGGCGGCGTGCGTACCGATAGAGGATGTGGCGTGATCGCGCCCCCTCTTGTCGTTGCGACTCAAGTGCCGCCCGCACCGCGGATCTACCGGCCAGTGCTGCGGGCCATGAGCCAGACCGGAGCGGCGGCGCTGGCGAGCGGCCTGTTGAGTGCCCTCGCGACCAAAATTATTGCGGTAGCGGGCGGCCCTGCGGCACTGGCAACTTTGTCCACGCTGCAACAGCTGCGGCAGGCGGCGGTGGTAGCCGCAACCGGCAACGGCCAGACGGCGCTGGTACGGGGGTCGAGCGCGCTTAGCGGACGTGAGCGGTCGGAACACGTGCGCACGGTCGCGTGCTTATTTGCCGCTGCGACTGCGCTGGTCGCCGGGAGCATGATTCTGTGGCCGCAGCCGCTCGCGGCGCTGGCGGGACTCGGGCCGGGCGCGGGGCGCCTGATTCCGTGGCTCGCTATCCCCGTGGCGTTGACCAGTTTCCTGGTTTTCGCGAGCGCAGTCTTGAACGCGCTGGGAGCGATCGGGCGGCTGGCGATGCTCTCGGTGATTGCCTCGGCCGCGATGGCTCTGGGCGCGTGGCCGGCGGCGCGGGCATTCGCCGTGGGACAACGAAGCGCGCTGGTGGCGCTGTTGACGTTCTCCGCGGCAGTTAGCGTCGCCGCAGCTTTGATCGCGCTAGTTGGGTTTCACGGCAGGCTGGAAGGATGGTTTCACGGGCCCGGCTCGTGGTGGAGCGGAAAGGCCGCCCGCAGCTTCGGCATTATCTCGGTGACGCTGCTCGCGAGTGGTCTGGCGGCTTCAGGAGCGCTACTGGCGGTGCGCCGGCACATCCTTTTCACGCAGGGGCTGATAGTAACCGGCCAGTTCGATGCGGCATGGGGCCTCAGTATGAATCAAGTCACCTTGGTGTTGTCGTCCGTGCAAACGTATTATCTGCCGGCGGTAGCGAAATCCCGCAGCTTGACGGAGCGCGACGGGCACATCTCGAGTGTGCTTACCGTAGCGGCGCTGACGGCAGCGGGCGTGATCGCCGGGATCGCTCTATTCAAGCCGTGGTTTCTTCGGATGCTCTACGCGGCGGCTTTTGAGCCGGCGGCGGCCTATTTGCGCTGGACGCTGCTGGGCGATTACTTGAAGGTGACCAGTTGGATCTTGTCGATTCCGATTCTGGCGGCCGGGGACATGAAGATGTTTCTGGCGGCAGATCTGGTGGCCTATACCGTGTTTGTAGCGGTGGCCACGGGACTCCCTCCGGCGCGGACCGCAGCCTCTAGCGCGGCGATCGGATTCGTGGCGATGTACGCGGCGCACCTGCTGCTCTGCGCGATTTACTTGCGGCTAAAGTTGCGGTTTGTTCCGGCACGCCGGACTCTGGCGGGCTGGGTGCTGGGGCTGGCGGTGGTGACGGCGGTCTCGGCGCTGAACTGGGAGAAGACGTGAAGCTCTCCGTAGCGATCGCTACTTATAACCGCGCCGCGATGGTGCCGGACTCGATCGCGGCGGCGCTCCTGCAATCGCGCGCGCCCGACGAGATCGTGGTTGCCGACGACGCTTCGACGGACGGCACACGGCCGGTGCTCGACGACTGGTCCAGAAGCGACGGGCGTGTGCGCGTGATCCGACAAACCGTGAACTCGGGCGGGGTGGCGAACTGGAACGCTGCGATGGCTGCGGCCAGCGGCGATTTCATCGCCTGGTGTTCCGACGATGACCGGTTTCTGCCGGACCATTTGAAGGCTTCGCTGGACTATCTCGAAACTCATCCGGAAATCGGGATGGTTCATTCGAGTTTTGTCGACGTTTGGGAAACGCCACCGCAAGCGGTGGTAAAGGCGCGCCCGTTGCGGTGCCAGCGGCCCTTAGTGACCAATCGGCGAAATCTGTTGCTGCATATGACCCGGTATTACGACTGGCCATTTCATCCCTCGACGCTGGTGATGCGCCGGGAAGTCTGGGATCGGACCGGGCCTTTCGATCCGCAATATGCACTGGCCGATACGGATTGGTTTGTGCGAGCCGTGGAACAGTTTCCGGTCGCGCTGCTGCCGCACTACGGAGTTCTGAACCGGCGTCATGCGGGGAATTGGAGCAACCGCGTGGGGAGCGCCCGCATGCAGGCGGAGATTTTCGAGATTGTGGAGCGGGCAATGCTGCGGCGCTGGCCGCATGGCGGTCCCGGGCGAGTATGCTGGCGCGCGCTATGGCGCGCCAACGTACGCGCCCGTCTGCTGCTGACGGTGCGTGCACGCATGCGAAGCGGGCATGGAAACGCGGCGGGAGCGGCGTGGTCGACGCTCACTCATCGAACCGGCACGCAGGCACTGAAGTGGCTGGATATTCCCGGGCAGTGGTGGATTCGTCGCGTCACGGCGCGGCGCAAAGCCGGCTGGCCGCAAGTGCGCGAGAGTGTGAGCCCGCTCTAGAGTATGTGCGCGATTGCGGGTTTGATGGGAACGGATGACCCGGGCGCACTCGCGCGGGTGGAAGAAATGCTGCGGGTCCAGCACCATCGCGGTCCTGACGGAAGCGCTGTGTTGCAGGACAAAGATACCGTCATCGGCCACTGCCGCCTGGCGATTCTCGGCTTGGGGAATGCCGGCCGCCAGCCGATGACCTCGCGCGACGGCCGCTGGAGCATAGTCTTCAATGGCGAGATCTTCAATTACATCGAGCTGCGCGGCGATCTCGAACGGTCGTTCTGCGGCGGCCTGCGCAGCGGAACCGACACTGAAATATTGCTCGAAGGGATCGCGGCTTGGGGTATCGAATGTACTCTCCGACGCTCGGCCGGAATGTTCGCGCTGGCAGTGTGGGACGGTCGGGAGCGGGAACTCACGCTAGCGCGCGATCGCCTGGGAGAAAAACCGCTGGTGTATTTCCGTGACCGCGAGATCTTGGCGTTTGCAAGCGAGCTGAAAGCCTTGCGCGACTTTCACGGCGGGAGGCTGGAGCCGTTAGCGGTCGACGCCTACCTTGCGCTCGGATACATCCCCGCGCCGCTGGCGATTTTTCGCGGATGCAAGAAGCTGGAACCCGGGCAACTGCTGCGAATGAAACAAGGAGGGGAGCCGCGAGTGTCGCGCTGGCAGGTTGCGGAGTCCGCCGTAGACGCAACCGGGGACCAGCAAACGGCCCTGCGCGAGCGAGTGGGCGAGGCGGTTCGCCAGAGGCTCCGTGCGGATGTTCCCATCGCGCTTAGCCTGAGCGGCGGTGTGGATTCTTCCATAATCGCGGCTGAATGTGTGCGCCACGGTAAGTCGCCGGAAGCTTTCACGGTGCGGCTCGAGCAAGAGTCGGGCGATGTGGAGGCCGCGCGTGCGGTCGCGCGTCATCTTGGCTTGCGGCATCATGTGCTGGAAGAAAGTGGCTTTGGGCATGGAATAGAGCGCATGGTCCGGCATTACGACGAGCCTTTCGCCGACAGTTCGGCAATCCCGTCGCTGGCACTGGCGCAGGCGCTGGCAGGATGCTACAAGGTCGTCCTGAATGGCGATGGCGGCGATGAGGTGTTCGGAGGCTACCGGCACTACGAACACTTTCAGATCAAACGAGTGCTCAAAACGGCCGCGGCGGCAGTGGGTATATGCGATGGCGGCAAGGCCGGTTGGGCGGGTGCGTATGTGCAATCGAAAGCCATGTTTCGCGCTGCCGAGCGCGGCCGGTTCTTGAATGGCCATAGCATGGGGAATTCGCTCGACGGACTGACGTTTTCGACTTTGCCGGGGAGAGCCCTAGAGGCGGGAATGTGGATCGATCGTCATTTGGCGCTCGCCAATGGGTTGAATTACAAGACGGACATTGCGTACGGCGCGTTCGGTATCGAGGGTCGCGCGCCGTTTCTGGATCACCGGCTGGGCAAGTGGGCCGCGGGGTTGCGTCCGGAAGAACTGGTGCGCGGGCGGGAGAAAAAGACTCTGCTGCGCGCGGCCTATGCCGGCGATTTGCCGGTGGGCGTGCTGAACCGGCCCAAGCAAGGTTTCGGCGCACCCCTCGGGCAATGGCTGCGCGGTCCGCTGCGCGAATTGGCTGGGGATCTGATGCCGTCGCCGCTGCTCGACCGGGAACTGCAGAAGCGCCGTAGCGGACAACAGTTGTGGACGCTGCTCGCGTTCGCACAGTGGGCTCGCGAATGGAGGGCGTCATGGTGAATCCATGGGTGAAGCGATGGTGAAGGTGACGGTCCTGATGGCAGTGCGCGACACGCCGCCCGATATGCTGCGGCAAGCGATCGACTCGATTCGCGGCCAGACTCTGCGGGAATTCGAATTTCTAATTCTCGACGACGGCAGTGAGCGGCCGGAAACCTGTGCGGAGCTGGAGCGGCAGGCCGCCGGCGATTCGCGGGTCCGCCTGATGCGCGGACCGCGCCGCGGCTTGACGAGGACGCTCAATCGCGGGCTGGCGCTGGCGAGGGGCGAGTTCATCGCCCGCCAGGATGCCGACGACTGGAGCGAGCCGGACCGATTGGAACGCCAAGCCGCGTTCCTCGACTCACATCCGCAAATCGCTTTATGCGGCAGCAACGCGTGGACGCACCGGCAGGATGGGCGTCCGCTGTGGGCGACGCGCATGCCTGAGGGCCCGGCGGCAATCCGCGAGGCACTGTGGGAAGGAAATCCTTTCGTGCATGGAAGCACCTTATTTCGATCCGGTATCGCGAATGCGCTAGGAGGCTACCGCGAGGCGTTTTCGTGCGCCCAGGATTACGATTTTTTCTGGCGCCTGAGCGATGCGCACGGAGCCGTCAATTTGCCGGCACTGCTGTATCACTATCGCTACAGCACCGGGGCGGTAAGCGCACGGCGGGCGAGCGAGCAAGCGGGGTCGCATCGGGCCACGGAGTTCCTGGCGCAGGCGCGGCGGTCGGGCGCCGTAGAAGATGTAGGACGCGCGCTGGCGCTCGCGAGATGCGAGTTTGAAGCCGGAGGGCCGCTACGCACCACGCTCAAGCAAATCGACCATCGCCTGCTCGCTGGGGATTTCAGCGCGGCGGGGCGCGCTTACGCCGGACTTCTCACGGCGCATCCGGCGAGCGGGCTGGCGTGGGGAAAAATGTTGCGGTGGGCCCTCTTCGCGGCGGTTCCACGGGCGCGTGAATGGTGCTTTCGATGAGGGCGTCCGCTGCGCGGGTGCTATTTGTGATCCCGGGGGGGCCCGAGGGCAGCTCCATGATTTTTGCGCGGCGGCAAGCCGAGAGCCTGCAGCGGCAAGGAGTTGAAGTCGACCTATTTCATTTGCGTTCGCGCACGTCTTTGCTGGAACTGGCGCGCGAGTGGAGGCGCTTCCGGCGGCGGGTGCGCAGGGTGAATCCGCAAGTGATCCACGCCCATTTCGGAACCATGACGGCGTGGTTCGCGGCTTGCGCCGTGACGTTGAGCCGCCACAGGAGACCCCTGGTTATCACTTACCGCGGCAGCGATCTGAACCCAACGCCCGAGGGCGCCGATTGGCGGGCGCGGCTGCGCGCCTCGGCGGGCCGGGCGTTGTCCCAACTGGCGGCGCTGCAGGCGTCGCGAATCGTATGCGTCAGCCGTGAACTTCGCGGCCGACTGTGGTGGCGGCGAGAGATTGCAGTGGTGATGTCCAGCGGCGTGGATACCGAAGTATTTTGTCCGGAACCGAGAGAGCGGGCGCGAGCCCGCCTCGGCTGGAGCGAGAAGGAACGCTTCGTGCTGTTTAATGCGGGCTACAATCCGTGCCTCAAGCGTCTGGATCTCGCCAGGCAAACTGTGGCGCTGGTCCAGGATTTCCTGGAACATGTGCATCTAGAGGTGCTCGACGGAGAGACGTCTCCAGACCGAGTGCCGGAACTGCTCAACGCGGCCGATTGCCTGCTGTTGACCAGTGACCGGGAAGGATCGTCCACCATTCTTCAGGAGGCGCTGGCCTGCAACCTCCCGGTGGTGAGCGTGAACGCGGGCGATAGCGCGGATCGGCTGGCGGGCGTGCGGCATTGCGCCATCGTCGAGCGCGACCCCGCGGCCATCGCGGCGGAGCTGGCGCGGGTCCTGCGAGTGCCAGTGAGGAGTAACGGGCGCGAGAAAGTGCGCGAGTTTTCGGCGCAGCGGATCGCTGGGGAGCTGCATCGGATTTACGTCGAGCTGGGCGCGGGCACGGCACCAAACCCAGTCGCGAGCCCAGCCGGCGCGCCCGCCGGAACGGGCGCTCGCGAGCAGCCGTCGCGCGGCGTTCGTTAACAAGTCTGCATGGAATATTTCACCTTATTGGCGGCGGCGACGTTGGTGATCGCCGCGCTGGCGGCGGCGCTTTACGCCCAGCGCCGGGACGTGGGACTGGTAGTGGGGATCGCGGCACTCTACTACTGGTCACTCTACGGCGCGTGGTCGATTGTCATCGACAAGACCGGCGGATTCAGCGGGCAGCACTATCAATACCTGGAATCGAAGATGTTCCCGATTGCGCTCGACGGGCGCTATCTGCTGACTTTGGCGCTGTACGCGGGGTTTATCATCCTGCTGGAGCTGACCCTGCTCGTGGGGCTCTCGCGCAGGCGCGAGCGGCCAATCCCGCGGCTGGTTCTACGGCACGAAGCCATCCTCGTGGCGGGGTTCGCCGCCGGTGTGGGCAGCTATCTGGTGATCCGCGACCAATTGAGCGTGGCTTGGGCGACCCACACGTCGGCCTATTGGTATACGCGCTCGGGAGGCGGCGAGTGGTTCACGCTGCATCAGGTGCTCAACCGCGTGGCGCTGATTCCGCCGTCGATTGGCATGGCGACGCTCGCGGCCGGACGGCGTTCGCGGTTTTTCGTCAATATAGCGCGGCGCTATACCTGGCCGGCTTATTTGCTGCTGGCGGCGGCGATGGGTGCGTTCACCTTCGTACTGGGGAACAAGAACGAAGTTTTCACGGCGCTGCTGACCGGGGTGCTGGCGTATGCGG
>Ga0207674_10007936_pt1 | contig 12322 bp, 12 predicted proteins | sample KBSCornC72_FD_184303 | JGI IMG/M metagenome (GOLD analysis project Ga0207674, IMG submission 184303) | Corn rhizosphere microbial communities from Kellogg Biological Station, Michigan, USA - KBS Corn C7-2 (SPAdes) (version 2) | ecosystem: Host-associated > Plants > Roots > Rhizosphere > Soil ... | reverse complement strand
GCTCAGACCTTCGATCACGTCGACGTCGGGCTTGTCCATCAGCTGCAGGAACTGACGCGCATAGGCCGACAGGCTCTCGACATAGCGCCGCTGCCCCTCGGCATACAGCGTGTCGAACGCGAGCGAGCTCTTGCCCGAGCCCGACAGCCCGGTGATCACGACCAGCTGGTTGCGCGGGATGTCGAGATCGATGTTCTTCAGGTTGTGGGTGCGGGCGCCCCTGACACGCAGTGTCGTCGCGGCTTCGTTGACACGCAGCATCGGCGCGGCTGCGCCCACCGTCCCGGCGCTGGTGCCAGGGGTCGGGCTGTCGATGGGCTCGGGGGTCGGCATCGTGCGGCGCGGCAAAACCGACCATGATAACGACGCCGCGCTGCCGCGGCGCGGTCCACGCTCCCCGCCAAGGTCAGCGGGTCGCCTCGTCGAGCGCGCGGCGCAGCGCTGCGGCGCTTGCCGGCGGCAGCTGTGCCACGAGCGGCGCCTCGCCGGCGATGTCGATCCGGACCCGGCCGTCCGGACCGAGCCTGACGATCGCCCGCAGCCCGCCGTCGTGCAACAGACGCAAGCCCTGCGCTTGCGCAGCTGCCGACTCCTGCCCTGGATCGACGCCGGACCAGCGGCCCGCCACAGCGCGGTCGAGGCGTTGCAGCCAGGCGTGCAGCTCAGGTGTCAGCGCTCTCTCGGCCGCACCTTCGCGCTGCCATTGCCAACGCGGCGATGTCTCGGCCGACGCCTCGGCCAGCGCTTGCAGCAATGCAGCCAGTGGTGCCGGGCGGGCTTGCGTCGACTGGAGGGCCGCGGCACCTGGCGCTGTCGGGACAGGGGCCGCCGCGGGGGCGGGCGTGGGCGCGGGAGCGGGAGCGGGGGCGGGGGCATACAACATCCCCGTGGCCGCGCCCGGCGCGGAACGCAGCGCCGGCGCAGCGGCTTTCGCCTGCTCGCTTTCGGCGCGCCGCTCGCGCGCCGCGTCGATCTCTTTTGCGTCCTTGTTTGCGACCTTGTCGTCGCGTGCCGTCGCGGGCGCGTCGGCCAGCGCGCGCGTTTCGTCGGCGGCGCGCGGCGCGGGTGCTGCTTCAAGGCGTGCATCGTTCGACGTGCCGCCGCGTGACTTGACCGCTTCGCGCTTGCGTTCCGGCGCGGGGCGCTGCGGTGCCGCCCTGGCCAGATCGCGCGCCGCCTCGGCGGTGGGCGCGGGAAGCGAAGGAGGCGGCTCGGAAGAGGGTGTCTGCACCGGTGCAGGCGCCGCCGCGGGTGCGGCGACCGTCGCGGGCGGCTCGACCGGGCGCAGTGCCTCATCGATCGGCCGGCCCCACCACATCAGGCCGACGACTGTTGCGACCATCACGCTCGCGAACCCGGCCGCGACGCGCGGCCCGCTGAGCCACGACCACACCGCGTTGAATCGCTGCCAGGCGCTGCTGCCGCTCGCGCGGGGCGACGACGACGCGGCGGCCGCCCGCGCCTGGCGCAGGATCGTCTCGCGCACCGCCACCGACGGCGCGGCGTCGGCGTCGGGCGCGTGGCGCAGCGCTTCGCTGAGCCAGGCGTCGCGGGCCGGCTCGTCGTGCGAATCGTCGCGGGCAGGCGGTCGGGTCATCACGCGTCGCTCGGCGCCAGATAGGCGCCCATGCAGGTGCGCAGCTTGCTCATCGCGTAGCGCAGCCGGGTCTTCGCCGTTTCGAAGCCCACTTCGAGCGCCTTCGCCACCTCGTCGAGCGCGAGCCCATCGTCATGGTGGAGCAGGAATGCGCTGCGTTGCGGCAGCGGCAGCTGCTCGAGGCAGCCGAGCAGGCGCTCGCCGGCACGCCGCCAGAACGCGATCTCGTCGCTTTGCGGCGCCGCGCTCGCCGGTGCCGGCCAGTGTTGCCAGGCCTGGGCGTCGGGCTGCCAGGGGTCGCCTGCGTCGTCGCTCTCGAACGCGTCGATCGACACCTCGCGGCCGCTGCGCCGCAGCAGGTCGATCACGCGGTGGTGGGCGAGCGTGAACAGCCACGTGCGAAAGCTCGCCCCCTGCGGTTCCCAACGCGAACGCGCATGCACGACGCGCAGCCAGGTGTCCTGGAACACTTCGTCGGTCTGCGCGGCGAGCGCGTTGCCGAGCAGGCGCCGGACGAAACGGTACAGCGCACGTTCGTGGCGCGCGTACAGCTGCTCGAACGCGGCGGCGTCGCCGCTGGCGTAGGCGCTCATCAACTCGTCGTCGCTGGGGTCGCAAGCGGGTGGCATCGAGCGTGATACGGCGGACGCGGGCGGGCGGGGTGAACTTTTTGCTTTCGCAGCCCCGCCGTCAGGACCCGCGCTTGAACGGGTTCTTGAACGAGTCCTTGGTCGGCATGTCCTGACCCGGCGGACATTCACCCTGGCCCCAGTGGCCCTTGCAGTGGGCGTAGACGCACTTTTCGCGCTTCACGAGGTTCATGCCGGCTTCTGTCTTGCAGCTCGCGAGCTGCGCGTTCCAGTCGGGCGCCGCGGCGGGCGGCGCGTGCGCCTTCTTCGCGGGCGGCGATTTCGTCACGGTCTTCTTCGCCGCCGATGCTGCAGAGGCTGCCGGCGCCACCGCCTTCTGCTGCGCGGCCGCGCTGGTGACGGCCAGCGCACCGGCGAGTGCGCACCCGATTGCCCAAGCGAGCCCCACGACGGTCGAGCGTGAAATCGGATCCATCGCCTGTCCCCCGGGCCGCTCAGTCCTGCAACACCCGCAGGATCTCGCGACCGTACGCCTCGAGCTTCTTCGCGCCGACGCCGCTGATCTGGCCCAGCGCATCGAGCGAGTCGGGCTGCGACTGTGCCATCTCGGCAAGCGTTGCGTCATGGAACACCACGTATGCGGGCAGGTTGTGCTCGCGTGCGATCTCGGCTCGCCAGGCTTTCAGCGCCGCAAAGCGTTCGAGTCCGCTCGCGTCGAGCGGCAGCGGCGGCGGTTTGTCCTTGCCGCGGCTGCGGCTCGTTCGGGCTCGCTTGGTCTCACTGGGCTGGCGCAGCAGCAGCGGCACGTCGCCGCGCAGCACGTCGCGTGCCGAGGCCGTCAGCTCGAGCGTGTTGTATTCGCCTTCGGTGCGCAGGTGCCCGAGCGCGATCAGCTGGCGCAGCACGGCGCGCCACTGCGTCTCGCTCAGGTCGGCGCCGATGCCGAAGGTCGAGAGCTGCGTGTGCCCGTACTGCGCGACCTTGTCGGTCGTCTTGCCGCGCAGCACGTCGATCAGGTGGCCGGCACCGAAACGCTGGCCGCGGTGCTGGTGGAAGCGGTAGATGCACGACAGCGCCTTGCGCGCTGCTTCGGTCGCATCCCAGGTGGCGGGCGGGTTCAGGCAGTTGTCGCACGCGTTCTGGTACGCGGCACAGGGTTCGCTTGCCTCGCCGAAATAGCCGAGCAGGCGCACGCGGCGGCAGTCGTACGCTTCGGCGAGCGCGAGCAGCGCATCGAGCTTGCCGCGCTGGGCGCGCTTGAACTCCTCGCCGGCGGGGCTCTCGTCGATCATGCGGCGCTGGTTCACCACGTCGGCCAGGCCGTAGGCCATCCAGGCGTCTGCGGGCTGGCCGTCGCGGCCGCCGCGGCCGGTCTCCTGGTAGTAGCTCTCGATGTTCTTCGGCAGGTCGAGATGCGCGACGAAGCGCACGTCGGGCTTGTCGATGCCCATGCCGAACGCGATCGTCGCGACCATCACGATGCCGTCCTCGCGCAAGAAGCGATCCTGATGGCGCTTGCGCACGTCGGCGTCGAGCCCGGCGTGGTACGGCAGCGCGGAGATGCCTTCGGCGACCAGCCACTGCGCCGTTTCCTCGACCTTCTTGCGCGACTGGCAGTACACGATGCCGGCGTCGCCCTCATGTTCGTCGCGGATGAAACGCAGCAGCTGCTTGCGCGCGTCGTCCTTCTCGACGACCGCATAGCGGATGTTCGGACGATCGAAGCTGCTGATGAAGATGCGCGCATCCTCGAGCTGCAGCCGCTCGACGATGTCGGCGCGGGTCAGGTCGTCGGCGGTCGCGGTCAGCGCGATCCGCGGCACGCCGGGGTAGCGCTCGTGCAGCACGTTGAGCTGCAGATAGTCTTCGCGGAAGTCGTGGCCCCACTGGCTCACGCAGTGCGCTTCGTCGATCGCGAACAGGCTCAGCAGGCCGCGCTCGTTCAGCGAATCGAGCTGCGCGAGCATGCGGGGCGTCGTCAGCCGCTCGGGGGCGACATACAGCAGCACGAGCCGGCCGCTCATCATCTCGCGCTCGATCTTCTGGGTTTCGTCGAGCGTCAGCGTCGAGTTCAGGAACGCGGCGTGCACGCCGGCTTCCTCGAGCGCGCCGACCTGGTCGTGCATCAGCGCGATCAGCGGGCTGACGACGATCGCCACGCCTTGCCCGGTGCGATGCCGCGCGATAGCCGGCACCTGGTAACACAGGCTCTTGCCGCCGCCGGTAGGCATCAGCACCAGCGCGTCACCGCCGTCGACCACGTGCGAGACGATCTCGGCCTGCGCGCCGCGAAACGCGCTGTAGCCGAACACGTCGTGCAGGATCGAGTCGGCGGAAGGTGGCGAAGCGAGGGGTATCACGGCAGTCGGGCGCCGGTAGCAAAGCCGCGATGGTACGGGACTCGCCGTCGCGTGCCGTCGCCCGGGCGAGGGCCCTCGCAGGCGCGCCCTCGCCGAGGTGAAGTGCCGCCGGAAGCGGCGAGCGATAATTGCGCCATTCCCCTCTTTCCGTCTTGGAGCGCAGCCATGGCCTCGATCAACAAAGTCATTCTCATCGGCAACCTCGGCCGCGACCCCGAGGTGCGCTACACGCCGAACGGCAGCGCCGTCTGCAACGTGTCGGTCGCGACCACGCGCAACTGGAAGAACAAGGATTCCGGCGAGCGCATGGAAGAAACCGAGTGGCACCGCGTGGTGTTCTTCGACCGTCTGGCCGAGATCGCCGGCGAGTACCTGAAGAAGGGCCGCTCGGTCTATGTCGAGGGCCGCCTGAAGACCCGCAAGTGGCAGGACAAGGACGGCAAGGACCAGTACACCACCGAGGTGATGGCCACCGAGATGCAGATGCTCGGCAGCCGCGAAGGCATGGGCGGCGGCGCCGGCGGCGGTGACGACGACGGCGGCGGTTATGCCGAGCGCAGCACCCCGCCGCGCAGCGCACCGGCCGCGCGACCGGCTGGGCAGCAGGCCAGCAAGCCGGCGCCGAAGTCGACGACCGGCTTCGACAGCATGGACGACGACATTCCGTTCTGAAGCGCAGTCTGTCAGTCAGTCAACGACGGCCCGGGCTGGCAACAGCCGGGCCGTTTCGCCTGGTGCGTGGCGCGTCGGCCCCGGACGCGCGGCTGCAGGTCAGCTTCCCAGGCTGCCAGCGACAGCGATCATCTGTCCCGCCGTCGGGAAGATGCAAAGGCTGTTCGGCCCGTCGAGCGCCTCCACTTGCGCCCACCTGACGATGCCGGCCGCATCGACCAGGAAGTGCCCGGCGAGCTGAGTGCCATGCTTCGTGAAAATTGCCTCGTCGACTTTGTCGAGTTCGAAGCCGTCCTTGGCATTGAGCACAGGGTTGGCAGCCATCGGCTGTGTCGGCTCCGGCAGCTCGCCGGTGGGGTTGATGCGTGCCGCCTGGAATTCCGCCATGCTGGCGCGGTGGGGCCATTCGGGTTGCTCGCCGCTGCCATCGGGCAGGAACTCCAGACGCGGCACCCCGAAGGCGTGATGGGTGCGGCAGTCCGGGTCGCTCAGCAGCATGACAGGCGTCGGTCGGTGACCGAAGTACAGGCGGGCGCGTTCCACAGGCGTGTTGATCACCGCCACGGTCTGTATGCCTGCGGCGCGCAAGGCAGGCTGTACGGCGCCAAGCTGCACCACCTGACGGCGGCAGAACGGGCAATGCAGTCCGCGGAAGAAGCCGATCAGAAACGATCGACCGCGCAAATCGGCGAGGGAGACCGTGCCTTCGCCGTTGACTGCGGCCAGCGAGAATGCGGGTGCAGGGTCTCCCGGTTGCAGCGGGCGCACCTGATCTGCCATGGAAGTCTCCGTTCAGATGAACGCGGATTTGGACCGTAGCACTTGTCGCAGCACGGCACAACGCTGCGCACCCCGGCCCCCAGGCGAACCTCACATTCGATTACGAACTGCGGACCACAGATCGGCCATCATCACTGGCCGCTACACTCGCGCCATTTCGACGATCCCCATTTCATGGCCGCTGTCCCGAACGCGAGCGTCTCCACCACGTACGAGCTCAGGGGTGCCACGCTCTCGCTGCTGGCCCTGCTGCTCAAGACCACCGACCTCGCCGAGCTGGCCGCGCAACTCGATGCCCAGGCGCTCGATGCGCCGGGGCTCTTCGATCAGGATCCGGTCGCGATCGATCTCTCGCAGGTGCGCGAAGCCACCGAGGCGATCGACTTCGCTGCGTTGAACGACCTGCTGCGCCGGCACAAGCTGCAGCCCATCGCCGTCAGGCGGGGCAGCGCGCAGCAGATGGCCGCCGCCCTCGACGCCGGCCTGGTGGAGGCGCAGGAGAGTGCGGCACCCGTGCGGATGCGAGACGAGGCGCAGGAGGCGCCGCTGGAGCCCGCCGCCGAGGATGTCGCCGTCGCCGAGGCGCCGGCCGCGGCGGCGCCGGCGCTGATCGTCGACCGGCCGTTGCGCTCCGGCCAGCAGGTGTATGCCCGCGGCGGCGACCTCGTCGTGCTTGCCGTCGTCAGCTACGGCGCCGAGGTCATTGCCGATGGCAGCATCCACGTCTATGCGCCGCTGCGCGGCCGCGCGGTCGCGGGCGCGCGCGGCGACACCCGCGCGCGCATCTTCACCACCTGCATGGAGCCGCAGCTGATCTCCATCGCAGGCACCTACCGCACGACCGAAACCGCCCTGCCTGCCGACGTGCTCGGCAAACCGGCGCAAGCCCGGCTCGAGGGCGAGCGGCTGGTCGTCGAAGCTCTCAAATTCTGAAAGGACCCCCTACCGATGACCAGAATCATCGTCGTGACCTCCGGCAAGGGAGGTGTCGGCAAGACCACCACCAGTGCGAGCTTTGCCTCGGGCCTCGCGCTCCAGGGGCACAAGACCGCCGTGATCGACTTCGATGTCGGCCTGCGCAACCTCGACCTGATCATGGGCTGCGAGCGTCGCGTCGTGTACGACCTCATCAATGTCATTCACAACGAAGCGAACCTGAATCAGGCGCTCATCAAGGACAAGCAGTGCGACAACCTGTTCGTCCTTGCCGCCTCCCAGACCCGCGACAAGGATGCGCTGACGCAGGAGGGCGTGGGGCGTGTGCTCGACGATCTGGCCGGCATGGGCTTCGACTACATCGTGTGCGACTCTCCGGCCGGCATCGAAACGGGCGCGTTGATGGCGATGCACTTTGCCGACGAGGCCCTGGTCGTGACGAATCCGGAAGTCTCGTCCGTGCGCGACTCCGATCGCATTCTCGGAATCCTCGCGTCGAAGACGAAACGTGCGATCGAAGGCAAGGAGCCGATCAAGGAACACCTGCTCATCACGCGCTACAACCCGAACCGGGTGCAAGGCGGGCAGATGCTGTCGCTGGGCGACATCGAAGAGATCCTGCGCATTCCGCTGATCGGCGTGATCCCCGAATCCGACACCGTGCTCGACGCCTCCAACCAGGGCGTGCCGGCGATTCATCTGAAGGGCACCGACGTGTCGGAGGGCTACAAGGACGTCGTCGCACGCTTCCTCGGCCAGGACAAGCCGATGCGCTTCATCGAAGCGGCCCGGCCGGGATTCTTCAAGCGCGTCTTCGGCGGGAGGTGAGTCGATGTCCCTGCTCTCGCTCCTGTTCGGAGAAAAGAAGAACACCGCCAACGTCGCGAAGGAACGGCTGCAGATCATCCTGGCGCACGAGCGCGGCTCGCGCGGCAGCCGGCCGAGCTACCTGCCAGCGCTGCAACGCGAACTGATCGCGGTGATTTCGAAGTACGTGTCGATCCGGCCGGAGGACATCAAGGTCGACCTGGAGCACCAGGACAACATCGACGTGCTCGCGGTCAAGATCGAGCTGATGGGCGGCGCACGCTAGGCCGAGCTCGGCCGCAAGGTGGCGGCCAGCGCCGGCGTCGGCAAGGTGACGCCTGTGCCCTCGCCGTACGCGGCCGACCCCTGAGCGCCGGGCTCCATTCCGCCGGCGCCGTTCCCCGGGGCATCGCGCCGCCGCCGTAGTTACCTAAGTCATGCCTCGGCGGCGACGCCGCTCGGTATTCTCGACTCCGTCCGTTGAGGAGCCTGGCATGCACACGAGCACGACGATCGGCACCACGCAGCGCGCGCGCGTCCGGCTGGTGGCGTGGATCGGGCTGGCGGCGGCGATCGGTGCTTCCGGCTGCGCCGGTGCGCCGCCGCCGCCGCCGCCGAAACCGACGGTCGTTGCGGCAACGCTGCAGGCCTCCGCCAGTGCCAATCCGGATGCCCGCAAACGCGCCTCGCCGCTGGTCGTTCGCATCTACGAGCTGAAGTCGTCGGCGGCGTTCGAGGCGGCCGATTTCCTGTCGCTCTACGAACGAGATCAGGCGACGCTCGCGGCCGAGATGGGCGCGCGCGAAGAGTTCACGCTGCGCCCCGGCGACATCAAGCCTTGGGAGAAGACACTCGCACCCGACGTGCGCTTCATCGGCGTGATTGGCGCGTTTCGCGACATCGAACGTGCGCGCTGGAAGGCGATCGTTCCGGTCAAGCCGAATGCGCGCAATGTCGTGACGATCAGCGCCGACGACATCACGATCACCGGCAGCGTGGCGACGCAATGAGTTGGCGCAACGCGGTTGTCTGGTCGCAGGGCATGTTCCTGCAGCCGCATCACTTCCAGCAGGAAGCGCGCTACGTTGCGCGCCTGGTCGACGCGCGGGCGCGCTGCGTCTCGCCGTATGCCTGGGGCCTGGTCGACCTGACGCTCGACGACGCGCTGCTCGCGCTCGGCCGGGTCGGCGTCGCGCGCGCCAGCGGCGTGCTGCCCGACGGCACGCCGTTCGCCTGCCCGGGGCTGGACACGCCGCCCGACCCGATCGACATTGCGCCGGACCTGAAGGGCGAGCTGATCTACCTCGCGCTGCCGCTCGCGCGCGAAGGCGTGACCGAGGTCGACTTCGGCGCCACGTCCGACGCGCGAGGCGGCGGGCTCGATGCCTGCCGGCTCGAGGCCGTCGAAGAGAGCGTGCGCGACCACACCAGCGCGTCCGACGAACCGGCAAGCATCCAGACCGGTCGCCTCAAGCTGCGCCTGCTGCGCGCGCGCGACCTGACCGATGCCTACGCGGCGATCGGCATCGTGCAAGTCGTCGAATGCCGCAGCGACAAGCAGGTGCAGCTCGATCGCAGCTACATCCCGCCGCAGGTTGGGCTCGACGCCAGCGAGCATCTCGCGAGCAACACGCGGCTGCTGCACGGCCTGGTCGCGCAGCGTGCGCAGGCACTGGCCGGACGCATGGGCCAGCTCAGCGGCGGCGTCTCGGAACTCGCCGATTTCCTGATGCTGCAGCTGCTCAATCGCGCCGAACCGATGCTGCGCCAGCATGCCAACGTGCCGCAGCTGCACCCGTTCGCGCTCTACACCGAGTTGCTCCAGCTCGCCGGCGAACTCTCGACCTTCACCGCAACCAATCGGCGGCCGCCCGAATTCCCGGCGTACCGGCACGACGATCTGCGCGGCTGCTTCGTTCCGCTGGTCGACGCGCTGCGCCGCCTCTTGACGGTCGTGCTCGAGCAGAACGCGCAGCAGATCGAGCTGATCGATCGCAGCCACGGCGTGCGCACCGCGGTCGCGCCCGATCTCGAGCTGGTGCGCAACGGCGTGTTCGTGATCGCGGTGGCGGCACAGCTGCCGCCGGAACAGCTGCGCCAGCGTTTCGTGTCGCAAACCAAGATCGGGCCGGTCGACCGGATTCGCGATCTCGTGAACCTGCAGCTGCCGGGCATCGGGCTGCAGAGCCTGCCGGTCGCGCCGCGCCAGCTGCCGTTTCATGCGGGGCATTTCTACTTCGAGCTCGAACGCCAGAGCGACCTGTGGCGCCAGTTCGAGAAGAGCGGGAGCCTGGCGATGCACATCGCCGGCGACTTCCCCGGGCTGGAACTCGAACTCTGGGTGATCCGCCAGTGATGTGAAGGTCGCGACATGAGCTACCTACCGCTTCGGGCCGAGGGGCAGACATGAACCCGAACGATCCGTTCAGCGACCCGTTCGCCGCGCTCGAGTCGCAACGCACGTTCATGATGCCGACACCGGGCGCACGCGCGGCCGAGGCGGCGATGCCTGCTGCAGGGGCCGATGTGGTCGGCGATATCGGCGCGGCCGACACCGGCTTGAACCCGCTGGTCGCGCTCGCGAACCGGCTGCTCGCGATCGTTCCGCAGATCCGCTCGACGACTCACCTCGCCGATCCCGGCGTGCTGAAGGAGTCGCTCGCGCAGGGCCTGCGCGAGTTCGACGCGCATGCCGCGTCGCGCGGCATCGCGCCCGAGCGTGCGATGGCGGCGCGCTACATCCTGTGCACCCTGCTCGACGAGGCCGCCGCCAGCACGCCGTGGGGCGGCGGCGGTGCATGGGGCCGCTACAGCCTGCTCGCGATGTTCCACAACGAGACCTGGGGCGGCGAGAAAGTCTTCCAGCTGATGGCCAAGCTTGCCGAGAACCCGAGCGCAAACCGCGACCTGCTCGAGCTGATCTATGCGGCGCTGTGCCTCGGCTTCCAAGGGCGCTATCGCGTCGTCGAGGGCGGCAGCGCCCAGCTCGAGGCGGTGCGCGAGCGCCTCGCGCAAATCCTGAAGAAGGAGCGCGGCGACTTCGTTCAGCCGCTGGCCGAGCACTGGCGCGGCCAGACCGTGAAGCGCCGGCCGCTGCTGTCGTGGCTGCCGCTGTGGGTGACCGGCGCCGTCGCGGCGATGCTGCTGCTCGGGCTGTACTGGCTGCTTGCGTACACGCTCGGCGGCTTGTCGGACCCGGTCTACGGCCAGATCCAGATGCTGCGCCTGCTGCCGCCGACGACCACGGTGGCCGCGCCGGCGCCGAAGCCGCGTCTCGCGCAGTTCCTGATCGGCGACATCAAGGCCGGCACGGTGGCGGTGCGCGACGAGATCGATCGCAGTGTCATCACGATTCGCGGTGACGGCTTGTTCGAGCCCGGCAGCGCGAGCCTGTCCGATGACCGCGAAGTGCTGATGCGGCGCATTGCCGAAGCGCTGGCGCAGGTGCCGGGCCGCCTTCTCGTGACCGGCCACACCGACAACCAGCCGATCCGCACGGTGCGCTTCCCGTCGAACTGGCATCTGTCCGAGGAGCGTGCGAAGGCGGTGCGCTCCATCCTGGTCTCGCGCGGCGTCACGGCCGACCGCATCACGGCCGAGGGCCGCGCCGAGGGCGAGCCTGTTGCCACGAACGACACGCCGGCAAACCGCTCGCTGAACCGGCGTGTCGAGATCACGCTGATGGCCACGCGCACCGGGGCCGCATCATGAAGAAGCTGCTCGGGCTGATCTTCAACGAATGGGTGCTCGCCTTCATCGGCCTGCTCGCGCTGGCGCTCGTGATCTGGATCGTCGGCCCGCTGGTGCAGGTCGGCAAGTACGTGCCGCTCGACACGGTGATGTCGCGCGTGGTGCTGATCGGCGCGATCGTGCTGCTGTACCTGCTGAACAAGGCGTGGCGCGCGTGGCGAGCCCGGCGCACCAACAGCGCGGTCGTCAATCAGCTGATCGCGCCGGCGCCGGCGGCCGGCCCTGATGCGGCGAGCGCCGAACTCGCAACGATCCGCGAACGTTTCGAGAAGGCGCTGACCACTCTGAAGCAGGCTCGTTTCGGTGCGAAGCGCGGCTTGTGGACGAGTGCCTCGGCGCATGTCGGCCAGCGCTTCCTGTACGAGCTGCCGTGGTACGTGATCATCGGCGCGCCCGGTTCGGGCAAGACGACCGCGCTGCTCAACTCGGGGCTCGAGTTCCCGCTCGCGGCGAGCATGGGCGAAGCGGCGATCCGCGGCGTCGGCGGCACGCGCAACTGCGACTGGTGGTTCACGACCGAGGCTGTGCTGATCGACACCGCCGGCCGCTACACCACGCAGGACAGTGACAAGGACATCGACCAGAAGGCCTGGGCCGGCTTTCTCGCGATGATCAAGAAGGGCCGCCCGCGCCAGCCGCTGAACGGCGTGCTGGTCACGGTCTCGATCACCGATCTGCTGACCCGCACGGCGGCCGAGCGCGCGAAGCACGCTGCCGCGGTGCGCGCCCGCGTGCAGGAGCTGCACCAGCAGCTCGGCATCCGCTTCCCGATCTACCTGATGGTCACGAAGTGCGACCTGCTCGCCGGCTTCATGGACTACCTCGGCGAC
>Ga0207674_10007935_pt1 | contig 12323 bp, 6 predicted proteins | sample KBSCornC72_FD_184303 | JGI IMG/M metagenome (GOLD analysis project Ga0207674, IMG submission 184303) | Corn rhizosphere microbial communities from Kellogg Biological Station, Michigan, USA - KBS Corn C7-2 (SPAdes) (version 2) | ecosystem: Host-associated > Plants > Roots > Rhizosphere > Soil ... | reverse complement strand
GGGGCGAGCGGGCTGCGCGCCCGATGCTCGCTCTGGTGGCGTGATGTCCCGCCGTATGGCGCCGAGCGGCTCGGCGTGATTGGGCACTACGGCGCAGTCGGTACTGCGGACGGCTTGACGATTCTCGAAGCTGCTGCGGCCGAGCTCGCGCGTCAGGGCTGTACCTTCGCCGTTGGGCCGATGGACGGCAACACGTGGCGTCGCTATCGGCTCGTCGTCGAGCGAGGCACCGAGCCACCGTTCTTTCTCGAGCCGACCAATCCCGACGACTGGCCGACGCACTACACATCGGCGGGGTTCACGGCGCTCGCCCACTACTACTCGGCGCTCAACTCCGATCTCACGCGCCGGGATGAGCGTATGGATGCGGTGGCGGCGCGGCTCGAAGAGCGCGGCGTGACGCTGCGCACCGCCGACCTCTCGCGCTTCGAGGACGAGCTGCGACGGATCTACAGCGTGGCCGAGGTCAGCTTCCGCGAGGCGCTTCTCTACACGCCGCTGCCGGAGCAGGCGTTCGCGGCGCAGTACCAGCGCATTCGCCGGTATCTCCGGACGGAGCTCGTGTTCATCGCGGAGCATCGGGACCGAGCGGTCGGTGTCGCGTTCACGACTCCCGACGTGCTCGAGCTCGCGCGAGGAGCGCCGCTACGAACGGCGATCCTGAAGACGCTCGCGGTGCTGCCCGATCCCACATACTCGGGGCTCGGAAGCCTGATGACGGATCGAACGCACGCCGCGGCGCGGGCGTTAGGCTACGACCGCGTGATCCACGCGCTGATGCACGAGTCCAATCGCTCTCGCAAGATCAGCGCGCACACGGGGCAGCCGCTGCGGCGTTATGCACTCTTTGCGCGCCGACTGGCGTGATGCCACCGGCGGACGGGACACTGGGAACTGGGAACTGGGAACAGCAGCAGCTGCTAGCTGCGAGCAGCTGCTTGCCGCTCGCCGACGGCCGCGTGCTGCTGCTCCGAGTTGCTCGCTGCTGCCACCAGCCGCTAGGAGCCCCCGCTCGCAGCGCCAGTGCTCAGTTCCCAGTTCTCAGCTCTACTCAGTGGAACGTTGTGCTTGCCGACCAGACCCACCGTCATTCGGAGTGGGGCGCCGGTGGCGGGGGGCGATGAACGTCGCCGAGCTTCTCTCCGGGCCCGTCGCCGCTCGGCCCGACGCCGCCGCGCTGATCGAAGGCTCCGGCACGAAGCGACGCGAGACCAGCTTCGCGGCCCTCGACGCCGCCGCCCGCCGCATCGCGGCGAGATTGAGGCGCGATGAAGTCGGACCGGGTGACGGTGTTCTCTTCTTCGCGCCGCCGAGTGCGGCGCTGTATGCGGCGCTGATCGCAGTGTTCCGGCGTGGCGCCGTCGCGATGTTCGTCGAGCCATCCGCGGGACGACGCGTGCTCGACGACGCCTGCGCGATGTGGCCGCCGCGCGCGCTAGTTGCCACACCGAAAGCGCATCTCCTGAGGCTCGCGTCGGGTGCGCTGCGCAAGGTGCCGGTGAAATACGTCACGCACGGGTGGGTCCCCGGTGCGCGCTCGTTGTCGCGCGACGCCGTCAGCGGCGACGGTACGGCTGACCATACGGTGGAAGCCACCGATACGGAGGCGCCTGCGCTCGTCACGTTCACGAGCGGCAGCACCGGCCGGCCGAAAGGCGTCGTCAGAACGCACGGAATTCTTCGCGCCCAGCTGGCCGCGCTGACAGAATCGCTTGCCGCCCGCGCGCACGAGCGAGAGCTCGTGAGCCTGCCCGTCGTCGTGCTGCTCAACCTGGCGAATGGCGCCGAGACCGTTCTGCCTGACGCGGACCTTCGACGTCCCGCCGAGATCGACGCTTCGACCGTGCTCACGCAGATGAAACACGAGGGTGTGATGCGCGCGACCGCATCGCCGGCGTTTCTCGAGCGGCTCGTGGACGACGACAATGCGTCGCACGCCTTCCACGACCTGCGCGCCGTCGTCACCGGCGGAGGACCGGTGTTTCCGGACATTGTTGCCCGGCTCGCGCGCCGTGCGCCAGCGGCGCGTGTGGTGTCAGTCTACGGATCGACTGAAGCCGAGCCCATCGCGCACGTCGAAGCGGGGCAGGTATCGGCCGCCGATCTCGATGCGATGCGCCGGGGCGCGGGCCTCCTTGCCGGAGAACCCGACCCGTGCGTGGAGCTTCGAATCATCCGCCGACAGTGGGGTACGCCGATCCCGGCGCTCGACGCATCGGCGCTCGCGGCGATGTCGTCCGCGACGTCCGAGCCCGGCGAGATCGTCGTCACCGGCGCGCACGTCGTGCGCGGGTACCTGCACGGTCAGGGCGACGAGGAGACGAAGTTTCGTGTCGACGGGCGGATCTGGCATCGCACCGGAGACATCGGCTACCTCGATGACCGCGGCAGGCTCTGGCTGCTCGGCCGAGCGTCCGCGGTGATCGACGATGCGCGCGGGATCCTGTATCCGTTTGCGGTCGAGTGCGTCGCGCGTGAGGTTCTGGGTGTGCGACGCAGTGCCATGATCGCTCGGGAGGGCCGACGCGTGCTGGTCGTGGAGCGAACCGAGTCGGATCCGCCGCTCGACTCGTCGGCCGCACTGTCGGCGCTGGCGTGGGCGAAGGTCGATGACCTCGTGGTCGTGGCGAAGCTCCCGATGGATCGACGGCACAACTCCAAGATCGACTACGCGGCGCTCGGGAAGCTGCTCGAACGAACGTGAACATTGGCCCGATGCCGAGGCCGACTGGCGCGAGGAGGCTGAGTCATGGGAATGGTGCTCGGACTTACACAGCTCGACGACCGTACGATCGAGCGCCTCGTCGCCGACCCGCCGCTCGTCTGGCTGGTTGTCGCGGGGGATGATCGCGAGCAGTACGAGCGCGCACGTCAGGAAGAGCGCAGGCTGCAGAAGCCCGGATTCATCGCGCGCCTGTTTGGGGCCGCGCCGCCACCACCTCAGCCGGATGCTTCGCCGTTTGCGTTAGGCGATGGGGAGGGGAAGGCGATCGACGTCGACAAGTCCTGGCACGGGATGCATTACCTGCTGACCCGTAGCGGTGAGGCAGGCAGTCCGCCGCTGGACTTTCTGCTCGGGGGCGGGCGGACCGTTGGGGACGAGGACGTCGGGTACGGCCCAGCATGGGTCTTCACGGCCGCGGAAACCCGTGGTATCGCGGCCGCGGTGGCTGCGGTCAGCGATGAGGAGCTGCGTGCGCGGTACGATCCCAGCGCCATGGATGCCGCCGACGTCTACCCGAGCCGCATCTGGGTCAGAGACGGCGATGAGGCGCTCGACTACGTGATGGAGTACATCGCGATTCTCCGCGGGACGCTCGCGGAGGCCGTCGAGATGAACCGTGGGCTCATGCTGACGCTGACGTGATGGACGGTGACGGTGAGGGGATAACCGCGTCGCCGCCTCAGGTGTGAAAACAACCATCGAAAACAGCATCAACCGCGCCCTCCGCGGTTCAAATTGCTGTTGTCGGGCGATACGTCCAAGCCAGCCTGCGGCACACCCCAGCTAATGTGTTGGCTTGTGAGAATGCCCCGCCGACTGCGTCCCCGGCATGACGTGATGGCCCTCGTGGCCCACGCCCATCATCTCGTCGAGCGCCTTGTTGATGAACGCCTGCGCACGCGGCGAGCGCGCCGTGCCGCGATACGCGGCGATCAGCGAGTCCGAATGCACGAGCGTCTTCGTCACGATCCGCTCGTACTCCGCCCTGTCCCCGCGCTTCTCGGCCAGCTCGAGACTGTCCACGGCGAACATCAGCGCGCGACGATGCGGATACGCGATGCGCGTGAGCTCCGGCCCGCCACGCGACTCGAGCAAGTCGAACAGCTGCGGCGGATGTGTGGCGATCGCGAGCGCGAACGCGAAGCGCCGCGCCCGCTCGCCACGTGCCGTCAGTGCTAGCAGCTCGGGCGCCGTCGGACGCTTGAGCGACGCCGCCATGTACGGCAGATATGGGTTGTACCGCGCGAACGGACCGCCCGGAGCGTCCGTCAGCCACAGATGCACCATGACGATGTGGTCGTTCGGATCACGCGACAGCTCGTCGTGCGCGTGCCAGTCATCGTTCGGACCGTCGAACCCCTCCGGGATCGGCTTCGACCGCGGATGCTCATACGCGTACGCGACTCCCACGAGCTCCGGCTTGCCGTCCACCGGCGCATACATGAGAACGGACGGCGCGGTGAGATCGAACGTGCCGTCACGGACCAGGTCCGGCCGCACGTAGTGCACGCCCTGCAGCGGCACCATGCCGAACACCGGCTGATAGCCGGAGTCTTCGGCAACACGAGGATCGGCGAAGCGTGACATCGCGCGCCGCACGGAGTCGATCTGTGCCTGCGCCTTGGGCGACAGCGCCGCTGGCCGGTTCGTCGTTTGCGCGCCCACGCCGGACGCGAGGAGCACGAGCGCAGCGGGGAAGACGACACCGGCGCTCGGGAATGAGCTACGTCGCATTCCTCTTCGTACACCCAAGACCGCCGGGAGGATTCACGGCGAAACGACGAAATCTCATTCGCCGCGGAGCGCGACCATGGGATCCACCGTTGCTGCACGGCGAGCCGGGAACCAGATCGCGACCGCCGCGACGCCGATGAGCACGAGCGGAACGCCAACGAACGTCATCACATCGATCCCTGTCTCGCCGTACAGCATGCCGCGAACGAGTCGCGCCCCTGCCAGCGCACCGACGAGCCCGATGACCGTGCCGACGGCGACCATCCACAGTCCCTGTCGCATCACCAGGCCCAGCACCTGCCCGCGCGCCGCGCCGATCGCCACGCGTATGCCGATCTCTCGCCGCCGCTGCGACACCGAGTACGACATGACGCCGTACATGCCGACGGCCGCGAGCAGCAGCCCGAGCGCGCCGAAGACGCCGAGCACCGTCCCGGCGAGGCGCGCCGGGAGGAGGGCGATTCCCAGGTGGCTGTTCATCGTCCGCACATCCGACACGGGCAGGTCTGCGTCGATCGCGGCCACCTCCGCGCGAATGATCGGCGCGAGCTCCGTCGGGTCGCCGTTGGTCCTCACGTGCATGGCCATGGCAGCGTCCCACCGCTGCGCCTGCGGGAAGTAGATGTAGGCCCGCGGAGGCTCTCCGAGCGAGCGGTATTTCCCATCGCGTACGAGTCCGACGATGGTGAAGTCTCGGCCACTCGCCTGAACCGTGTGTCCGATGGGGCTCGCACCGGCGAAGAACCGACGCGCGAACTGTTGGTTTACCACCACCGCCCCCTGCGCGGCACTGTCATCCTCCGCTGTGATGCCTCGGCCACTCAGCAGGGGGATTCCCATCGCGTCGAAGTAGCCGGGTGTGACGACGTTGTAGTCGAGGCTCAGGTTTTCGTTCGCTGACGGTGTGTAGCCGGGGATGCTGACCCCGGTCTGCTGGTTGGACAGTCCGAGTGGGACCATGTTGGCAAAGGCGACGGCTTTGACGTTAGGCTGAGCGCGCAGCCGTTCCGCCAGACGACGATAGAACTCCTCCGTGCGCGTCCGATTGTATCCCTGGACGCCGGGGTCGACCGCGGCCAGCAGCAGGTTGTCGCTGATGAAGCCTTTGTCGATCGACACGGCCGCGCGCACGTTGCGCAGGAAGAGTCCCGCGGACACGAGCAGGACGATCGACAGCGCCATCTGGGCGACGACGAGCGCGCGACTCGCGCGCGAGCGCGGTCCGCCCGACGCGGCCGCACCCTTGAGCGCCGGCACGAGCGCCGGTTTCGTGGATTGCAGGGCAGGAGCGAGCCCGAACAGGAAGCCGGTCAGGAGCGAGACACCTAACGTGAAGAGCAGCACCGGCAGGCTGAGCCGCAGGTCCGGATCGAGCGCGAAATCGATCGGAAGCCGGATCTGATTGGCGAGCCCGATCGTCCACCACGCCAGGACCAGCCCCGCGGCGCCCGACACGATCGAGAACACGAGGCTCTCCGTCAGTAACTGCCGCACGAGCTGTCCGCGACGCGCACCGAGGCTCAGGCGAACCGCCATCTCGCGGGCGCGGTCGCCGGCGCGCGCGAGGAACAGGTTCGCGACGTTCACGCAGGCGATGAGCAGCAGCATCACGACGACCGCCATCACGAGCGACGACAGCCTGATCTGCGCGGACCGGAACTGCGGGTGCAATCCCGCGTCGGTCTGCGCGACGAGGAGAATCTCCGAGCGCTCGTAGTCGCGCGGGTACTGCTCACGCATGGACGCGACGATGGTCTTCATGCGCGCCTGGGCCTGCGCGATGGTCACGCCGTCTCGCAGCCGCGCCAGCATCTGCATGAAGTTCGAGCCGCGCTCCTCGAGCCGATCGCGATCGCCCGGCATGATCTGGCCGAGCTGCATGAGCGGTACGTAGAAGGTCGGCGGAACCATCGGGACGGGACCTTTGAAGTCCGCTGGTGTGACGCCAACGACGGTGTACCGCTGTCCGTTCAGCGTCACCGTTCGGCCGATGATCTGTGGATCGCCGCCGAAGAGGCCCTGCCACGTACCGTAACTGACGACCGCGACGGGGTGCGCACCGGGCCTGGCATCCTCATCGCTCACGAACGTGCGGCCGAGCTGCGCCGTCGCGCCGAGGATGTTGAAGAAGTTGGCGGAGACGATGGCGCCCATGACTCGCTGCGTCTGTCCGCCCGTCGAGACGCTGAGCGGGGCGTACGTCCACGCGGCCACGCCCGAGAACACGTCGGTGGCGCGCTCTCGCACGTCGAGGTAGTGCGGGACCGAGCTCGAACCGTAGTTGAAGCCGCCCGGGTAGGTCCGATAGAGCTGCACCAGCTGCGCTTCGTTGCGGACGCCAGGGAGCGGTCGGAGCGCTAATGCCTCGATCGCGGAGAAAACGGTGGTGTTGAGCCCGATCCCGAGTGCGAGCGTCAGCACGGCGATGGATGTGAATCCCGGCTTCGAGCGCAGGACGCGGACGGCGTATCGCAGATCAGCGAAGAACGTCGACATGATTGGCCCTCAGTTAATGTGTCATTCCGAGCGGAGCGCGTCAGCGCGGAGGCGAGGAATCGCCGTCGTCCCGACCGGGGGCTTGTCCCTCGATTGGGAGGATCGCGATTCCTCGCCTCCGGCCCTGCGGGCCTCCGCTCGGAATGACAGTCTGCCTGCGACCTCCGCTCGGAATGACGGAGGGTTCTTAATCCCTGAGTACGTCGATGCCCCCGGCCATCTGTCCGACGTCGGCGCTCCCGACGCGCTGCATGGTCCTGAGGTCGATCATCTCGACCGTGCCGGGCTCCGAGCCGACGCCTTCGACCGAGATGAACGCATAGCGGTCATCCGACGAGATGGCGACGCCGTGTACGACGCGTCGCTGGGTTGGAATCTTCGCGAGCTCCTTGCCTGACGCGATGTCGATGACCGAGACGGATTTCCCGCGCTTGTTCGTGCCGACGAGCAACTTGCCGTCACGCGTCACGGCGAGGTTGTAGACCCCGTCGCCGGCGGGAATGCGGCGCTTCATGGTCCATGACGTGGCGTCGACCTCGACGATGTCGTTCGCCTTGTTGCACGCCACGAACACACTCTTCCCATCGGCCGACGGCTGCGCCCACGTGGGCGAGCAGGAGACGTCGCCCGGCTTGGGAGCGTCCATTCCGTGCCCGCCGTGATCCGCGCCGCCAGCCATCGTGGCCGCGTGTTTGTGTGGAGCGCCTGCCTCGCCGTGTTCGTTTCCTTTCTTCAGCATGAAATGTCGCGAGACCGCCAGCTCACGCGTGTCGATCTCCACCAGCATGTCATCCATCATGCACGCCGAGTAGTGCTTCGTGCCGGCGGCGTTGAGTCGCGATCCGTGCGGCATCGTACACGTCTCGATGCGTGCGACCTCGATGAACGGGTCGGTGCTGACGACGCTCACGCTCGACGGCACCATCTCGCCGTGGAGGTTGAAGTTCACGACGTACACGAACCCGCCGTCGGGCGTGACCTGGAGCGTCGCGGGGAAGTTGCCAAGCTCCACGTTGCCTAACACGTCGTTCGTTTTGGTGTCGAGCTTCCAGAGGTAGCCGTACGGGACACCGTGTGCGGTCGTCACGTAGTACGACTTGCCGTCAGGCGCGAGTGCGACGCCGTGCGGTCCGTCGGGGTCCATCGGGTTGATGCCGACCTTTGTCGTGCCCTCGACCTTTGCGCCGTTCGGCCCGAACGTGATGCGCGTGATGAGGTCGACGGCCTCGGACGCCACGAGGACGGTGTAGTCGCGCTCGGGCTTCTGCGCGCCGGCTGCCGACGCGACCGTCATTCCGAGCGCGCCCGCGAGGAGTCGCCATGCTGTCTTTCCGAGCGTAGGCCCGAAGGGCCGGAGGCGAGGAATCGCCATCCTCCCGGTAGAGGGGCCGCCCGGCCGGGACGAGTGCGATTCCTCGCCTCCGCGCCTTCGGCGCTCCGCTCGGAATGACAATCCCCGGCGATTCCTCGCCTCCGGCCTGCGGCCTCCGCTCGGAATGACGTCCTTATGGTACCACATCTGGCTTCTTGGGCTCAATGCGAACGATCCACAGCCCGTTGTTGTTGTCGTTGACGTACGCGAGGCCGTCCTTCACCACCACGCCCCACGTGTTCGGCGCGTTCTGGTTCTTGCCGTCCATGTCGCCCGTGTGCACGTGCACCATCTCGCGCTCCTGCGCGCGGAGGTCGCCCTTGAGCTCGCCCGCGATGTCGAACGCGCGGAAGCCCGCGTTGTACGCGCCCATGTAGAGCGTGTCGCCCGCGACCCACACGTTATGCACACCGCCATACTCCGGCTCGTAGAACGCGACCGACTTCGGTTTCTCGATGTTCGAGACGTCGAGCACCTGCAGTCGGCCGTACGCACGCCCCGCCGCTGCATCCTTGGCGCCCTTCACACCGCTCGCGGGGAACACCTCGTCGGCGATGAAGACGTAATTCTTGTGACGCCACGCCGTGTGCGTGCCGCGGATGAAGCCCGCGCCGCCCGTGAGCTCGACCTGCCGGTACAGATCGTTCAGGTCGTACTTGTACTGCGAGACCATCGTGGGCTTCGACGGAGAGCCACCCTTGATGCCGTTTCCGATGTCGAGGATCACGAGCCCATCGTTCCAGTAGCTCGCGTACAGCAGGCCGTCCTTGAGGTCGATGTCGTGGAGCGACCGGCCCGCGTCGGGGTGATCGGTCTTCCACTGCGCGATCTCTTTCGGATGATACGGGTCGTTGATGTCGATGACGTGGAGCGCGCCCGTGCCGTCGTTCGTGAGATAGATGTGCGTGCCGAACTTCGGCTGCTGGTAGATGAACGCCGAGTGCACGCCGGCCGTGACACCGTCGGTGAACTCGGCGATCGGCTTCGGGTGCGCCGGATCTTCCAGCGAGCAGATGACGATGCCGTTCTTCCGATCGCTCGCGCCCTCGCGCGTGAAGACGAGGAACTTGCCGTCCGGCGTCGTCATGACGTCGTTCACGCGTCGCGTATTCGCGATGATCGAGTCGGTGACGACGGGCGCGGCCGGATTGCTGACGTCGATCGTGTACATGACGTCGCCACCGCCGCCGGAGCCGAGGTAGGCGTAGCGTCCGTTCGGGTGAATCCAGACTTCTTCGGTGCTGAAGCGCGTGCGGGGCAGGCGACCGACGACCGTCGCTTTCCGACGTGCATCGCGGTGCGTGAGGCTGACGGCGGACTGCGCGACGCGATTACCAATCGCCGCCATCACCGTATATGGTCGCGCTTCGTAGCCGACGAACGACCCGTCCTGGTCGATCATGCCCTGGCCGGGCGAGAACGTCCACGTCGGTGTGAGGCCGTCGATCTTCCGGCCCTGCGCGTCCTTCGCCGTGACGGCGAAGCGCATGACGTCGCCGGTGCGGGCGGCGGTGGCTGCGGGCGTGATCTCGAGCGACGCGATCGTGTTCGCGACGACAGTCACGGCAAGCGTGGCCGATGCCTGACCGGAGCCCGCGGTGACGGTGGCCTTTCCGGGGGCGACGGCGGTGAGCCGGCCGTCCCCCGTGATGCGCGCAACGTTAGGCGCGGAGCTCTTCCACGTCAGCTTGTCCTCGCGCTGGTCGCCGGTGGCGGAGAACGCGGTCCCGCTCAGCACGACGCGCTGGCCAACCACGAGCCTGGGCGGTGCCGCGTCGACGGTGACCTTGGCCGCCGGCCCCGGCACCATCTTGACCTCGACGACTTCGGTGACGGGCCGCGTTCCGGGGACGAGGGCGACGACGGTGACGGGGATGGTGCCGGTCGAGCCGGATCGGACGAGGCCGGTGGTGTCCACTCGTCCCTCGAACCGCGCGCCGCCCGATCCGATGTACCGGAAGCGCACGTTCTCGACCGGCCGACCGTTGGCGTCGAGTGCCTGGGCGCTGAGCTGCAGTGTGTCACGGGCGACCATGACGGGCTTCGCCGGCGTGACGACCAGCTTGGCGATGGGAGAGGGCGGCAACTGAGCGGCGGCCTGCTGCTGGGCCGGCGTCTGTGCCTGGAGCGCGGCAACGACGAGGACGGTGAATACGCTCATGGGAGTCGTGGGAGGGCGGGGAACCTGGCGGAGCCAGTCAACTCTGGCAGTACGTGCCGCCCCACGCAAGTAAGGCCACTGTGAGAGTTCCGCGTGCGGAATCGCCGCGCGTTGTCATTCCGAGCGAAGCGGGCGTCAGCCCGCGGAGGCGAGGAATCGCCATCCTCCCGGTAGAGGGCCGCAAGCCCCTCGGTCAGGACGACGGCGATTCCTCGCCTCCGGCCTCCGGCCTCCGCTCGGAATGACAGCCGCCGCTACCCGCTACCCGCGTCCGAACCGGTTGTCATCCCGAGCGCAGCGAGGGATCTTCTCGACCGGCTCTTGTGGCCACCCGTAGCGCGCCGACCGGGCGCTTGCGCACTTCACCACCTAACGACCGACCCCGAATGTCACGTCGGCTTACCGCCACCATATCGCTGCTCGTATCGGTCGCCGCATGCGGCCGGTCACCGTCGTCCGGCGCCACCCCGGTGCAGGCAGGCGTCCTCATCACCAACGCCACCGTCATTGACGGCACCGGTTCCCCCGGCCGACGCGCCTCCGTCCGCGTGGAGGGCGACCGCATCGTCGCCGTCGGTGACCTCCAGCCCGCGAGCACCGATCGCGTCATTGACGCCACTGGCCTCGTCCTCGCCCCCGGGTTCATCGACACGCACACCCACGCCGACGACGGCCTCGATACGCATCCCGAGGCGCTCGCGGTCGTCTCGCAGGGCATCACTACCATTATAGGAGGCCAGGACGGCGGCTCCCCGCTGCCGCTGTCCACGTACTTCGCGGCGCTCGAAAAGCAGCCCGCCGCCGTCAACGTCGGCATGTACGTGGGACACGGCAGCGTCCGCGATTCCGTCATGGGCGCCGACTTCAAGCGGGTCGCCACGCCGGCCGAAGTGCAGCGGATGGCCGATCTCGTCGCCAACGACATGCGCGCCGGCGCGATCGGACTCTCGTCAGGGCTCGAGTACGACCCCGGCATCTACTCCGACCGCGCCGAAGTGATCGCGCTCGCGAAAGTCTCGGCCCAGTTCGGCGGCCGCTACATCAGCCACATCCGGAGCGAGGACTTCGCGTTCTGGCAGGCCATCGACGAGATCATCGGCATCGGGCGCGAGGCGAAGCTGCCCGTGCAGATCTCGCACACGAAGCTCGCCATGCGATCGCTGTGGGGGCGCGCCGATAGCCTCGTAAGGCTGCTCGACGAGGCGCGCGCGAGCGGGGTCGACATCACGGCCGACATCTACCCGTATCTCTACTGGCACTCCACGCTCACGGTGCTGTTCCCGAAGCGCGACTTCGAGAATCGGACGGCCGCCGAGTTCGCGCTCACGGAGACGTCGACGCCGGGCGGCCTCCTGCTCGGCCGTTACGAGCCGAACCCCGCCTACGCAGGGAAGACGGTCGCGGAGATCGCGAAGCTCCGTGGCACGGACTCCGTCACGACGCTCATCGACCTGATTCGTGAGTCCGAGGCGATGCGCAAATCGACCGGTCGCTCGACGCAGAGTGTGATCGGCACGAGCATGGTGGAGCCGGATGTCGAGGCGATCATGCGCTGGCCGCACACGAACCTCAGCACCGACGGCGCGCTGAACGGCCCGCATCCCCGCGGCTACGGCGCCTTCCCGCGCTTCCTCGGCGTCTACGTCCGCGACCGCAAGGTGATGCCGCTCGAGGAGGCGGTGCGGCACATGACGTCGCTCGCGGCGGCCCACATGGGCATCAAGGATCGCGGCCGTATCGCCCCGGGCATGTTTGCCGATCTCGTGCTGTTCGATCCTGCGACAGTGTCGGATCGCGCGACACCACGGGAGCCGCACCTAACGTCGGTCGGTATC
>Ga0207674_10007933_pt1 | contig 12324 bp, 10 predicted proteins | sample KBSCornC72_FD_184303 | JGI IMG/M metagenome (GOLD analysis project Ga0207674, IMG submission 184303) | Corn rhizosphere microbial communities from Kellogg Biological Station, Michigan, USA - KBS Corn C7-2 (SPAdes) (version 2) | ecosystem: Host-associated > Plants > Roots > Rhizosphere > Soil ... | reverse complement strand
TCACCGCCGTCAACGGCGTCTTCAGCGCATGGCTGAGCGATTCGAGCAGCGCCGACTTCAGCTCCGCGGCGCGGCGAAGCACCTGCGCCTCTCTCACTTGCGATGACAGATGGCTCGCGACCACGCTGACCGCGAGAAGCGTGAAGAGCTCGGCCAGGTTCTGCGGATTCGCAATCCGCAACGTGCCGACTGGCTCCAGAAAAAAGAAGTTGAAGCAGAACGAGGCGGCGATGGATGTCGTCACCGCGATGCGCCGCGTAGACATCGTGGCCACGACGAGCACGATTAAGAGAAACGACAACGACACCATCGTCGCGTTCCTCAGGTGCAGCAATCGGACGTACGTGACCGTAAGGAGCGCCAGCGCGGCGAGACCCGCCGCGAGCGCCCGCAGCTCAGCCCCGCGCTGAAGGCGCTGGGGGACGAGAAGAAAGGGAAAAGCCAGAGCGTCAGCCTCGATCCTCGATCGTGACGCTGCCGGCACCATAGATCAAGAGGCGGGATTGTTATCCAACCAGATGCACCAGAAGATCGCCGCCACGACAGCCACACAGATGCTTGCGAAGGGGGGCATGGCGGCGAGCGCGGCGGTTCCGATCATCACAACGAGCGCCGCCACCACCAGGTCGGGCGGACGCGCCGGGACGGTTCTCATACCAACACTGTGGGGCGCGAGCGCATAAAAAAGGCCTAAAGTCGCCGTAAAAAGTCCGTAATTTCCGCGCTTCGCGGCACACGCGGGCGTATCAATAAAGGAGCAATGCCCGCGGAAGGCCTGCTTGCCCAAGCCAAACGGCTCATCGTCGGCGAACCGATCCCGTCGCATCTCGCCATTCACGAGCGCCTCTCCCGATTCACCGGCCTGGCCGTGTTGTCGTCGGACCCGTTGTCATCGGTTGCGTATGCCACGGAAGAAATCCTGCGCGTTCTCGTTCTCGTCGGCGTCGGCGCGTTGAGCCTGGCGACACCGATCGCGTTCGTGATCGCGACGATCCTGGCGATTGTCGTGTTCTCCTACCGCCAGACGATCCACGCGTACCCGAGCGGCGGCGGCGCCTACATCGTCGCGAAAGACAACCTCGGCGAGTTGCCCGCGCTCGTCGCGGCAGCGGCGCTGCTGATTGACTACGTCCTGACAGTGGCGGTCAGCATCGCGGCCGGAGTCGCCGCGATCACTTCCGCGTTTCCGCAGCTGCACGTGAACCGGGTCGAGTTGACGCTCGGCTTCGTCGTCGTGCTGATGCTCGGAAACCTTCGCGGGATACGGGAGTCCGCCCGCATCTTCGCGCTGCCCACCTACCTGTTCGTCGCCAGCCTGCTCGCGCTGGTTGCCGCCGGCGCGTGGCGGGGGGCCACCGGCACGATCCATCCGGTCGCCGGGGCGCCGTCGATTCAGCCCGCCGGCGACCTGCTGACGCTGCTGCTGCTGTTGACGGCATTCTCGAACGGCTGCACGGCGATGACCGGCGTGGAGGCGGTGTCGAACGGGGTCCCCGCGTTCAAACCGCCGGAGGCGAAGAATGCCGCGGCGACGATGCTGCTGATGGCGGTGCTGTCGATCACCATGTTCATCGGCATCACCTTGCTCGCGCAGGCGTATCACATCGTCCCAAGCGAGCAGGAAACCGTCGTGTCGCAAATCGCGCGGGGGGTTTTCGGGGGCAGAGGCTGGCCCTATTACATCGTCCAGGCCGGCACGATGGCGATCCTCGTCCTCGCGGCAAACACGGCCTACGCGGATTTCCCGCGTCTCGCGTCAATCCTGGCGCGCGACCGCTACGTGCCACGGCAGTTGATGAACCAGGGGGACCGGCTCGCCTTTTCCAACGGCATCATCGGGCTGAGTGTCTTCGCGTCAATCCTCTTGATTGCGTATGGCGGTGACACGCACTCGCTGATCCCGCTGTACATGATTGGCGTCTTTGTCTCGTTCACGCTGTCCCAGGCAGGCATGGTGGTGCACTGGAAGAAGCTCCAGGGGCCCGGTTGGCGAACCAGCGCTGCGATCAATGGATTCGGCGCTCTCGTGACCGGCATCGTGCTGGTCGTCGTCGCCATTACCAAGACGCGTGAAGGCGCGTGGATCATCCTCTTACTGATTCCTGTCCACGTCTTGCTGTTCCGGGCTTCGCGGCGCCACTACGACGAGGTCGAGCGACAGCTGTCGCTCGAGGGATTTACGAACGGTAACAAGCACCAGAACATCGTGCTGGTTCCCATGAGCGGTGTGCACCGGGCAGTCGTGCAGGCGCTCGAATACGCCAGGACGCTCTCGTCCGATGTCCGGGGTCTTTATGTCAACATCGATCCGGCTGCGCTCGACCAGATGCGTGGTCAGTGGCAGCGTTGGGGGAACGGTGTGCCGCTCGTCGTGCTCGACTCTCCGTACCGGTCACTGATGGAACCGCTGCTCGAATACATCGAGCAGGTCACCACCGACCGGCCGGATGATTTCCTGACCATCGTGCTGCCGGAATTCGTACCCGCGCGGTGGTGGCACCACATCTTTCACAACCAGCGCGCGCTTCTGATCAAAGGATCGCTGCTGTTCAAGCCGAACATCGTCGTCACGAGCGTGCCGTTCCATCTGCGGCGGTGATCATCGTGGCGCTGTTGTTTAGGCCAGCCACGCGTTAGGGGTCTGACCCCGGTCTGACCCCTCGTTACTCCGATCGGACGGCGGCCATGGGGTCGATTCGGGTCGCACGCCGGGCGGGAATATAGGTCGCCACCAGCGCGACGGCGAAGAGGAGCGCCGCGGATCCTGCAAGGGTGACTGGATCGTGCGGGGTGATGCCGTACAGCTGGGATGCGACGCTTCGCGTCAGCCACAGCGCGAGCGCGCCGCCGATGACCAGTCCGACCAGCGCGAGCCTGGCCCCGCCGCCGAGGAGCAGCGCCAGGATCTCCCGGCGCTGGGCGCCGAGCGCGAGGCGGATTCCTACTTCCCGTGTGCGCTGCGTGACGTTGTACGACACAACCCCGTAGATCCCCACAGCGGCAAGTGCCAACGCGAGCAATGCGAGCCAGGAAATCAAACGGGCCCGGACCCGGTCGAGGTACAAAGATCGATCGACATGCTCCGCGAGCGTGCGCACGTTGTAGAGCGGCATCGCCGGGTCCACGCTGCGGACTGCTTCGCGCAGCGCGGCCGTCGTTACATCCGGAGGGAGCGCGGTCCTGACGATCAAGTTGACCGCGTTCATGTGCATCTGCGCGAGGGGCACGTACATCACCATCCGGGGCTTCTCGCGCAGACTCCGGTACTTGGTGTCGCGCGCCACACCGATCACCGTGTAGGTATCGAGCCCGCCTTTGAATGGCTGGCCGACGGGATCGTTCGACGGCCAGAATGTCGCCTTCATCCGCTCGTTGATGATAATGACCGGCGGGGCCGTCGCGCCGTCGCTCGGCTGAAAGTGGCGCCCCTCGAGGAGCGGCACACCCACGGTGTCGAAGAACCCGGGCGACACCGGCACCAGGTCGTACTCGACCGGTCCATCGATTGCCGGAATCGTGCTGCGCGGGTTCAGGTTGTTTCGCATCCCGCCTGCGGTGACGGGTAGTACGTAGGCGAGCGCCGCCGACTGAATGCCGGGCTGACGTGACACCGCATCGAGAACCTGGTTGTAGAACTGGCGACCTCTCGCCTCGTCATAGCCGCGCAGCGTCGTGTTGATGGTCGCGGCGATGGTACGGTCCGTCAGCATCGACGGCTCGACCGCGCGGATCTTGGCGAGGCTTCTCAGGAAAAGACCGGCGCCGACGACGAGCACGAGCGACAGCGCCACCTGGACGACGGTGAGCGCGCCGCGCAACCGCCCTCGGCCTCCGGCAAACCGCGCGCCGTCGCCCCCACTCTTGATGACGGTGGCGGGTGTGAGATGGCCAATGCCAATCGCGGGCACGAGCCCGATCGCAAATGCGGCAATGAGAGCCAGCAGCACCGCAAAGCCAAGAACGACCGCGTCAGGTCGGATCGACAGTGCCAGCGCCGTACCTCCCGCCGCCGTCCGAATTTCAAAGGCGCGTGCCAGCCACGTGCCGGCGATCACCGCACCAGCGCCGCCGGCGCACGCCAGTACGGCGGCCTCGACGAGCAGTTGCTGCGCGATGCGGCGCCGTGATGCGCCGAGCGACTGACGGATCGCGATCTCGGTCTGCCGCGAGTACGACCGGGCGAGCAGCAGGTTCGCAACATTCGCGGCGGTGATTACCAGTATTAGACCGACGACAATCATCAGCATCAGGAGCGGGCGTCCGAGGTCCTCGACCAGGGTCGCATCTCCCCGACCAGACGGATTCGCATGAATCGCCCAGTCGTTCCCCGGTCCGCCGCCGGCGGCCGTTCGCAAGGCACCGGACAACGCGGTCTGCAGTTGCTCGCGCCGCACACCACTACGCATCCTGGCTGCGAGCGACAGCCAGCTGGTCGTTCGCATCGTCAGCCGGTCGGGCCCGTGGCCGAGCGTAAAGTATTGACTGACGCTCATCCAGACGTCCGCCCGCTGGCCACGAAAGAACCCGGTGAACCCGGGCGGTGCGACGCCGACGATCGTGGCCGGCTGCCCGTCGAGCAGCAATGTCGTCCCGATGACTGCAGGATCGGCGGCGAACATTCGGTGCCACAAGCCGTCACCAAGAACGACGACGGGCGGAGCCCCCGGGCGTTCGTCGCCCCCGGCCAACCCGCGGCCCAAGCGGACAGGCACCTGCAGCATCGTGAAGTAATTCGACGTGACGAACTCCGCGATCAGCCGCTCGCGTTGATCGCGCACGGCGATACCGACGCTTCCTGACGTATATGCGGCGACATCCGCCATCGATGCGGCCGCATCGCGGGCATCGACGTACAGCGGGTACGAGAAGTCCGTGTGGTCGCCGCCGGCCGCCGTCCACTCCACGATGGAGACGAGCTGCTCGGGATGTGGAACGGGCATCGAGGCGAGAATCGCGGCGCGCATCACCGCAAACACCGCGACGTTGACGCCGATCCCCAGCGCCAGCGTGACAATCGTGACGGCGGCGAATCCCGGCTGACGCCGCAGCATCCGCAGCGCGTACAGCAGATCACGACGGAGATGCACGAACATCGCTCCTCCACTCTGCGGTTGGTTCTCGTGAATCTGGCCAGGCTGCCACCGCGCCGCGCCTGATGCGGATGCGGACCGCGGATCTTGCAGCAGCGCGGCTTCGTTGCGCAGCGCCGCTTCGGCAATCGCCGTCGCGTCTGCCGGCGCCCGCCCATCACGGATCGCCTCCGCATACAAATCGGCAAGGTGCTGCGACACTTCCTCGGCGATGTCGGACGGCAGCTGCGGCAGCCGCGCACGGACGAGCGTGTACCAGTCGGGCGACATGAGGCCGCTCAGGCGGGCTCGAGCCCGGCCGCGCGATTCAGCGCCTCGATGAGCGTCCGCCACTCGTCGCGCTGTGCGACGAGCATGCGGCGTCCTTCGGGCGTGAGCCGGTAGTAGCGCCGCCGGCGCTGTCCCGTCTTTTCCACCCAGCGGCCGCTGATCCACCCACGGCGCTCCAGCCGGTAGAGCATCGGGTAGAGCGATGCCACGTGAAACCGCAGCACGCCGGTCGACCGGTTGTCGATTTCGCGGGCGATATCGTAGCCGTGGCGCGGCACATCTTCGATCGCCGCGAGCACCATCAGCTCGGCCCCGCCCTTTTTGAGATCATCCTTCGGCGCCATATGTGGTGGTGCAATATATGCGAAGCGGCGACGGGACGTCAAGAGTCGCGGTGGTGTGCTGGCCTTCAGGCCAGCCTGAAGGCTGGCGCTACCGCAGCTAGAGGACGGCGCCGCCGGATTTTGGTTCGATGACTTCGAGGCCGCTCATGTAGGGGCGCAGCGCCGCGGGAATGACGACCGAGCCGTCCTTCTGCTGGCCGTTTTCGAGCACGGCGATCAGCGTGCGACCGACCGCCAGCCCCGAGCCGTTGAGCGTGTGGACGAAATCCGCTTTGCCGGTGCCTGCGGGCCGGTACCTGATGTTCGCGCGGCGCGCCTGGAAGGCTTCCGTATTGCTGCAGGACGAGATCTCGCGGTACGTCTTCTGGCTCGGCAGCCACACCTCGATGTCGTAGGTCTTCGCGGCGGTGAATCCGATGTCGGCCGTGCACAGCACCACCGTCCGATACGGAAGCTCCAGCCGCTTGAGAACTTCTTCCGCGTTGGCAGTGAGCGCTTCGAGCTCGTCGTACGACTGCTCGGGAGTCGTAAATTTGACGAGCTCCACCTTGTCGAACTGGTGTTGCCGGATCAGGCCGCGCACGTCGGCGCCGTAGGATCCCGCCTCCGACCGGAAGCACGGCGTATACGCCGTGTAGCGCAGCGGCAGGACGCGGCCGTCGAGAATCTCGCCGCGGTGGTAGTTCGTCAGCGGCACTTCGGCGGTCGGAATCAGATAGAGATCCCAGTCGCCGGCGATCTTGAAGAGATCCTGTTCGAACTTCGGCAGCTGGCCGGTGCCGCGCATCGCCTCGCCGTTCACCAGGAAGGGGGGCTCCATTTCGGTGTAGCCATGCTCGCGGGTGTGGAGGTCCAGCATGAAGTTGATCAACGCGCGCTCGAGGCGCGCGCCCGCTCCGACGAGCACCGCGAAACGAGAGCCGGACATCTTCGTCGCGCGTTCGAAGTCGATGATGCCGAGTGACGGTCCCAGCTCCCAATGCGGCTTGGGATCGAAATCGAACGATTTCGGATCGCCGTGACGCCGCACTTCCTGGTTGTCCGCCGCGCTGCCGCCGACCGGCACGCTGGCGTGCGGCAGGTTGGGAATGGTCATCATCAGCGCACTGCGCTGGTGCTCCACCTGTTCGAGCTGGAGCTCGAGCTGTCGGATCTGCTGCGCGCGGGCCTTGTTCGCCGCAAAAATCCCCGAGGCGTCTTCGCCGCGCCGCTTCGCCTTCGCGACCTCGTCCCCCGATGCGTTCTGATCGCGCTTCAAACCCTCGAGCTCGGGGATCAAGCGACGGCGCCGCGTTTCGACGGTCGCCACCTGCTCCAGCTCCGCGTCCGGGGTCAGACCTCGGCTGCGGAGCCCGGTACGCACTTCGTCCATGTGATCGCGCACGTAAGCGGGGTCGAGCATGAGCTAGATCCTATACTCTAACTGTTATGATGACCCGCGGAGTATGCAGGTGAGCAACCCGATACGGAAAGCCGTGTTTCCCGTCGCCGGATTGGGAACGCGGTTCCTTCCCGCTACCAAGGCACAGCCGAAGGAAATGCTGCCGCTGGTCGACAAGCCCATCATTCAGTACGGAGTCGAGGAAGCAGTCGCTTCCGGTGTCGACAACATCATCCTGGTCACCGGCCGCGGCAAGAATGCGATCGAGGATCACTTCGACGTCTCCGTCGAGCTGGAGACGTTCCTCGAGACGCGGGGGAAAAAGGATCTGCTCGCGGAAATCAAGAAGATCTCGAACCTGATCAACTTCTCCTACGTGCGGCAGGGGGAGCCGCTCGGCCTCGGCCACGCGGTGCTCATGACCCGGCCTCTCGTCGGTGAGGAGCCGTTCGCGGTCATTCTGGCTGACGATGTCATCGACGCCGAGCCGCCGGCGATCCGGCAGATGATTCGCGTGTTCGAGGAGGTGCAGAGTCCCGTCCTCGCGATTGAGCGCGTGCCCAGGGAAGATGTCAGCGCCTACGGCGTCATCGACGTCGCGGAAGAGGTGCGGCCCGGCGTGTACCGCATTCGAGACCTGGTGGAAAAACCGACTCGCCTCGAAGCGCCCTCGGACCTCGCGATCATCGGCCGCTACATCCTCACGCCGGACATCTTCCCGGCGCTGGCCGCCACGGCAAGCGACCGGACGGGCGAGATCCAGCTCACCAACGGCCTCCGTCGTCTGCTCGAGTCCCGGCCGATCTATGGCTGTCGCATCGATGGCGTGCGCCACGATACCGGGAACAAGCTCGGCTTCCTGAAGGCGGTCGTGTACTTCGCGCTGCGGCGGCCCGATCTTGCCGATCAGTTCCGCGAGTACCTGCGCACGATGGACCTGGGAGAGTTGAAGTCGACCCGGTAAACCGGGATCACTCTTTCGAGGGTTTCGACGTGTCGGTCGAGGAGGGCGACGAGGCCGAGTCCGACTTCGGCTTCGAGTCCGCCTTCGTCTTCGAGTCGGCCTTGTCTGACTTGTCGGTCGCCGCCTTGGCGCTGCCGCCGTCGCCTGACGATTTCTTGGCGTAATCGGTGATGTACCAGCCGGTTCCCTTGAACTGAATCGCGGGGGACGAGATCAGTTTCCGCACCGGCCCCTTGCCGCACTTATCGCACACCTCGAGCGGCGGGTCCGAAAACTTTCGGATCTTCTCGAACGTGGCGCCGCACGCCTCGCATTCGTATTCGTATAAGGGCATAACACTTTCGCGGTTCGCGATTCGCTCGGTCCGGGTTACTCCAACATTTCGCCGTTTGGCTCGCCGAGCATCAGCGCACGGTGCAGCCAGAGCGGCACGGTGCCGTTGGCGAGCAGCGTATCGTGAAATCCACGCAGCGAATAGTCCGCGCCGGCGTGCGCCTTGTAGTCCTCGCGCAGCTTCAGGATCATCAGCTTGCCGGCGGTGTAGAGGATGTAGGACGGGTCGAACGTGCCGCGCTCGGCTTCGCGGCGCGCGCTCGGCTCTTCGAGAAACGCTTCTTCCCTGAAGAACCGGACGCCCTGCTCCACCGACATGTCCTCGCAGTGCAGTCGAATGCCGACGATGAAGCGGCAGAGGCGGATCAGCGCCTCCGCCAGCTGGCCGAGCCGCACGTGATGATCGCTCTTGCGAAACCCTTCCTCGATCATCATCTGTTCGCAGTAGTGCGCCCACCCTTCGACGAACGCCGTCGACGAGAACAGGATCGACTTGCGGAGCTTCGAGTCCACCTGGCGCAGGTGCTGGTAGTGGAGGAAGTGGCCGGGAAACACCTCGTGAATGGAGATCGACCAGAGGGCGCCGTAGTTGAAATCGCGCAGGTGCTCGTCCTTCCGCTCCACCGGCCACGACGGCTCGACGTCGGTGATGTAGTAGAACGCCCGGAGCGGGCGCGCCTCGAACGGCCCCGGCGTCCACATACTGGCAAACGTCCATCGATAGAACCGCGGCGTCGGCGCCACTTCAACCGGTGCGCCGCTCGGCATCGACACGATTCGCTGCCGCTTGATGAAGGTCTCGAGGTCGGCAAGCTGCTGCTGGGCAACCGACACGAGCTGACCCGCAGCCGGGTGCTCCTCTTTCGCCTTCGCCCAGGCGGCAAGCGGGTCGCCGCCGTTGAGGCGTGACGCGACGCGGCGAAATTCGTCCTGCGTGCGCTGGAGCTCGCGGGTTGCGATCGCGAGCAAACGATCCGCACTGAGCGTGATGCCTTCGTCGAGCCGGAACTTCTGCTCGAATCGATCGCGGCCGAGACGAAACGAGCCCTTGCTGCGCGGCGCGACCTCGCGATCCAGGTAATCGATATAGCCGTTGATCGACGCGGCGGCTTCAGTCGACGCGTCCGCCAGATCTCCGAGCAAGTGGAGATCGCCCAGATCACCGAACGCGCGCGGCAGATCCTCGTCGATGAACCGCAGCGTGCCCCGCATGCTCTCGAGACCGACCTTCACGTAGATTCCGGGCGGGTCCTTGATGTTGTCGCGGGCCGCCTGCATCAACCGCGGCACCTGACGAAGCTTCGACAACACCCGGCGGGCGCGCTCGGCGAGGGGGGCGTAATCGAAGAGCGCCTGCCCGGCCAGGCTCGTCGCGAGGATGTCGGCGTACTGCTGCGGGCTGCGTTCCCAGGTCCGCACCTCTTCGAGTTCGAACAGCCGGGCGCGGATGCTTGCGTCGAGCGCCGGCCGCTCGAGACGCTCGCGGTCGGTCAGGCGGGCGGGATCGATCGCGCCGAGCCGGCGCGCGAGCCCACCCAGGTCCCGGATCTGCGCGTCGATGGCCTGGCGGCTCCAGTCCTCGAGCAGGTCGTCGTGCAGGTGCACACCGTCGAACGTTGCGTTGGTGGGATGGACTTCGTAGAGGTACGAGAGGTATTCGTCGACGAAGTGCGGCAGTGGTTCGGCTGAATACATTTAGGTACAATCGGCCGGCCAGACATGCCCGGCACCCTCTATGTGGTCGCTACACCCATAGGCAACCTGGAGGATGTTACGCTACGGGCGCTCCGCATTCTGCGCGAAGTATCCCTGATCGCGGCGGAAGACACTCGCCGGACGGCGCGCATCCTCCAACACTACTCGATCTCAACGCGGACGACGAGCCTCCACGAACACAACGAGCGATCCAAGACGCCCGGCATTATTGCGAAGCTCCTGGCGGGAGAATCGGTCGCGCTCGTGTCCGACGCTGGTACACCAGTCGTGTCGGATCCTGGCGCCCAACTGGTTGCCGCGGCACACCAGGCCGGAATTCGCGTCGAACCGCTCCCGGGGCCAAGCGCCGTCCTCGCCGCTTTGTCGGCCTCCGGTTTCCCTGAGGGAGAATTCACGTTTCTTGGCTTTCCACCTGTTAGGTCTACAGCCAGAAAAGAATGGTTTGCTTCGCACATCACTGACCGTCAATCGCTGGTATTTTACGAGGCGCCCCATCGGATACGCCGGTGCCTCGAGGACATGGCGGAGATTTTCGGTGATCGGGAACTCCTGATCGCGCGCGAACTCACGAAGGTGCACGAGAATTTGGCCGTTCAACCTATATCGCGGCATTTGGCCCACTTATTAGAGGAGCGTGGCGAATTCACATTGGTCCTGAGAGGTGCCAGCGATGTGGCCGCGACCATCGCAACTCCCTCAGCGACGTCACTCGCGGTCGAATTTGGTCAATTAACCAATAATGACGCCATGGCTAGGCGTCAGGCAATCAAAACGCTGGCAAACCGCTATCAAATCCCCGCCAGGCAGGTGTTCGCGCTGCTGGAAGAAGCCAAGTATTCTGCTAAATGACCTATATCGGCGTGCCGCAATGGCTCTAAGCCGCGCTTGACCGTTTTCAGCCTGTTTTGCTACTGTCACAACTCGGCAGCCACAGGAGGCTTATTGCCGAAGCTACGCCGGACCGCCAAGCCCGCCGCGAAAGCACCGCGGCGCCTCTCGCGGACCGATAACCGTAAGAAAACCGCTCCCCGGAAGACGAAGCCACAAGTCAGCGCCGCAAAAACGGCGCGCGTGGCCTCCCCCGCTCCGGAGCCGATCGCGGCCCCGATTCCGCCGCCTCAGCCTCCGGCCCGGAAGCCAGGGTTCTATGAGGCGGTCGCTATCTACGAGCGGGGCGTCCAGGCCCTCCAGAGGCACGACTTCCAAGGGGCGGCCGGGTTTTTCCGGACGGTTCTCGAACGTTATCCGGAAGAACGGGAGCTTCTCGAGCGAGCGCGGCTCTACCTCCGCGTCTGTGAGCGCGAAACCGAGCGCCAGCAGCCCGCGCCGAAAACCCCCGCGGAGCGCGTCTACGCCGCAACCGTCGCCCTCAACTCCGGCGATCACATCGGCGCCCTCGATCACCTGCAGCGCGCTTTGACCGAGGATTCGGAAAGCGACCACGCGCACTACATCATGGCGGTGGCGCTGGGAATGCGGCAGCGGTTCGGCGAGGCGCTCGACCATCTGCGGCAGGCAATTGCCCTTAATCCTGAAAACCGGGCCCTTGCGCGGCAGGATCCGGATCTCGAGTCACTGCGAGACCATCCAAGCTTCAAGGACGCACTGGACACCCCGCCAGCTCCGAATCGCCGGCGATCGACTGCGCGACGCCTCCGCTAGGCCGCCTACGCTGGCGGCGCGCGAGCCGAGCCGCCGTTCCGGTCAGCCTCCCCGGCATTTGGCAGGAAACGCTAAGCTTCAGGTGAGGGCACATGCCGGATATTCACGTCGTCATTCTTGCCGCCGGAAAAGGCACGCGGATGAAGTCGTCGATTCCCAAGGTGTTACACCCGGCGGGGGACAGGACGCTCATCGAACATGTGCTCCGGACCGCCGAATCGCTCTCACCAGCATCGACGGTTGTCGTCATCGGTCATCAGGCCGAGTCGGTCAAGGGGGCGCTCTCGAAACGGCCGGGCCTGCGCTTCGCCGTGCAGGAGCCCCAGCTCGGCACGGGGCACGGTCTATTACAGGCCGAGCCGCTGCTGCGCGGCGCGACCGGTACGGTGGTCTTATTGTCCGGAGACGTTCCGCTGCTCCGCGCCGAGTTTCCCAAGGAACTCGCAGACCGTGTGGTCGATGTCGTCGCACTCGACATCCGCGCGCCGGAGCACGAAGTGATCGAGATGACACGCGACGTGATGGTGCAGAAGGATGCCGCGAACGACCGGGAACGCGTCGATG
>Ga0207674_10007932_pt1 | contig 12324 bp, 13 predicted proteins | sample KBSCornC72_FD_184303 | JGI IMG/M metagenome (GOLD analysis project Ga0207674, IMG submission 184303) | Corn rhizosphere microbial communities from Kellogg Biological Station, Michigan, USA - KBS Corn C7-2 (SPAdes) (version 2) | ecosystem: Host-associated > Plants > Roots > Rhizosphere > Soil ... | reverse complement strand
GGGGCAGCATCGACATGCGACTGGTCGCCTTGCGCAGTTCCGGCGCGATCCGGGCGAGCGCGATCATGCCGCGCACTCCGGCAGGATGCGCTTCCCGTCGAAGCCCTCCCGCGCCCTGTTGACATGGTTAACGCGCACCGGCCTGATCGCTTGCGGCATGCCCGGTTTCCCTCTGTTTTTCGCCATTCCTTGAATCACAAGGCGAGTCGCGGCGAAAGCGGAAAATGCAGGAATGCGGCCGGAAAATGCAGGGATTCTGGCTTATTTACCCTTGCGCCCCTTCATCTTCTCGCGGAACCGCATCGCCCAGCCCGGCTTCTGCTCCTGCGGCGGACGGACCAGCACCAGCGCATCCGCCGCGACATCCGCCGTGACGGTGCTGCCCGCGCCCACGATAGCCCCGTCACCGATCCTGACCGGAGCCACCAGCGCGCTGTTCGAGCCGATGAACGCACCCGCGCCGATCTCCGTCCGGCTCTTGTTAAAGCCATCATAATTGCAGGTGATGGTGCCCGCCCCGATATTGGCGCCCTCGCCCACGCTCGCATCGCCGATATAGGAGAGGTGATTGGCCTTCGCGCCCTTTGCCAGCGTGGCCTTCTTCACCTCCACGAAATTGCCGACGCGCGCGCCCTCGCCGATGTCCGCGCCGGGACGCAGGCGCGCATAAGGGCCGACATCGGCACCGGTCCGCACAATCGCGCCCTCCAGATGCGAGAAGGCGTGGATCGTCGCCCCCTCCTCTACCACGACGCCGGGGCCGAAGACGACATTCGGCTCGATCGTCACGTCCCGGGCCAGTTCGGTGTCATGCGCGAAGAACACCGTATCCGGCGCGACCAGCGTCACCCCTGCCAGCATCGCTTCGTCGCGCCGCCGCGCCTGCCATGCCCCTTCGAGCGCGGCCAGTTCCACCCGGCTGTTGACGCCCGCGACCTCGATCGGATCGGTCTCGATCACGGCGCTCTGGCCGCCGTCGAGCATCACGATGTCAGGCAGATAATATTCGCCCGCCGCATTGTCGTTGCCGATCATGTCGAGCAACACGAACAGTTCCGCCGCGCGCGCCGCCATCAGGCCGGAATTGCACAGGGTGACGGCGCGCTCGTCCGGAGAGGCGTCCTTATATTCGACCATCTTGTGGATCACGCCCTGCCCATCGGCGATGATCCGGCCATAGGCGCCGGGATTCTCCGGCCGAAAGCCCAGCACCACCGCACGCGGCTCGTCGGGGCCGGCGAGACGTTCCAGCATCGCGCGCATCGTCCCGGCCGTCACCAGCGGCACGTCGCCATAGAGGATCAGAACGTCGCCCGAAAAGCCCTGCAACGCCGCCTTCGCCTGCAACACGGCATGACCGGTGCCAAGTTGCCGGTCCTGCACCGCGATCGCCACGTCCTTGCCCGCGACCGCCTTTTCCACCTGCTCGCGGCCCGACCCGACCACCACCACGCGCCGCTCGGGCGCCAGCGCCTCCGTCGTGGCGAGCAGGTGGAGCAGCATCGGTCGCCCGGCGATGGGGTGCAGAACCTTGTGCAGGCCCGACTTCATGCGCGTGCCCTGGCCGGCGGCGAGGATGACGATGGCCACGGGGCGTTCGGGGGGGCGTTGGGTCACGGAAAAACCTCGGATTCACTAAAATGGTGAAATTCTCCTGCCACGTTTGCCTTGCCACTTCCACAACCGCGCGGGCATGGGAGGGCATGCTATCCCGCCCCTTCGACATCATCGGCTTCGACCTCGACGGCACGCTGGCCGACACCAGCGGCGATCTGGCCGAGGCACTCAACCACGCCCTCGCCACCATCGGGCGCGGCCCGTTACCGGTCGCGGACGTGCAGCGCATGGTCGGGCGCGGCGCGAAAGTGATGCTGACGCGCGCGCTCGGGGCCACGGGCGGCGCACCGCAGGACGCGGTGGACCAGCTCTTCCCGATCCTGATCGACCATTATGCGGCGAATATCGCGGTCCACAGCCGTCCCTATCCGGGCGTGATCGCCGCGCTCGACGCCCTCGCCGCGCAGGGATATCGGCTGGCCGTGTGCACCAACAAGATCGAGCGTCTCGCCCGCCTCTGCCTCGACGCGCTCGGCATGGACAAATATTTCGTCGCCATCGTCGGCGGCGACACCACGGCCAGACTCAAGCCCGATCCCACGCCGTTGCTCGCGATGATCGAACAGGCGGGCGGTGGACGCACATTGTTCGTGGGCGACAGCGACAATGACATTCTCGCAGCGAAGGCCGCCGGCGTGGCGAGCGTCGCGGTCAGCTTTGGCTACGTCCCCGGCGATCCGGCGGAACTGGGCGCGGACGCGCTGATCGACGGGTTCGACGAACTGGCGCCGCTCGTGGCGAACTGGGCAGGTCAGCCGACAGGGCGATAGCCCTTGCGCCACTTGGTCCACAAATGCCGCGCCAGCATCGTCGGCGGCATCCTCAGCAGATGGGAGCGAATATAGAAGGCCTGCCCCAGCAGCCAGCGCCGCTCCTGCCCCCAGCCGTCGCGCGACAGCAGGCGGGCGATGAAAAGGCGATCCGCGAGCGTCAGGCCCCGCCAACGCTCGGGCACAGCGGTGCCATAGAGATGATGCGTCAACCGCGCCGCCCGCGCCACCACATCGCCCAGGCCATGCCGCTGCCCCCGCGCCTCCAGCGCCGCCCACCAGTCCGGCTGCTCGCCATAGTCGCCAAGCAGGCAGTGCATGTCCCAGAGGTTGCGCAGCCCCCCTTCGAGGGCGCCGTCCGCCAGCATATGCGCGGCGGCGTGGCACAGCATGTCTTCCGGGCAGAGGACCGCCAGCCCGTCCTCCAGCGTCACCGCATCGGCCAGCATCGCCGCCACGTCAGGTCGCCGCCGCGCCGTCAGCGGCAGGATGCTGTGGTGCACGTCGATCATCCGGTCGCGCTCGCGATGGATCAAGGGGGGCAGTTCGTGCATCCAGCGACGATAATAGGCATCGTCATAGGGGTCGGGCTTGACCCATTCCCATCCCGCCGCGAGGATCGCCGCCTCCACCGCGTCCAGTGACCCACGCGGCACGAGGATGTCGAGATCGCCGATCGACCGGCCCACCCCCGCCGAAAGGCCCGCCGCGACATAGGCGGTGCCCTTGAGCAGCACGACCGGAACATCCAGACCCGCCAGCGCCGCGCTGGCCCGATCCGCTTCCCACAAGGCCCCCCGCCGCTCCGTCTCCGCATCGAAGCGCGCATCGGCGAGGATAAGCGCCACGCGCGGCGGCACGACCATGCCCGCCAGCCGGTGCGCCAGCGCGCCGATCAACCGCTCCGCGCGCGCGGCGGCGATGAGCGCGGTCCACTCCGCGCCGGACAATCGCTCCGCCCCGCTCGGGTCGCGCAACAGCGAGACGAGCAGCACCGCGCTCATCGCGCCTCGTCCCACAAGGCCTCGACCATCGCGATGCCCTCCGCCCCGCTCGCATAGTCGATCGCCACCGCCGGCACCGATGAAACAAGACCGGTCAGCGCGCGAAACCCCGCCTCCCCCAGCGCGACATAGTTGGTCGATGCCTGCGTGAGCCGCACGAAGCACTCCGCCGGATCGACCGGCCGCGCCGCGCTGTCTTCGGCGCCGAAGCGGGGAAACAGGATGAGCGTCGGCGGCGCGGGCCGGTCCATCGCCGCCACATGCTCCGGCCGGGGGATCAGGTGGCGGATGTCCCCCTTGGCGGTCGCGGCCATCAGCGGACCCAGCCGGCCCTCCCCCGCCACGCCGCGCACCGCTTCGATCGCAGCGTTCTTGAGCGAGACGAGGCGCGGAAACGGCCATAGCCCGCCGCCCGCCAGATCGACCAGCGCGAATTCGTCGCCCATCAGCCGCCAGCCCCGCTCGCCCAGCAGGGCGGCCAGGGTCGATTTCCCGCTTCCCGATTCGCCGCTCAGGATGAGCGCGCGGCCATCCTTCTCCACCGTCGCCGCATGCAGCAGCAGGTGCCGCCGCCAGCCCAGCGCCATCTGGAGGTTCATCCCCATCTCCGCCGCCAGCAATCCATGCGCCAGCGCCATGGGCGCGGCGTCGGCCAGGCTGTGATCGCCGGTGATGAAGATGGAGGGGCGGACATGGCGTCGCCACGGCTTCAACGGCCGCAGCCGGACCGTGAAATCGGCCGGCTCGTCGCTGGCATCGGGATAGCCGGAATAGAGCCGCGCCAGCGCATCCAGCGGCGACGCCCATGGGGAGCCGACACGGAACACCGCCGGCCCCACGCGCAGGGTCAGCGCATGCTTCACGCCGCCCCGATTCGGATCAGGCCCAGCCCCGCCAGTTCCTCCAGCCGCGCCGCGACTATGGCCTCGATCCCGCCCTCGGCGCTCAGGTCGAAATGGGCCGCCAGATGCCGCGCCACCGCGCCCGCGTCCGCCGGACCGGTCGCGTTCAATGCATCGAGGATCTGCGGCACCGGCTCGCTCACCATATGGGTAATGCCCGAGCGGCGGTGGTAGAGCAGCGTCATCGGTCCCAGTTCATGCGCCAGCCACGCGATGCCCGGCTCAACGCGGTATTGCATGCGAAGGTTCAGCGCGGCATCTGGAGCGAGGCGTAGCAGGTGAAGCCCGCGCGGCCATATTGGAGCCGGCGGATATAGTTGAGATAGGCCTGGCTTTCCGAATAGGCGGTGCCCGGCAGGCTGCGCCCGCGCAGGGCGTTCTTCACATCCTCCCCCTTGAAGCTGCGACCGCCGGGAAAGGCGCCCGGCGTGCCGGCGGGCACCAGCGCGCCGTCGGGGCCGACCATCTTGCCCGCATTGGGGCCGTCCGGCACCGGGATGGTGCAGTTCAACACCGAGGCGCTGGTCTGCGCAAGCGCGGGCCGCACCGACATCACCGTGGTCGCGGCGGCGGCGCCCAGCATCAGGACGCGGCGACGCCCCACATCCTGCGGGGGGAGCGTGGCGTCATCGCGAGCCGGACCGCCCTGCCCCGTTCCTTCGCTGCTATCGTCCATGCCGAGCCCCTGAAACATTGCGCCAGATTTTCCAATCGCAGAGCCGCGCGAAATAATCTAGGCGGCTAACCATGTCGGTCCGCATTCTTGGCCCCGTGACGCTGTGCGTGATCGCGACGCTCGTCGGCACGCTGTTCGTGCTGGTCTCGACGGAATCCACCTATGCGGCCGCCGCCTGCGGGCTGGTCGGCCTGCTCGCCACCGCCGTCATGTATGATAGCGCCGTGCATGGCGGCATTCGCGGCGACCTGCCCGTCATGTCTCCGCCGCCGATGGCGCCCGACTATGCAGTGGACCTGCTCGACAGGCCAGAGATCGACGCGCTGATCGAGGCATTGCCGCAGCCCGCCTTCATCGTTTCGGCGGGTTGTATCGCGCGCGCCAACCGGGCGACGCTGGCGCTGCTGGGCAGGCATGTGCTGGGGCAGGACGTCCGCCTCGCCATCCGCCACCCGGCGGTCACCCAGCATCTCGCCGGTGACAGCGCCGGCACCGAGCCGGTCAGCATGGAACTGGTCGGCATCGGCGCGGCGGACCAGAGCTGGGAGCTGCGTATCGCGCCCCTGTCCGAACAGCGCCAGATCGTGCTGCTGACCGACCAGAGCGCGCGCCAGGCGGAGGCGCGGATGCGCGTCGATTTCGTCGCCAACGCCAGCCACGAATTGCGCACGCCACTCGCCGGCATCTTGGGGTTCATCGAGACGCTGAACGACCGCGAAGCGGGCAACGACGTAGCCACGCGCGAACGCTTCCTCTCGATCATGGAGGGGGAAGCGCGGCGGATGCAGCGGCTCGTCGACGACCTCATGTCGCTCTCGCGGATCGAGGCGGACAAATTCCGCCAGCCGGAGCAGAGCGTCGATCTGTGCGCCCTGGCGCAGGAAACCGCCGAGGTACTGGCAAGAAGCGGGACGCCGCGCGCCCATGACCTCGCGCTCGATCTGGACCTCGGGTGCCCATTGATTCGCGGCGACAGCGGGCAGATCAGCCAGCTCCTCCACAATCTGATGAGCAATGCGCTCAAATATGGTCGGCCGGGAACGCCCGTCGCGGTCACGATCCAGCGCGACGGGGAGGATGCGGTACGCCTTGCCATCGCCGACGAAGGCGACGGCATCGCCCCCGAACATCTCCCGCGCCTCACCGAGCGATTCTACCGCGTCGATTCGAGCCGCAGCCGGGCAATGGGCGGCACTGGCCTTGGCCTGGCGATCGTCAAGCACATCGTGGAACGGCACCGCGGCCGCCTGCGGATCGACAGCGTGGTGGGACGCGGCACGACTGTTTCGGTGATGCTACCCGTGCCGGTCGACCCGGAAGCCCCCGCCGAACAACGTCCGCGCGCCCTCGTCGGGACCCCTGTCATATAAACGCAATATAAGTGTCACAATAGGGCGACGAAGACCGTCTAGGTCGCACCCGGCGGCCAGCACGGCCGCGCGGTTTTTGGGGAACCTCCATGTTCAGAATATTGGCTGTTGCCGCAGTATCCACGCTCGCCCTGTCCGCATGTCAGGATCAGGCCGGCGGTGGCGGCGGCTCCGGCGCCCGCGACCAGATCCGCGCGGTCGGCTCGTCCACCGTCTTTCCGTTCGCGACCGCCGTTGCCGAACTTTATGTGAAGGCCAATCCGGGCATGAAGTCGCCGATCATCGAATCGACCGGCACGGGCGCGGGCATGAAGCTGTTCTGCGCCGGCGTCGGCGCGCAGCATCCCGACATCGCCAACGCCTCGCGCCGCATCAAGAAGGCGGAATATGAACAATGCGCCGCCAACGGCGTGAAGGACATCGCGGAAATCCAGATCGGCGTCGATGGCCTCGCCTTCGCGGAAGCCGCGGGCGGTCCCGACTACAAGCTGACGCCCAAGACTGTCTATGAGGCGCTGGCCGCCAACCCCTATGGCAAGGGTCCGAACAAGGCCAAGACGTGGAAGGATGTCGATCCGTCGCTCCCCGCCGTCGCGATTTCGGTGTTCGGCCCGCCGTCCACCTCCGGCACCCGCGACTCGCTCGCCGAGTTGATCCTGGAGAAGGGCTGCGACATCGATCCTGCCATGGAAGCGCTCAAGAAGAGCGACGAGAAGAAGCACCAGCAGACCTGCCGCCAGGTGCGCGAGGATGGCGCCTATGTGGATGCGGGCGAGAATGACAATCTCATCGTGCAGAAGCTGGTCGCCAATCCCAATGCCATCGGCGTGTTCGGCTACAGCTATTTCGAGGAAAACAGGGACAAGCTGAAGGATGTGCCCCTGAACGGTATCCAGGCGACCTATGACACCGTCGCCAACGCCACCTATCCCGGCGCGCGACCGCTCTTCATCTATGTCAAGAAGGCCCATCTGGAAGCCGTCCCCGGCATCAAGGCCTATGTGGATACCTTCGCCAAGAACTGGAACCCGGACGGCGCGCTGACCAAGCGCGGCATGGTTTCGGCGACCGAGGACGTGCGCACGAAGAACGCCGCCGCCGCCGCCAGCCTGCCCAATGTGGATGCATCCGGCCTGAAATAAGGAAATGCCCTGCCGGCGCGCCGTGGCGCGTCGGCGGGAAACAGGCTGCAAAAGCCCCCCGCGAAGGGGGGCGCAACGACTGGGATCATCGCACAGTGAACGCCGCCTCCATCTGGCTTGTCATCATCGGGCTTGCCGTCATCGCGTGGCTCAGCGCCCGTGCCCGCGCGACGCTCATGGAGAAGTCGGCGGGTCGCCTGGCGACGCACAGCCGCGCCCAATATCATGGCTGGTATGTCGGCCTGTGGACGCTGCTGCCCGCCGCGCTGTTCCTGATCGTCTGGCAGAATGTCTCGCCCGCGCTCGTCACCAACAGCGTGCTGACGGCTCCGGAGGCGGCGACCCTGCCGACCGAGGGCTTCTCCCGCGCCGCCATCCTGAGCGAGGCGCGCAACATCGCGGCGGGACGCCAACAGAGCGGGTTCAACACCCAGTCGCAGGCGCTGGTCGAGCCTTACCGGGCGGCGCAGACGCGCTTCGACATCATCGGCGCGCTGCTGACCGTCATCCTGGCCTTTGCCTGCGGCGCCTTCGCTTTCACGCGCATCCGGGCCGGCTTCACGGCGCGGACGCGGGTCGAGCGGCTGGTGATGGGCGCGCTGCTCGTCGCCTCGCTGATCGCGATCGTCACCACCGTGGGTATCGTCGCTTCCCTGCTGTTCGAGAGCATCCGCTTCTTCTCCATGGTCAATCCGATCGACTTCCTGTTCGGCACCAAATGGTCGCCGCAATCGGCCGCGCTCGGCTATGGCAACAAGAACGCCTTCGGCGCGGTGCCGCTGTTCTGGGGCACCGTCTTCATCGGCGCGATCATCGCCATGCTGGTCGCGATCCCGCTCGGCCTGATGTGCGCCATCTATCTGACCCAATATGCCAAGCCGTCCGTGCGCGCCTGGATGAAGCCGATCCTGGAGGTGCTCGCCGGCGTGCCCACCGTCGTCTACGGATATTTCGCCGCGCTGACCGTGGCGCCGGCCCTGCGCGACTTCGCGGTGATGGTGGGCATTTCGGGCGCGTCCTCGGAAAGCGCGCTCGCCGCCGGCCTTGTCATGGGCGTGATGATCATTCCCTTCGTCTCGTCCATGGCCGATGACAGCATCAATGCGGTGCCGCAGGCGATGCGCGACGGATCGCTCGCCATGGGCGCGACGACCAGCGAGACGATCAAGAAAGTGCTCATCCCCGCCGCTCTTCCCGGCGTCGTCGGCGGTGTGCTGCTGGCCGTCAGCCGGGCGATCGGCGAGACGATGATCGTGGTGATGGCCGCCGGCCTCGCCGCCAACCTGACCCTCAATCCCTTCGCCAGCGTCACCACCGTCACGACCCAGATCGTGCAGTTGCTGACCGGCGATCAGGAGTTCGACAGCGCCAAGACGCTCGCCGCCTTCGCGCTCGGCCTCGTGCTCTTCATCGTGACCCTGCTGCTCAACATCGTCGCGCTGCGCGTCGTGAAGAAATATCGCGAGGCCTATGAATGATGAGCGGCACCGACCTTCCCCCATCTGCCAGGACCAGCATGACGCAGGCCAATAGCCCGGATCGCACCCCCACCGACTGGACCAGCCCGGTCATGCGCAAGCGGATCGCCCGGCGCTATGCGCAGGAACGGCGTTTTCGCCTGATGGGACTGGGCGCGGTCGCGCTATCGGCGGGATTCCTGCTTTTCCTGCTGGTCAGCATGGTGTCGGGCGGCCTGTCGGGCTTCATCCGCACCGAGATCAAACTGCCGATCGACTTCCCGCACTCGCCGCTTCTGATCGATCCGGCGATCCTGAAGTCCGCCAATGCGGAACGGGCGCTGGCCAACGCCAACCTCCCCGCCGTGACATCGGCCGCAGCCAAGGCTGCGTTCGGGGCACAGGGTGGTGACGCGATCCTCTCCGATTCCGCATGGGTCGCGGTCAAGGACGCGCTGATCGAGGATCCCGGCCTGCTGCAACGGCAGGCGGTCATCGCCGTCCCCGCCGCCAGCGACATCGACCTGGCGGCCAAGCGCGAAGGCAGTGCCGCCGCCGAACAGATCGTGGCGCAGCTCAAGGGCAAGCGCGCGCTGGCGACACGGCTCAATTTCGGCTTCCTCACCGCCAGCGACGGGACGGACCCGACCCAGGTCGGCATCTGGGGCGCGCTCAAGGGGTCGCTGCTGACCATGGCGGTGACGCTGCTGCTCAGCTTTCCGGTCGGCGTGCTCTCCGCCATCTATCTGGAGGAATATGCCCCCCGGAACCGTTGGACCGACCTGATCGAGGTGTCGATCAACAATCTGGCGGCGGTGCCTTCCATCATCTTCGGCCTGCTCGGCCTCGCGGTGTTCCTCAACATGTGGGACCTGCCGCGCTCGGCGGCGCTGGTCGGCGGCCTCACGCTCGCGCTGATGACCATGCCCGTCATCGTCATCGCCGGCCGCAACGCGGTGAAGGCGGTGCCCCCCTCGATCCGCGACGCCGCGCTCGGCGTGGGGGCCAGCCCGGTGCAGGTCGTCTTCCACCACGTCCTGCCGCTCGCCATGCCCGGCATCCTGACCGGCACGATCATCGGCATGGCACGCGCGCTGGGCGAAACCGCGCCGCTGCTGATGATCGGCATGCGCGCCTTCATTTCCGCCGCTCCGTCCGGCTTTACCGCGCCAGCGACCGTGCTGCCGGTGCAGGTCTTTCTCTGGTCGGACGAGGTCAGCAAGGGCTTCGTCGAGAAGACGAGCGCCGCGATCATCGTGTTGCTGGTCTTCCTGCTCGCGATGAACGGGCTGGCTATCTACCTCCGCAACAAATTTGAGATCCGCTGGTGAAACGATGAGCACAGAAACACTCGAACACGTCGCTGCCGAGCAGAAAGCCGCCAGCCAAGGCACGCTCAAAATGTCTGCGCGCGACATCAACGTCTTCTACGGGCAGAAGCAGGCGATCAACAAAGTCTCGATCGATGTGACCCAGGAGAATGTGACAGCGTTCATCGGCCCGTCCGGCTGCGGCAAATCCACCTTCCTGCGCACGCTCAACCGGATGAACGACACCGTCGCAGGCGCACGCGTCGAGGGCAGCATCACGCTGGACGGCGAAGATATCTACGCCTCGTCGATGGACGTCGTGCAACTTCGCGCGCGCGTGGGCATGGTGTTCCAGAAGCCCAACCCGTTCCCCAAATCGATCTATGAAAATGTCGCTTATGGGCCGCGCATCCACGGCCTTGCGTCCAGCCGTGTTGAAATGGATCAGATCGTCGAGAAATCGCTCAAGCGCGCCGGCCTCTGGGACGAAGTGAAGGACCGGCTCAGCGACAGCGGCACCGCGCTGTCCGGCGGCCAGCAACAGCGCCTGTGCATCGCGCGCGCGATCGCGGTTGATCCTGAGGTGATCCTGATGGACGAGCCCTGTTCGGCGCTGGATCCGATCGCGACCGCCAAGATCGAAGAATTGATCCACGAGCTTCGCGGCCGGTTCGCGATCGTGATCGTGACCCATAATATGCAGCAGGCAGCGCGCGTGTCGCAGCGCACGGCATTTTTCCACCTCGGCAACCTCGTCGAATATGGCGACACGTCCGAGATTTTCACCAATCCCCGCGAGGTTCGCACCAAGGACTACATCACCGGCCGCTACGGCTGAGGGAGCGATTATGGCTACGACTGGACATACGGTAAAAGCGTTCGACGACGATCTCAGCGAGTTGCGCGCGGTCGTGTCCGAAATGGGTGGGCGTGCCGAGGCCGCCATCGAAGGCGCCATGCAGGCGCTCGCCCGACGCGATGAGGATGCCGCGCTCAAGATCGTCGAAGCCGATCGGAGGATCGACACGCTCGAGTCGGAGGTGGACAGGCTCGCCATCCGCCTGATCGCACTGCGTGCGCCGATGGCGGACGACCTGCGCGAGGTGCTTGCCGCACTCAGGATCAGCAGCATCGTCGAGCGGATCGGCGATTATGCGAAGAATATCGCCAAGCGCGTTCCGGTCTTGGCGGATGCCCGCGATATCGAGGCGATCTCACTGCTTCCTGCCATGGGCCGAGCGGTAAGCCAGATGGTCCGTGACGTGCTCGACGCTTTTGCCGCACGCGACGCGAAGTTGGCCGCGGATGTCTGCGAGCGCGACCGCGTCGTGGATGATTTCTACAACAGCCTGTTCCGCACCCTGCTGACGCACATGATGGAAAACCCGCACACGATCACGGCATCCACCCATCTGCTGTTCATCGGCAAAAATCTCGAACGGATCGGCGATCACGCCACCAACATTGCGGAAATGGTCTACTTCGCGGCAACCGGCCAGCAGCTCGGTGAACGGCCGCGCGGCGGCGACGCGCTCAGCAAGGCCGACTGAAGTCCATGAGCCGGGCCCACATCCTGCTGGTAGAAGACGACCGCTCGCTTGCCGAGCTGTTGACCTGGAACCTTGAACGCGAGGAATATCAGGTCGAGCATACCGCCGATGGCGAGGAAGCGCTGCTGCTCGCGCGCGAAAATCCGCCAGATCTCGTATTGCTCGATTGGATGATCGAGGGGCTTTCGGGCATCGAGGTTTGCCGTCGGCTGCGCCGCATCCCGGATACGGCAAATGTACCAATCATCATGCTGACCGCACGCGGCGAGGAAGAGGATCGCGTACGCGGCCTCGAAACCGGCGCCGACGATTATGTCACCAAGCCGTTCAGCCCGCGCGAACTGGTCGCCAGGGTCGGCGCGGTGTTGCGCCGGGTCCGGCCGGCGCTCGCGGGCGAACAGCTCATCTATTCCGACATCGAGATGGATACGGTCAGCCACAAGGTGCGGCGTGCCGGCATGTCGGTGCCGCTGGGGCCGACCGAGTTCCGGCTGCTCAAGCATTTTCTCGAGCATCCCGGCCGCGT
>Ga0207674_10007931_pt1 | contig 12328 bp, 14 predicted proteins | sample KBSCornC72_FD_184303 | JGI IMG/M metagenome (GOLD analysis project Ga0207674, IMG submission 184303) | Corn rhizosphere microbial communities from Kellogg Biological Station, Michigan, USA - KBS Corn C7-2 (SPAdes) (version 2) | ecosystem: Host-associated > Plants > Roots > Rhizosphere > Soil ... | reverse complement strand
GGGTGCGTCGATGAGTTCACCGCGGTAGCGGCCGAGAAATTCGATCAGCCGGTGCGCGGTCGCGGCATAAGCGCGGACCGTATGAGCCGAGCGGCGCCGGTCGTGCTGCAGATAGGAGGCCCAGCGGGCGGCGAGATCGCGCGCCGGGTGGTGGATCAGGCTTGCGGGATCGTCAGCCACTTGCGGATCATAGCCGCAACGGTCTTGCCGAGGAACAGCAGCAATTCCGAACCATGACGGGCATCGAGTTGAAGTTCGGCCCGCTGGCCGAGCGCGAGCAGCCCGGACGGCAGCGGAGGCTCGCAATCGATGCGCACCAGCGCCTCGGCGCGGATGAGGTCGCAGGCCGGCCCGAACAAAGGGTGGCCGCGCTCGACGGTCCGCATTTGGACGCCGTCGACACGATCGATCGCGCGGCGCAGGATCGCCGGGTCGACGAGCTGGACTCCGCTGCCATCGGCGCGAAAGCCCTTGTCGCCGATGATCAGCGACAGCGCGACGGAGTCGATGCGCAGGATCAGCGGCCACTCCTGGGTCACGACGTGCAGCAGGGCTTCGACGCTGTCGGCGTCGATCGCGGCCAGCACAGCCTCGTGGATCGAAGCCACCGCACCCGAATGGCCGCGGGCGAACGCGATCAGGTCCTGGTTCGCCTCCTCAACGGCGCCGAGCCGCTGGCGCAAGTGCGCCACCGCCCGCTCTTCGAAGGGGATCACGGTCGCCATCGCGCACCAGGATACGCCTCTGCCGGTTAATTTCCTACTGACCGCGCACAGACACTCGCCCAAAGCAAAAGCGGCGGCGCCTTTCGGCACCGCCGCTTCCGTCTTCGACTTCGAACGAGTCTTACTTCAGCGAGTTCGACACGTTGTTGAAGGTCGTGTTCAGCTTGTTGCCGATGCCCTGCATCGCGCCAATGGCGGCAACAGCGATCAGAGCCGCGATCAGGCCGTACTCGATGGCGGTCGCGCCCTCTTCATTGCGGATCAGCTTCAGAAACTTGCTCATGGTCTTGTTTCGCTCCTTGGTTCCAACTGCGGAGGCATTGCCGCCGCAACCCGCATGTCCAGTGCAGGATGGCCCGGAACCTAGGAGACGATCGGTTGAAAAAACGTTACAGCCGCAGGTTGCCCAACGGTTAATGCTGCTGGGCCAAGCCCCGGCATTCAGGCGATTTTCTGCCCCGTCGACTGCCAGTCCTTCAGGAAGCTCGCGATGCCGGTGTCGGTCAGCGGGTGCTTGAACAATTGCCAGATGATCTTCGGTGGCGCGGTCATCACGTCGGCGCCGATCTTAGCGGCTTCGACGACGTGCATTGGATGCCGCACGCTGGCGACCAGGATCTGTGTCGCGAAATCGTAATTGTCATAGATCAGCCGGATATCGGCGATCAGCGCCATTCCGTCGAAGCCGACGTCATCGTGCCGGCCGACGAAGGGCGAGATGAAGGTCGCCCCGGCCTTCGCGGCGAGCAGCGCCTGGGCGGCCGAGAAGCACAATGTGACATTGACCATCGCGCCGTCGCCCGTGAGCGCCTTGCACGCCTTCAATCCCGCGGGCGTGAGCGGCACCTTGATCGCGATATTGTCGGCGATTTTGCGCAGCACCTCCGCCTCGCGCATCATCCCGTCATAATCGAGCGCTACCACCTCGGCGGAAACCGGACCGTCCACCACGCCCGCGATCTCGCGCACCACTTCAAGGAAGTTTCGGCCAGACTTGTGGATCAGCGAAGGATTGGTCGTCACGCCGTCCAGCAAACCGCTCTCGGCAAGCTCACGGATCTCGGCGATTTCGGCAGTGTCGGCGAAGAATTTCATGGAATTGCGTACGCTCCGGCTTTGGTGGATGGGCCGGCATAACCGGCGGCGGACAGCACGTCATCCGATTCGGGGAGGGACAAGATGAGCGAGCATGTGCGGGTGGAGCGCCGCGGCGGAGTCCTGGCGATCACCCTGGATCGGCCGGAACGCCGCAACGCGATCACGGTCGCCATGTACGCCGCGCTTGCCGATGCGATCGCTGGCGCGTTCGAGGACGGCGAGACGCGAGTCATCAGCATCCGCGGCGAAGGCCAGGATTTTGCCGCCGGAAACGATCTTGCCGATTTCCTCGCGCCCGTCGACCGGGACGAGGAGATTCCGGTGTGGCGGCTGCTCCGCGCGCTGGCCGAATGCGAAGTGCCGATCGTCGCCGCGGTCCACGGCAATTGCGTGGGCATCGGCACAACCATGCTGCTTCACTGCGACCTCGTCATTGCCGACGAAACGGCCCGCTTTTCGATGCCGTTCGTAGATCTTGCACTGGTTCCCGAGGCCGCAAGCTCGCTGCTCCTGCCGCGTCTCGCCGGCCGCCGCCGCGCCGCGCGCTACCTGCTGCTGTGCGAGGCGTTCGGAGCCGACGAGGCACAAGCCATGGGGCTCATCAGCCACTGCGTCCCGCAAGGGCAGCTCGATGCAAAGCTCGACGAGCTCGTCACCACACTGCTCGCCAAGCCGCCTGAGGCCTTGCGGCTAACGCAAAGGCTGCTTCGCCGAGGTGCAACGGACGAAATTCTCGAAAGGATGAAGCTCGAGAGCAGCCTGTTCGCCGAACGGCTGTCGTCAGCCGAGGTCAAGGAAGCGATCAGCGCGTTCTTCGAAAAGCGCAGGCCCAACTTCAATGATCAGACGGCGTAATAGACGACCTTTGACCGCGTGAACGTCACCGTCGGACCGGTGAAGAAGAGGAAGTTCATCGGCTGGGAATAGGTCAGGGTGATCGTCTTCGTCTTGGCCGTCGTGTCGGTCGTGATGGTCGGGGTGATCCCGCTGGCCGGACCGAACAGGGCGCCCGTCACCTTGGTCGTGATCTGGGTGTCCGTCGGGTTAGTGCAGCTGCCCGTGGAAGTCGGGTTGAGGCACAGAGTCGCGTAGCGCGCCCCCTGCCCGAGCGCATTCTGCATGCCGGCGTCGGCCTCGAGAACCTGCCCGAAGACGAACGTGCCGTAGATGAACATGACGAGGACCGGGACGGCGAGCGCGAACTCGATCGCGCCGGCGCCGCCCTCGGCTTCGATCAGGCGCTTGCATCTCCCGATCATTGCACCCGCACCCCTGCGTAGCCGCTGATCGGAATCTGCCCCTGCGCATTGGCGCCCGGCCAGGCGCGCGACGCGAACAGCGGCGTGTATGTGTTGCTGACGGTGACCGACACGTAGCGGGCATAGGTCTCGCCGTCCGAACAGTTCGAAGGGCTGAGGGGAGCGCCTGTCGTTTCCGCGGTCTTGGTGCCGTTGCACTCGAGCCAGTAATCGACCGTCGCGGTGCTCCCGCTGTACCCGGCCGCCGTCGCAGCGGTGGTCGCTTCCGTACCGACGTAGGTGAAGTCGGTCGGTTTGGTCGCCGATGCCTGGACCTTTTCGATCGCGCGCTGCGCCGACTGCTCGAGCTTGAGTTTCATCGAGTAGGCACGCGACATGTCGACCATGCCGATCACCAGGGCCGCGAAGAACGGTGCGGCAAGGGCCAGCTCGATCAGCGCGGCGCCACGCTGGTCAGCCTTGATGGTGAATGGGAGCCGCATCATTCGACCAGCCTCACGACTTTGGCACTGACCGTCTCATTGGCGGTGCAGCCAGTGGTGTCGTTCTGAAGGTTCGCATTGCCGCTGATATCGATTGTCCAGCCGACGACCATCGCGCACTTGGTCATTGCGCCCGTAGTGCCGTTGAGCTGCACCTGCCCCGTCGGGAAGTACATGGCGCCGTCGAACGAAGACGAGCTCGTCCCGTTGAACTTGTTGAGGTTGTTCAAGCTCGCAGCGCTCGACTGGATGAACAGCATCTTCGAGTAGGTTCCGCTCGTCGGCGCGGAGAGCTGGATCGTCTCATTACCGTCGAGGTTGACCGATCCGGGGTTCGTCCCGGTGAGGATGATCGTCACGCCCGTGCCGGTGATCGTGACGCCGCCGCCCGGGCTGAAGTCGGTGTTATTCAGGTAATAAGTGCCCGGCTGCATGGTGTAGGTTCCACCGCCCGACGGGTTGAAGCCTGAGTAGCAACCGGGCGTCAGGGTTATCGGCCCGCTGGTATTGCCGTTACCGTTGCCGCCACCGTTGCCATTGCCGTTATTGTTGACGGTATGGCTCTGGAAGTTGGTGCAGTTCATGCCCGACGGAATGCTCGTCGGATATTTGCTCGCGAACGGGTCGGGCTCGGCAACGTGATAGGGCTGCAGGTCGGTCGCGCCGTTGATCGACGACGGCATTCCGCCGACGGAAGCGACCGGAGTCGCGTTGAACGTATATGACGCGCCATTCGGATCGACCGACGACGTGCTCGAGGTCGAATTGGAAATCGCGCCGCATCCGAGATTGGCGCTCGAGCTGCCGCCGACCGTGATTCCCGGCGACGACGTGTTGTTCAGCGCGACCAGGCAGAATTGCCCGCTATCGACAAGCGTGGCCGTCGCCGCAGCAGTGATCGTCGGCGCCGCGGACACGAACATTCCGGAAAACGGCAGCGTCTGCTGGACCGACAGGTTGACCTTCACCGCGTAATTGTCGGCGGTATAGCTCCCGCTCGTCGGCGGGTTCTGCACGGTGCAGGTCGTCGTCGGCCACGCCTTGTTGTTGGTCTTGACGTCCCAGCCGACGGGCTTGACGTACGTCGCGCTCGTATAATTGTCGCAGTTGCTGACGGCTTTGCCCTGGGCCTCGGCGTACACGCCCGCCAGCGCCGCGCTGTCCGCCGCACGCTGAAGCTGGCGCTTCCACAGCGCCCATTGCACGGTGTCGCTTGCCAGGCCCGCCGAGCCGATGATCAGCGGCAGCGAGGCGCCGGCGATGATGAGCGCGTTGCCGCGCCGGTCACGCCACAGCTTCTTCAACAAGTTGAACATGCTAGCCCCGGTTTCAGCTTTGAGTGCGCATCCAATGGAGCGGTCTAGCGCCTGCACGGTAAGCGAAGCGTTCAGGGCTATGGTTAACAGATGGTAACGCCGGTTAGGCGCCTGTCCTTGAATCGGCGTGTCTTACATCTATAATACAGCGAAAGCGCCGCGGCGTTGACCACCATGGCCGACCGCCGCACAAGGGCAGCGAAAGGATTGCGACGATGGCGACGGAACCCGCGACCGACACTGCGACAGCCGCAAGCACGGCGACCAAGCTCAAGCTCGATCCGCCGGACGCGCTTCAGCCCGTCCCGCCGGCCGAGGCGGCCGGGCTCGTCCCGCTGAAGTCGGAAGAGACCAGCGAGCTCGATAAGCGAGTCGCGCAGTTCGTCGATGAGCTTGCGAAGCTCGACTCCAACAGCCCCGAGTTCGGCAAGAAGGTCGACCAGCTGACCGCCATGGGCCGCAAGGAGATCGCCGAGGCGGCGGGCGCATCGAACCGTTTCCTCGACCGGCCGGTCAAGGCGATCGACAAGGACAGCGGCATCGGCGCCGACCTCACCGAGCTTCGGCGCACGGTCGAGGCGCTCGATCCCAAAGGAGCGACCAAGAGCCGCAAGATCCTGGGCATCATTCCCTTCGGCAACAGGATCGATCGTTATTTCGACAAGTACCGGAGCTCGCAGACGCACATCCAGAAAATCCTCGGCAGCCTCGCCGACGGCAAGGACGAGCTGCTGATGGACAATGCGGCGATCGACACCGAGCGCGCGAACTTGTGGAAGACGATGCACAAGCTCGAGCAGATGATTCACATCTCGAAGGCGCTCGACCAGCAGCTCGAGGACAAGGCCAACGAGCTCGACGCGACCGATCCGGCCAAAGCCAAGGCAATCCGCGAGACGGCCTTATTCTATACGCGCCAGCGCACGACCGACCTGCTGACGCAGATGGCCGTTACGGTGCAGGGCTATCTCGCTCTCGATCTCGTCAAGAAGAACAATGTCGAGCTGGTGAAAGGCGTAGACCGTGCGTCGACGACAACCGTTGCGGCGCTGAGAACCGCGGTCACAGTCGCCCAGGCGATGACCAACCAGAAGCTGGTCCTCGAGCAGATCAGCGCGCTGAACACGACCACAGCGGGCATGATCGATTCGACGGGCGAAATGCTACGCACGCAGACCGGCGCGATCCACGAGCAGGCGGCGAGCTCGACCATCCCGCTCGAGACGCTGCAGCGTGCGTTCCAGAACATCTACGACACGATGGACCAGATCGATCAGTTCAAGCTGCAGGCGCTCGGCAATATGAAGCAGACCGTCGACACGCTGGGCAAAGAGGTCGAGAAGTCGAAAGGCTATATCGCCCGGGCAGAGGGCGTGAACAAAGGCAAGCTCGAGGGGCCTGTGTCGCCCTTGATTCCGATTGAGGCGAAGTGACCGACGTCACCGACAAAGTCGAACGCGCGATCGCACGGTTCGAGCGGGTCACCCGCCAGCTCGACGAGCGTGACGGTCCCGCGCAGGAAGCTGCGCGGCGGGAGCGTCAGCGGCTCAACACGGGGCTCGGCCGGACCTTCGCGAAAGTCGCTGTCACAGTCGGCGTCATCTGGCTCGCAACGATTGTCATCGGCTTGATCGAGCCCATCGGGATGTTCGGCTTCCTCGCTGCACTGCTGGTCACTGTGGGGCTGGTTGCGATTCTCATCGCCCGCGGCGGCCGTCAGGCCATCTCGGTGCCCGCTCCCTCGGCCGACCTGCCCAATGGCGCGATGGTCGAGCGCTTCGATTCCTATCTGTACCGCACGCGCCGCGGCCTGCCCGCGCCTGCGCAGACCGAGATTGACGCGATCAGCCGCGTCCTTCCCTCGCTCCGGCAGACGCTCGAGCGCGTCGAAACGCTCGATCCGACCGCGCAGGACGCGCGGCGGCTGATGTCCATCCACCTTCCAGGACTCATCGAACGTTACGAGCGCGTGCCGCCCGCCTTTCGCAACGAAACGGATGGCGAGGGCAAGACGGTCGACCAGCGGCTGGTCGAAGGACTCGCGGCCGGACGCGTGGCGCTTGCTGAAATATCGGAGCAGCTTGCCCGCGCCGACGTCGCCGCGCTCGAAACGCAGGGCCGCTTCATCCAGTCGCGATACGGGGAGCAGCGGATCGACGGCCAAGGCGCGGAAAACACTTAGAGATTGCGCGGGGCGGCGCCGCCGCCCATGATAACGCCGAGTAAACGGCGGCTGGAGCTGACGGGGATGCAGCTAGCCTTGGCCACTGCTGGTCCGGAGCGAAAGGGGGGATGGAAGCTTCCCGCCTGCCTGCCGCCGTTCAACACTCCGACTTATCGCCTGTTCACCCTGGTCTGGATGCTGGCCTTCGCGCTTGCGCTCGTCGGGACCGCGGGCGGTTTCTACCTCCGTTACACCGAGCCGGAGAACAATTCGCAGCTGCTGCTCGGCAGCCGCGCCGGCTTTGCGGTGTCGCCGCGGGATGCGACTCTCGTGCGGTTCACCGTAGGCCCGCAGGCTGAACATGCGGGCATCGTCGCCGGCGACAAGATCATCGCGATCTATGGAGTCCCTCTGCCGCCGAAGATGCCGGTCGACGAGACGACGCTTGCGAAGCATGCCAACGACCCGGCGTACATCACGCTCGGCAATTTGCTTTACGGAAGCGACGCGGCCGAAGTTCCGCTGACCGTCCGCGACCCGAACGGGCAAGTGCGGGATATCACGGTCACGACTGGCGAGCAGCACATCGACGCCGGCGCGCGCCGGCTCGGCATATCTCCCAGGATGCTGGGCTTCATCGACCTGCTCCACGTCCTTGCGTTCCCGTTCCTGCTCTGGGCGGCGTGGCTGCTGCACCACCGCAACGCGCGCGACGCAGTAAGTTCCGTCCTCTCGCTCGCCGTCTTGCTAACGATTGCCGCCGAGCAGCCCTCGGCGACATTACTCGCCCATTTCGGCGTGCCGCTTCGACTGAATGTCGCGCTCTACGACCTCGGCAACGTATTCCTGCTCGCCGGGATCATGCTGTTCCCGCATGGTAATCTGTCGTGGCGGAGGGTCGTGGGAATCACGCTCCTGCCGGTTCTGATGTTGCTCAAGGGCACGCTGTACCAGACCTATTTCATCTGCTGCATGATCGTGTCGGTGCTCTCGCTGCTGCGCTCGCTCCGGCAGACGCCATCGGCCGAACAGCGGCAGCAGATTCGCTGGGCGCTGCTCGGAATCAGCGGCTATGCGTTGCTCCGCTGTCTGTCGATCGTCGCAGACTATCTCAAATGGTCGACCGGCAGCTTCGGCCAGCAGCTGCTGGTCGAAATGGGCGCCGGAGTGACGTTTGCACTCGCGGTGCTCGTCCTCCAGCTCGGCCTGCTAGTCGCGCTTGTCCGCTACCGCCTCTACGACGCCGAGTTCATTATCAGCCGCTCGGCCAATGTCGCGCTGATCACGCTCGCCGTGACTGCGGTGTTCGCCGGAACGGCCGATGGCGTGAAGCAGATCATCTACAACTACTACGGCAACACCAACAGCGAAGGTGCGATCATCTTCGCCGCAGCGCTGTCGACGGTGCTGGTCAATCCAATCCAGGAACGGGTCCAGCGCTGGTCGGAGCGGCGGTTCCAGAAGAACCTCTTCCTGCTGCGCGAGGATCTGCCCGAAGTAGCCCGTGACATGCGGGAGACCGCCTCGCTCGGCGAAATGCTCGACGAGATCCTCGCTCGCGTGGATCGCGGCGTGCGCGCCGTGCGCAGCGCAGCGATCGTCAATGGCTGCGTGCTGCGCGCGCGATCTCTGTCCGTTGAAGATGTCGAGCAGTGGCGGACGACCACCTTCGCGCAGGACTACAAGAGCGACATCTGCGAGCCGCACGACAAGCTGTTCCCGATCCGGGTGCCGCTGGTCCCAAGCTCCGACAGGCTCGATGAGCCAATTGGCTACCTGCTGGTCGGGCCGCGGCCGGACGGGTCGATCCCTAGCCGCGACGAGCAAAAGGCCCTCGCTGGAGTGTCCGAGTCTGTCGCGCGCGCTATCCGCACGGTGATCAAGCGCGAGGCGCGCGAGCTGCAGGTGGCCGAGTTGATCGCTTCCAACGCGCGCCGCATCGAGGCGCTCGAGGCGCTGCTCGGTGCATCACCGGCTGCGACTGGCCGCCAAAGGCCGCGCACCGCCTAGTCTTGTTTAACGCGCGTTAATTGACCTCGCCGGCATAGAAGCATACTTTCTGGGCAAAGCGACATGATATCCGACTCGACCGCTGCCCTGACCGGGCGCGGGGGGAATTCGATTTTACGTGATTCAAGCGAGGAGTGGATGATGCGGAAGCTAATGCTGTGGGGCGCAGCAGTCGCGCTTGCCTTGGGGTCGACGGCCGGAGTCGCCAATGTCGTCGTGGTGAAGTCGCTTGGTCCGTCATCAAAGGCCTATCCACCGGGTAAGACGCTTCCTGAAAGCGCCAAGATCACGCTGCAGGGCGGCGACGTGCTCACCGTGATCGGCCCTGCGAGCGCGCAGACGCTGCGCGGACCCGGCAATTTCGATGCGAAACAGGTGACCTTGGCCGCCGCCGCCGGGCAGCGCGGCCGGTTCGGCGCGCTTCGCGCGATCGACGTCGCGCACAATCCCAGCATCTGGGACGTGGACGCGAGTCAAAGCGGTAAGGTGTGCGTCAGCGACGCGTCGAAGCTGCAACTGTGGCGGCCCGACAAGGAAGCGCCGATCACCGTCAAGATCCATGATCCTGACGGCAAATCACAGGACCTGAGCTGGGCCGCCGGCGCGGCGCTGGCGTCTTGGCCGGCGGCGCTGCCGATCAAGAACGGCGCACAGTATCAGGTCGAATGGCCCGATGGCGGCGATTCGAGCAAGCTCGAGCTGGTCACGATCGTGCCGCCGCCGCCCCAGGATCTCGTCGGCGCAGCCCAGGTGCTGATCGAGCATGGCTGTCAGAAGCAGCTGGACCTGCTCGTCCAGAGCGCGAGCAAGACAGCTCCCGCCCAGTAGCGGCTAACTAACGATCTTCGCGGCCCTGAGGCGCTCGAACTCTTCGGGATCGACGCCGACGGCGCCAAGCAAGTCAGCCGTATGCTCTCCCAGCGCGGGCGGCGGCAAATCCGCGTCCGCGCGCTCGCCGTCGAGCCGCACCGGTGAGCCGACCATCGGCACGCCGGCGATCGTTCGCACCATGCGCCGGTGCTGCGCCTGGACGTCGGCAAGCGCTTCGCTGATGCGGTTGATCGGCCCGGCCGGAATGCCGGCGGCCTCCAGCTTCTCGAACCAGTGGTCTGCGGGCTCCTCGGCGATCGCACCGGCAATCAGGCTGACGATTTCTGTCCGGTTGGCGATCCGCGCACCATTGGTCGCGAAGCGCGGGTCTGTCGCCCATTCCGCATGCCCGGCAAGCTCGGCCAGCCGTGAGAACTGGCGGTCGTTCCCGACCGCGATGACCAGCGGCCGATCCGCCGCTTCAAACGGCTGGTAGGGCACGAGGTTCGGATGCGTGTTGCCCTGGCGCGGCGGGTCCTCGCCCGAGACGAGAAAGTTGGACACCTGGTTGGCGAGCACTGCAAGCTGCGTGTCGAGCAGCGCCATGTCGATATGCGCTCCTTCGCCGGTCCTCTCACGGCGGTACAAGGCGGCGAGGATCGCGACCGCCGTGTACATGCCGGTGAACAGGTCGGCGACCGCCACCCCGACCCTCAGCGGGCCGCCCCCCGGCTCGCCGTCGGGTAGCCCGGTGATGCTCATGAGCCCGCCCATCGCCTGGATCATGAAGTCATAGCCGGCGCGGTCCGCGTAGGGGCCGTCCTGGCCAAAGCCGGTGATCGACGCATAGACGAGGCGCGGGTTCGCGGCGCGCAGCGATGTTGCGTCCAGACCGAACTTCTCAAGCCCCCCGACCTTGAAATTCTCGACTACCACGTCGGCAGTTTGGGCGAACTTGCGAACGAGCGCTGCGCCTTCGGCTTGGGAGAAATCGATCGCTGCCGACTTCTTGCCGCGGTTGCAGCTGAGGAAATAAGCGGCGACGCGCCGCTCGCCATCGCCCCACCACGGCGGACCCCAATGGCGCGTGTCGTCGCCAGTTCCGGGCCGTTCGATCTTGACGACGTCCGCGCCAAGGTCGGCGAGCAGCTGAGTGCACCACGGTCCGGCAAGCACGCGGCTCAAATCGAGAACCTTGAGGCCCTGGAGCGGCTTCAATGCCGCCGCATCCCGAAGCGCCGGTCGCGAATGATCGCATGGGCTGCGTTATGGCCGGGCGCTCCCGTCACGCCGCCGCCGGGGTGCGCACCCGATCCGCACAGATAGAGCCCCTTGAGCGGCATGCGGTACGCCGCGGCGCCGATCATCGGGCGCGCGCTGAACAGCTGGTCGAGGCTCATCTTGCCGTGGAAGATATCGCCGCCGATCAGCCCGAACCGGCGCTCGAGATCGAGCGGCGAATGGAGCTGCCGCCCGAGCACGGACCTGGCGAAGCCCGGTGCATGCTGATCGACGGTTGCGATGATCTGGTCGGCGGCTTTCTCCCGCTCCTCGTCCCAGCTCCGCCCCGGCCCCAGGTCGTATCGAAAGTGCTGACAGAAGAGGCTCGCGACATGCTTGCCCCGCGGCGCGAGGGTCGAATCGAGCGTTGACGGGATCAGCATCTCAATGATCGGCTGCTTCGCCCACCCGCTGACCGCCGCATCGAGGGCGACTGGCACCCGATCCCGATTCCGCCGAATGTTTTCTGGGGCGACGGTTGTTACGTCGAGACGGCGCAAATCTTCCGTTTCAATCGGAGCAAACTCGAACGGGCCATCGAGCTGGGCAATCACGTGAGCGCCTACGCGGGCTGCTCCTTTTCCATCGGTCCGCGGGGCTCGTGCAAGGTAGGCGATTTCACCCTGCTCAATGGCGCGATCATCATGGCCGAGGAACGAATCGAGATCGGCAACTACTGCCTAGCGCAACTTGTCGGTGCACAGACGTCCACGCCGTACGGCTACGGCGCATTGGTCGTGCCTGCTACGGCGAACGGGCACTACTACATGGCGATCAACGACGGCGGCACGTCGGGCGGCAGCGCTCCGACGTGGCCAACTTCCGGCGGTACTGTCACTGACGGCGGCGTGATCTGGCAGGACATGGGCACGTACTGGACCGCGACGACGAAGGTCGCCAAGGGCACGTTGATCGTCACGAAGCTGAAGCCCGGCAGCGGCGAATTGGTCGGTGCCAGGTAGCCTTCCTGGTGGTCCTTGTAGTCCCAGTAGAATGCTTCCGCGTTCAGGCGCAGGTGCCCATCGGCCAAGGTGTTTTTCGAGCCGATGGAATAGGCGATCAATGTCTCGGGCTCGTAGCTGTTGCCCACGACGGAGTGGTCTCCGGAAGCGAAGAAACCGCCGGCCTTGAAACCGCGCGACACGTTCGCGTACAGCATCGAGCTCGGCCCCACGTCGTATTC
>Ga0207674_10007928_pt1 | contig 12332 bp, 9 predicted proteins | sample KBSCornC72_FD_184303 | JGI IMG/M metagenome (GOLD analysis project Ga0207674, IMG submission 184303) | Corn rhizosphere microbial communities from Kellogg Biological Station, Michigan, USA - KBS Corn C7-2 (SPAdes) (version 2) | ecosystem: Host-associated > Plants > Roots > Rhizosphere > Soil ... | reverse complement strand
AGGGGAGCGAAGGCGATCGATGGAACGCTTGCCATCATGGTGGGCGTTCAGAAGGCAACGTTTCGAAAACGTAGTACGCTCGGAAGTGAAGAACTATCTTATGGCCTGATCTAACTGCGGCAGAGAACGCGCCGCAGCGATCTACTCTCTGCTCGGTGCAACCAAGCTCAACGGCATCAACCCGGAACGCTATCTACCGATCTCCAGCAGCTCGCGAAAGGGCATCAACGCTGGTGTGGATGCCGGAGAACCATTGCAAGAGGAAAATCAGCTCTCCACTGCTATAGCTCTAGATACAGAAGATCGAGCCTCCTTCATTTCACTAGAGTTTTAACAAGAACATAGACAAACGAAGCGCTGCCATCGAGCAGTAATTGATGAGGCGTATCTACCGGGATATGAACAACATCTCCCGTTCTCAGTTCCACGCTTACGCCGTGCAGCACAGAGTCGCCCCGGACCTCTTCCTTACCGTGTGGATTGATGATTGTGCCACCAGTAACTAGCGTGGCGTGCCCCTGTATTACGAAGAATGTATCTGCTGACGCCGAATGAAGTTCTGCTTGTCCGCTCTTAGTGCGAACGGCAAGTATGTTTATGGGATCGAGGTGACGCTCCAATAGACCATTTTTGGCGTTCTCGCTACTGCCTGGTTTCTCGCGCATTTGGGCTGCAAGATCGACAAGTTCCTTTCTGGAGTACGTGGAGGCACCCCTATCTTGCGAGTAACCCCGGACGCTCCAGGCTGACAAGCAAAGGCTCGCCGCAATCGCGAGAAGAGCCACTCGCTTCCTGGCAAGGACCCGAGGCGTCAAACGTTTCGACATAGATGTGCGTAGCAACAGAAAAGGATGCGGCGCATTCATATTTGCTTATTCTCCCGTATCGAGTATGTCTTAGCCCAAAGTCTCCTGCGCAATCCCGACCGCTAAAGGTATAATGGCCATACCAGATCAGTCAAGATTAGAAATTGATCGGCCCTGGTATTCCACTCAAGCCAACGTATTACGACACGCTCGACGAATACTAGGCAGGGCTTGAAGCGGTCCCGGTTCCCACGATACGAATCGTCGTCAATGAAGCGGATCGTCTGGCCATGAACAGTTTGGGGCAATTGTGCTTCAATTTTCGATCAAAGCGGCCTCTGCATATTCCTCATCGGCATGCCCGGCATCGAGGAACCTGTCGCTCGGTACCCGCAGCTCTTCTCGTGAATTGGCTTTGTTCCCGAGTTTAGAGCGCAGACTGACGCTGACATTCACGTGCTGCTAGAGAAACGATGGGCGCCGGTCGGCATACATCTATCTGCCTCATGTCCTGCATCGGAGGTCATTGCCGCAGTGATTCGACTCACCTGTGGTAACTTTCGCCTGCTCGTTCGCTTGACCACCCAAATGGAACGCGTACTTGCAATCAATGGGCTCGAGACTTTGGCGGTGGACGTCGTCGAAAACGGCTGGAGACAATCTGGTATTGGCCACGCTGATAAGACCTGAATCAAGCCCCACCCTGTAGGCCACGTAATTCGCAAGAATGCATCGCTTAATTAGCAAAACAACGCTCACCATCCACATCAGTAAGAAAAATTATTAAGAATCTCGGCTTTTAAGTTGACATTGGTCTGATTAGCTGACTAACATCCTCGGCGTTGAGAAGGGAGATCAGATGATGCTCCGGACCTATCTTGATGAGATTGTGTTTGCCACAACCGCCACCAGACGCCCATGGCCGCATTCCAGATCATGCTGGGCCTCGCAGTACCTGCTCTCTTTCCCTTGATATGGTTCTTTGCGTGTAGGCTCTCAGACCCATGATCTGATCACGTCCTCCAATTCGTCCTGACGCGAGCGGTGATGAAAGAGCTTCTCTGATCTTCCGCCGATCAACTTTTATGGTGGGGCGCAACCGTAGAATCCTTCAGTCATAAGCGGCCTGCGAAATGCAGGATTTCCATAACCGATTTACAGGGCCCAGGCCAAGTGATTCGCCCATTGAGCTCCGTACGTGCAATCGATGCCAGCCTTCGTGCACAGCAAAGGAGAATATATGACACGCAGATTTCTTTCTCAGCGAGGACTCCGGTGGACAGTGGCCACTGTTTTCCTAGGAACGAGCGCATTGCTCCTCACGCCGAAGGTAGGGTGGTCACAGGAGAACTCCGCCACATTGTACGGAAATGTAACCGATCCGACAGGTGGAGTGATTCCGGGGGCAAGCGTGACGCTCACCAAGCAGGATACCCAAGCGACGATAACTAAAACCACGAACAGCAGCGGCGATTTTACTTTTACGTTTGTTCCTATCGGTACGTATACGCTGAGAATCGAGGCCAAGAGCTTTGCGACATATGTTGCGACCGGAATTACGCTGGTGGCAGGCCAACAGGCAAGGCAGACTTACAATCTGCAACTCGGGACGGCCACCCAAACCGTTACTGTTACGGAGAGCGTTCCGCTGATTAACACAGTTTCTGCACAGCAGCTTCACACCTTCGAACAAACAGAAATCCGGGAGTTGCCTTTACTCAACCGGAATATTAGCAACCTCTTGGCAGTCGGATCCGGAGTTAGCCACTACTCGGCTGCCCAAGGAGGGGTCCAAATGAATGGGGTCGGAATCCAAGGAACGCGGTACACCGTTGATGGAACCAACGCCAGTGGGAACCTCGAAGGAAGTTCTATTTCGGCATGGGGTGCGCCCAATCTGATCGATGTCATGAGCCTTGAAGGCGTTCAAGAGGTTAGTACCATCAAGGGCGTTGTTCCTGCCCAATACGCAGACGCCATAGGCGGCCAAGTAAACATCATAATGAAATCCGGCACTAACCAATGGCATGGCAGCGTCTTTGAAAATAACCAAGTTAGCGCTCTCAATGCCCGGTTTCAACGCGCGAACAGTAAACCTCGCCTCACTTTTAACCAATTCGGCGGATCTCTCGGCGGGGCGATCATAAAAAATAGGGTCTTCATCTTCGGAGACTATGAAGGCTACCGTATGAGCCAAAACCAATTTATTGAGGGCAACGTTCCCACCGCTGCAACTCGCCAACTGTTGTTGAACGCGGTCCCGGCCTACAATCTCGCGTTGAAAGAATTTCCTCTGCCCAATGGCCCTGCTATAGCGGGTTCATACGCGGGAGACTATAGCACCACCAAAAGGAACTTGCAGTCAGATAACCACTTTGACACAAAGATAGACATCATGCTGGCAACCGCTGACCGCCTATCTATTAGCTTCACTCGAGGCAACCCCTATCAGCTGACTCCAAGAATCTATGTCGATGACGATCGAGTTTCGCTCAATCCAGTGTATCGCGGCAACGTCAGCTTCATAACAGGAGGAGGCCGGTGGACGTCTCAGACAAGATTTGGCTTCAATAGACCTGAACAGAGTCGTTTAGACGGATATTTTAGTCAAAAGGACCCCAGTAATCCGGATGAGTCAAGTCTCCCTTTCGGCCGACGTCTTCCTGATCTCAATACTACCCTTGGGTTCAGCGGACCTGGAGGCGAGTTGTGGGATGAAACTGGTTACAACTATGAGCTTGGGGAGAACTTCGCACTTGAACGAGGCCACCATTCGCTCAAATTTGGGGGTGATTATCAACACACCAATGGCCGTCGAACTAACCCACAAGTTCCAGATGTTAACTATTCAAGCCTAGAAGAATTGCTGGCCAACACGCCCAGCCAGGCGGAGGCTACCTTTGGACAGGGTGTATTCAATGGGCATCTAAGCGAGTTCGGCTTTTTTATCCAAGACGATTGGCGCGTTACCCCAAAGCTGACACTTAACCTGGGGCTTCGATACGATTTTTATTATGCTCTGAGAGTCGACGGTACCCTGCAAGACCCTACCGCAGGTATATATAACCCGAGCCCTCTCAGCATGGATGGCAACTTTAACGTGGGCCCCATACGCCCCTTAAGCAATATCTACAACAACGACAACAACAACTTCGGTCCACGGTTCGGCTTCGCTTACAACCCAGATGGTCTGGGGAAGACAGCCATTCGTGGCGGGTTCAGTCTGATGTTTACTAGTCAGATGCCGGGCGCGATGTGGGCTGGAGCCCAAACGGATCGGAACATTCCTTTCCGAGATTTCTTCACCTCTGAGCAACTCGCGAAAGCTGGACTGAAGTACCCAATCTACGCAACCGACATGGCCGACTTGGAGCGGAGCCTCGCCTTGCAAAGCGGTAACAAAAGAGTGGCTGCCTTCACAATCATCGACCCTAATCTGCAAAACCCTTACACCATGCAATATTTATTGGATATTGAACATCAGTTGACTCCAAGCACGATGTTCTCCACTTCATTTGTTGGAACGCGAGGAGTCAAGCTTCTTGCTTACCGGTGGGCGAACCAGGTTCGGCCGGATGGTACGATTCCCAATCCCGACTTAAGCCGGTCTTACTACGTTGATAATTCACAAACGCTGACCTACTATGGCTGGCAGAACTCCCTCAAGAAGCGTTTTTCGCATAATGTGAGCTTCGATATCAATTACACGTATTCGAAGTCACTCGCGACCGAAGGTGGAGACGTGGGGGCCTACTACCAAAATGGAGTCGATAACAGAAATCAGGATTTCTTTGATTTGAGAGCTGATCGCGGCCCTTCAGCTGGAGACATGACCCACAACTTTGTCGCGGACGCAATCTACCAATTGCCTGATTTCTCCAGTATGAGCAACTCTCTAATGCGCCAAACCATTGGTGCGTGGCAGATTTCTGGTGTCTTTTCGGCAAACACTGGCCAGCCCATCTACCTCTCTCAGCCGGCATCTAACAATGGGCAGCGTCCAGACTATATTGGAGGGGCGCCTATACTTTCGAACTACCAGACCACCCTCCAATACCTCAATCCAGCTGCTTTTGCACGTGTTCCTCTTTCCCCAACTGGTGGCGCCGCGATCCGGCCAGGCAATGCGACGCCTGGTGGATGGCGGTTGCCAGGCCAATGGAATCTTGATTTCAGTCTTGCGAAAAACCTCACCATCGAGAAACGCGCCAAACTGCAGATTCGTATGGATATGCTCAATGCGCTCAATCATACAAACCTTTCCGGGCTCAGGACCAATATCACCGATCCGTTTTTCGGTCGGCTCCTAAGCACTGCGGGAGCCCGAAAAATTCAATTGAACGCTCGGATGACTTTCTGATCCGCGGTCCATTGACTGGGAAGCACTGTGGCCACAACAAAGCTGATCGTGCAAACGAGGCAGTTTTTAATACAGCAACACATTTATGTTGCACCCGAAGGAGAGCGTAAAACCTATGTCCTCTGAGCCTATTTCTGCGATTCATCGCCGTGATTTCATAAAGCTCGCTGGCGCCACCACGGCTTTCACCCTCACCCCGAGTGCCTTTGCCGCTTCTAGCTGGCGAGTGACGATCTTGATCGATGCGGACGATCCAGCAGCGTCGAGCACCCCGGTGAAATGGGCCGCCGGAGAACTCCAGAACGCACTCGCTGCAAAGGAGGTGATTTGCCAGATAGCCGCATCCCCAAACCAGGCCGAAGGGTCGTCCCTTTTCGTTCTGGTGGCCGGTGCCGCCTCAAGCATGGCGAAAGGATGGGTGCAAACGGCGTTCAATGGAGGCCCCGAAAGCATCCGCATGGTGCCTGGGCGCTTGTCGGGAGCACCCGCGATTTGGGTTTCCGGCACCGATCCGAGAGGTTTCATCTATGGCCTTCTGGAGTTGGCCGAGCGAGTCAAATTCAGCCGCGATCCTGCACTCGCCTTGCACCTTCACCAGGTCGAAGAAGAGAAGCCAGCAAACAGAGTCAGAAGCGTTGCCCGGGCTTTCTGCAGTAGAGTCGAGGATAAGGCGTGGTATTACGACAAGGAATTTTGGCGAGGATACTTGGATGCGCTCGTGGCAAGCAGGTTTAACCGGTTCAATTTCGCCTTCGGATTTGGATACGATTTCCCCATCCACGTGACCGACGACTACTTCCAATTCCCTTACCCCTACCTGGTCGATGTCCCGGGTTACAACGTCCGAGTTGTTCAGCTTGCCAGCGAAGACGGGAAAGAGCTTCCAACCCCCACTCCGCTTCCGACTGAAGAGCGAGATCGAAATTTTGAGATGTTGCGGTTTATCGCCGCCGAAACCGGAGCCCGTGGGCTTCAATTCCAGTTGGGTATCTGGACCCATGCCTATCAATGGACTGACAGCCCTCGCGCATACCACCGGATTGAGGGTCTCACGCCGCAAACACATGCTGCGTATTGCCGAGATGCTCTGGCCATCATTCTGAAAGATTGCCCGGAGATTCAAGGACTCACTCTTCGCGTTCACGGTGAGAGCGGCATCCCCGAAGGCAGTTACCCATTTTGGAGGACTCTGTTTGAAGCCATCTCCGGCAGTGGTCGAAAAATCGAAATCGACATGCACGCCAAAGGAGTCAATCAAATCATGATCGACATGGCGGCGAATACTGGCATGCCGGTTAAACTGGGAGCAAAGTACTCCGCCGAACATCAAAGCCTGGGATATAACCAGGCAGACATCCGCGCACTTGAGATCCCACGTCCGGACCATGTAGACAAGTCAGGTCGCTTCAGCGTCAGCGGTGGCGCGCGTCTTTTTACGCGCTATGGATATGCCGACTTTTTCCGCCAGGGGATTCGCTACGAAGTGCTCTTCCGCTTATGGCCAGGCACCCAACGCCACTTGCTTTGGGGGGATCCCGAGATGGCGGCAGCCTACGGGCGGACCTCTCATTTCTGCGGCGCCGCTGGGCTGGAGCTCTGTGAGCCCTTAACTTTCAAGGGGCGGGAAGGTTCCGGGATCTCCGGCAGCCGCTGCGCCTATTCGGACACCTCCCTAAATCCAAAGGCTGGCGACTGGCAAAAGTTCGAATATTACTACCGTGTATGGGGACGGCGCCTCTACAATCCAAATGCTGATCCTGAGATATGGCGAAGATATTTGAGGCGTGACTTTGGCCATGGTGCGATCCCGGTCGAAACTGCTTTGGCAAATGCCAGCCGCGTTCTTCCCTTGCTTACGAGCGCCCATCTTCCCTCTGCATCGAATCATTCGTTCTGGCCCGAGATCGATACCAATATGCCAATCGTGCTCGGCAGTGAACCCTCGCCCTATGGAGACACTCCTTCTCCAAAACGCTTTGGAACGGTAAGCCCTCTGGATCCTCAGATGTTTTCCACCGTTGTTGAGTACACCACGGACCTTCTTGCTGGCCGGCCTAATGCTAAATATTCGCCGATTGAAGTTGCGCAATGGTTGGAGGATTTTACCGCAGCATCTGCACAGGCCCTTGCAACCGCGCGCCGGCAGGCTACTTCTCGCACCTCGCCTGAGTTCCGGCGAATGGAGGAGGACGTCCTCATCCAAAATGGCTTAGGTCAATTTTTTGCAGGCAAGTTGCGTAGTGGTGTCTTGTTTGAGATCTATCAACACACGGGCAATCGCGAGGCAGGAAAACTTGCGCTGGCTCAATATAAGAAGGCGCGCGCGGCATGGGCAACGATGGCAGAACGGGCCAAGCACGTGTACGTCTCCGATATCACATATGGGAGTGTCCCGTCGCGGCGAGGCGACTGGAGCGACCGAATTCCCAGCATTGATCGGGATCTTGCGGCTATGCAAGAAAATCTGAAAGATCCAAACGCCGCGACAGGATCTGCCCAAAATGCCGAGCGGGCTATTCGAGCCGCCACCGAAAGGCCACGCCGCTCGTCAGTCAACTGCAGCCATACACCGCTCTTGACCTTCCACCCCGGACAACCGCTGTCCGTGTCGCTACATCTATCCGGCACGGCTACGCAGGCCGCACCCTCATCCGTTCATCTCTTTTACCGTCACGTAAACCAGGCAGAACGCTGGAAGTCGACAGAGATGAAGCGGAGCCACATCGGATACAGTGCTTCGATTCCAGCGGACTACACCAACTCCGTCTACCCATTGCAGTACTACTTCGAACTGAACCGTGGAACCGATTTAGCCTGGTTGTATCCGGCCTTTAATGCCTCTCTTTCAAACCAGCCTTACTATGCAATCTCAAAAAGAAGCAGTTAAAGTAATTCTCCTGTTACTGTGAAGTGGAATGCCCGAGGAGTACCGTTTCTCCTGGAAGAAAATGACAGAGACTCAGAGATCGCCTTATACACCGACAGGAGAATTGTTCCAGCAGCAGTTCAATCGATTCGATTCAAAGCGTAATGTGATGGCTTCGGCTAACAACTCAATCTCTAACCTCATCAACCTCTCACCAAGAAGGTACCGACAATGCCCATCAAAGCCTTACTGATCTCTTTGCTGCTAACGATGCCTTTGTGCGCTCAGCGAAAACCGGGTAATCCCCTCAATTCGTTACCTAAAAATATGGAGTTAATTACCCACTTTGGAGAACGTGCTGATATCTCCCCGGATAATCAGCGTATTGCATTTATGGATAAAAGTTTCGGCGACGCATTTGTGCTGGATCTTAAGACTCGCGTTATCCGTTGCCTCACCTGCAACGTGCCGGGAGCAGCATTTCTGCGCATCATGAACCTCCCTAATGGGGATTACATCTTGATTGGCCCCGAGAAATTTACGGATATTCATATCAGCCGGTCACGAGACAACGAACTCTGGTATCTCAGCCAGAAGCCCGGATCGAAGCCGATTCGTTTCGGCCAGAAGATGAGCGAAGGCGCGGCAATCTCGAAAAAAAGTATGAAGATCTCATTTTCCGAGTTGCCGGCTCAGGTTCCAGGTATGCCCAAAAACTATTCTCGTTTGATTGTCGCGGACGTCGACCTTTCCGGCGGTGTACCAAAACTCTTGAACAAAAAGATGGTTTATGAGAGCCACGATGACAGTTGCCATCTGGAAGCTCAGGACTTTTATGATAACGACACAAAGATGACATTTACCTGCTACAACAGCAAAGACCTGCCAAAGGGGACGGAGATACTGGCCTCTGCCATGGGGATTGATTTGAAATCCGGCAAAGTCACCAATTTTTCGAAAGCGCCCGGGACCTACAACGAGTGTGAAGGGATATTTCCCGATGGCAAATACACATGCGTGGAAGGGGACCGCCAGGTGGCGAAACTAGGCGGCAATCACGGGAGCCGCAATATCGATATCTATAAGCTGCGGCTCGACGGAACGGGTAAGGACTTTGTGCGTCTGACACATTTCAACGATTACCAGGGCTGGAAAGCTTCGAATCCGGTTGTGTCCACTAATGGAAAGTTTATGGCGTTCCAGGTTGCGAAAACTGCAGATGAAGCAGGCGTGGGATATGGCATCATTCTTTATCACTTCTAGTCTAGGAACTTAGCTCTTCAACAATTGCTAGTGTCTTGTCCGAGAAATACATGAACATAGTCATGCGAGTTTCTGGAAGATGGAGTCTGCCGTAGCGCTCCATACCGGGGGTCGACAGTTGCGGTTGTAGTGCTGAACGAACTAGTTGATACGGTGACCAGATCCCTGACACTACGAAAGCTGCTAAGTCGGATGGCCCGCTGGGTAATCAATCCTAGCCAGCGTTTTATCTGATTTAGCCAGGAACAGTAGGTCGGGATGTATGGATGTGGAAGCGAGGTCGGGTGGCGAGCCAGACCCGCAACTTTGCATGTTTGTGTGTGGCGTAATTGTCGACGATCAAGTGTACGTCCAGGTCGTTTGGAACCGCCGCATCGATCCGCTTGAGAAAAACCGAGAAACTTCTGATGGCGGTCGCGGGGATTGCAGTCGGTGAAGATGGCTTCGGCGGTGATGTCCAGTGCGGCAAACAGAGCCGTCTTGCCGTGGCGAACATGGTTGAGGGTCACGCGTTCCAGATGACCCGCCCCATGGGCAGCACTGGTTGGTTCCGGCTCAAGGCATGAGTCTGCGACTTCTTGTCCACAGCCAGCACGATGACATCATCCGTAGGATTCAGGTACATACCCAGCCTGTACAGATTCAATGCCTCCAGCGGGTCGGATCATACTAAGAAACGCGGTCTTTCGATCGACATTTTACCGAGATCGAATAAATGCAAGCTAGTCTTGTGTCCCAGATATAACTTGCAATATGACTTTGGCCGTATGCCTTTTCGCATTCCGAAGCCATTAGAGCCGGGGAATCGAGGCGCCATAGAGAGGTTGAGTTCACATAAAGCTTCTCCGGGATCGGTTGACATATCGGTAAGACCAATATACCATTGCCAAACTTATAGGAAGTCTGGTACTAGCACTTCAAATTTTCAATTGCTTCTGACTATGGCCCGAAGCGGCCGAAGAAGACGGATATTCAATTGCCAAAGTTTTCCGCAAACCTATCGATGTTATTCACCGAGTTACCCTTTCTTGACCGCTTTGCCGCGGCCAGCGATGCAGGGTTCCGCGCGGTTGAATTCCTTTCTCCCTACGAATACCCAGCCGATGTGGTAGCGACTCATGCATACCACGCAGGTGTCGAGGTTTCTCTTTTCAATCTCCCTGCAGGAGACTGGGCCGGGGGGGACCGAGGGATCGCTTGCGTGCCGGGCCGCGAAGAGGAATTTCGTGTCGGTGTCGCTACAGCCTTGAACTATGCGAAGGTGCTAGGAACCAAGTCGCTCCACGCAATGGCGGGCAAAGTACCGCTCGGTGCTGATCTTAACGTTTGCCGTGAAGTGCTCGTGGAAAATCTTAGCTACGCCGCCGATGCGGTTGCGAAAGAGGGCCTCACGTTACTTTTGGAGGCGATCAACACACGGGATATTCCGGGCTTTTTCATTAATACGCAAGCAGAAAGTGAAGAGATCCGATGCAGGGTTGGTGCGCCGAATTTGAAGTTGCAGATGGACCTGTATCACATGCAGGTAATGGAAGGCGACCTTGCGCAGAAGTTGAAGAAGTACGCGGAGGTCTGCGGACATATTCAGATAGCCGGTTGCCCAGAACGAAACGAGCCTGACACCGGCGAGATTCGATGCGAATATCTTTTCCGTCTGATTGACGAGATCGGCTATCAGGGCTGGCTTGGATGTGAGTACCGTCCGGCTGCTGGTACTGTTGACGGCTTAGGTTGGCTGCGAACTGCGCAGACAAAATAATTTATCTAAACGCAATTAGGAGAGGACAAATGCCGACGATTGGATTTATAGGTCTGGGAATCATGGGAAAGCCTATGGTTCGAAATCTTGCCAAAGCAGGCTTTCCCGTCATTGCGTATGACCGCCATCCGGAACGGATTGAGGCGGTTATTGGAGACGGAATCCAGGCAGCCCAGTCAGTGGCCGATGCCACCGCAAGCAGCGATGTTGTCATCACGATGCTGCCAGATGGCTCCAATGTCTCGGAAGTGATTACGAGCGAGGGAGGAGTTCGCGATTCGATCCGTTCTGGCGCGGTTGTGATCGATATGAGTTCAATCAATCCCTTGGTCTCAAAGCAGATGGCCAAGTTGATTGAGACCCGAGGAGCAATGTTCATGGATGCGCCCGTGAGCGGAGGAGAGCCCAAGGCGGTCGACGGAACCTTGGCCGTGATGGTTGGCGGAGACCGCCAGACATTTGAAAATGTACTCCCAATCATGCAAACGATGGCATCAACGGTGACGCATACAGGGGAAGTCGGTTCAGGCAACGTCACAAAACTCGCCAACCAGATTATGGTTGCCTGCAACATCGCTGCAATGTCAGAGGCTTTCGTCTTGGCGCAGCGGTGTGGCGTGTCGCCGGATGTGGTTTTCGGAGCGGTACGAGCGGGACTGGCTGGTAGTAATGTGCTCAATGCCAAGGCTCCGATGATTGTGGAGCAAAATTTCAAGCCAGGTTTTCGTATCCGCCTTCACCAAAAGGATTTGCGTAATGCGATGGCAACTGCAGAATCGATGAAGATCGCGCTGCCACTCACGAGTATGGTTCACCAAATGTTCATCGCATCCATGAACCGTGGCGACGGGGACTTGGACCACTCTGCGCTTATGAAACTCGTGGAGTCAATGTCTCCTGCTCAGCATTGAGCAGTCGCATCTTGAATGCGTACAACTGAGAGTGGGGTGGTCCAGTCCCGCTTTTATAACAGACGACGTTTGAATTGTGTCCTCTTGATGGACTCTGACAGGCCATTCATTACTGCCAGCGACTTCGTTATGGCCGGGTCACCTCTACCGGTCGGCAATCTGGTACGAAAGGGTTTACCTGCGGTCGAAAGGACATAATGAGCGGCATGCCCGTGATTGCAACCGTCGTATTCCATATACCTGTTTCGCTTGCAGGACTTGCGGCAGTCTACGGTGCGGGCTATTTCCAATTTTCTGGATCATATTCCCCGTAATCTTCCTTTATCAACTAACCGTTAAGGCAAATCGGTTCGATCTCCTGCAGGGG
>Ga0207674_10007926_pt1 | contig 12333 bp, 9 predicted proteins | sample KBSCornC72_FD_184303 | JGI IMG/M metagenome (GOLD analysis project Ga0207674, IMG submission 184303) | Corn rhizosphere microbial communities from Kellogg Biological Station, Michigan, USA - KBS Corn C7-2 (SPAdes) (version 2) | ecosystem: Host-associated > Plants > Roots > Rhizosphere > Soil ... | reverse complement strand
GAAGATGGGCAACCTGCCGGTTGCATAAAACAGAGGCTTGTCTTAACATGCAACCTGGAGGTTGCACATGACGATGCTCGAGATTGGCCGGATCGACAGGACGATCGAGATCAATGCTCCGCCCGCGCGCGTCTGGCGCGCGCTGACCGACCCGGCGGAGCTTTCGGCCTGGTTCAAGGTGCAGAGCGCCGGCTGGGGAACCAGCTACGACAACGGCGCGATGGTGCTGAGCTTCATCCGCGACGCCCTGCGCACCGGGAGCGGCTGGGTCGACGTGAGCGTCGCCTGGCTGCTGCTGCTCGCGGCCGCGTGCGCGGTACTCGCGGTGTGGCTGTCGATCGAGGGACGGGTGTGGCCGCCGCTCGTCGTGTACGGTCTGGTCGCTCTGACGCTCGTCGTCGGGCAGGCCGGCTACTACCATTCCAAGCCGCGCCTGCTGGTGCCCGTCCTCGTGACGCTGGTCCCGGCGGCGCTGGCGCTCGGCCGCGCCCGCCCGCGCACGGCGGTGGCGGTGCTGCTCGCGTTCGGGCTGTTCGGAATGTGGTACGGCGCGTACCTGCTCACCGTGTGGCGGTACGCGGTCTAGAGCCGATCTTGGACGTCTGCCATCGCTCTGGCGACAGCAGACGTCCAAGATCGCGGAAAAGCGGAGGGTGTCGTGCCGGAGCTGCCGGAAGTGGAGACGGTGCGGCGAGGGCTCGAGCGCTGGGTCACCGGCCGCACGATCGACTCGGTGGAGGTCTTCCACCCGCGGTCGGTGCGCCGGCACGTCACCGGCCCGGAGGACTTCGTCGCCCAGCTGCGCGGGCGCACCGTTGCGGGGGTCGACAGGCGGGGCAAGTACTTCTGGTTCCCGCTCGACGACGGCGCCGCGCTGTACGGGCACCTGGGCATGTCGGGGCAGCTGCTGCTACAGCCGCCGGGCGCCACCGACGAGATCCACCTGCGGGTCCGGTTCCGGTTTCGCGACGATGGTCCCGAGCTGCGGTTCGTCGACCAGCGCACGTTCGGCGGGCTGGCCGTCTCGCCGGGCGGGTCGGAGCTGCCGAAGGAGCTGGCGCACATCGCACTGGACCCGCTCGACCACCGGTTCGTCGACGAGGAGTTCGTGACGGCGCTGCGCCGCCGCCGCACCGGCGTCAAGCGGGCGCTGCTCGACCAGACGTTGATCTCCGGGGTGGGCAACATCTACGCCGACGAGTCGCTGTGGCGGGCCAAGCTGCACTGGGCCCGGCCCACCGAGACCATGACCCGCCCCGCTGCGCGCCTGCTCCTCGGCCACGTCAAGGACGTGTTGACCGAGGCCATCGGCGCCGGCGGCACCAGCTTCGACGCGCTCTACGTCAACGTGAACGGCGAGAGCGGGTACTTCGACCGGTCACTCGCCGTATATGGGCGGGAAGGCGAGCCGTGCAACCGCTGCGCCACGATCGTCCGCCGGGATCCCTTCATGAACAGGTCGTCGTTTACCTGCCCGAAATGTCAGCGCAGGCCCCGCCGTCCCCGCCTCTGACCCGATGACCTGCTCGTTATTCGATATCGGGGTCGGCCGGCAGGCGATATCGTCGGTGCGGAGGCCTCCGGACCGGTGTGATATTCACGGCGCCTGGCCTCACACCCTCCGGCGGAACTTGACGACGCGCCGCACACGGCGGACTATAGAAAAGTCGCCAGTAGCGCCCATTCACGCCCGTGGCACCTCATGGTCACAGGTCAAGGGTGCTAACGCTTGGCGCGCGTAGGCCGCACACGGTCGCGCAATACGAGGAGACGATATGGCGAAGGCCCTCTACGGCCACGTCGGCAATGCGCCTGACCGGCGCCTGCTTGACGAGGTCACGCTTCTGCGTACCAAGGTACGAGCGCTCGAGATCGAGGTGGCCCGGCTCCGGGCAGAGAACGATCGGCTCGCAGCAGCGGCCGAGGCGGAGCTGCTCCGCCTGCCGGAACCGGCACTGGCCTGATCTCAGCGTTGACGAAGCAACTCCGGCGGGCCCGCCGACGACCCGCCGGAAGCGTCCAGATTTCCAGGTAGAGCCCCGGAACATCCACCGGGTCGATAGCAGCCGAAGAACAGCGCAGTAGAAGACGCAGACCGCGCGCCGACGCCCCCGGGCGACCGGCGCGCCTGCGTGTGTGCGCATGTCGTGCGGGTGACGTGCCAACACGGCGCGCCCGTGTGCCCGGTTGCCGGGTTGGGTAACTACCGAGCGGTACCCTGCCCGGGGTAAGCCACGTACCGCCCCCGACGTCGAGCTGCGGAGCCTCGTGCATCTCAAGAGCCTCACGGTCAAGGGCTTCAAGTCCTTCGCCGCCGCGACAACGCTGAAGCTGGAGCCGGGCATCACCTGCGTGGTGGGCCCGAACGGCTCCGGCAAGTCGAACGTCGTCGACGCCATCGCATGGGTGCTCGGCGAGCAGGGCGCCAAGGCCCTGCGTGGCGGAAAGATGGAGGACGTGATCTTCGCCGGCACGTCCGGTCGGGCGCCGCTCGGGCGCGCCGAGGTCACCCTGACGATCGACAACGGCGACGGCGCGCTGCCCATCGACTACACCGAGGTGTCGATCACCCGGCGGATGTACCGCTCGGGCGAGAGCGAATACGAGATCAACGGCAACCACTGCCGGCTGCTCGACACCCAGGAGCTACTCTCCGACTCCGGCATCGGCCGGGAGATGCACGTCATCGTCGGCCAGGGCCAGCTCGACGCCGTGCTGCACGCCAAGCCGGAAGACCGGCGCGCGTTCATCGAGGAGGCCGCCGGCGTCCTCAAGCACCGCAAGCGCAAGGAAAAGGCGCTGCGCAAGCTCGACGCGATGCAGACCAACCTGAACCGGCTCACCGACCTGACGGCGGAACTGCGCCGCCAGCTCAAGCCGCTGGGCCGGCAGGCCGAGGTCGCCCGCCGGGCCGCAACGATCCAGGCCGACCTGCGCGACGCCCGCCTGCGCCTGCTCGCCGACGAGCTGACCACGATGCGCGCGAACCTCGACAAGGAGATCGCCGACGAGACCGCGCTGCGGTCCCGGCGCGAGGAGGTCGAGGCCCAGCTGGCCAGCGTCGACGAGCGGCTGGCCGAACTGGAGACGCGCGCCGCGGCCGAGGCGCCGGTGCTCGCGAAGGCCCAGGACACCTGGTACCAGCTCGCCGGCCTGCAGGAGCGGATGCGCTCGACGCACCAGCTCGCCACCGAACGGCTCAAGCACCTCAACACCGTCGAGGAGGAGCGGCCCGGCCGCGACCCCGACCAGCTCGACACCGAGGCCGACCACGTGCGGGCCCAGGAGCAGAACCTGCGGGAGGCGCTGGCCGCCGACCAGGCCCGCCTGGCCGCCGCCGTGAGCGAACGGCAGGAGCTCGAACGAACCCTGGCGGCCGCCGAGAGGGCGCTGGTCGCCGCGCACAAGGCGGTCGCCGACCGGCGCGAGGGGCTGGCCCGGCTGGCCGGGCAGGTGCAGTCGGCCCGCACCCGGGCCGCCGCGTCGGCCGAGGAAATGGAGCGGCTCGCCGTCGCCCTGTCCGAGGCCACCGCCCGGGCCGACGTGGCCAAGCGGGAGTACGACGAGGCCGCCGCGGGCGCCACCGAGGCCGAGCAGGACACCGCCGACCTGGACGTCCGGCACAAGGAGGCCGTCACCGAGCACGACGCGGCGACGGCGAAGGCGCGGCAGGTCGAGTCGGCCGAGCGCGCCGCCGAGAAGGACGCCGCGCAGTGGAAGGCCCGCGAGGAGGCTCTCGCGATGGGCCTGCGCCGCAAGGACGGCGCCGGCGCCCTGCTCGCGAAGGCCGACCAGGTGCCGGGGCTGCTGGGCAGCGTCGCGGCCCTGCTGTCGGTCGAGCCCGGGTACGAGGCAGCGCTGGCGGCCGCGCTCGGCTCGCTGGCCGACGCCGTCGCGGTTGCCGGGCTGGACGCCGCGTCCGAGGCGATCGAGCTGCTCAAGCGCGACGACGGCGGGCGCGCCGCGTTGCTCGTCGGATCGGCGCCGACGACGAGCCGCTCCGACGACGACCGTCCGGCCCTGCCCGACGGTGCCCGCTGGGCGGCCGATCTTGTGGAGGCGCCACCGGAGCTGCGGCCGGCCGTGGAGACCGCGCTTCGCGGCGTGGCGTTCGCGCCCGACCTCGCGACGGCCCGCGCCATCGCCGGGTACGCGCCGACGGTCCGTGCCGTGACGCCCGAGGGCGACGTCCTGGGTGCGTACGCGGCCGCCGGCGGCTCCGGCAAGCAGCCGAGCTACCTCGAGGTCCAGGCCGCCGTCGAGGAGGCGCGCGTCGCCCGCGCCGAGGCCGAGGCCCGCGCGGCGACGCTGCACGAGGACCTCGCCGAGGCACGTGACCTCGTGGCCGCCGCGAAGGACCGGATGAACGCCGCCAACGCGGCCCGCCGGCAGGCAGAGGGCGCGCGCAACGCCGTCGCCCGAAAGCTGGCCGAGCTCGGCGCGGCCAGCCGGTCGGCGACAGCGGAGGCCGACCGCCTCGCCGCCGCCCGCACCAAGGCGGAGAACTCCCGCGAGGAGGCGTTGCTGGCGCTGGAGACGCTGGAGGAGCGGCTCGCGATGGCGGAGGACACTCCGCTCGAAGCCGAACCGTCCACTGTGGAGCGTGACGAACTGGCTCATGCCGTCCCGCAGGCCCGCCAGCGCGAGATGGACGTGCGGCTCGCCGTCCGCACGGCGGAGGAACGCGTCGCGGCGCTGGCCGGGCGCGCGGACGCCCTCGCGCGACAGGCCCGGGCCGAGCGGGCGGCGCGCGAGCGCGCCGCCGCGGCACGGGCCGCGCGGGCCCGTGGCGCGCGGATCGCGCAGGCCGTGGTGATCGGTGCCGAGCGCGCGCTCGAGGTGATCTCGGTCGGCCTGGCGACGGCGGAGGACCAGCGCGACCGGCTCGCGGCGGCGCGGGCCGAGCGCGAGCAGGAGCTGACCGGGATCCGGGCGAGCAGCAAGCAGCTGGCCGGGCAGCTCGAACGGCTCACGAACGCGGTGCACCGCGACGAGGTGGCGCGCGCCGAGCAGCGGCTGCGCATCGAGCAGTTGGAGGCGCGCTCGGCCGAGGAGCACGGGCTGGACCCGGAGCTGCTGTGCGCCGAGTACGGGCCGTCGATGCCGGTGCCGCCGACCGCGCCGGAGATCGCCGCCGCAGAGTCCGCGGGGCTACCGGTGCCCGAACCCGTGCCGTTCGATCGCGCGACCCAGGAGAAGCGGGCGGCCAAGGCCGAGCGGGAGCTCAACCTGCTGGGCAAGGTCAACCCGTTGGCGCTGGAGGAGTTCGCGGCGTTGGAGGAGCGGTTCAAGTTCCTCTCCGACCAGCTCGAGGATCTCAAGAAGAGCAGGCGCGACCTGCTGACCGTCGTCAAGGACGTCGACGACCGGATCCTCGAGGTCTTCACCAGCGCTTACCACGACACCGCGCGCGAGTTCGAGCAGGTCTTCGGCGTGCTGTTCCCGGGCGGCGAGGGCCGGCTGGTGCTCACCGACCCGGAGGACATGCTGACCACCGGCGTCGAGGTCGAGGCGCGGCCGCCGGGCAAGAAGATCAAGCGGCTGTCGCTGCTCTCGGGCGGCGAGCGGTCGTTGACGGCCGTCGCGATGCTCGTCGCGATCTTCCGGGCCCGGCCCAGCCCGTTCTACATCATGGACGAGGTGGAGGCGGCCCTCGACGACGTCAACCTGGGCCGGCTGATCACGTTGATGGAGCAGCTGCGGGAGAAGAGCCAGCTGATCATCATCACGCACCAGAAGCGCACGATGGAGGTCGCCGACGCGCTGTACGGCGTCACCATGCGCAACGGCGTGACGGAGGTCATCAGCCAGCGGCTGTCCCGGGACGAGGACGAAGCGGCCTGATCGTGCCGCGTCCCCGTGCCTGCGCCCTGCTGCTCGACTTCGACGGCGTACTGCGCCACTACGACCCGACGGTGTCGGCGGCGGCCGAGCGCAGGTACGGCCTCTCGCCGGGCTCGGTGCTGGAAACCGCGCTCGAGTGGAACCGCCTGCTGCCGGCGATCACGGGGCGGATCACGCGGGCCGAATGGCTCACCCGGGTCGCGGAGGCGCTCAGCGACCGGGTGGGCGGGCTGCCGGCGGCCCGTTCGCTGATGGTCGAATGGGACGCCTACCGCGGCGCCGTGGTGCCGGAGGTGCTCGCGTTCGTGCGGTCGGTGCGGCGCGGCGGGATCCGGGTGGTGTTGGCCACGAACGCCACCGACGACCTCGACCTCGATCTCGCCGCGTTCGGCCTGACCGGCGAGTTCGACGCGGTGGCGAACTCGTCGACGCTGGGCGTGCACAAGCCGACCCGCGAGTTCTTCGAGGCCGCCTGCCGCCTTGTCGACACGGCGCCGGAGCGGTGCCTGTTCGTCGACGACGACGACAGGAACGTGCGCGGCGCCCGAGCGGCCGGACTGTCGGCACTGCGCTTCAGCGGTGTGGCCGATCTGGCGTACGTGCGGGCCGCGTTGGATGAAGGCGGTTCGTGACGGGAAGTCGGCCGGCCGCGTCGATGGCACACCTCAGACCGCGCTCGCCAACCTGCAGCAATGGCGGCGATCGAAGACCTTGACCAGCGTCCAGCAGGTCGTCGTCAACCTGCGCAGTGACGTCGCCGCCCTTGCCGAGGCGACGCAGACGCTCGTTCAGGCCCCCCGTCGCCGCTGACATCAGGTGAGCTTTACCCGGGCGACCTCGTGGAGGAGCTTGTCGGGTTCGGTGCCCTCGATCGTCACCACGGCGGCGCGGCCGTCGTGGGTGAGCGCCGACACGGCGTTCGAGTACACGGGGCCGGCAACCCGGTGCCAGCGGACCGACGGCGGCGGGAGCCCGGCCGCCTTCGCGATCCCGCGCCCGATCGCCGCGGCCGCCCGGCTCCAACTGAACCGCATGGCCGGCTTCATGAACCCGGGCAGCGCGTTGTGCACCGGCGAGCAGGTGAGCTGGTAGATCGGGCTGCGGGTGGGCAGATCGGCGCGGGCCACGTACGAGTGGTGGACGTCACCGGAGAGCACGCACACCGTCGCCGGACCGCCGTCGCGGTCGGCCACGTGGGTCAGCAACTCGCCGAGCGCGTCGAACGACTTGCCGAACGCGGCCCAGTGCTCCAGGTCGACCCGGCGGCGCACCTTTTCCGCCCGCCGGCGCACCCACGGCCGCTTCGACTCGGTGAGCTTCTCGCTCGCCGCCTCCAGGTGGTGGATCGCCGGCGGCATCAGCCACGGCAGCGACGATCCGATGACGACGTGGTCGTGGTCGCCGGACACCGCGTCGGACAGCCAGGACCAGTCGGCCGGTGACACCATCGCGCGCTCGCCGGGCACGAGCTGCCGCCCGGCGCGGTTGTCGATCACCACGACGCGGGTGCGCCCGAGGTCGAGGGAGTAGCTCCACCGATACGTTCCGGCCTCGGCGTCGGCCCGGGTGCCGAACTCGTCGAGGACGGCGGTGGCGTTGTCGGCCGACGCGAGCACGGCCGCGTACACGGGGTCCTTGTCGAGCTCCGACGGCGGGATGTTGCCGAGGTGCTGGTAGACCCAGTAGGTCGCCATGCCGGCCTTGATGCGGGTGGCCCACCAGGATTCGCGGGCGATGTCGGTGCGCCAGGTGTCCGATATGTTCCAGTCGTCGATGATCTCGTGGTCATCGAAGATCATCGCGCTGGGCACCGTGGAGAGCAGCCAGCGGATGTCCGGGTCGGTCCACGAGTCGACGTACAGCTGCGTGTACTCGTGGAAGTCGACAACCTGCTCCTCCGGGGCGTCGGGCCGCCGCTGCCGCTCGGCCAGCACCCGGCGCATCGTGGTGGACGTCTCGTCGGCGTACACCTGGTCGCCGAGCAGCATGAGCAGGTCCGGCCACTCGGTCGGCTCCGGGCTCTTGACCTGGCCGGACAGGCGCACCGCGAAGGCGTCCAGGGCGTCGGGCGGGAACCGGTCGGTGTGCAGCGGCGACGACTCGCGGCACGAGCCGAACAGGATGCGCACCGGCGCGTCGGCGGGCCGGGTGCGGATCGCCGGCTGCGGGTACTTGTAGCCGGGCGGCGGCCAGGCCTGCTCGCCGTCGAAGTGGACCTCGTACGGGGTCTCCGACTCCGGTGGCAGCCCCTCGACCACCACGAACCCGTAGTGGTGCCCGTGCGCGCTGAACGTCCGCGCGGATCCGCTCGCCGACCCGGCGCGGACCTCCACCACGCCGGGGCGCTCCGCCTCCACCCAGACGGTGGCCCTGTTGCCCTCCACCCGGCGCAGCACCGGACCGAGGATCAAGGGCGATTCGACTGTCGGCGACTCGGACGCGAGCGGCTCTTCGGCTACTGGCACGACCCCCATGATTCGGCACCCGCGATGCCCCTGCCAACCCGGGTGGCGCTCGGGTCCGGCCGATCCTGCACGGAGGGGCGGGCGGCGCCCGCCCGCACTCCGTACCCATGCCGTCTGAGACGATTCGGGCATGGAGTACGTCGTCATCGCCATCGCCCTGCTGGTCGTGCTGATCGTCGGGGTGGCCGCTTACGTCGTCCCCAAGCGCCGGCGCGAGTTGCCACCGAGCGCAACCGGCGGGACCGGCACCGACCTGCTCGAACGCCCGCCAGTTCGGGAGGCGGAACCGGAGGTTGAACCGGTCGCGCCGCCGGTGGCCCAGGAGCCGGTCGTGGTGGAGCCGGAGCCGGAAGCCGCGCCGGTCCTGGAGAAGCCCGAGCCGACGGCCGGCCGCCTGGTGCGCCTGCGCACGCGGCTGGCCCGCAGCCAGAACGTCCTCGGCCGCGGACTGCTGGCGCTGCTCTCCCGCGACAAGCTCGACGACGACACCTGGGACGAGGTCGAGGAGAGCCTGATCCTCGCCGACGTCGGTGTCGAGGCGACGCGGCAGCTCGTCGACAGGCTGCGCGAGCGGGCCCGGGTGCTCGGCACCGGCTCGGCCGACGAGCTGCGCAAACTCCTCGCCGAGGAGCTCACCAACGCGCTGGACCCGGCCATGGACCGGACCCTGATCTCGCACGCCGACGGCCGCCCGGCGGTGCTGCTCGTGGTCGGCGTGAACGGATCCGGCAAGACCACCACCTGCGGAAAGATCGGCCGGGTGCTGGTGGCCGACGGCCGCACGGTGATGTTCGGCGCCGCCGACACGTTCCGGGCGGCGGCGGCCGACCAGCTCGCCACCTGGGCCGGCCGGGTGGGTGCCGAGGTGGTACGCGGGCCCGAGGGCGGCGACCCGGCCGCCGTCGCGTTCGACGCGGTCAAGCGCGGGATCGAGACGGGCGTCGACACGGTGGTGATCGACACGGCGGGTCGGCTGCAGAACAAGGTCGGCCTGATGGACGAGTTGGGCAAGGTCAAGCGCGTCGTGGAGCGTCAGGGCCCGGTAGATGAGACGCTTCTCGTACTCGATGCCACGACGGGACAAAACGGACTTGAGCAGGCCAGGGTGTTCACCGAGGTGGTGAACGTGACCGGAGTGGTGCTCACGAAGTTGGACGGTACGGCGAAGGGGGGCATCGTCATCGCGGTGCAGCGCAAGCTCGGGATCCCCGTGAAGCTGGTCGGTCTGGGGGAGGGTCCGGACGACCTTGCGCCGTTCGAACCCGCACAGTTCGTGGACGCGCTGCTGGCGACGGACGCGTAGCCTTTCAGGACGTACGACAACGTGGAGGGCCGGTGACCCAGCAGGAAGTACCGCTGCACGGCGGTAACACCTCGGTGGTTCACCGTGTCGGCGACACGGTCCGCCGCAACGCCGGTCCCTGGACGCCCGCCGTGCACGCCCTGCTGCGCCACCTGGAGTACGTCGGCTTCACCGGCGCGCCGCGCGCGCTGGGCATCGACGAGAAGGGCCGCGAGGTCCTGTCGTTCATCACCGGCGAATGCGGCGAGTACCCGCTGGCCCCGCACTGGACCACCGACGAGGCGCTCACCACCGTCGCCCAGATGCTGCGCATGTTCCACGACGCCCAGTACGGCTTCCGGCCGCCGCCGGGTGCCGTGTGGCGCTCGTTCGGCCCGCCGCCGCCGGACACCGAGGTCATCTGCCACCACGACGCGGCGCCGCACAACGTCATCTGGCGGCCCGACGGCACGCTCGCACTGATCGACTTCGACCTCGCCTCGCCCGGCGCGCGCATCTACGACGTCGCCTACGCGGCCTGGACCTGGACGCCGCTGTTCTCCGACCGCGACTCCTACACGCTGGGCTGGAAGCGGCCGAACCGGCCCCGCCGCCTGCGCATGTTCGCCGACGCGTACGGGCTCACCCCGCGCGACAGGCACCGCCTGGTGCGGGTGATCCGCAAGCGGATCGTCGACCACATCGAGGGCATCCGGCGGATGGCGGCCGTCGGCGATCCCGCGTTCGTGCGGATCGTGCACAAGGGGCACCTGCGCCGCCCGGTCCGCGACCTCCGCCTGATCGACTACGAACGGCACATTTTGGAGTACGCACTCCGCTAGCCGGCATTTCTCCGCGATCTTGGACGTTTGCTGTCGCTCCGGCGACAGCGAACGTCCAAGATCGCGGGGATGGGGCCAACGTTCACATGCTCGAAACGTTGTGTGATGCCGTCGAAACCGTTCCCCGCCGCTGTGTGAAACACCGGCCCCCGATGCTTCGCGCAATTCCGGTTGCATCGGCGACGCCGCCGACGCGGCCGGGAGGGAAGGATTTCGACAACGAGGAGGCCAGCGTGCCTGAAGTCGACACCGGCAATACCGCTTGGTTGCTGGTCTCGAGCGCTCTCGTGTTGCTCATGACCCCTGGCCTGGCGTTGTTCTACGGCGGCCTGAACCGGGCCAAGGGCGTGCTCAACATGATGATGATGAGCTTCGCGACCATCGGGCTGGTATCCGTTCTGTGGCTGTTCTACGGGTTCTCGATGTCATTCGGGCCCGACACGGCGGGCGGCCTGATCGGCAACATCGCCGAGTACGGCGGCTGGAAGACCTACAACGCGCCGACCGACGTCTGGGGCGTCACGGCTGACCTTCCCAACGGCACCGGCATCCCGACATACGTGTTCATGGCGTTCCAGATGATGTTCGCGATCATCACCGTCGCGCTCATCAGCGGCGCGATCTCCGACCGGGCCAAGTTCGCCGGCTGGATGCTGTTCGCGTTCGGCTGGGCCACGATCGTCTACTTCCCGGTGGCGCACAACATCTGGGGCGGCGGCTGGATCGCCTCGCACCTGCACGCGCTCGACTTCGCCGGTGGCACCGCGGTGCACATCAACGCCGGTGCGGCGGCCCTGGGCATCGCGCTGGTGCTCGGCAAGCGGCTGGGCTGGCCGGGCGCCGGGTTCCGGCCGCACAACGTGCCGTTCGTGATGCTCGGCGCCGGCCTGCTGTGGTTCGGCTGGTTCGGGTTCAACGCCGGATCCGAGTTCACCGCCGACTTCGTGACGGCGATCGCGTTCGTCAACACCCAGGTCGCCACCGCGGCCGGCGTGCTCGGCTGGATGATCGTGGAGTGGGTCCGGGACAAGAAGCCCACCCTGGTCGGCGCCTCGTCCGGCGCGGTCGCCGGTCTCGTCGCGATCACCCCGGCCTGTGGCTTCATCGACCCGTGGGCCGCGGTGCTGCTCGGCCTCGTCGCCGGCGTGTTGTGCGCGCTCGCGGTGAGCCTGAAGTACCGGTTCGGCTACGACGACTCGCTCGACGTGGTGGGTGTCCACTTCGTCGGCGGCTGGATCGGCTCCCTGTGGCTGGGCCTGTTCGCGAACACCCAGGTGAACTCGTACATCTCCGACGGCGTCGGTGCCACCGACGGCCTCTTCATGGGCGGTGGCCTCACCCAGCTCGGCCGGCAGGCCGCGGCGAGCGGCATCGTGACCGTCTGGTCGCTCGGTATCGCCGTGGTCCTCGCGCTCATCCTGAAGTCGGCGGGCCTGCTGCGCGTCAGCACCGAGGCCGAGGCCGACGGCATCGACCTGGCGGAGCACGCCGAGGCGGGCTACGACCTGTCCGTCACGTCCACCGGCGGCGGTGGCGGCGCGTTCGCCATGGCCGGGATCTCATCGGGCGCCCCGGCGCCGGCAACACGTCCGGCCCCGGCCGAGGAGCCGGTCGCCGAGCAGGCAACTCGGTAACGTCCGGGGGATGGAGGGAATGAGCATGAAGCTCGTGACCGCGGTCATCAAGCCATACCAGCTCGATGCCGTGAAAGAGGCGCTGTCGGCGCTGGGCGTCAGCGGCCTGACCGTCAGCGAGGTTCAGGGATACGGCCGGCAGAAGGGGCACACCGAGGTCTACCGGGGTGCCGAGTACACGGTGGAGTTCGTGCCGAAGATCCGCGTCGAGATCGTGACCGACGAACTCGACGTCGAGAAGGTCGTCGACTCGATCGTCGCGGCGG
>Ga0207674_10007925_pt1 | contig 12334 bp, 13 predicted proteins | sample KBSCornC72_FD_184303 | JGI IMG/M metagenome (GOLD analysis project Ga0207674, IMG submission 184303) | Corn rhizosphere microbial communities from Kellogg Biological Station, Michigan, USA - KBS Corn C7-2 (SPAdes) (version 2) | ecosystem: Host-associated > Plants > Roots > Rhizosphere > Soil ... | reverse complement strand
TGCGCCTGCTCAGGTCCCCGAGGACCCCAGGCGCCACGTCCGTCACGACAGCACCGGTGGCGGCGCGGGCAAGTGGGGGCGAGTGGGAGGGTGAAGCTAGTGGGATATGCGGAAGTCGTACCAGTAGCCGCCGTTGAGGTCTAGGTCGTTGCCGTTGGCCTGGCCGGGGCCGCGGTCACCGATGTCAGCCTGCCATGATTCGAAGATCAGGAAGGGCGTTCGGCCCTAAAGATTGTGGTATGCGGGTTAGGTCCGGCCCGGTGAACACGTTGGCTGTCCTATCCGTGTTAGTAACAGGGAAGGCGAGCACGGGAGTCCTCGATGCGCAGTTCGGCGAGCTCGAAGCCGTGATCATGAACGGGCTCTGGGCCCGGGACCGGTCGGCGCTGGTTCGGAAAGCAGTGGATGACCTGCAAAAAGACCGGCAGATCGCGCGCACGACGGTGATGACCGTGATGGACAACCTGTACCCAAGGGGTGGCTGAACGGGCACCGGGACGGCCGGGCCGATGGGACCGAACGGGCGCCGCGGCTCGGGATCCTGACCGGGTCCAGCCGACCGACCAAGCGCCGATGTGACCCAGGTCATGAGGCACCGCTGAACCCGCCGCATCCACTAACCGTGTTAGTAGATGACCGTCATAGCCAGAGTAAGGACGATACAGGTGACCAACAGCCGCACCCACCGCGCCCAGGGCAAGCCCCGCGCCCGCGAGCGGATCGCCGCCGAGCGGGCCGCGCGCAAGCGGGCCGAGGCACGGCGGCGGCTGCTGCTGGCCATCGGGGCGGTCACCGCGGTGGTGGCCATTGTCGCGACGCTGGTCACGCTCAAGCTGACCGCCGCGCCGGCGCACCTGACCGCCAGCGAGTCCGCCGCCCCCGCCGCCGTCACCCGGCAGGTGGCGACCGTGCCGGCCGGGGTGCTGGACCAGGCCAGCCCCGGACAGGTAGCCACCCCGCTGCGGCAGGTCCCGGCCGGAGGACCGCCGCTGACCATCGACGGCAAGCCGGGCATCGTGTTCGTCAGCGAGGAGTCGTGCCCGTTCTGCGCGGCCGAGCGCTGGTCGCTCGCTGTCGCGCTGTCCCACTTCGGCACCTTGAGCCAGCTCGGCGTGACCACGTCCGCGGCCACCGACGTCTTCCCGAACACCGCCACGCTGTCCTTCCGCGGGGCGCACTACCAGAGCACCCGGCTGACGCTGCGCACCACCGAGCTGACCGACAACGCCGGCCACTCGCTGCAGCCGCTGTCCGCGCTGGACCGCCAGGTCATCGGCCGCTACGACGTGCCGCCGTACGTCAACAGCGCGGACCAGTCCGGCGCGGTGCCCTTCCTCGACATCGGCAACCGGTACGTCCTGGCCGGCGCGCAGTACGACCCGCAGGTGCTGGCCGGGCTGTCCGCGGCCCAGATCGCCGCCCAGCTGCGCAACCCGTCCAGCCCGGTGGCGCAGGCCATCGACGGCTCGGCCAAGGTGATCGTGGCGGCCATCAATCAGGTCCTGCACGACCAGGCCGGCCAGGGTTAGAGCGACGGATCTTTCGTCAGTTTGTGTCGTCATGACGACCAAAACTGACGAAAGATCTTGGGTTAGCCGCGGCTCCTGGCCTGCTCGAGGACCAAGTCGAAGTTGATCGTGGCTCCGGCCATCAGGCCGGCCGCCGCGGCCGAGACGACCTGCGCCTGGGGGTCGGTGAGGTTGCCCGCCACCCAGACGCCGGGGACGGCGGTCGCCCCGGTGCGGTCCGCCTCGATGCGAGTACCGATCGGGTGATCGCCGAGCAGGACCTCGACCGGCTTGAGGCCGAGGGGTTCGAGCAGCTCGGCGCGGGCCTCCAGCCGGGGCGAAACCACCACGGCGTCCAGGTCCAGACGGCCGCGGCCGGCCAGCACGACCCCGGTGAGGCCGCTAGCGTCGGCTTCGACCTGCTCAACCTCGCCGTCCGCGACGGCGACCCCGAGGGCCTCCAGCAGGGCCCGCTGCTCGGCGTCCGGGGCCGGACCGGTGTGCCGCAGGAGCGTCACGTGCGGGCTGAGCTGCTGGAACAGCAGGGCCTGGTGAACGGCGACCGGCCCGGTGGACAGGATTCCTATCCGCTGGTCCCGGACCTCCCAGCCGTGACAGTACGGGCAGTGCAGCACGTCGATTCCCCACCGGGCGGCCAGCCCGGGCACGTCGGGCAGCACGTCGCGCAGGCCGGTGGCGACCAGCAGCCGCCGGGCCGCCACCGTGCGCGGGCCGGCCTCGGCGCCGATCTGCACGCCGAACCGCTCGCCGTCCCGGCCCAGGGCGGTGACCCGGCCGGTTTCGACCCGGCCGCCGTACCCGGTTACCTCGGCGCGTCCGGCCGCCACGAGCTCGGACGGCGGGGTGCCGTCCCGGCTGAGAAAGTTGTGCACATGGCCGGCCGGGGCGTTGCGCGGGTCACCCGCGTCGACGACCAGGACCGAGCGGCGGGACCTGGCCAGCGCCACTGCGCCGCTCAGACCGGCCGCCCCGCCGCCGACCACCACGACGTCATAGTTCTCGTTCATGCCCTGACCATCGCGCAGTAACGACCGATTTGACAAATTATCTTGCCGAAGTAGCAATAGGGAGATGAACCACGATCCGGTGCTCGACGCGGTCGGGCCGCGGCTGCGCTCGATCCGCCAGCAACGCGGCGCCACGCTCGCCGAGCTCGCCGAGACGACCGGCATCTCGGTGAGCACGCTGTCCCGGCTGGAGTCGGGCGGGCGCAGGCCGACCCTGGAACTGCTGCTGGCGCTGGCCCGCGCGCACCAGGTGCCGCTGGACGAGCTCGTCGGCGCGCCGCCGCCGGGTGACCCCCGGGTCCGGGCCCGGCCGGTACGGCGGAACGGGCGCACGCTCATCCCGCTGTCCCAGCGGCCGGGTGGCATCCGCGCCTACAAGATGCTGGCCCCGGCGAGCGAGCCGGCGGGCGAGCAGAAGAGCCACGAGGGCTACGAGTGGATGTACGTGCTCTCCGGCCAGCTACGGCTGCGCCTCGCCGAGCACGACTTCGTCATGAAGCCGGGCGAGGCCGCCGAATTCGACACCCGTGTCCCGCACTGGTTCGGCGCCGCCGGGGCCGAACCCGCCGAGCTGCTGGTCCTGTTCGGGCCGCAGGGCGAGCGGATGCACGTCCGGGCCCGGCCACCGCAGCGAGCATCGGAACGACCATGAAGTACATGATGATGTTCTGGGTCGATGAGTCCGGCGAGACGACGGCGGACGAGGACGCGGCGATGATGATCGCCGTCAAGTCATGGGTCGACCAGATGACCGAGCGCGGGGTCCTGGTGCATGGCGGCGCGCTCCGCTCAGCCGGCGAGGCCGCGATCGTGCACGTCCGTGACGGCGAGGTACTGATCTCCGACGGGCCCTTTGCCGAGACGAAGGAGCAGATCGGCGGCTACGGCGTCATCGAGTGCGCCGACCGGGTGGCGGCCATCCGGGTCGCGGCCGGGCATCCGCTGGCGCGGACCGCCAGGGTCGAAGTGAGACCCTACTGGGACGCGCCCTGGGATCACTGACCGCTTTGACTGCAGTTTCGGGTGGGCGGTTTCAACCGCCGTGTCCTGACCCCCGAAACTGCAGTCAAATCGCTGACGGACCAGAGGGCGGAATATAAGCGGGGTAAAGTCCGTTTTGCTGGCCATGCAGAACGAGAGCAGGCTCGCGGTGCTCGGCGCGGGTCACGTCGGGCCGGTCATCGCGCGGCTGGCCATCGGGGCCGGCTACCCGGTGGCCATCGCCACGTCGGGCGACCCGGACGACATCGCGCTGATCACCGAGCTGGTCATCCCCGGCGCGGAGCCGCGGTGGGCCAGCGACGCGGTCGCGGACGCGGACATCGTGGTGCTCGCGATACCGCTGCACCGCTTGACCGACGTCGATCCCGCGCGGCTGGCCGGCAAGGTCGTGGTTGACGCGATGAACTACTGGCCGGCCAGCGACGGCGTGCTGACGGCGTTCGAAAACGACGCCACCGGCAGCAGCGAGATCGTGGCCGGGCGGCTGGCCGGCTCGGCCGTGGTCAAGGCGCTCAACCACATCGGCTATCACGAGCTCGAGGACCGGGCCCGGCCGTCCGGCGCGCCGGACCGGCGGGCGTCCGGCCTGGCGGGCGACGACCCGGCCGCGGTCGCCGCGGTCGCGGAGCTGACCGACCGGATCGGCTACGACCCGGTCCGGCTGGGCGGCCTGCCGGCGGGCCGGGTGCTGCAGCCCGGCGGGCCGGTGTTCGGCCAGGTACTGACGGTGCCCGAGTTCGAGCGGGCGGTACACCAGGACGCGAGGAGCCTGCGATGACGCTGACCTACGCCTTCGGATTGGACACGTTCGGCGACCGGGAAGGCCGCGCCGACGGCACGCCGCTGTCGCACGCCCAGACGATCCGCAACGTGGTCGAGGAGGGCGTGTTCGCCGAGCAGGCCGGGGTGGATTTCTTCGGCATCGGCGAGCACCACACGGACTACTTCCCGATGCCGGCCGGGGACGTGGTCCTGGCCGCGATCGCGGCCAGGACCGAGAAGATCCGGCTCGGCTCCGCGGTCACCGTGCTGAGCTCCGACGACCCGGTCCGGGTGTTCCAGCGCTACTCCACCCTGAACGCGGTCTCCGGCGGCCGGGCCGAGGTCATCCTCGGGCGCGGGTCGAGCATCGAGTCGTTCCCGCTGTTCGGCTACGACCTGGCCGACTACGAGGAACTCTTCGACGAGAAGGCCACGCTGTTCGCCGAACTGCTCAAGGGCGGGCCGGTGACCTGGGAGGGCAAGACCCGCGCGGCGCTGCTGAGCCAGGACGTCGTACCGCACCTGGAGTCGGGGCCGTTCCCGGCGTGGATCGGCGTGGGCGGCAACCCGCAGTCGGTGATCCGCGCCGCCCGGCTCGGGTTCTCGCTGGCGCTGGCCATCATCGGCGGCCCGCCGTCCAGGTTCGCCGCGTACTCGGAGTTGTTCCAGCGGGCGCTGGAGAAGTTCGGCCAGCCATCGCGGCCCGTGCTGGTGCACTCGCCCGGCCACGTCGCGGCCACCGACGAGCAGGCTAAGGCGGAGTTCTGGCCCGCTTGGCGGGAGGTCATCGCGCTGGTCGCCGAGGAGCGCGGCTTTGCCATCCCGACCGAGGCGTCGTTCGACCGCGAAGCCGGCCCGGACGGGGCGCTGTACGTCGGCTCGCCGGAGACCGTGGCCAGCAAGATCGCCGCGAACGTGCGCGCGCTGCGCGCCACCAGGTTCGACCTGAAGTACGGCCTGCCCGGCCTGACCCACGATCAGCTCATGACCACCATCGAGCTCTACGGCCAGCAGGTCGTCCCGCGGGTGCGCGAACTGCTCGGCTGACCCCCGGTCAGGGAATCGGCCTGGCCGCCTGGGGCGCGCCGGCCGCGTGACCGCACAGCGACCCCCAGGATCCGGCGCACGTGCTGGGGCCGCTGACGCGGCTGCTGGCCACGGCCGCCGTGACCAGCGTGAGGGTGGTGACCAGCCACAGCAGCAGCATGGCCCGGCCCACGCCCAGGCGCTGGTACAGCCCGCGGCGGCGCCGGGCCACCCCCAGCTTGACGGCCTGGATCTTCTCCCGCACCGGCATGTCCTCGGCGGAGGCCAGCCGGGTGAACATGGCCAGCCGCGCGGCCAGCGCGGGATCGCTGTCGGCCAGGCCGTTCTTGATCGAATTCAGGGCGTCCTGTTCCCACGCGCTGAGGCTCATCGCTCATCCCCCTCCGTCGTTACGCCGTGGCCTGAGCGGTCGCAGCGTCACGAAGGGCATCGCGAAAACTGATGCGCGTCCGGCCGGAAGTCAGGATATACAGCCTCAGCTAGCGGAACCGCCGGTTGCGAGGCGCATCATGTCGGTATCGAGGTCGATGGCGGTCTCGGTGCCGCCCGCGCTGCCGAACTCGTGCTGGTAGCTCTGCCAGGACTCGTCCTTGATCTGGCCGGCGAAGCCGCTCTCCATCAGCAGCACCAGCTCGACCGCGGCCCGGTCGATCCGGGTGTTCAGGGCCGGGTCGCTCCAGTCCTCCGGCGCGGCGAACAGCGAGGTCGGCGCCGTCATCGTGCGCAGGTAGGCGAACATCGGGCGCATCTGGTCGTCCGCGACCAGCGCGTGCCGGGCGGTGCCGGCCGTCGCGGCCAGCACCACCGGCTTGCCGATCAGCAGGTCGTTGTCCAGGACGTGAAAGAACGAGCTGAACAATCCGCTCGGGCTGGCCTTGTAGACCGGCGCGGCGGCGACGATGCCGTCCGCTTCGGCCAGGGCGGTGATCGCCTGCTGCAGCCTCGGCGTGATCAGCTGGGAGACCAGCGCGGTGGAGATGTCGGCGGCGATCTCGCGCAGCTCGATCACGCCCACCGTCACCTCGTGGCCGCGCCGGGCGGCCAGGGCCGTCACCCGGTCGGCGGTGCGATCGGCCAGCAGCCGCGTCGACGAAGGGTCGCTCGTGCCCGCGCTGACCAGGACGAGCCTGAACCGTTCGGTACTCATGTGAGCACGACCTCACGTGTGTCGCTGGCGCACGCCAGCTTCCGGCAGATCATTTCCAGTTGCGCCATCTCGGCGCGGGTCAGCCCGGCGGTCATGGCCTGGGTCACGCTGCGGGCGTGGCGGCGGCCGATCGCCTTCTGCGTGGTCCGCCCGGCCGCGGTGAGCGACAGCCGGACGCCGCGCCCGTCGGCGGGGTCGGCATGCCGCTCCACCAGGCCGCGCTCGGCCAGCCGCTCCACCAGCCGGGACAGGGCCGGCTGGCTGAGCAGGACGTGCCGGTTGAGCTCGGACAGCCGCAGCGGTTCCGGGTCCTTGGACAGCGTGTAGAGCACGTCGTACTCGCGCATCGACACGTCGGTCCAGGTGTCCTCGGCCGCGAGCTGCTTCATCACGGCGGCGTGGGCGGTCAGCAGCGCCTCCCACGCGTCGTTCGCCAGGCTGGGCTCGGGCATCACAGCTCCGGGTACTCGGCCTGGAACTCGTCGGCGCTGTCCTGGTAGGGCGACGCGCCGGTGACGTTGTCGCCGCGGTTCGCGTTCGGCCGCGGCTGACGCGGGGCCTCGGCGCCGTACTTGGCCCTCACCAGGCTGGCGTGGGTGGGCGCGTCCGGGGTCTGCGGGTCCTGCCGGGCGGCGATCTCCTTGCGCAGCACCGGGACCACTTCCTCGCCGAGCAGGTCGAGCTGGTCCAGCACGGTCTTCAGCGGCAGCCCCGCGTGGTCGACCAGGAACAGCTGGCGCTGGTAGTCGCCGAAGTGCTCGCGGAAGGTCAGGGTCTTGTCGATGACCTGCTGCGGGCTGCCGACCGACAGCGGGGTCAGGTCCATGAAGTCCTCCATGGACGGCCCGTGCCCGTAGACCGGCGCCTCGTTGAAGTAGGGCCGGAACTCGCGGATGGCGTCCTGGGAGTTCCTGGCGAGATAGGCCTGGCCGCCCAGGCCGATGAGGGCCTGCTGCTCGGTGCCGTGGCCATAGTGCGCGAAGCGCTGCCGGTAGAACCTGATCAGGCGCTGGTAGTGCTCCTTGGGCCAGAAGATGTTGTTGGCGAAGTAGCCGTCGCCGTAGAAGGCCGCCTGCTCGGCGATCTCGGGGGTGCGGATCGAGCCGTGCCAGACGAACGGCGGCACGTCGTCCAGTGGCCGCGGGATCGAGGTGAAGCCCTGCAGCGGGGTGCGGAACTTGCCCTCCCAGTCGACCACGTCCTCGCGCCAGAGCCGGTGCAGCAGGTTGTAGTTCTCCAGCGCCAGCGGCAGGCCCTGCCTGATGTCCTGGCCGAACCACGGGTACACCGGGCCGGTGTTGCCGCGGCCGATCATCAGGTCCATCCGGCCCTTGCTCAGGTGCTGCAGCATCGCGTACTCCTCCGCGATGCGCACCGGGTCGTTGGTGGTGATCAGCGTGGTCGCCGTGGTCACGATCAGCCGCTTGGTGGTGGCCGCGATGTAGGCCAGCAGCGTGGTCGGCGACGACGAGAAGAACGGCGGGTTGTGGTGCTCGCCGATCGCGAACACGTCCAGGCCGACCTCTTCGGTCTTCTGCGCGATCTGCGTGATCGCATCGATCCGTTCGGCCTCGCTGGGCGTCTCGCCCGATACCGGGTCCCGGGTGATGTCGCTGACCGAGAAGATCCCGAACTGCATGCCATGCCTCCGATATATGCGTTTGCATGTATCTGAACCACCGGAGGCGACAGGGTATTCCGGGGCGTTTTCATGATCATGAATGATCTGGTACGGCTAGCAGTACCAGATCATTCGCGATCATGGCGCTCGCGAACCAGGGGAGGGCTGATGGACCTGAGCCAGCTGCAGGCGGTCCTGCTCGACATGGACGGCACGCTGGTCGACTCGGACGCGGCGGTCGAGCGCTCCTGGCGGGCATGGGCGGCCGAGTACCCCGTGGACCCCGGCCGCGGGCCGCTGATCGCACACGGGTTGCCCGCGCTGGCCAACGTGCGCCGGCTCCGGCCGGACCTGTCCGAGGCCGAGGCCGCGGCCTCGGCCCGGTACCAGCTGGAGCTGGAGTACGTCGACGTCGCCGACATCGCCGCGGCCCCGGGCGCGCACGAGCTGCTCGGCGAGCTGGACCGGCTGGGCCTGCCCTGGGCCGTGGTGACCAGCGCCGATCCCCCGCTGGCCCGGACCCGGCTGGCCGCGGCCGGGATCAGGCCCGCGCTGCTGGTCACCATCGACGACGTGCGGGCCGGCAAGCCCGACCCCGAGGGCTACCTGCTGGCCGCGCGCAAGCTCGGCGCCGATCCGCGCCGGTGCCTGGTGGTGGAGGACGCCGAGGCCGGGGTCGCGGCCGGGCGGGCGGCCGGCGCCGTGGTCGCGGGGCTCAGGGGCGTCGACGCCGATATCCAGATCACGGACTTGCACCAGCTGACGGAGCTGCTGCGTCAGGCCGAGAACCCGAGGGCGTAGGCGACCGTGTGAGCCGCGAGGCGGTGGCCGGGCGGCAGCGGCGGGCCGCACGAGGCGCTGCCGATGCCCTGGTGGGCGGCGTCGAGGTGCAGGTGAGTCCGGCCGTCGGGAACCAGGTCGGGCGTGTGCCGGGCGGCGGTGAGCAGCTCGGGTGACCAGCGGCGGACGGCGAAGTCGACGTGCGGGTCCGCGGTCACGGTGAGGTGCTGGCCCGCGGCGGCGGTCAGGGTCAGGTTCCTGGCCTGCAGGCGGTTGCCGTTCTCCTGGGGGCGGACGTACGGGGTGGCGAGCCCATCGACGGGTGTGGTGAACCGTCCGACGCGGGTGGCGTGGTACGTGTCCCGGTAGGCCTCGCCCGGCCCGCGGCCGAACCAGCTCACCTCCTCGACGACCGCGTCCAGCACGAGCCGCAGCCCGATCTTGGGCAGCGGGCCGGGCCAGGTTCCGCTGGGCGCGACGTATAGGGACAGGCGGCCGTCCGCCGTCCAGGTGAGGGTGGCGAGGAAGCCGAAGTCGGCGCCCGCGGGCGCGATCCTCAGCCGGGTGCGCAGCGCGTCCGGCTCGGGCCGGACCGAGAGGATCTTCCGTTCCAGCCGGTCCAGGCCCGCCTGGCGCCACGCGCCCGCCACCCGCACGTCGTTGTCGGTCGGGGCGCGCCAGAAGTCGGGGAAGGCCGAGTGGACCCCGAACGGGCCGAGGCGGCGGAGTTCGCCGGTGTCCCGGTCGAGGACCGCGCAGCCCAGCGTGAGCTCGCCGGAGGCCGCCGGGGCGGCCGGCTTCGCGGGGGGTGGCGCGGCGGCGGATCCACCCAGCCGGGCCTGGGCGAACGCGATCTCGTGGCCGGCCGCGGCCCAGGCGGTGCCCGTGGCCAGCGACGCGGTGACGGTCAGCCAGCGCTCGTCGTCCTGCGCCGCCGCGGCGGCGTCGACCAGCGCCGTCGGGAAGCCGGCGGTGGTGACGGCTCCCGGCAGGCCGTTCGGCACCTCCAGGTCGCCCGCCGCGACCGGTACCCCGCCGTCCTCGACGGTCCAGCCGAAGCGGTAGGCGTGCAGGCCCGCGGCGTGCTGCCGGTTCCTGACCGAGATGCTGCGGGCGGCCGGGTCGATCGCGATCCCGACCGGCGCGAAGACCGCCTTGGCCTCGAGCAGGCCGGGCGAAGGGGTCCGGTCGGGGAAGACCAGGCCGTCGATGACGAAGTTGCCGTCGTGCACGCGCTCGCCGAAGTCGCCGCCGTAGCCGAAGTACGGTTCGCCCGCGGGGGTGATCTGGGCGATCCCGTGGTCGATCCACTCCCAGATGAACCCGCCGTGCAGGCGGGGGTGCCGGTCGAAGAGCTCGGCGTAGCCGGCCAGCCCGCCCGGCCCGTTGCCCATGGCGTGGCCGTATTCGCACAGCATCATGGGCAGGCGGCGACGGTGCTCGTCGTGTTCGGGGTTCGCGGTGACGGGTTCCTGGCGGCGGCCGATCGCGTCGAGTTCGCCGTAGTCCGCGTACATCCTGCTGTAGACGTCGGTGTAGAAGGCGTCCGGCTCGCCCTCGTAGTGGATCAGCCGGCCCGGGTCGCGGGCCCGGATCCAGCCCGCCATCTGCTCCAGGTTCCGGCCGGTCCCGGCCTCGTTGCCCAGCGACCACATGATCACGCTGGGATGGTTCTTGTCCCGCTCGACGGTGCGCTCGATCCGGTCCAGGCAGGCGGGCAGCCAGCGGGGATCGTCGCTGGGGTTGGCCCGCCAGCCGGCCAGCGCGAAACCGTGGGTCTCCAGGTCGCACTCGTCGATCACCAGCAGGCCGTACTCGTCGCACAGGTCGAGGAACCGCGGGTCCGGCGGGTAGTGGCTGGTCCGCACCGCGTTGATGTTGTGCTGCTTCATCAGCACGACGTCGGCCCGCATGGTGGCCTCGTCCAGGCTGCGCCCGGTCACCGGATGCCACTCGTGCCGGTTCACGCCGCGGAACTGGATAGCGTGCCCGTTGAGCCGGATCTGCCCGTCGCGTACCTCGATGCGGCGGAACCCGACCCGGAAGCCGATCTCGCCGCCCGCGCTGGTCAGGACCGCGTCGTACAGCCGGGGGTGCTCGTCCGACCAGGGCTCGGCCGCGACCCGGTACTCGGTGCCGGCCGCGGCGCCGGTGATGCCCAGGTCCGGTACCGACAGCGTCGCCGGGCGGTCGGTGTCGACTCGGAGGGTGCCGGCGCCGCGGTCCGCGTCGTAGTCGGCGTGCACGAAGAAGTCCCTGACCAGGCCGGCCGGCTCGTTGATCAGGGTGACGCCGCGGAAGATGCCGGACAGCCACCACATGTCCTGGTCCTCCAGGTAGGACCCGGCCGACCACTGGTGCACCCTGACCGCGATCACATTGTTTTCGGGCCTAACGTGCCGGGTTATATCGAACTCCCGCATCAGCCTGCTGCCCGTGCTGTGACCCACGGCCGTGCCGTTGACGAAAACGGCGAAGCACGAGTCGACCCCGTCGAAGCGGACCAGCGTCGACCCGCCGCGATCCCAGCCGGGGGGCAGCGTGAAGCGCCGCCGGTACTCCCCCGTCGGGTTGCGGTCCGGGACGCGGGGCGGGTCGACCGGGAAGGGGTACGTCACGTTGGTGTAGGCGGGCGCCCCGTACCGGGTCGGGCCGGGAACGCCGGCCAGCTGCCAGCAGGACGGCACCTCGATGTCGTCGAACCCGCTGTCGTCAAAGCCGGTAGCCTCGAAGCCCGCGGTCAGGTCGCGCAGGCTCTCGCGGTAGCGGAACTTCCAGGTCCCGTTCAGGCTGAGCCGGGCGCTCCCCAGGGCCTGCCAGGCCCGCGCCGGGGCGAAGCCCAGCCCGGGGCCGAACGACTCGACGTAGCCGAGATCACCATCGGTCATGGCGCGATCCTGCCGCACCGGCCCGGTATCCGCGGCTCGCGGGGTGCGCGCTGGCGCACGTTTTCCGGACAGTGTCGCCGCGTGTCGGTACACGTAATAATTCCGTGATATCTACGAGAACCGGTTGAGACCCCTCATGCGTCGTCGCTAACGTGACTCACCGTGTGGCCGTTGGTGCCTGGGACCAGCGGATAACGCGAGCGGTGGAAAAGGAGCGTGACTGCTACGTGAGCCGGGTGCTTGCGGGGGTGTCGGGGATTCGTCGCGGCGTCGCCTTGAGCGCGGGGCTGGTCATGGCCGGCGGGCTCGCGGTCTTCGCTACCGGCGCCGGCGCGGCGCCGCAGCCGACCGTCAGCCAGGTCCAGGCCAAGATCAACCAGCTCACCTCGCAGTTCGACAAGGTGAGCCAGCAGCTTGACCAGGCCGGCCAGCAGCTGTCCGCCGCGCAGACCAAGCTGTCCCAGGTCCGGGTGCGGCTGAAGAACGCCAATACCCAGTTCCAGACGGCGCAGGCGAACGTGGCGGCCACCGCGGCGGCGGCGTTCGAGGAC
>Ga0207674_10007924_pt1 | contig 12335 bp, 17 predicted proteins | sample KBSCornC72_FD_184303 | JGI IMG/M metagenome (GOLD analysis project Ga0207674, IMG submission 184303) | Corn rhizosphere microbial communities from Kellogg Biological Station, Michigan, USA - KBS Corn C7-2 (SPAdes) (version 2) | ecosystem: Host-associated > Plants > Roots > Rhizosphere > Soil ... | reverse complement strand
CCGATAAAATCTACCGGCACACGAAGCCGGTCACCAAAAATGGGTGCCAGGAGGTCTAGATATTTCCCCGTGGCGATGCTGCCGAGCAGGATTACCTCGCAATCCGCCGCGAGACCACCGGCCAACGCGCTGGCGCTCTGCCGGAGCGTCTGAGCCTAGGCGTACGGTAACCTGGCCTACACGCGCACCAAAGCGGCCAAGCCCAAATCGTAGCCGCCGCTCGACGTAGGAATTGAAGCCTCAGCAAGATCAACGTCGTTCATGTGCATTCTGCATTTACGTCCTCCTTTTTTCCCAATCCTGGTTCACTCTACCGGCAACTGATGATTAAGAAAATTAGATAAGCTGTAACAGTCTGTTAATATTTTATTAACTGGTAGAATTCGGAATGTGACCAAATGGAATGGTTAAATTACCATCACTTGCTCTATTTCTGGAGTGTTGTTCGAGCAGGGAGCATCCAGAAAGCAAGCGAACAGCTGCTCGTGTCGCCCCCTGCCATCAGCAGCCAGCTAAAGCTTCTCGAAGATCAACTTGGCGAGAAACTGCTCGCCCGATCGGGGCGTCGGCTAGCTCTAACCGAAATGGGGAGGACAGTTTTCAGCTATGCGGAGGATATTTTCGGGCTCGGCCGCGAACTGATGGACGTAGTGAAGAACCGCCCCGTCGGACGTCCCTTGCGATTGGATGTCGGCGTCGTCGATGTGATGCCAAAGGCTGTCGTTCAGACACTGCTCGAGCCTGCCCTGCACCTGCGGGAGTCGGTTCGAATCGTTTGTCGCGAGGCAACTGCCGATCAGTTGATTGCACGCCTGGCCACTCACGAACTCGATGTCGTGCTGTCCGATTCTCCAATGGACCCGTCGCTGAAGATCCGCGCTTACAGCCATCTTCTCGGAGAATGCGGAGTCAGTTTCGCTGTCGGACGGGGAACAGCCGCGCGCTACCGACGCAACTTCCCGCAATGTCTTAACGGCGCGCACATGCTACTGCCAACGGAGAACACCGCCTTCCGACGAAACCTCGATTTCTGGTTCGAATCTAATGGAATCCGACCGATCGTTTTGGGAGAGTTCGAGGATTACGCGCTATTACGAGCGTTCGGAGAAATGGGCGCTGGTGTGTTTCCTCTGCCGTCGGTCGTCGAACGCCAGCTTCGGAAACAAACAGGACTGAAGACGATCGGCGCAACCGATGATGTACGAACGCAGTTCTATGCCATTAGTGCCGAGCGAAAGCTGCAGCATCCCGCAGTCCTCGCCATTCGTAACTCTGCTAGGCAGGACCTGTTTAGTCCACGGTGAATGTTGGACTACAGATGAGCAAGTCACCTCAATTTAATGGCGGAGGTGGAAAGGAAGCCACGGGCATATAGCAATGGAACCGAAACAAGGCAGTTTCACGGGAATGTCAGCCAGCAGTTTGCGGGAGTCCTCTTACATTCCGCCGGCTGTGCCCGTTGAAGTGGCATCCTCCTCATTCTCGACAGCAATCACCGGTGCGTTGCTGAGTTTTCTTGCTGAGTAGGTCGGTGATATGAGGCTGATCCCAGTACGAATAGTGAATCTGAGCGAGTACTGCGAGGAGCACTGCTCACACAGCCAAAAAAAGACGGTAGCGTGCGATGGGTTCGTGTTGCAGATCGCGTTCGGGACATCGCTACAAGGGGTGCTTGGGTGCCTAATATCGAATCGGTATAACCGTCCACCCCTCAGATAGTGAAACGGCAGCCTACAATCCGGGTTCGCACAGTGAGAAATCATGGCTACTGCTCCGACGAGCGGCAAGGTAGCCGCTCAGTTCTATTTCGCCTGTGAGCTATGGCAGGTGCAATGGGACAAATGTACCGTCCGCATAGATGCGATCAGCCGTGCCAGACTGCGATCGATGATTTCAGAGCAAGGTAGCGGAACATCGAGCAATACGAACTCTTCCTCCGAAATCGACACGAGAGATGAGTCAGCAATGCATGAGAGGGGCTTTAGATCAGCTTCCGCTGGATCGCGTTCATGACAGCTTCAAGGCGGTTGTGAGTTCGCAGCTTCTGATTGATGTGATGGAGATGATTCCGCAGGGTTTGGGGGCTGATGCCGAGAGTGTTTTCGACTTCTTCACTTTCCTTGCCCTCTGCGAACATGCGCAGAACGTTTTTCTCCTGTTCTGACAATGGCGAAATAGGCTCTGCATGCACTGAACCCTCACCGAAGGAACTGAGCTGCTTAGACAACTCAAGCACCTTATGCGTCAGCTTCTCGCCCTTCTTTCTTTCGGTGATGTCGTGGGCAAGGTGAATCAAAAGACGCCGGCCGATGCGCTTGTTATCGAAGACGATCGTTGACATGTTGATCCACAAGCGTTTTCCGGAACGTGTCTTCACGCTCATATCAAAATTGGGGATGTCAGTGTTGCCACCAGCGCATTCGACCACGCTGCAGTGCTGGTGACACACGCGTGTGCCCAGCGGCCCCATGCCTTCCAGCACCTCGTAGCAAGTCTTATGCACGGCCGCTGCGCGGACATGGCCAAAGAGTTTCTCGGCGGCCTTGTTCCACGAGAGGATTTCACCTTCTTCCGTCACCGAGAAAGCTGCATCCGTGGTTCCTTCCAGCAGGGCAAATAGCTCACTTTCCAGCATTTTTTCGCCTCCGGGACAAGCGCCTATGCGTGTGGTACGAGTGCTCCATTGAGACTTGTCTCCTCCCGATACAAGTATAAGTCAGCCGGCGCAGAGCGCTTGAATGGGAATGTGCGTTGGCAGGAAAGAGAAGCGATATGGCTCGAAGAACTCATTACTTAATGCACGGCATCATTCCGTTCGTTTGCAGTTTGATGTTCGCGTTCGTAATAACGGCCAGTTCGGCGCTGTGGGCGCAGGCGACTACCTCTAGCGCGAAAAGTCTGGCGCAGGCCGTGGACATTGTTCGTGATCCGTCGGATGTTCCGGCGCCAATTGGGAACCGTGCCCCGACTACGGTTCACGTCTCGCTCACAACCGAAGAGATTGTGGGCCAACTGGATCCGGCCAGCGGCACAACCTACCGGTACTGGACGTTTAACGGCAAGGTTCCAGCGCCGATGATCCGGGTGAAGCAGGGCGACATGGTGGAGGTCACTCTCCGCAACGACGCCCACAGCCGCATGGTCCACTCGGTGGACTTCCATGCTGCCTTAGGTCCAGGCGGGGGCGCAGCATTTTCGCAGGTGGTTCCGGGACAGTCGAAAACCTTCACGTTTCAGGCAACCACGCCCGGACTGTTTATGTATCACTGTGGCACGCCCATGGTTGCCGAGCACATTGCCAATGGAATGTACGGACTCATTCTGGTCGAACCTTCTGGCGGACTGCCTCACGTCGACCACGAGTATTACCTCATGCAGGGCGAGCTCTACGCGACGGCAGCAAAAGGCAAAGCGGGGTTGCAACAGTTCAGCAACGCCAAGCTCATAGGAGGAGATCCTGAGTACTTCGTGTTCAACGGCGCTGTGGATGCGCTGAGCAAACGCTACCCATTGAGCGCCAACGTGGGTGAAACTGTAAGGCTGTTCTTTGGAGATGCCGGACCAAATGAGACATCCTCACTGCATGTGGTTGGGGAAATCTTTACTCGCGATTATGCACTGGGCTCGCTGACCTCACCTCCGCTGTCCGGAGTTCAAACCGCTGCTGTGCCGCCGGGCAGCGCGGCAATTCTCGAACTGACGGCGAGCGTGCCCGGCCAGTTCAGTGTCATGGACCACGCTATGGCACGAATGACGAAAGGTTTGCTCGCATTGCTGGTTGTCACTGGAGCCGAGAACGCAGCGTTGATGCATGCCGGGCCGGCGGCCCCTGGAGAAGGCTCGCTGGCATCGGCAGGTTGGGTGACCGGCATGAGCCAAACTGATGCTGTCGAGAGCGTAGAGAACAATCCAGGTTCGACGGATGCAGCCAATGCTTCCCCGACATCCACGACTGAGAGAACAAAAGATCGTTCACCCGGGATGCCCGACATGGCAATGAAAGCGGCCGAGGGGAAAACCATGCGCGCCCGGCGCACTCGATCCGCATCCGCAGCGCCGACGGCAAAGGGGTCCCTCTCTGCCGCCGCCCAGCTAAACGGGTGCTTGACTCTGTTGAGCGACGGGCGGGTAATGCTGCGGGTAATCCGATCTTCCAAAACCTACCGCTTGGAAGCGCGGCCTTTGTTATTTTCGCAGAATGCTGATCGAGTGGTGCACGTCACCGGACGTTTCGGAAGCGTGGTTGCGGTCGAGGATCCACGAATTCCGAGCTTCGTGGTCGATACGCTAGACGAACTTGCACCGAAATGTTCTGCAAAGATAACACCAGCCATGCTGCGAAAGGTGGCGCAGAGAGAGGCTTCTCTAATAGTTCCAGGGAAAGGCACAGTGACCATGGGTGAAATGTCTTTTCTGCCGGCCACCATCACCGTGAATGTTGGCCAGAGAGTTGTATGGAGGAACTCCTCTTATGCAGTCCACAACGTAGTGGATGATGCCAGTAAGGCGATTTCAGTAATCGACGTAAAGCTGCCGGGCGGGGTGCAACCGTTTGATTCAGGCTACCTGCAACCCGGACAAACTTATTCTCGCGTGTTCACCGTGCCTGGAATTTACCGTTATGTTTGCACTCTGCATGAAGGCAACGGCATGAAAGGAGTTGTTATAGTGCGGCCGTCGACAGTTCTGGCGGAGCGTCAGTAGCGTCGATGCACCAACAGGGGCGCCGACAGGCCACGAGTTTTACGTTCCGCCGCTTGAACTACGTAAAAGGAGAACAAAATGAGCTCGACGATTACCACTACAAAATCGGAGATTGTCGTTGCCCGGCTCAGTCATTGTCGGGCCTGGTCACCTACCAGGAAGGATCTGTTGTGATCCGCGTCGTTCTGAAACGAGAGAAAGGAAATGTAACGCTGTTCGCATTCGACAAGGGCCAGGAACTCAGCGAACATACCTCTCCATTTGACGCCCTCGTACAGGCGATCGAATCCTTGTGTTCGAGAGTCCCTTGCGCGCTGCTTTCATAAGCGAGGACCGGCAGACTTCGGAGTTGCATCTGCTAGAGGAACGTCAGCATCACACAAGCGTTCAATGCTCCTATCAAGAGGTCTTCGAGACACCAGACACCTGGTATTCCCTTGAATACCGGCGGATTCCCAACGGCAACAGATGGGTGTTCCGGAGCCGAGAGGTGTCCGGCGAATGCCGATTTCCACCCGACCGTGTTGTCGAAATGAAAAGTGCGATACGTCCTTTTCGACCAGTCCCTGGCACCTTAGCTCCCCTCCTACGCCAGCAGTTTACTGACCACCAAACACTCTCCCCAAGATGATGCTTGTTTCTGCCATGAGTACGAATGATCTATTTCAAAGTGCCCGTCAGGATGAGCAAATGGAAGGTGGAAGGAAGAGATGGCAAAGGGGAGGAAAGAGCCAGAGCCGTCAACGTTTATGGCAGGACTCTTCGAGCATTCATGAGGGCGGACCAAAATCGGGAGCACACTATGGAGCCAAACGGATCGAAAGTGGCTGTAATTCCCGAAAAGGATGTCATGAGTCGGGTAGAACGGATGGCGGAATTCGTGGAACGGGTGCGCTTTGAAGCCCTCGGCCCTCACACTTGCCAACAGCTCAAGATGAGCATCCTCGACTCGCTGGGCTGCGCCATTGGTGCGCTGGCGAGTGAACCCACGCGCATGATCCGGGCGTACATCGATGAGTTCGGCAACCATGGTCACTGCACCCTGATCGGCGGTGGGGTGGGCGACATCGATCGGGCTGCGCTCTATAACAGCGCCTTGATACGGTATCTCGACTTCAACGACAGCTACCTCGCCAAAGGCGAGACCTGCCATCCCAGCGACAATCTGGGAGCCATTCTAGCGGCGGGTGAGTGGGCCGAGAGTACGGGCCGAGACCTGATGACTGCTCTGGCAATTGCCTACCAAATCCAATGCCGGTTGAGCGAGTTAGTCCCAGTCCGCGCACGAGGATTCGACCACACCGTTCAAGGGGAGTATGCGGTGACTGCTGGAATTTCCAAAGTTCTGGGCCTCAGTTCAGTTCAGACCGCGAACGCCATTGCCATCAGTGGAACTGCATTTAATGCTTTACGAGTGACCCGCACGGGAAAATTGTCGCACTGGAAAGCAGTGGCATATCCAAATCTCGCCGCCTGTTGCACCCGTGTGGCCCTTCTGGCCAGACAAGGCATCACAGGTCCCTTGGAGGCGATTGAAGGAGAAAAAGGCCTGATGGATGCAATTACTGGTTTTTTTGAAGTGTCATGGGACAGCCAAGACCTCGGATACGTTGGGCGAACAATACTCAAGAAATACAACGCGGAGATTCACTCGCAAACTGCCATCGAGGCTGTGCTCACGCTGCGCCAGCGCTACCAGTTCACTTTTAAGGACATTGAGCGAGTGAAGGTGGAGATTTTTGACGTGGCCTACAACATCATTGGTGGAGGCGAGGAAGGAGACAAGAGCGTCGTTTCCACCAAGGAGCAGGCCGACCACAGCCTGCCCTATGTAGTTGCAGTGGCGCTGATCGACGGCCAGGTCATGCCGGAGCAGTACAAGCCGGAACGTATTCAACGCGAGGACGTGCAAAAGCTGCTGCGTGCGGTGTCGGTCGAACCCCGACCAAGTTTCTCAAAGCGTTTTCCCAAGGAAATGCCTTGTCGGGTAGAGATCAACCTGAAGGACGGACGCGTCATCGAACAGGAAACGAGCGATTACGAAGGATTCTTCACCAGGCCGATGTCGTGGGAAATGGCAGTTCAGAAATTCAACAAGCTCGCTGCTCCGGATACAACCGAAGGTCAACGCGCCGCGATTGCCGAAGCCGTGGCCAACCTTGAGCAAGTTTCGGTTCGCGAGTTGATGAAGCAATTGGGCTCCATTCAACACGTGCCCGATAGACAGGAGTTCTGAAATGGCCATCATGCAGGTTGCAGATGAACGCGCATTCGCATTCTTGAGGCTGAACGAGCGGCAGCAGAAGCCGCGCAGCGAAGGGATCACCGAGATCCGTGGCCCGTACTACACACCACTAGGCAGAGACTCTTTGGAAGACATCCTCTCCACGATGGGCGGCTACGTGGATTCTTTGAAATTTGCCGGTGGTTCTTTCGCACTCATGCCGCGGCGCGCGTTGTTGGAAATTACAAAGCTCTGCCATCAGCATGACGTCTTGGTTTCAACCGGAGGCTTTATTGAACATGTGCTCACGCAAGGCACCGACGCAGTGAAGAGCTACATCCGGGAGTGCAAGGAAGTGGGGTTCGATATTGTTGAGATTTCCAGTGGTTTTATTACGTTCCCCGCCGATGATTGGTTGCGGCTGATCGAAGATGTTGAAAAGGCGGGCCTCAAGGCCAAGCCGGAAATCGGGATCCAGTTCGGAGCAGGCGGCGCCACACGTGCAGAAGAACTGGAAGCGGAAGGAACGCGCGATCCAGAATGGCCGATCCGGCTAGCGCGGCGGTTTCTCGATGCCGGTGCGTACATGATCATGATCGAGTCGGAGGGCATCACGGAAAACGTGAAACAGTGGCGCACAGACGTGCCCGCGCGCATCATCAATTCACTCGGCCTACAAAAAGTGATGTTTGAGGCGGCCGATCCTGAGGTCTTCACTTGGTACATCAAGAACTGGGGTCCGGAAGTCAATTTGTTCGTGGATCACAGCCAGATCGTTCAGTTGGAATGCCTGCGCTCAGGTATCTGGGGAACTGCCAGCCTTTGGGGGCGGGTCGTGACTTACAAGGGATGAAGAGCACAAGGGTGCGAGGGAAAGTGTATGCATCACGGCAATGGCAAGGCGGAATTAGCAGAATTGGTCGTAGGTCCCTCAACAGTAGTGAGTTCGGCATTAGGTGCACCATCCGGCGTCATGCCCCTCGGCCAACGAGAACTGCTCAAACCAGGGGACAACCTGCAGGCGATTATCAGATTGCTGTTATCGGAATTGGGGGTCGACGTAGACAGCCAGCACTTCCGGGACACCCCCGCGCGTGTCGCTCGTTTCTTTCGCGAATACACGCGTGGTTATCGGCCTTCATCCGGAAGAGATTCTCAAGACTTTCAACTCGCGTAATAAAGGACTCATTGTGGTCTCCGACATCGATTTCTTTTCGCTTTGTCCCCACCATCTGCTGGTGTATGGCGGCAAAGTGCACCTCGGGTACATCCCCGATGGTCGGATCGTGGGTATCTCGAAGATCCCGCGGCTCGCGCAAGGATTGGCGGCGCGCATGGTCGTTCAAGAGGATCTGGTTGCGGGCATTGCTGACGCTTTTATGTCAGTGGTCAAGCCGCTAGGATGCGTGGTCAAGGCTACCGGCAAACACGATTGTGTGGCTACTCGTGGAGTGCGGTGCCCCGAGGCAACCATGACCACGCTTGCCCTTCGCGGAGTATTTGAGGAGAAGCCGAAGCTGGTCGAGGAATTTCACCAGTCGATCACTCAGGCCGGGACCTGCATCCGCTGAGGAGGCAATGGCCATTGGAGGAGAAATCAAAGCGAGGAGATCATGACGCCTGCAACTGTTCCTGACCTGCGCGGAACGCTGTTCCGGACGAAACGACTCATGCCGGATGCAGAGGCCAGGGAGTTCTTGCGCAATCAAAAGATTGCGCACGTGGGTACAGTGGATGGAAATGGCTGGCCTTACGTCGTGCCATTGGTCTACATCTACGAAGGCGGAGACTATCTGTACCTGCACACTGGCGCTCACCAGGGACACTTTCTGACCGACCTGCAGCGCGACTCGAGGATCTGCGTGGAAGTCTCTGATATTGGGCCTCTTCACAAAGGCAAGCGTTACGCCTGCGATTCAGCGCTGGTCTATAGCAGCGTCATTGTGTTTGGGCCGGCGCGCATTCTCTTTCATGATCGGGAAAAGAAAACATGGTTTCTCGACCGCCTTTTGGCCAAGCACGGTGATGCGTCGTGGGTATTCGAACCGGGTTATCCATTGCTCAGCAAGATCATCTTGTACGAGCAGAAGATCGAGGTTTTAACCGGCAAACAGAGTTCGGGGCTGCATCACTAGAGCAGCCAAGGTGTGACCGTGACTTTTGTAACGGAGTCTTGTGATGTGGGTGATTAGCATGGAAGTGAGGTATTAGACAAATGGCGTACGTAATCGCCGAACCCTGCATCGATGTGAAAGACACTGCCTGCGTGGATGCCTGCCCCGTCGACTGCATCCATCCCCGGAAAGATGAGGAGGCGTTTGCAACCGACAGTCAGCTGTATATCGATCCGGACGAGTGCATCGATTGCGGAGCCTGCGTGCCCGTATGCCCCGTGTCAGCTATTTTTGCGCTGGAGGACTTGCCGGAGAAGTCGAATCACTATGCACAAATCAATGCTGATCACTATGCGCATAAATGATCGCCAAGCCGTTCCATGCTTTCCCAACAAGCGCAGGCGCTGCCAGGGAGCTATCGTGCGATGACCGAAAACGAACTCACCCAAGCTGAAATTGCAGGTGGGATTTTCAAGACTGCGGAGACTTGCCCAGTGAAGGGTCAGTTGATGCGGGATTTCGAGCTGGTTTCCACCGAAGGAAGAAAGATTAGCGTGTCCGATTACCGGGGCCGCTCCAACCTCACTCTCGTGTTTGCCGGAGGCGATAGTCAAGGCCTGGAGTTGTTGACTCGGATTGCAAATAGCTACACAAAGATTCAAGAGGAGCAAACGGAGGTACTCGCGATCGTGCAGTGTTCAAACGAAAAAGCAGCTCGGGTCAAAGATGAGGCGAGGGCGAAGTTCCCAGTGCTCATCGATCGAGACGGACGGATACACCGCCTGATGGGTGCACAAGATAGAAGAGGTCAAGCTGAAATGGCAGTGTACGTCACAGATCGGTTTGGCGAAGTGTTTGCCACCTTCCGCGAGTCCGAAAAGCAAGCGATGCCTGGAGTGCAGGAAATTCTCGAATGGCTGACTTTTGTCAACAGTCAGTGTCCTGAGTGCAGTCCGCCGGAGTGGCCCGTCTGACAGGTCTTTTGCGAATGAGCGGGGAAAGGAGATTTAAGCAATGATCAAGCTGAAGCGCGCTTATGAAAATGCTAGCCGAGACGACGGAACCCGTTTCCTGGTCGAGCGGCTCTGGCCGCGTGGTGTCAAGAAAGATGCTCTACGGCTCGATGCATGGCTGAAGGATGTGGCTCCAAGCACCGAGCTTCGCCAGTGGTTCGGCCACGTTCCATCCAAATGGTCGGAGTTTCAACGGCGGTACCGAGTGGAACTGGGCCGGAACGCCGAAGCTCTGGGGCCGATTCTCAAGGCGGCCCGTCGCGGTCGAGTCACATTGGTATATAGCTCTCACGATCAAGAGCACAACAATGCGGTAGTGCTGAAAGCTTATGCAGAGTCTTGCCTTGGAAGACACCGCGGGACGAAGCAAGCTGCCTAAAACTCGCGCGTCGCTCCATCAGTTCAGCGCGCCCAATTGGCCCAAACACATGAGCTTCGAACCTATTGAAAACTACGGGGTCATAGGCAACATGCGCTCAATTGCTCTCGTGGGCGCAAACGGTTCGGTCGACTTTTTTTGCTTCCCAGGCTTCGATTCTCCCACGGTATTTGCTGCCCTGCTCGACAACGAACGGGGCGGTTGCTTTCAAATTCAGGCACAACTCGAGCAAAGGCGAGTACGCCAGCTCTACTTGCCAGACACGAACATTCTAATCACGCGGTTTCTTGCGGAAGAGGGTGTAGCTGAGCTGACAGACTATATGCCCATAGGCCGGGACCAGGATGGGCCTAATGAGATTGTCCGCACGGTAGCGGTGATCAGGGGTAAGGTCGATTTCAAAATGAGGTGCCAGCCCCGCTTTAACTATGCAATGTGTGGGCACACTGTGAACGTCGACGAACGCTGTGCGACTTTCTCGCCAGTCAGCAATAGGTACCCACCGATGGCGCTTTACTCCACCGTTCTCCTCAGACAACAATCCCATGATGCGATCTCGGACTTCAGCCTCCAAGCCGGTGAAAAGGCGATGTTCATCTTTGGTGGTGTTCCCCCCCGAGGGCAGCAACCCGAGATGGATCTTATAGACCAGCGCTTTCGGGAGACCGCCCGATTCTGGAAAGGGTGGATCGCAAAATCGAAGTACAAAGGACGATGGAGGGAGACGATAGACCGCTCGGCTCTACTATTGAAACTTTTAATCAGCCGTGAGCACGGTTCGTTGATTGCAGCGCCCACCTTCTCCCTACCAGAAGCCATTGGCGGAGTGCGCAATTGGGATTATCGCTTCACGTGGTTGCGCGACGCAACATTTACTCTGTATGCGCTGATACGGCTTGGTTTTGTAGAAGAATCTGAGGCATTCATCGACTGGCTGAAAGCGCGGCTAAGCGATGATTCAGAGCGCGGTCCATTGGAGGTAGTGTACGGGATCGATGGCAGAAAGAAACTGGATGAGATAACGCTCGACCATCTCCAGGGGTACGAGCATTCGAAGCCTGTTCGCATCGGAAATGGGGCATACCAGCAGTTGCAGCTGGATATCTACGGCGAAATGATGGACTCAGTCTATCTGGCGAACAAATATGGCAACGCGATTTCACATGCCGGATGGCAAGATGTTCAGCGTATCTTGGAGTGGCTGGGCAAGAATTGGCAACGGCCGGATGAAGGCATATGGGAGGTTCGTGGAGGCGCGCGTGAATTCCTGCACTCACGTTTGATGTGTTGGGTGGCCTTCGACCGAGCATTGCGCCTTGCGCAGAAACGCTCGCTTTCTGGACCAGTGGAAATCTGGCTGCGAACACGCGATGCTATTCGAGAAGACATCTTTGCGAACTTCTGGGACGAAGATTTAGGGACGTTTGTGCAATCAAAGGGAGCAAAGGATCTAGACGCCTCAGTCCTGCTCATGCCATTGATGCGGTTCATCAGCCCCGTGGATCCGATGTGGCGCTCGACAATGAAGGCCATTGAAAGCCGGTTAATCGAGGACGTTCTAGTCCATCGGTACGAGGCGGAGCGCACACACGTCGACGGACTTCCAGGTGGTGAGGGTAGCTTCACGGCGTGCTCATTTTGGTACATCGAATGCCTTGCACGCGCAGGTGAGACCGAAAAGGCGCGGTTATTGTTCGAGAAGCTTTTGGGATACGCCAACCATCTCGGGCTCTACTCGGAACAGCTGGGCCGAAATGGACGCCACCTCGGGAATTTTCCTCAGGCGTTTACCCACTTGGCATTGATCAGCGCCGCGACATTCCTGGATAGAGTTCTTTCTGGCACTAATTTCACACATTGGCGTTAGGAACCCTGGCTAAGTTCGAGTTCGTCGTTGGTTC
>Ga0207674_10007923_pt1 | contig 12336 bp, 8 predicted proteins | sample KBSCornC72_FD_184303 | JGI IMG/M metagenome (GOLD analysis project Ga0207674, IMG submission 184303) | Corn rhizosphere microbial communities from Kellogg Biological Station, Michigan, USA - KBS Corn C7-2 (SPAdes) (version 2) | ecosystem: Host-associated > Plants > Roots > Rhizosphere > Soil ... | reverse complement strand
ATGGCGGTGACGCGGTTCTCCGGGCGGCCTGCGCCGCCGCGGCCGGGGGCGGACTCGATTCAGCGCGAGGCCTACTCGCACGAGGTCATCAGCGCGGGATTCTGGCCGGGCAACGGCGGTTACGGTGCGGCGGCGTTCTATTGTTACGCGGCTCCGGTGCCGGAGGGGCTGGCCGAAGCGAAGGTTCGTCCGGCGGCGGCTGCGTGGGATAAGGCCTTGGGGGAGTTCATCTTCAAGTACGACGCGGTGCGGGCAGAGGCTTCGCCGGAGAAGGCGTTGATGGAGTTTTTAGACAGCAGCTATGGCGCGGCGGCGGACGCGGCAAAGTGGGATCGCGCCGCGCTCGAACGGCGGTAGGGACAGGGCTTAGCGAGGCATGGTGGAGCGTGGTCAGCGGCGGGTTGCGCTACGTGCGACAATCTTAATAGCGAGCCATGCCCAATACGCAAGTTCAGCACCCAGTACAGACACCCACCCCAGCTACCATCACCCCGGCGCTGCTTAAGCAGCACAGCATCACGCCGGAGGAGTATACGCGCATCGAAGCCGCGCTGGGACGCGTGCCCAGCCTGACCGAGCTGGGAATCTTCTCGGTGATGTGGTCGGAGCATTGCTCCTACAAGTCGTCGCGCGTGCACCTGAAGCGGCTGCCGACCGAGAGCAAGCTGGTGGTGCAGGGTCCGGGCGAGAATGCCGGGATCATCGACGTGGGCGACGGCTGGGCCTGCGCGTTCAAGATCGAGTCGCACAACCACCCTTCGTACATCGAGCCGTATCAGGGCGCGGCGACGGGCGTGGGCGGGATTCTGCGCGATATTTTCACGATGAATGCAAGGCCGCTGGCGGTGATGGACTCGCTGCGGTTTGGGCCGCTCGACGAGGCGGAGCCCGACGAGGCGCTGCGGCGGCGGAATCATGCTGTGGTGAACGGCATCGTCGCCGGCGTGGCCGGGTACGGGAACTGCTTTGGCGTTCCGAATCTTGGCGGCGAGACGCGATTCGAGGAGTGTTACTCGGGCAATCCGCTGCTGAACGCGTTTGCGCTGGGGCTGGTGAAGCGCGACGAGATTTTTTATGCCAAGGCGACCGGTGTAGGCAATCCGGTGATCTATGTCGGCGCGAAGACGGGGCGCGACGGAATTCACGGCGCTACGATGGCCTCCGAGGAGTTTACCGAGGGATCGGAGCAGAAGCGGCCCAACGTGCAGATGGGTGATCCGTTTATGGAGAAGCTGCTGCTCGAAGCCTGCCTCGAAGCCATGGCGACCGGCGCGGTGCTGGGGATTCAGGATATGGGTGCCGCGGGGCTGACCTGCTCGACCTGCGAGATGGGCGGGCGCGGCGAGCTGGGGCTGACGGTCGAGCTGGACCTGGTGCCGCAGCGCGAGACGGGCATGTCGAGCTACGAGATCATGCTGTCGGAGTCGCAGGAGCGGATGCTGCTGGTGGCCGACAAGCCGCGGGCGCAGGAGGTTCTTGACGTCTTCACGAAGTGGGGGCTCGATGCCTCGATCGTCGGCACGGTGACGGCCAAGCCGAACATGGTCATCACGCAGCACGGCGAGCTGATGGCCGATATCCCGAACAGGAGCCTGACCGACGATGCTCCGCTGTATCACCGGCCTGTGGGAGTGTGGAAGGCTCCGGTGTCGCTCGATCCTCCGGCTGCGGTTCTCGAAGAGCTGAAGAAGCCCCGCGACTACACTGCCGACCTGAAGAAACTGCTGGCAAGCGCGAATATCTGCGATAAGCGCTGGGTCTATGAGCAGTACGACTCGATGGTACAGACGAACACCGTGCAGGGACCGGGCGGCGAGGCTGGCGTGATGCGCATCAAGGGCACCCCGCGCGGGCTGGCGATGGCGCTGGCGGGCAACGGACGCTGGACGTACCTCGATCCCAAACTGGGCGCGATGCACGCTGTGGCCGAGGCGGCGCGGAAGGTCGCCTGTACGGGTGCGACTCCGGTGGCGGCTACGAACTGTCTGAACTTCGGCAACCCGGAGAAGCCCGAGATTATGGCGCAACTATCGAGTGCGATTGATGGAATCGCCGAGGCCTGCACCGCGCTGGGGACACCGATTACCGGGGGCAACGTCTCGCTCTACAACGAGACCAAGGGCGAGGGGATTTACCCGACTCCAGTGATGGGGATCGTCGGGATTATCGAGGATGTGACCAAGAGCGTGCCGAGCGGATTCCGTAAGGGCGGCGAGCGCGTGATTCTGCTTTCGGCCAAGGCCCGTCACGATGGTGGCGAGGGTTTGCTCGGACAATTTGGATCGTCGGATTACGCGAAGACGGTTCTGGGATCTCTCTGGGGACAGCCCCCACGGCTTGAAGTTGCGAAGGAAGCGGAGCTTCACAAGTGCCTTGCAGCGCTGGCGGAGGAGCGCTTGATGACTTCGGCAAGCGATGTCTCCGATGGCGGTCTTGCGGTCACGCTGAGCAAAGCTTGTTTTGCCAGAGGGATTGGAGCGGCGGTGAGCCTTGACCATTTCGATGGAGACGCGGTGGCAGCAGAGCTGTTCAGCGAAGAGGCGAGCGTTGTTGTGGTCACTTGTACAGATGCGGCATTTACGCGATTGACGGAGGTCTGCGGCCAGTTCGGATCGGTCACAGCCCGCGACATCGGCACCACCGGCGGGCCGATGCTGGATATCTTTACCCCGAATGGTTCTGCAATCTCCGACTCGGTCGCCGCACTTGAGTCTTCGTGGGCGGGCATTCTTGAATCGCAACTGGCGGCAGAGGTGGTGACGGCGTGAGTGAGCTTCTGTTGCAGGACGAGTTAGTGGGCCAGGAAGTTGTAACCGCAGATTCCTCCGCTGCGCTGCGGAATGACAAAGAAAAAGAAGCAGAGATGGACGAAGAAGACGGCACGCCGTTCGACAAGCTGCGCGAAGAGTGCGGGGTGATGGCAATCTATAACCATCCCGATGCGGCGCGGCTGACCTACTGGGGACTGTATTCGCTGCAGCATCGCGGGCAGGAGTCGGCGGGCATCGCTTCGGCCGACGGGCAGGAAGTCAACGATATCAAGGGCATGGGGCTGGTGTCGGAGATCTTTACCGACGAGGTGCTGGCCAAGCTGCCGGGACATATCGCCATCGGGCATACGCGCTACTCGACGACCGGCGACTCGGCGCTGCTGAATGCGCAGCCGATCTCGGTCGAGAGCACCAAGGGACTGATTGCGATTGCGCATAACGGCAACCTGATCAACATGGGGACAACGCGGGAGCGGCTGGAGCGCGATGGGGCGCTGTTCCAGACCACGAGCGACTCCGAGGTCATTATTCAGTTGATCGCGCACTCGAAGCACTCGACGCTGGTGGACTGCATCGCCGACTCGCTGCGCCAGGTCGAGGGCGCGTTTTCGATCGTGATGATGACGCGCAACCGCATCTTCGCCGCGCGCGATCCCTATGGCTTCCGCCCACTGGCAATGGGACGGATTACGGGAGTCGATGGCGCTCCGGACACGTTCGTGTTTGCGTCCGAGACCTGCGCGTTCGACCTGCTGCATGCGAAGTACGAGCGCGAGGTAAAGCCAGGCGAACTGGTGATGGTGTCGGAGGACGGCGTGACCAGCCGCTACTTCGATACGACCAAGAAGCAGGCGAGCTGCATCTTCGAGCATGTTTATTTTGCCCGGCCGGACTCCAAGATCTTCGGCCGCTGGGTGCAGCAGTCGCGGTCGGAGATGGGGCGGCAACTGGCGCGGGAGTCGGGCGTGCCGGCGGACATGGTGGTGCCGGTGCCGGATTCAGGCGTGACGGCGGCGATCGGATACGCGGAGGAGTCGGGCATCCCGTTCAATCTCGGCCTGATCCGTAACCACTATGTGGGGCGGACTTTCATTCAGCCGGAACAGCGGGTGCGGGACTTCGGTGTGCGCATGAAGTTGAATCCGGTGCGGCCGCTGCTCGAAGGCAAGCGAGTAATTTTGATCGACGACTCGATCATTCGCGGTACGACCTCGCGCAAGATCGTGCGCATGGTCCGCGCGGCGGGCGCCAAGGAAGTGCATCTGCGGATCTCGTGTCCGCCGACCATCGCTCCTTGTTACTACGGGGTGGATACTCCGAGCAGGAAGGACCTGATCGCGGCCAACCAGACGGTTCAGGAGATATGCGATTTCATCGAGGCGGATTCGCTGGCGTATCTCTCGATGGAAGGCCTGCTGCACTGCTGCACGATGGGCGATGCCGTACCGAACTCGTATTGCACGGCCTGCTATACCGGGAAGTATCCGACGCGCTTGGTGGATGTGACGGAGATTCTTCCGGCTGAAGTGGGCGTTTAGGAGCGGTCTGATTGAGTCTCCAAACTTTCCCCAGGGGCTAAAGCCCCACTGCAAACAATGCGTCTGCGGCACGGCTGAAGCCGTGCCCTTAAGTGATCTGACTCAATGCGGCTTTAGCCGCTGAGGGAATCTTCGGAAGCTGAATCAGACCTTCCCTAGCGGTTCTCTTTTTCGGTGGGCGGAGGGCCGGTGAAGGGCGAGCAGCAAGTGGGGCCGGAGGGCTTGAACTCCATGAACTCGGCGCGGGTGAGGTCGGGATCGAAGAGGTTGAGCTGCACCTTGCCGTCGCGGCCCATCTTTGAATTACTGCATTCGGAGCCGGTGCAGCCGTTGCGCGCGAGCGCGGCGACGGCGTCGCTCATATGGGCTACGCCGAGCGAGAAGTGATTCATGCTGCCAAGCGAGCGAGCCGAGGGGGTTTCACTACGGTTGAGCATGTACTCGATCCAGTCAGTGCCGTCGGGGACCTGGCTACTGACGTAGTTGATCTCGCCGTCATGCGCGCCGCCGAACCAGAGGGGGCGGAAGCCCAGAATGTCGCGCCAGAAGGCATCTTCCTTAGCGCGGTCGTGGACCCAGAAGCCGGTGTGGATGAGGCGATGCGACGCGGCGCGCGGGGAGATGGTCTTCGAGGACGCCGGGCGCTGCTGGACGAAGATGACGAGCTGGCCCTCGGGGTCGTGGACGGAGAAGCTGCCATTTTTAAGCGGTTGGTCGATGGCGACGGCGTGCGCCTTGAGGTAGCTCTGCAACTGGGCCGCGTTGCGGGTAGTGAAGGCGATGGCGGCGATGCGGGACTGAGGCGCGGGACTGGGCAGGGGAACCACTTCGAGCCATTGTGAGTCGTTGACGGCGTAGCGGGCGATGCTGTTCTTCGTGGTTCGGTCGAAGCCGAGTTTGTCCTTGTAAAACGCCGTGGAGGCTGCCTGGTCTGCCGCGTACATGCGGACGAAGGCGATGCCGGTGATCGCGGGGCGTTGCTGCGCACAGGCGAAGGAGGCGACGAGACAGAGCAGCGCGGCGGCTTTTTTCATGGCAGCGCCACTTTATTTTTGTGCCGAAGAAATGTCAATGCGAGGTTTTTAGTGAAGAAAGCAGAAGGGATACATCCCATCCATCGCGATGAAACTGGGATGGATGGGGCATCCGATCTTATGTCTGGTGGAAACCCATGTCCAAGAATCCGGACACCCGGGTTGAGTATCAGATCCGGGGATCAGACGCGCTCGATGTGCTGGATGAAATAGTCCTGCGACCAGCCCAGCTTGATGCCGTGCTGGCGCACCAGTGTGGCAAGCTGCGCGTAGTGGCGGACGCCGTGCAAATGCGCGTGCAGGAAGACCGCTCCGCGCGTGGCGCGGGCGAGCCCCACGGTGCGGGTCATGAACTCGACCTTATCGTCCCAGTGGACCTCGGTGGCGAGCAGATGCCGGAAGAGTTCGGCGGCGCGGTCGTGGGCGGCGTACAGCGAGTCCGCCGAGTCGAAGGGGACGGAGGTATAGCCGGAGACGGGAAGGCCGGAGAGAAGCTCGGCGTAGCGAAGCTCCACCACGACAATGTGCTGCAGCAGTTCGCCCGCGACGCCGGCGTCGGCGATGTCGCACGGGAACCTGAGAATCTCAGGATGGTCGGTGACAAGCTTGCGCCACTCCTGGCTGGTCTTGTTGTTCCATGCCACGAGGTCTTCCGCGGTAAGTGCCGGTTGGTTCATTCAAAACCCTCTGGGGATTCGATGAATGTTCCGTCCGATTCGCGCCATTATTTTGGCAATGAATCCCGTGTGCTGGTACCCTCCTGCGCCACACGCACGGGACATGCACCCGGAAGCTTTAGGGAAGCTCTGATTAAGTCTCGGAAGATGCCCTCAGCGGCTAAAGCCGCATTGCAGTCAAGCCACTTATGGCACGGCTGAAGCCGTGCCCTTAACAGAACTTAATTCGGAGGCTTCCTTAAAGTGGTTCTCCTCCGGATGTAGCTCTGGTGATTGGAGCAAAACGCGGATTCCCTTCGGGAATGACAAACAAAGGAAGCTACATCTGAGGGGAAAAGGAAGCTGCCTCCGAGAGGGAATAGCTCTAGCTCAGCGCTCGGTGGGCGATGTCGCGGCGGAACTGCATTCCCTCGAACGAGATCTTTGCTAGTTGTGCGTAGGCGAGGTCGAGTGCTGTGCGCAGGTCGGGAGCCGTGGAGGTGATGGCGAGGACGCGGCCTCCGGCGGTGACGAGCTGGCCGTCTTTGACGGCGGTGCCGGAGTGGAAGACAACGACGTTCTCGCCGGGTTGGTCAGGTAAGCCGTGGATGGGCTTGCCCGCGGCGTATTTGCCGGGATAGCCACCGCTGGCGGCGATGACGCAGACGCTGGCTCCGGGGTGCATCCTGATGTCGAGGTCGCTCGCTGTGCCGTCGATTGAGGCGTTGAAGAGGTCGAGGACGTCGGTCTCCATGCGCAGCAGGATGGCCTGGGTCTCGGGGTCGCCGAAGCGGGTGTTGAACTCGAGCACCATGGGGCCGCGCGGAGTCATCATCATGCCGCAGAAGAGGATGCCCCGGAAGGGCTCGCCCTCGGAGGCCATGCCGTCAACGACCTTCTGCGCGACCTCTTTTGTCAGCCACTCGCGCATGGCCGGGGTGGTGAGAGTGTCCGTCGAGTAGGCTCCCATGCCGCCAGTGTTGGGGCCGGTATCGCCCTCGCCGATGCGCTTGTGGTCCTGCGCGGAGGCGATCGGGGCGGCGTGTTTGCCGTCGCAGAGAGCGAAGAACGACAGCTCTTCGCCAGTGAGGAACTCTTCGAGGACAATCTCGGTCTCGTGCGTGCCGAGCAGCGCTCCGCTGAACATCTGCGCGGCGGCGGACTCAGCTTCGAGCCGGGTCTCGCAGATGACGACGCCTTTGCCCGCGGCGAGGCCGTCGGCCTTGACGATGACCGGGAGGGTGAAGCGGTTGAGCTCTTCTCGAACTTCGTCGAGCGTGGTGCAGACGGCGTAGGCGGCGGTGGGAATGTCGTTGCGGCGCATGAAATCTTTGGCGAAGGCTTTGCTCGATTCGAGCTTTGCCGCTGCCTGCGTGGGGCCGAAGACGCGGAAGTTGCGCCGGGTCAGCTCGTCCACGATGCCCAGCGAGAGCGGAACTTCGGGGCCGATGACGGTGAGGTCGGGGCGCTCGGCTTCAACCACCTCGACCATCGCCGCGAGGCTGTTGACGTCGACCGGAACGCAGCGGGCTATCTGGGCGATGCCGCCGTTGCCCGGGGCGCAGACAACTTCATTCACCTGGGAAGACACAACCTGGGGAGACTTGCGCAGAGACCAGACGAGGGCGTGCTCGCGGCCGCCGCCGCCAATGACCAGAATTTTCATAGTTCTTATTATCTTCGCAGGATTTGCTGTGGGAGTCTGCGATTGCTCGATGGGTGAATGAAGGCAAAGGCGAAATACAGGGGTCTCTCCACTACGGCCTGCGGCCTTCGGTCGAGATGACGTGCGGTTGTGGTGGCCCTTCGCCGTCACTTTGTGCTGGGAACGAGGCGGATGTCGCCGGCGGCTTCGCGCGAGAGGCCGACTGCACGGGAGGAGCGTCCGATGCTGACGGAGTAGCCCTCGGCCGGAGTGTTCTTCCTGACGCGGAGTTGGGCGCCGGGCCTGATGCCGCTGGCCTTCAGCTTGCGGAGGGTGGGAGCGTCGCGGTCGGAGACGCTGTCGATGACGAAGGTTCCGCCCTGCAACACCTCAGTCAGGGGAACGGAGTTCGGCTCTGTCATCTCGCCTTCCATGGTCGGGATGGAGTGGCCGTGCGGGTCGATGCGGGGGTGGCCCAGCTTGGCGGCGATGCGCTCCTCGAAGCGCTCGGAGATGAAGTGCTCCAGCCGCTCGGCCTCCTCGTGCACCTCTTCGATAGGGTAGTCGAGAACTTCGTAGAGGAAGGTCTCGATGAGCCGGTGATGGCGCACGATCTCGAGCGCGCGGCGCTTGCCTGCGGCCGAAAGCTGGACTCCGCGATGGCGTTCGTACTCGACCATGGGCGTCGGCGCGGAGGCGAGTTTTTGCAGCATATTGGTCACCGAGGCGGGCGCGACGCCGAGGTGACCGGCAAGCGCGGTGCTGGTGACGCGGCGATGCTCTACCCCGCCGAGGGAGAGGATGGCCTTCAAATAGTTGTCGACGGACTCGCTGTTGCGGTTCACCTGTCGGCGGGGGGGCATCACTTGATCTCCGTATCTTGATTTCCGTACTTTCAGTTTGACTCATTTCCTTGATTTAGGTATACCTAATTATTAGGGAAGCCTAAAGAGTCAGGCTCCCGGATGTCTTTCTGGAGGGTCATGGAGGGTTCCCGGCTATCGTCGTTCGCTGATGAGGAGACCGAGCCGGTTGCTGATTCGGCTGTGATGCTGTCGGCTGCGACCGACACGGTAGTCGCACCGCGCCGGTTCAGCTTCCGGCGGAACGAGATGTGGAGGTACTTCGGGCCTGCGTTCGTGGCGTCGGTTGCCTACATCGATCCGGGCAACTTCGCGACCAACATCGAGGGCGGCAGCCGTTTTGGGTACCGACTGCTGTGGGTGCTGTTGTGGTCGAATGCGATGGCCATCCTGATCCAGTACCTCTCGGCCAAGCTGGGCATCGTGACCGGGTTGACCCTCCCGCAAAACTGCCGGAAGCATTTTTCGCGGCCGATGACCATCTTTCTCTGGGCGGCGGCGGAGGTCTCGGCCATTGCGACCGACCTGGCGGAGTTTCTGGGCGCGGCGCTGGGGTTTTACCTGCTGATTGGACCGGCGCTGCTGGCGCATGGATGGACGCAGACCGGGGTAATGTTCGGCGCGGCGATGGCATCGACGGTAGCGGTATTCCTGATTCTGGCGCTGGACCTGGCGGGCTATCGGTGGCTGGAGTGGGGCATCATGGCCTTTGTCGGCGTGATCGGACTTTGCTATGGCTTCGAGATCTTCCTGGTGCATCCGGACTGGCAGCAGGCGGCGTTCCGGACGTTGGTGCCGTCGCTCGATCCTAACCAGTTCCACGCCAGCCTGTATGTTGCGGTGGGGATGCTGGGCGCGACGGTGATGCCGCATGTGATCTATCTGCACTCGGCGCTGGTGCAGCCGCGGGTGAAGGAGATGAAGCAGAAGCCTCTGCTGCCTGGAGGCTCGCGGCGGCGCAAATATCTGCGGTTTGAGCTGATCGACGTCTTCGTGGCGATGAATGGAGCGTGGCTGATCAACTCGGCGATGATCGTGATGGCGGCGGTGGCGTTCGCTCATCTGCCCAACCCGGTGACGACGATCGAAGAGGCGCACCATACGCTGGGGCCGCTGCTGGGGCCGGCGTCGGCGACGATCTTTGCGGTGGCGCTGCTGTGCTCGGGGCTGTCGTCCTCGACCGTGGGAGTGATGGCGGGGCAGGTGATCATCGAGGGATTCCTCGACATCAAGTTCTCGATCTTCCTGCGGCGGCTGATTACGATCGTCCCGGCGCTGATCGTGATCGGGGTGGGGCTCGATCCGCTGAAGATATTGATCCTGTCGCAGGTGGTGTTGAGTTTTGCGCTGCCGTTCGCATTGATTCCATTGTTGATCCTGACCAACCGGCAATCGGTGATGCATAGCTTCGTCAGCGCGACGCGGACGCGGATCGCGGGATGGGCGGCGGTCGGCATCATCCTGACGCTGAACATGGTGCTGCTGGGGCAGATTGCCTTCGGGCAGTAAGGGAGCCGGGCAACGGCCGGGGGTGCAGGCCGGAGGGGGCTTGACAAAGAATTCTTGCCAATTACCCGCTTTGCGCGTAATCTAAGGCTTACCTCGTGAACCGGCTGTGGGTGCCGATCATTGTGTACCGCCAATTCAGTGAATTGTGTAAGATTGGGGCAAGCAGCCTGCGCACAGTGGATTTGTGGGACTCTGTCGGAAAACCAGGTAGAGGGTGAGGGGGCGCCGAGGTAAGGCGTTCCGGGTTGCGCGCAGCCGGCGATAGCAGTTGGCTGCTGACCGCTCGCCACAGCCATTACATCAATAGAAGACGTCCGTTCGAGTGTAATTTGAGACCGTTTCCCCTGACGCTGCAACACCGGTATGGTTGGGCCCGCGCAGTCAATGCGGGGACTCGCGATGCCCGCAGCGTGAGTGCGAAGCGCTAATTGTGATCGCAGCAATAGGAAGTGGAAGCATGACTTCAGAGCAGAATGTACCCGAGGTGGAGTCTCACCAGGGGGCGCCAATGTCAGCCGGTCCGCAGGACGGCGACGAGCAGTTCTCCGGACCGAACGTGCCGCATGGCATGGGCCAATCCAAAAGCAGCCGTAGACGGCGGCGCAAGCGCAAGAATAAAGGATCGGACGCACTGCAGGGTGCGCAGCCGGGCGGCGAACAGGCCGGGGAGCAGGCAATCGGCTCGATACAGGCAGTTGGCGCGCAGCCTCAACAGGCGCAGCCACAGAGTACACAGAACTTTCAGGCTGGCGCAGGCCAGCAGCAGAACGGCGCAAATGGCGCGAGCGGATCTTCGACCGGCAAGCGCTGGAAGAAGAAGTTCCGCGACCGCGACCGGCAGCGCTCGCAGGAGAATCCGGGCAACGTCGCCAGCGGCAGCAATGGCGGCGGCTACCGCGACGGCAACAGCCATCAGCCGGGCAACACCACCTTCAAGCGCAAGGGCGGCGGAGGCGGCGGCAAGCAGCAGCGCGGACCGCGCAGCTTTGTCGGCCCCATGGACCATAGCTACCGGGCGGTGAACGGCAACTTCGCCGACGCGCCGCCATCGACCATCGAGACGCATGGCAACTTCCAGCCGCGCAGCAGCGGCCGCTACCAGAGCGACTCGCAGCCGATCGACTACTCGCAGGGGAAGACGATCCCGATTCCGGAAGATGCGCCGACCAAGATCTACTTCTTTATCGAAGACCTGTTCTTCATCGCGAAGATTCAGGAGACGGCGCGCAAGCTGGGCGTAAAAGTTGCCTTCATCAAGAACGACAAGGAGTCGATTGCGCAGTTGACCGGGGGCGAGGAAGAAGATCGTCCGGGGTTGATCGTCTTTGACCTGAACAACGCGAGCGCCAAGCCGCTGACCCTGATCCCGAAGCTGAAGACGAAGCTCAAGAAGAGCACGTCGATCGTCGGCTTCCTCTCGCACCTGCAAGGGGATTTGAAGGCGAAGGCTGTCGAAGCGGGCTGCGACACGGTGATGCCGCGCGCGGCGTTCTCGCAGAACCTGCCCAACCTGCTGCGGCGGTACGGCATCGTCGAAGAAGACGAGCCGAACTTCAACCAGTAGAAACTGCCGGTCACGGCGCCGGTGCAATGTGTCTCTGAGAGCCCTTCGGCAGTTGCCGCGGGGCTTTTTCAGCTTGCAACTGTCTGCCGCGATCCGGATCGGCGTAATATCGGGGCGTAGCGCGAGGGAGGCTGGAATGCACCTGCGTGCGTCTGCTGTGTTTGCACTGAGTCTTCTGCTGGCAACTTCCGCCCTGGCGAAGGACAAGGCAAAGAGAACCCTGCCGCCTGGCGTCCTGCAGGCCCGAACGATCGCCGTCATCATCGACCCGGACGCGGGCATATCGGTCGACGATCCGCGCGCGAACCAGGTGGCGCAAAAGGATGTCGAGACCGCGCTGCTGAACTGGGGAAGATTTGAGCCGGTGCTATCGACGCAGACCGCCGATCTGATCGTGGTGGTGCGCAAAGGGCAGGGACGGCTGGTGAACCAGACTATCTCCGATCCCCGGCAGAACCGTCGCGCCGGTGTCATCGATCCCACGGACAACGGGGTGATGGTCGGCGCGCAACATGGCCAGCAGCCGAATATGTCGAGCGCGCCGCCGCTGGGATCGCGATCGGATAGCCCTCATCCCCAGATGGAGATTGGCGGGTCAGAGGATTCGTTCACTGTCTTCGAAGGTGGCGGAGATCGTCCGCTCGATGCCAGCCCGGTGTGGAGATATCTGGCGAAGGACGGTCTTCGCGCGCATACGGTCCCTGCCGTGGCAGAGTTCAGGAAGGCAGTAGCGGAAGCGGAGAAGGCCGCGGCAAA
>Ga0207674_10007922_pt1 | contig 12336 bp, 14 predicted proteins | sample KBSCornC72_FD_184303 | JGI IMG/M metagenome (GOLD analysis project Ga0207674, IMG submission 184303) | Corn rhizosphere microbial communities from Kellogg Biological Station, Michigan, USA - KBS Corn C7-2 (SPAdes) (version 2) | ecosystem: Host-associated > Plants > Roots > Rhizosphere > Soil ... | reverse complement strand
TGGCGATGGCGTTCGCGGAAGCCGTCAACGCCGAGGCGCTCGATCTTGAGAAGGCCGGCGCCGACGTGATCCAGCTCGACGAGCCCTGGGTGCGCAACAATCCCGATCTCGCCCGCCGCTATGCGGTGAAGGCGATCAACCGCGCGCTGCAGGGCATCACCGTGCCGACCGTCGTGCATCTCTGCTTCGGCTACGCTGCCGTCGTGCCGGGCTCGACCAAGCCGGCCGGCTATTCCTTTCTTGCCGAATTGTCCGACACCTCTGCCCAGCAGATCTCGATCGAGGCGGCGCAACCAAAACTCGATCTCGGCGTACTGAAGGATCTGTCCGGCAAGAAGATCATGCTCGGCGTGCTCGACCTCGGCGATCCCAAGATCGAGAGCGTCGACACGGTCGCCGACCGCATCCGCAACGGCCTGAAATATGTGGCGGCCGACCGCCTCGTGCCCGCGCCCGACTGCGGCATGAAGTACATGCCGCGTGCCACCGCCTTCGGCAAACTGAAGGCGATGGCGGATGCCGCAGCAAAGGTGCGCAAGGAGATCAGCTGACGCGCTCGGGCTCGCGGCTTCTTGCCTTCGGCAATTCGGACAGTAGGGGCCTTGCGAGATAGAGCACCTGATAGGCTGCGCCCGGCTCACGCCCGGTCGGCTCCTGCTCCGACACCACGACGCGCGTCACCTTCCAGTTCTGCGCGTCGATGCCGACGGCGGACGCCACCACGCCGGTCGCCTTCGCCGTCTCGCGGTTGCGTTCGATCTCGGCCGCGAAGGTCGAGGTGAGATCGGTATCGAGCGGGATTTCCTGTTCGTGCTTGTAGAGGAAGCGAGCTTGCTCGGCACTCCCCTTCAGCGCGTCGAGCACGAAGCGCGTCTCGACCTGCGGCCGGCCAAAACTGTCGGTGACCGATTTGGTGCGGCCATCGACCAGGAAGTCGCGAAAACCCTGGTCCCTGCGCCAGAGATAGAGCGATGAATATTCGCTCGTGATGGCGCCGAAGCGGCCGCGTTCGCGCAGCAGGAAGGCCTTGAAATACAGCTCGGGGATGGCGTCGAACAAATGGCCGCGCGCACCGGCGCGCTTGCGAATGATATCGAGGTCGTAATCGGCCGGCAGCCGGTGGGCATAATGGGTAATGATCATGATGCGGATCCTTCTTTGGCGATGACACTCACTTCGCGTATTGCGCGATGCCGTTTCCGAACGACCAGTTCTCTGGCAGCACTTCGACAAGGTTGATGAAGACGTCCTCCGGCCGTACGCCGGGATTGGCCTTGAGGTTCTCGGCGATCTGGCGAAAGAACGCCTTCTTCTTTTCGGTCGTGCGGGTGTTGTTGGCGGTGATCTGGATCAGGATCAGATCGTCGGTGCGCGCGATGTCGAGATAGGTCTTGCTGTAGCCGAAGTCCGGCTCGTCATGCTCGTTGATGACCATGAAGCGGTCTTCCTCGGGCACATCGAAGGTGGCGCGCATCGCGCTGTAGATGCCGTCGAGGATGGCCTTGCGATAGGCGGCGGGCTTTCCCTTGCGAAGCGAAACGCGGACGAGCGGCATGGCGGCCTCCTGCTGTCGTGAACATGCAGGAGACATAGGCCCCTTCTATTCATTGCGAAATGCTATTAAATACTATTTCAATGATATGAATCTGAAATGGATGATATCTCATGAAGACGCTCGATATCGAGGCCGTCCAAGCCTTTGTTCTAACAGCCGATTTCAAGAGCTTCACCCGGGCGGCCGAGGCCCTGGACACGACCCAGTCGGCCGTCAGCCTCAAGATCAAGCGGCTGGAGGACGGGCTCGGGCGGCGGCTGCTGGAGCGGACCCCGCGCCTGGTGCGGCTGTCGGCCGATGGCAACGCCTTCCTCGAGCCGGCGCGGCAACTGATCGCCGCGCATCATGGCGCGATCGGCTCGTTCGGCCTCGAGCAGCGCCGCCTCATCGTCGGCATCTCCCATCACATCGTCGGCCCCGAATTGCCGCTGCTGTTGAAACGGATGGGCAGCGCCGAGCCCTCGCTGGTGTTGGAGATGCGGGTTTCGACCTCGCGCGAGGTACTCGACGATTTCGACCGCGGCGCCATCGATGCGGCGATCGTGCTGAGCCACGACAACCGCCGCCGCGGCGGTGAGACCATTCTGGAAGAAGCCTTCGGCTGGATGGCCGCGCCCGACTTCGAGCATCATCCCGGGGCACCGCTGCGGCTTGCGACCCAGGCCGAGCCCTGCAGCGTGCGCAGCATGGCTGTCGATGCGCTGAAAGACGCAGGGATCGCCTGGACCGAAGTGTTCGTCGGCGGCGGCATCGCCACCACGGGCGCCGCGGTCTCCGCCGGGCTCGCCGTTGCCGCCCTCGGCCGCCGCGTCGCGCCATCGGGCACGGTCGACGTCGGCGCCAAATTCGACCTCCCACCACTGCCTTCGCGCGACGTGGTGCTGCACTCCAACGTCACGGATCGCGCGACGAAGACCTCGCTGAAGACGCTGGCGGCAACGATCCGCGCGACGGGGATCTAGGACGGCTTGGCTGCGTAAAGCGCCGCTTGAGCGGCGAACGCCCGCTTGTAGGCCGGACGCGATTCACCGCGAGCGACATAGGCGGCGAGATCAGGATATTCGTCGAGAATCCCCGATAATTTCAGCCTGATCAGCACCGACACCATCATCAGGTCGCCGGCGCTGAACACGCCATCAAGCCATTCCGCATCGCCAAGCCGCGCGGACAGCTGGCCCAGCCGTTGTCGCACGCGCTCCACGACCATAGGGAGACGCTCCTTGGTCCATGGCCTGTCGCCCTCCAGGATCTTCGCGGTGACGAGTTCAAGGATCGGCGGCTCCACGGTGTTGACCGCGGCAAACATCCAACTGATCGCGCGCGCCCTTGCATTGGCATCGAACGGCAGCAGACCCGCGTGGCGCTCGGCAATGTGGAACACGATCGCCCCTGTCTCGAACAAGGCGAGATCGCCTTCCTCATAAGTCGGAATCTGCCCGAACGGATGCAGCGCCAGATGCGCCGGCTCCTTCATCGCAGCGAACGACACGAGGCGAACGTCATAAGGCTGGCCCACCTCTTCGAGCGCCCAGCGCACGCGCGTATCGCGCGCCAGTCCCTTGCCGCCGTCGGGAGAATGCGCGAAGGCGGTGATGGTGATCGTGGTCCGGCTCATGCGCTACGGCCGCAGGGTCGGCCGCGTGTTCGGCGCGGGCGCATGTTCGAGCTCGGAGTCCTCCGGCAGCTTGTCGCCGTGCACCGCGAGCGCGGGCCCGATCCAGAGCGGATCGGCGAGATGATCGCGGCGCGGATTGACGGTGTTCGGATGCACGAGAATGCTGAGCGTGCCGTGGTTGAGCATCAGCCACGGCACGAGCTCGGCGAACACCTCGGTCGCGAATGCGACCTGGTACATGGCCTTGTCGTGCGGCCCGACCTTGACGTCGTGCCAGCGCCCGAGCGTCACGGAGAAGCGTTCGCCGATCCATTGCCGGAGCCGCTCGGCCTCGCCGCGCGTGGCGGCGGGATCGTAATAGACATGGGCATGGAAGCTTGCGATCTCGCTGTTTCCCCGCGGGGCGGCGTTAACGTTCATCCCGAAACTCCCTGGCGGCGGCACTTGCCGGATTTGTGGACCACGGCGAATATGTTAGCAAGATCGGAAACTTCCGTAAGGTGCTCGTCCCGATGGACATGCTGGTCAAGCTCTACGATCTGCCGGACTCGAAAAACCTGCGCGATAAGCTCACGCAGGCAGGCGTCAGCCTGCGCCGCGCACTGGCACCCGAGAAGCACAAGGTGATCGCCTGGGTGAGGGAGAATTTCTCCGACTATTGGGCGAGCGAGGCCGACGTGGCCTTCAGCCGCGAGCCGGTGTCCTGCTTCATCGCGGTGAAGGATGGCGGCATCATCGGCTTCGCCTGCCATGACGTCACCTGCCGCAACTTCTTCGGCCCGACCGGCATCGATCCCAAGGCGCAGAAGGGCGGCGTCGGCACCGCGCTGCTGCTCGCCTGCCTCGAGGACATGAAGCACGCCGGATATGGCTATGCCATCATCGGCGGCGTCGGACCTGCGGACTATTACGCCAAGGCCGTCGGCGCGGTTGCGATCGAAGGCTCCGACGTCGGCATCTATCGGGGCCTGCTCGGCGCCTCACGCTTCGCGGATTAGTCTAAAGGCGCCAATTCCGCTGTTGCGCCCGTCAATCCCTGGACCAATAATGCCGGATCGGGTGGAAACGGGGGACGTGTCATGACGACATTGGCGCCGACAATTCCGACTGCGTGGTACTGGAATCGCTGGTTTCAGCTTGTTCTCGGCCTGATCGCCATGATGGCGATCTCATCTCCGCAATATGTGTGGACGCTGTTCACCGGGCCGCTCAACCAGAAGCTGGGAACGACGCTCGCGGAACTGCAGTGGACGTTCTCCCTGCTGATCATCCTCCAAACCTGGTGCTCGCCGCTTCAGGCCTATCTCGTCGACAGGTTTGGTCCACGGCTGTTGATCGCCGTCGGTGCCCTGCTGTCCGGCGGCGGCTGGGTCCTCTCGGCCTATGTCGACAACGTCTGGGCGCTGTATTTCACCTACGGCGTCATCTGCGGATTTGGCACCGGCATCATCTATGTCGGAATCATCGGCCTGATGGTGCGCTGGTTCCCCGACCGCCGCGGCCTCGCCACCGGGCTTGCCGCCGCTGGCTACGGATTTGGCGCGATCTTCACCAGCTTCCCGATCGACAGCATGATCAAGAGCGCCGGCTACGCCCATACGCTGGTGGTCTGGGGCATCATCCAGGGTGCGATCGGCATCATCGCGGCGCAAGGCCTGCGGGTCCCGCCGGAAGGCTGGCAACCGGAGGGCTACGCACCAGCGACCGCCAGCACGATGCAGTCGAAGCGCAGCTATACGCCAGCGGAAATGCTGCGGAGCCCGACGTTCTGGCTGCTGTTCCTGATGATGAGCATGATGTCGACCAGCGGACTGATGGTGGTCTCGAACGTCGGACCGTTCGCGAAGGAATACAATGTCGCTGAAGCCCTGGTGTTCGGAATGGCGGCACTGCCGCTCTCATTGACCCTGTCGCGTTTCACCAATGGATTGACGCGCCCCTTCTTCGGCTGGGTCTCCGATCATATCGGCCGCGAGACGACGATGGCGCTGGCATTCTCGCTGGAATGCGCCGCGATCCTCGTGCTGTTTGCGTTCATCGACCAGCCGGCCCTGTTCGTCGTGCTGACCGGTCTCGTGTTCTTTGGCTGGGGCGAGATCTTCTCGCTGTTTCCGTCGACCCTGACCGACACCTTCGGACCGAGATACGCCGCGACGAACTACGGCTTCCTCTATATCGCCCAGGGTGTCGGCTCGATCCTGGGTGGGCCTGCCGCGGCCTTTCTCAAGCAGACGACCGGAAGCTGGACGTCGGTGTTCATCATCGTGGCCGTTCTTGATGCGGTGACCGCGCTGCTGGCGATCACGGCACTCCGCAAGCTGCGCAGCCGGCAAATGCAGGCCGGCTGAGGCGCGTCAGGAACGGAAGGTTATCCGCGCGGCACTGCGAGCGCGGCGAGACCCGCCACGTCCGGACTCTTGTCGAGCGCCCAGACCGCATCGATCAGGGGCTGAATGTCGTGGCGCGGATTGAGCGCCGCGGCCGAGGTGCGAAGCTTCTGCTCGAGATCCTTGTCGCTCAGCGGATTGACATCGCTGCCGCGCGCAGCCGTCTGCGCCAGGCGATGAACTTCGCCGCCGGCCGTGATCTCCACGTTTGCCGCAATGGTCGAAAAGCTTTCATCGCGCACCACCTCGACCGTGCGCCGCAGAGCAAGCACGCGCGGATCGTTGACGCAAGCATCGGTGAACTGATCGACCCCGGCCTGACCGAACACCAGCGCAGCCGCGACCGCATGCTGCACGCTCACCTGCGACTCCCGCCCGGTTGCGACGTCGGGACGGTCGGTGCGGTGCGCCAGCAACGGATTGCCGCGCACCACGACGCGCGTCACCGCGGCTTGCGGATGCGCGCGGCGCCAATCCAGCACGCAATCGAGCACGGGATGGATCACGAAACCACACGGATACGGCTTGTAGGACGTCGCCATGATCTCCCAGCTTTCGCCGAGTCCGTCCGTGACACGTGACAAATCCGGTTTATCGCCAAGGGCATTGTAGAATCCCTGACGGCCGGCGATCGGCTCGGCCGGACCGTCAAAGCCTTTCGCCGCGAGTAGCGCCGACCACAGGCCGTTGCGCGCGGCATTGCCGACGCTGACGCTCTTGGCGGGCCAGCCCAGGCATTCGCATAGGCCTGACGATTGCGTCGAGGCGGTACCGATCGCGGACACCAGTTGATGCTCGCCGAGGTCGAGCAGCTTGCCGGCGCCGGCAGCCGCCCCGAACACGCCGCAGGTCGAGGTGATGTGCCAGCCCTTGTCATAGTGTTTCGGCGAGATCGCCAGCGCGATGCGGGCTTGCACCTCGTTGCCGAGGATGAAGGCGAGCAACAGCTCCGACCCGCTCACCTTGCGCAATTCGGCGAGCGCCAGCAGCGCCGGCGCCACCGGCGCAGTCGGATGGATCACCGTCGCCACATGCGTGTCGCAGAAATCATGCACATTGGCTGCGGCCGCGTTGAGGAAGGCTGCGCTCAGCGCGTCGATGCGTTCGGCGCGCCCGATCAGGGTCGCCTGCTTGCCGCCGGAGAACTCCTGCAGCGACGACAGCGCAATCTCGACCGGATCGGTACGGCAGCCCGCCAGCGCCACGGCGAACAGGTTCATGAAGGAGCGCTTGGCCTGATGCCGGACCTCCGGCGGCGCATCCTCCCACCGCATGCCCGCGACATAGGTCGCAAGGCGCCGCGTGACATCAACCTGCTGCAACATGTTTTCTCCCGAATTTTCCGCCACCATCGGACGCGTCGCCATAAAGTGCAATAATGCGGCGCGGTGGACCGCTCCGGCGTTTTTGCATTAAGCTGTCCGCAAACCCGCAGAGCCGCGCCTCAAGCGGGCCGATCAGGGAGGTCAAGTAATGCGTAGACTTGCGGCGTCGCTGGTGCTGGCACTTGCGGCGGGGTCGCCCGCCCTGGCGGATGACTATCCCACCCATCCGATCCGCGTGATCGTGCCTTTTGCCGCCGGCGGCGCGGCGGACGCGGTGGCGCGCATCGTCGGCAAGCGCATCGGCGAGACACTCGGCCAGACCATCGTGGTCGAGGACCGCGGCGGTGGCGGCGGCGTCATCGGCACCGAGATCGTGAGGAACGCCGATCCCGACGGCTACACCCTGCTGCTGGGCCAGTCCGGACCGATCTCGATCAATCCCGGCATCTACACCAAACTGTCCTACGATCCGGAAAAGGATTTTATCCCGATCTCGATGACGACGGCGTATCCCTACGTGCTCGTCGTCAATCCTTCCCTCGGCGTGAAGACGGTGGCCGAGCTCGTCGCGCTGGCCAAGCGCAAGCCGGGCGAATTGAATTACGGCACGGCCGGCGTCGGCGTCTCCAATCATCTCTGCACCGAATTGTTCGACAACAAGGCGGGGATCAAGATGACCCACGTGCCTTATCGAGGCACGTCGCTCGCCGTCGCCGACCTGATCTCGGGACAGGTGCAGGTGGTGTTCGCAGATCCCGTCTCGGCGTTGTCGCAGGTCAGGGCCGGCGCGCTGATCGCGCTTGCGGTCACCAGCAAGGAGCGTTCTCCGGTCGCACCCGACGTGCCGACCATTGCCGAAAGCGGCTATCCCGGCTTCGATGCCGTCGCCTGGCATGGCTTCATGGCGCCTGCGGGCACGCCCAAGCCTATCGTCGACAAGCTCAATGCTGCGATCGTCGACGCCCTGAAGGACCCACAGACCGCGAAGCTGATCGAGGCGCAGGCGATGCAGATCGTCGGCAGCACGCAGCAGGATTTTGCCAGCTTCATCAAGCAGGACATCGTGCTCTGGAAGGGCGTGGCGCAGGAGGCCAAGGTCGAGGTGAAGTAGCACTTCACCTCTTGCGCAGCACGCTGAACTGGAACGACTGCTCCGTGCCCCAGGGCGTGACGTGGCGATGGGGCTGCTGGTCGATCAGCTCAAAGGCATCGCCGATGACCGCGCTCAGTCCGGCCGGATCGTAGCGCTGCACCGGCAGTCCCGAGCATTTCTCCGGCCCGTCCGGCGCGAAGGTCGCGATGATGGCATGGCCGCCGACTTTCATGCTGCGGACGAGGCGGCGGAGATACGCCTTGCGATCCCGCTCCTCGACCAGGAAATGGAAGGCGGCGCGATCGTGCCAGAGGTCGAAGGCGTCCTCCGGCTCTTCCCATGTCGTGACATCGGCCGCGACCCATCGCACATGAGCGCCCGGCAGCCCAAGCCGCTGCCGAGCGCTGGCGAGCGCTGCCTCGGACAGATCAAGCACGGTGACGGCTTGATAGCCACGCTCGCAGAGGGCATCGACCAGCCGGGAGGCACCGCCGCCGATATCGACGATCGACGCCTGCCGCGACGGCGCGAACCTCTCGATCAGGCCGAGCGACGGCTCGGGCGAGACCTGGGTCCAGCTCACCTCCTGCTCGCCCTTGTCGAGATAAACCTTCTGCCAGTGGCTCTGACGGTCCAGTTCGGCCATGCCGTGCCCCGGATTTTGAGGATTACAAGACCGGCCCGCCTCGGCTAGAACGTCGGTCTGCCGGCGCGAACCAAGAGCCTTTTATCACAAAGCGCCGAAAGCGAGTGACCTTTGAACCAGCGCGACTTTCTTCACGACCCCGATGCGACCGCAAAACTCTTCGGCCTGATCGCGCTGCGAGCGGGACACGCGATCCTGAAGGTGCGCGATGCCCGCCACAACCCCGATTACAAGAGCGATGGCTCACCGGTGACCGCGGCCGATCTCGCCGCCGACGAGGTCATTCGCGAAGGCCTTGCGCGCGACCTGCCCGGTCTTGCCGTCATCACCGAGGAGACATGCACGGCGGCATCTCGCGTCGATGGCGACTGCTTCGCACTGGTCGATCCGCTCGACGGCACGCGGGAGTTCGTGAACGGCAGCGACGAGTTCACCGTGAACATCGCGCTGATTGCCAGGGGCGTGCCGGTGGCCGGCGTCGTCTACGCGCCGGCGCTGCGCCGGCTCTATGTCGGAGGCACGACCGCGCATCGACTCGAAATCGCAGGCGATGCGGCGCCTTCCCGGCTCGACGGATTGCAGCCGATCAGGGTGCGGGACGTCCCGCCGGAGGGCTGGCACGCCGTGGTCAGCCGCTCGCATCTCGATCCCGACACCAGGCGATGGATCGAGCAGCATCGCATCGCGCGGCTCTGCAACGCCGGTTCGTCGCTGAAATTCTGCACCATCGCCGAAGGCGAAGCCGACGTCTATCCGCGGCTCGGCCCGACCATGGAGTGGGACACCGCCGCCGGCCACGCCGTGCTGGTCGCCGCCGGCGGCCGCGTCACCGATCTCGACGGCAAACCGATGCGCTACGGCAAGCCGCAATTTCGCAACGGGAATTTCGTGGCGTGGGGGAAGGCTGGCGCATAGCCGTCAACTGGCGAATGTCGTCCGTCACGGTCTTTGAACCGGGCGGGGCGCAGAGCGTTGACGAGGATCAAGCCGCGTTCAGAATGAACTGTCACATTGCAATTTTTGTGACGAATTGACGCCAGCGAAAAGCCGTGACGAACAAATCGTCCCTCAACAGGTCGACTCAAGACGTTGCGCTCGCCTTCCTCGCGCGCGGCGCGGTAAAGCGCGTCGACACCCATGCCTCGATCGTGTTCCTCGCGACAGATCGGGTCCTCAAGATCAAACGTGCGGTTCGGCTGCCGTTTCTGGATTACTCGACGCTGGAAAAGCGGAAGCACGCCTGCGAGGAGGAACTCGCGGTCAATCGCCGCTTCGCGCCCGGCATCTATCGCCGGGTGGTTCCCATCACGCGCGGACATGACGGCCCAAAGGTCGATGGTGACGGCCCCGTCATCGAATGGGCCGTGGAGATGACGCGGTTCGACGACAACAAGACATTTGATCATCTTGCGCGAGCCGGACATCTGAAGCCCGAGCTCGCGGAACTGCTGGCGGACGTGTTGCGCGACGTACACGGGTCGGCGGATAGATCCGACGGCGTGAGCTGGCTTGCATCCGTCGGCCCCATCATCGATCGCAACACCCAGAAATTCCGCACGCAATCCGCGCTGCCGCCCGAGGTCGTGGAGCAACTGCACGAGCTGAGTCACCGGCATCTGAAGGCAGACCGGCCGTTGCTGGAAGCGCGGGCGGCCGCTGGGCTGGTGCGCCGCTGCCATGGCGATGCTCATCTTGGCAACGTCGTCCTGATCGACGACAGGCCCGTGTTGTTCGATGCGATCGAGTTCGATCCCGTGATCGCGACCACGGACATCCTTTACGATCTCGCCTTCCCGCTCATGGATCTCATCCATTTCGACCTGCACGCCGGCGCCAACCGGCTGCTCAACCGCTATTTGCAGACGAGCTGGCAGGAGAACGTAGACGCACTGTCGGTGCTGCCGCTGTTTCTCTCGATACGCGCAGCGATCCGCGCACACGTGCTCATTACCCGATGCGAGCAATCGCCCGATGATCCGGAGGACGCCGTTGCCGCCAGATCCTATTTCGATCTGGCCGTGAAACTCCTTGAACCGGCGCGGCCCACACTGATCGCGATCGGCGGGAAATCCGGGACCGGCAAGAGCCTTCTGGCCCGCGATGCCGCGCCGCTGGCCGCACCGTTACCCGGTGCTGTGCTGCTGCGCTCAGACGTGATCCGCAAGGAGTTGCACGGCGTCGAGGCCCATGTCAGGCTGCCAAAAGGGGCGTATACGCATGAAGTGACGGCAAGAGTCTACCGAGCGCTTTACGACCGCGCGCGGCAGGTCATCGCGCAAGGATTTTCCGTCATCCTCGACGCGGCCTTCCTGCGCGCCTCGGAACGCGACGAGCTCGCCGCCGAGGCGCGCGACATGAAGGCGGCATTCCGCGCCGTCTTTCTCGACGCCGACCTCGAAGTGCGCCAGAAGCGCGTCGCCGCCCGCCGGCATGATGCTTCCGACGCGAACGCACAGGTCGCGGCCGAGCAGGACAGCTACGACATCGGCCGTCTCGACTGGCCGCTCATCGACGCATCGGCCACGCCCGAGCAAACGCTCTCACGGAGCCTTATGCCTCTCGGGCTCATGCAAGGCGCATAACCTCGACCGTGATGCCTCCGCCAAAATTGATCCAGATCAACCGACGCGGCCACGCATGGTCCATGCTGGTGCAGTAACATCTGGAATGTCGCGATGGCCGATCGCCAGTACTGGCGTCCCATCTTGTTCGACTGCCCGCAGACCGGCCATAAGGTGCAGACGCTGGTCGCCGAGGAGACTTTGGGTACCGGCGATCCGCGCTATGAAACCGTGGCCTGCCTTGCCTGTTCCGGCATGCATTTCGTCGATCCCGTGCGTGGCAAGGTGCTGGAGGCCAAGTTACCGGGCACAACGCGAAACGGCGCGAGGTAGGAGCCTCGCGCCGTTGTTTCTCGAATCTCGTATTGGAGATCGCTCAGCCGTTGAGCCGGTTGAGCTCTGCGCGGTTGCGGAACTGGATGCGCCGCGACGTCTCGAGCACGATCGTGCCGGACTGTACGAGCTGGGTGAAGGTGCGCGACACCGTCTCGATCGTGAGTCCCAGATAGTCCGCAATGTCCTGGCGCGACATCGGCAGCTCGATCGCGGCGCCCCTGGCATTGCGGCCGGCCATCTCCAGCAGGAAGCCCGCGACGCGTTGCTCGGCGCTCTTGATCAGCACCAGCGAATGCTCCTGTACACGCTGCAGCTCGCGCACGGTCAGGGTCCAGAGCTGCCTTGCCAGATCTTTTTCATGCTCAGCGCGGGCCATCACGGCACTGCGCTTGACCACAAGAATCTGCGCGTCGCAGACGGCCTCGACTGAGGCGAGATGCAACTCGGCGGCTTCGATGCCGAAGATGTCGCCGCGCAGATAGAAGGCGCCGATCTGGCGGCGGCCGTCGTCGAGTATGCGGTAGCTGCGCACGGCGCCGGAGACGACCTGGTAGAGATAGTCGGCGCTTTCGCCCTCGCCGTAGATTTCGGTGTTGCGGAGGAACCGCATCGGCGCGCCCATCAGGCCGAGCGGACCTTCGCAGACGACATTGGCGCGCGGTGCGTTCGGGGCGGGACGAACGTACATCGAGGCGTTGGCGGCGGGTGCGAGCATATCAAATCTCCGGTTCGATCGTTCGTGATCGGAACTTGGCCCGTCTCGCGCGCCAGCGAAATTTGGATATTCCCCCTAAGTATAAACACGTAGGTCGTCCTTA
>Ga0207674_10007918_pt1 | contig 12341 bp, 9 predicted proteins | sample KBSCornC72_FD_184303 | JGI IMG/M metagenome (GOLD analysis project Ga0207674, IMG submission 184303) | Corn rhizosphere microbial communities from Kellogg Biological Station, Michigan, USA - KBS Corn C7-2 (SPAdes) (version 2) | ecosystem: Host-associated > Plants > Roots > Rhizosphere > Soil ... | reverse complement strand
GGAACGCCCGGAAGCCGGCCTTCTCGCCGCGCGGCACCTGCAGCCCGACCAGCACGCGGCCGAAGTCGGCGCCGTGATTGCGGTAATGAAACAAGCTGATATTCCAATCCTGGCTCATACGATCGAGAAAGTTCATCAAAGCCCCCGGGCGCTCGGGAAACTCGAACCGGTACACCATTTCGTCTTGTACGCGAGGCGAGTGGCCCCCGACCATATGCCGAATGTGCAACTTCGCCATCTCGTTGTCGCTGAAGTCCTCGGTCTCGAGGCTGTGGCGCTGCAAGTGCCGGACCAGTGTCTGCGTTTCCGCGCGGTTGTGGATCGACAGGCCGACGAAGACCCTGGCCCGGGCCGCATCCGCGTACCGGTAGTTGAACTCTGTGACGTTGCGCGTCCCGATCAGCGAGCAGAAGCGCTTGAAGCTGCCGGGTCGCTCGGGGATCGTCACCGCGAGAATCGCCTCGCGCCGCTCCCCGAGCTCCGCGCGCTCGGCCACGAAACGCAGGCGGTCGAAGTTCATGTTCGCGCCGCTGGCGACGGCCACCAGTGTCCGGCCGCGTGCGCCGCGCCGTTCGACCCAAGCCTTGGCGCCGGCGACCGCGAGCGCTCCGGCCGGTTCCAGGATCGAGCGCGTATCCTCGAACACGTCCTTGATTGCCGCGCATATGTCGTCGTTGTCGACCAGCACCATCTCATCCACCAGAGTCCGCGCCAGGCGGAAGGTCTCTTCGCCGACCTGCTTGACCGCGACGCCGTCGGCGAACAACCCAACCTGGGCGAGCCGCAGACGATGCCCGGCCGCGAGCGACTGCTTCATCGCGTCCGAATCTATCGGCTCGACGCCGATGATCTTGATCTCGGGACGCAGCCTTTTCACGTAAGCGGCGACGCCCGAGATCAGCCCGCCACCGCCGACGGGGGCAAAGATGGCCTCGATCGGCCCGCTGTGGCTGCGCAGAACTTCCATCCCGATCGTGCCTTGCCCGGCGATCACGTCCGGGTCGTCGTACGGATGCACGAAGGTCAGCCTTTCGCGCTTCCCGAGCGTCGCGGCATGAGCGTAAGCGTCGTCGTAGGAGTCGCCCGTGAGGACCACGCGTGCACCACGCGCGGCGACCGCTGCAACTTTGATCTGCGGCGTTGTAGCGGGCATCACGATGGTCGCTTCGCAACCCAGGCGCTGAGCGGCGTACGCCACGCCTTGCGCATGATTGCCCGCGGATGCGCAGATGACACCACGCCGCAGACTCGCGCGCGGGAGGTTCACCATCTTGTTGTAGGCCCCGCGCAGCTTGAACGAGAACACGGGTTGCATGTCTTCACGCTTGAGCAGCACCTCGTTGCCGATACGGGCGGATAGCCCCGGTGCAGGATCGAGTGGCGTCTCGACGGCCACGTCGTACACCCGGGCCTTCAGAATCCGTTCCAGATAGTCGATCTTCATGTCCTCTCGAGAAGCATGCCGGCGGGAGCAGCAGCGTAGCAGCGCGCCCGAGCGCGCGGCAAGGAACGCCCGAATCAATTGTCGAACCAGTACGAGGCCGCTATCCTTAGGGGCGAGCAGTTAGCGCAGCGCTACATCGACGCGCCTTGAGTCGGCCGGCGGATACATGGCCCGCCGCGGGGCGCAGATACATGAGCCCACCACGAGGCGGGCTGGAGGACACAGGTTGTCGGACAAGGATGCAGGCAAGAAAGCGGCAGCGCACGCCGCCTTGGCTCACGTGCCCAAAGGCGCAATTGTCGGGGTAGGAACCGGATCGACAGTCAACTTCTTCATCGATGCGCTGCCGGCCATCAGGAGCCAGATCGAGGGCGCAGTGTCGAGCTCGGACGCCTCGACGAAGAGAATGAAGGCACTCGGTATCCCGGTGCTCGACCTGAACGGTATCGACGAGCTTCCGGTCTACGTCGACGGCGCCGACGAGGTGACACGCCATCTTACGATGATCAAAGGCGGCGGCGGCGCGCTGACCGGTGAGAAGATCGTCGCGGCCGTCGCGCGGAAGTTCATCTGCATCGTCGACGACAGCAAGCTCGTCGATGTGCTCGGGGCCTACCCGCTGCCGGTTGAGGTCATACCGTTTGCACGCAACTACGTGGCGCGCGAGGTGACGAAGCTCGGCGGACAGCCGAAGCTGCGCGCCGGCGTCACCTCGGACTACGGCAACGTGATTCTGGACGTCCACGGCCTGCGCATCCTAGATCCACTCGCGCTCGAGGCCAGGCTGAACCAGATCGCCGGAGTCGTGACAAACGGACTGTTCGCGGCGCGGCCCGCCGACCTGTTGCTACTGGGGACGAGCTCGGGCGATGTGCGAACGCTGGGCCGGGGATGAAGGCCGCTTGCCGTGGAGCAACCCACGCGCGAAAGATCCGTCGTGCCGTCTTGTCGCGCGGCTGCCATGCTGTGGCGGGCCCGGAGATTGCAAAGCAATTGTCACGTCAGCCGACTAAACTGGCTGGTTCAACTGCAGGCCCCGCGTGGCCGGGGAAGGAGTTAGGCGCATGACTACCAACGAACACACTTCGAAACAGTTCGACCAGGAGCTCGAGTCGCTGCGCGCGCGCGTGCTGCAGATGGGGGGCTTCGTCGAGCAGCAGGTCACCTTGGCAGTCGATGCTCTCACGACCGGCGACATGGAGTTGTGCGCGAACATCGTTGCCAACGACCACAAAGTCAACGCGATGGAAGTCGGCATCGACGAGGATTGCAGCACGATCATCGCGCGCCGGCAGCCGGCGGCCGGCGATCTGCGCCTCGTCATGATGGTGGTGAAGACCATCACCGACCTCGAGCGCATCGGGGACGAAGCTGCAAAGATCGCGCGTATGGCCAAGCTGATCAACTCGGTGGATCGCGTGCAGCAGCCGCGCTACGTGGAGATCCGGCGCATGGCCAACCTGGCGCTCGAGATGCTGCGCAAGTCGCTCGACTGCTTCGCGCGCCTGGACGTATCCGGCTCTGCCGAGGTCGTGCGCACGGATCAGCACGTCGACGACGAGTTTCGGGCGATCCTCCGCCAGCTCATCACCTTCATGATGGAAGACCCGCGCACCATCTCTGCATCCATCGAAATCTTGTTCATCGCGAAGGCGCTCGAGCGCATCGGAGACCACGCCAAGAACATCTCGGAATACGTGATCTACATGGTCAAAGGCAAGGACGTGCGGCACGTCACGCTCGAGGAGATCGAGCGGGAGATCATGGCTTGACGAGAGAATGCCGGGCGCTTCCTGCTGCTCATACTGCCTGCTGCCGGGCTGCACAGGGATCGCAGCTCTTTGGAATGAAGCACGGCTCGCGCGCTGAATCCGTCGCGCCGGTCAGCGCGCATCTGCGGGGCGTATTCTGATGGCGGAGTCGACGCTCGCCGCGGTCGATCTCGGCTCCAACTCGTTCCGGCTGCAGGTCGCCCGCGTGGTCGACGACCAAGTCTACCCGCTCGACTCGCTGCGTGAGCCGGTGCGGGTTGCCGCAGGGGTGGGTCCCGACAAGCGGCTGGACGAAGCTTCGCAGCAGCGTGCGTTGGACTGTCTGAAGCGCTTTGGCGAGCGGCTACGTGGCCTGCGGGCGGAATCGGTGCGCGCGGTCGGGACCAATACCCTTCGGGTTGCGAAGAACGCGAAGGAGTTTCTGGTCAAGGCCGAAGCGGCGCTGGGGTTTCCGATCGAGGTGGTGGCCGGTCGCGAAGAGGCGCGACTGATCTATCTGGGTGTCACCCACAGCCTTCCTCTCACTGGCGACAAGCGCATGGTGGTAGACATCGGCGGCGGCTCGACCGAGTTCATCATCGGCAGCGGCTATCGGCCGCAGAAGCTCGAAAGCCTGTACATGGGCTGCGTCAGTTACAGCATGAGGTTTTTCCCGGGCGGCAAGCTGTCGAAGGGGAACCTCAAGCAGGCCGAGCTCGCCGCTCGCATCGAGCTGCAGACGATCGCCAGGGATTTCTCCGCCGGCCACTGGAAAGAAGCAGTGGGCTCATCCGGTACCGCACGCGCGCTCGCCGACATCCTCGAGCAGAACGGCTGGAGCCGGAGCGGCATCACGCCGGACGGCCTCGATCGATTGCGCAGCGCGTTGCTCAAGACAGGCGACGTCAACAAACTGTCGTTTGCGGGGCTCAAGCCGGATCGTATTCCGGTTCTGCCGGGTGGCTTCGCGATCATGGCTGCGATCTTCAGCGAGTTGAAGGCGGAGCGCATGACACTCGCGAACGGAGCGATGCGAGAGGGCATCCTGTACGACATGATCGGGCGCTTCCATCATCACGACATGCGCGACACCACCGTCGCGCAGTTCATGAAGCGCTACCACGTGGATGTGGCTCAAGCGCGGCGTGTCGAGAGGCTCGCGCTGTCGCTGTTCCGGCAGTTCGCGGGCGATCTGCATGCCGACGAAGAGCATCCGGCGCAATGGTTGTCGTGGGCCGTCAAGCTGCACGAGATCGGCCTGTCGGTCGCCCACAACGCCTACCATAAGCACTCGGCGTACATCCTCGGCAACGCCGACATGCCGGGGTTTTCGAAGATGGAGCAGAACCGGCTGTCGATCCTGGTGCTGGCGCACCGCGGCTCGCTCGACAAGATGCGCGGACTCGTGGAGGGCGAAGTGGTGGTGGCCCTCGTCGCGGCTTTGCGTCTCGCTGCGCTGTTCTATCGCAGCCGCACCAACGCGCATCTGCCTGCCATCGAGGCCCACTGCAGAGGCTTCGACTACCGGCTCAAGCTCGATCCCGACTGGCTGCGCGACAATCCCCTGACCGCCGCTGCCCTCCGAGAAGAGACGAAGGAATGGCGCAAGCTCGGCGTGGGTCTCGAGATCAAGTCGCTGCAGGAGATCGAGAGCGACGCCGAAGCCACGCTGGCCGACTAGCTGCAACCTGCCTTTTGCGGCAAGACCCGGCCCGAGGGCGCCGCAGCGCACCGGAAAATTGTGCGAAACTCGATCCCGTTCGTACGGGAATGGTTGAGCCAAGGATCTTTCATTCGTGCTGCGTGAGCGTATCGAGGGCAAATGGATTGACGCGTTCGCGGACGTGTTCGCCAGGTGCGGCGTGCAGACCGGGGACAGCGTTGCCATTCTGTCCGAAACCCAATCGCGCCAGATCAACGTCGACTTGTCGGAGCTCGCTCTGCTGAGACTCGGCTGCCGCCCGTTTCATTTGATCGTTCCGAGTGCGCGGCTTGCCGCGCCCGCTCCGGTGCGCTCGACCGGCGCCAGCGACGCACTGCAGCAGCTCGCGCCGGTCGTCAATGCGCTGGCGTCTTCGGTGCTCGTAGTGGATATCACCGTCGAAGGGCTGCTGCATGCGGTCGAGCTCCCTAAGATTCTGGCTGGCGGCTCGCGTGTACTGATGATCTCGAATGAGCATCCCGAAGCGCTCGAACGACTGGTACCGGACGCGGCGCTCGAACCAAAGGTGCGCGCCGGAATGCGGATCATGAAGAGCGCCAAGGCCATGCGCGTCACGTCATCGGCGGGCACTGATCTGACTGTGAAGCTCGAGGGCGCGCGCGTCGGCGGTGTATGGGGCTATACGACCAAGCCCGGCAGCGTTTCCCACTGGCCCGGCGGCCTGTGCCTCGCCTTTCCGGCGAGCGGGAGCGTGCATGGAAAGCTCGTGCTGGCTCCAGGCGACGTCAATCTCACGTTCAAGGAATATGTACGCGATCGAATCTCGCTGACCATCGAGAGCGACTACGTGACGCATATCGACGGCGAGAGTGTCGATGCCGACATGATGCGCGAGTATTTTGCAGCGTGGGGCGATCGCGAAGCCTATGCAGTCTCGCACGTCGGCTGGGGGATGAATCCGAAGGCGCGTTGGGAGGCTATGGCGTTCTACGACAAGCGCGACTTCAATGGCACCGAGCTGCGCGCGTTCGCCGGGAACTTCTTGTATTCGACCGGCGCAAACGAAGTCGCGGGGCGGCACACCTTGGGCCACTTCGACCTGCCGCTGCGCAACTGCACGATCGCACTCGATGGCAAACCGGTGGTCGAGCACGGAAAGCTGCTCGGGGAGCTTGCCTGACAGAGGCAAGGCGATAACCACGGAGACACGGAGAGCACAAGGAACAGCCACCTCAAGATCCGAGTTCGCGGGTGCCGAGGTGCCGGGGAAAGCCGTGCTTTGTCGCCCATCTGAGGTTCTCCCTTTCTCCGTGCTCTCCGTGTCTCCGTGGTTGAACTGAACCTGACGATGGCGAGTGGACCGATTCCAGCGTATCTGAGTCGCGGCGCAGGCGACCCGGCGATCTTTCTTCTCCACGGTATCGGCGGCAGCAAGGGCTACTGGGACAGAGAGCTCGAAGTCTTTGCGAATGCCGGCTACCGCGCCGTGGCGTTCGATTTGCCTGGCTACGGCGACAGTGAAACGATCGACCCGTACACTTTGAGTGGCGTTGCCCGGTCGCTCGAGCGTCTGATCGATTCGATTGCACCGAAGCGCGCGATCCTACTTGGCCACAGCATGGGCGGCATGGTTGCGCTCGAGGCGTGGGTCGCATATCCGCGCAAGATCGCGGGATTGATTCTTTCGGGCACGAGCCCGGCGTTCGGCAAGCCCGACGGCGCGTGGCAGCAGGAATTTCTGCGTCAGCGCCTCGGCCCTTTGGATGAAGGCTGCACCATGTCCGACCTCGCGCCTGGCTTGGTGCGCGCAATGGTGGCGCCCGATGCAGACGCGGGAGGTGTCGAGCGCGCTGTGATGATCATGAGCGCAGTACAGCCGCAGACGTATCGTTCCGCCCTGCATGCGCTGATGACCTTCGACAGACGAGCGTTGCTGCCCGTTATTTCGGTTCCGACACTTGCGCTCGCCGGTGAGCTCGATCCAAATGCGCCGCCGGCCGTCATGCAGAAAATGGCTGAAAAAATCCCAGGTGCGACGTACGAATGCCTGCCGCGCGCCGGCCACCTGGCGAGTCTCGAGCAGCCTGCGGCGTTCGCCGATCCGATTCTGCGGTTCCTGGACGTGCACTTCAGGTAATCTTCCGCCGAACCTAATCTAACCCGGATATTTCATGAAGACGCCCTCGGATACGATGCATCCGCGCGTGCACAAGCGATGCGGAGAATTCGAGCCGGGTAGGTTTTGTACGATCGGGCTACTCGGGTGCTGGCGGTCGATTTGCGGCCATTTCCGGCATGCCCCTCTTACCAATAGTCAAAGCTATTGGCTGCGAGGGTCGAGCCAGAACTGGCTCGCAACTCGCCTCGCCATCATCCCGAGTCCCTCATGAAATATCTGGGCTAAAGAGACGGTCCATGCCCTACGTTCCTCCACCGATCGTTGGCGAAGGCTATCGCCTGACCGCACAACAGGCCGAGGTGCTCGCGATCGCATCCGAGCTCGGGCGGGAGCGGTTCGCGCCGCGTGCGGCACGCTACGACCGTGACGCAACGTTCCCGTTCGAGAACTATGCCGATCTGCGCGAGGCCGGTTTCCTGAAGTTGTGTGTGCCGAAGAAGTATGGCGGCGCCGGCGCGGACTTGTTGACCTACTGCATCGTGGCGGCGGAGATCGGCCGCCACTGCGGCTCGACCGCGCTGACGTACAACATGCACGTCTGCTCGACACTGTGGACCGGCGCGCTGGCCGAAGATCTCGATATGACGCCCGAGCAGCGCGCCGAGCACGAAAGCTATCGCACGCTGCATTTCCAGCGCATCGTCGAGCAGGGCAAGCTCTACGCGCAGCCGTTTTCCGAGGGCAGCGCAGCCGCTGCTGGCAAGGCGCCGTTCGGCACGCTCGCTACCAAGGTGGACGGCGGCTGGGTCGTGAATGGCAAGAAGATCTTCGCGTCGCTCTCGGGCGCTGCGGACTTCTATGGCACGTTGTGCACCGAAGACAAGCCTGACCGCAGTCTGCGCGACACGCTGTATCTCGCTATTCCCGCGGAGGCCGAGGGGTTCTCGATCGTCGGCGACTGGGATCCGCTCGGTATGCGCGGAACGGTTTCGCGAACGCTCGTGATGAAGGACGTGTTCGTCCCCGACGGCGCACAGCTGATGCCGCGCGGTCTCTATTTTCAGGCCGCGTCGCGCTGGCCGCATATGTTTGCGACCTTGTCGCCTACCTACATGGGCATCGCGCAGGCAGCCTACGATTTCACCGTCCAATATTTGCGCGGTGAAGTGCCGGGCACGCCGCCGGTCAAGCGACGCATGTATCCGACCAAGCAGATTGCGGTGGCCGAAATGCGGATCAAGCTCGAGCAGACGCGCGCGCTGTTCTTGCGTTCGGTGGGCGAGGCCAGAGTCGATCCCAGCAAGGATGAGCGCCTGCGCTGCTATGCCGCGCACTACACCATCATGGAGAACGCGAACGACCTGTGCCGGCTCGCCATCCGTACGTGCGGCGGCCAGTCGATGCTGCGCTCACTGCCGCTCGAACGCATGTATCGCGACAGCCGCTGCGGCTCACTGATGCTGCCGTGGACCGCCGAGCTCGTGCTCGACCGCATCGGACGCGAAGCCCTTTACGAGCAAGGCGAAACGGATGAGTAAGGTCCCTCCATTCAGGGTCCGGCCGGCTCTCCCCCTTTTAATAAAGGGGGGCTGGGGGGGATTTTCTTGACCCTCTACGACATCCTCGATCAGTGGGCGCAGACGCAGCCTGGCAAGACCGCGCTGCATTTCCACGGCGAGGACATCTCGTATGCGGAGCTCGCGCACCGAGTTGTCCGCGCGAGCGAGGCGCTGAGCGCTGAGCTGGGAATTCTCCGCGGCGATCGAGTCGGCTATCTGGGCTACAACCGTCCCGAGATGCTGGTGCTCTTGTTCGCACTGTCTCGCGTCGGCGCGATGCTGTTGCCGCTCAACTTTCGCCTGGCCGCTGCCGAGCATCAAACCATCCTCGAAGACGCCGATCCGAAAGTGCTCGTCGTCGGCGCCGAGTTTCTCAAAGCGGCGCAACCGCTACGCTCGGCGTTGCCCCAGTTGCAGATGATGTCCATCGGCGCGCAGGCAGACAGCTTCCGGCCCTGGAACGCGATCGCCGGCTCCGCGACCCGGCCACTCGAAGACCTAGGGCAGGCGCAGGATCCCGTGCTGCTCGTCTACACCTCGGGTACCACAGGCCGACCCAAAGGGGCCGTGCACACGCAAGAGGGTCTGATCTGGAACGCGATCAATTCCGTGCACTGCCACGATCTCACGAGCACCGATCATGTGTTGACGGTGCTGCCGATGTTCCATGTCGGCGGACTGTGCATCCAGACGGTCCCGGCCCTGTACGCAGGTGCCACAGTGACGCTGCACGAACGTTTCGACGCCGCGCACTGGCTCGCCGACGTCGCGGCACGCAAGCCGACGCTCTCGCTGCTGGTGCCCGCAACCATCAAGGCGGTTCTCGAGCACGACCATTGGTCGAATGCCGATCTGTCATCGCTGCGCGCGCTGTACACGGGTTCGTCGACGGTTCCCGCCGCGCTGTTTCCGCCGTTTCATACGCGCGGCATTCCGCTTGGCCAGGTGTACGGAGCAACCGAGACCGGACCGGTGTCGATCTATCTGCGTGCGGAATATGCGACCGGCAAAGCGGGTTCGGCCGGCAAGGCCGCGCTGCATGGCGATGTCCGGCTCGTCGATCGCAGCGGGCGTGATGCAGCTACAAGCGAAGTCGGTGAGATCTGGGTACGCGCACCAAATGTCATGCGCGGCTACTGGAAGCAACCGCCCGGAACCGGCTTCGAGGACGGCTGGTTCAAGACCGGCGATCTCGCGCGACAGGACGAGGCCGGCTTCTACTGGGTGGTCGGCCGCTCGAAGGACATGATCATTTCCGGCGGCGAGAACATTTATCCGGCCGAGATCGAGAATATCCTGGCGGAGTGCCCTGATATTCTCGAAGCTGCCGTCATCGGGATGCCGGACGAGCGCTGGGGCGAGGTCGTCGTCGCGGCGATCGTCAAGAAGCCCGAGAGCGCGCTGGACGCGCCAGGCATCGTCCATCTGTTGGCCGGACGTCTCGCGCGCTTCAAGCAGCCGCGGCGCGTGGTCTTCCTATCGAGCTTACCGAAGAACGCGTTGGGCAAGGTGCAGAAGCCCGCGTTGAGGGAAGCGATGAGCGCGCTTACCTGATGGGTAGTCTTGCGGCGGATATCCGACCAGTAAGCGTTTGCGTGCTGTTCCGAACAGTGCATTCAGCGCGAGCCCGAGCAGCGAGATCGTGACCGGCGGCACGAACAGGTCCACCATTCTGAACGAGCGCGCTGCCCGGATCAGCAGATGCCCGAGCCCGTCGGTCGATGAGATCATCCCGGCTAGGAACGCTACGACGCAGGCGATGACTTCGCACATGACCGGCAACCCCGAGCCGGTTTTCGAGGCATCATGCGCGCTTGACCGGATAGACCGCGAGAGCCATGAAGATCACGCGTATACAGAGCCGCCTTCTGAGGAGGCCCGCCAATGAGCCGCTCGCCGGCGGCCCGCCCTTCGGTGGGCCGTTTCGTGAGTTTGTCACGGTGCAGCTCGATACCGACGCAGGTATCGATGGATTGGGTATCACCTTCTTTGGCGCGGCGTTGTCGGCGACCTTGAAGCTCGCAGTCGAGCAGCTCGGCGCGCTCACGGTCGGCGAGGACCCGCTGCGCGTGGAGGCCATCGGACAGAAGCTGCGCGACGCGGCCGAGGGCTCCGCCGGCCCCGGCGGAATCTTCACGCTCGCGTTCTCGGCCATCGACATGGCGCTGTGGGACATCAAGGGCAAAGCGCTCGGTCAACCGCTCGCGGCACTGTTGGGTGGATTGCGCGATCGCGTGCCGACCTATGCCAGCGGCGCATTGATGCGGAGCTATCCCCTCGAGCACGTCCTCAAGGCCGCGCCGTTGCTCGTGCAGAACGGCTTCCGCCAGATGAAGATGCAGCTCGCGTTGCCGGGAGAGACGTCACCAGCCATCGAGGTCGACCGCGCACGCCGCGTGCGCGAGGCGATCGGTTACGACATCGACTTGATGTGCGACATCAATCAGCGCTGGAGCGTGCACCAGGCCATCGACATCGGCAGTCGGTTGGAAGACGTGCACTTCTACTGGTGGGAAGATGTGACTGCGCACGATGACTTTCCGGGCCTGGCGCGCGTCGCGGATGCGCTGGCGACGCCCGTTGCCGGCGGTGAATACGTCTACGGCATCACGCCGTTCCGCCACATGCTCGAAGCGCGGTCCGTCGATATCGTGATGATCGACCTGCTGCGTGTCGGCGGGATCGCCAACTGGATGAAGGTCGCCGGCATGGCGCAGGCGTTCAACCTGCCAGTGGTGAGCCACTTGTTTCCCGAGATCCATGTGCACTTGGTCGCCGCGGCGCCGAATGGCCTGACGGTCGAGTACATGCCATGGACGCTGCATCTGTTCGAGGAGGCGCCGGTTCTTGCGAACGGCGAGATCCACGTGCCTGCGCGACCGGGGCTTGGGCTGACGTTCAATCGCGACGTCATCGAGCGGTACACAGTCGCGTGATCGGCATAGCACTGGTGGCAAGCGGGACTGCTCCATCACCCGATTCCTAGCACGAAGCTTGCAGGGATAGGCGTCGAAATCCCCGCCCGAGGCCGTCCTCATGCTCAGTCGCCTGATCTATCTGTTCATCTTGCTCGCAGCCGCAACACTGCTCGGGCTCGGCATGTATTTTCAGTACGCGTTGCACCTGCACTCTTGCGCACCGCAGGTGCTGACCCGATATGCATTCGTGCTGGTCGCGCTGTTCGCGCTCTTCGTGGTCGCGATTCACTCGGGAAAGATCGTTCGTATCGTGATGAGTGTGGGCATCGGCTTGATTTCCCTCGCGGGTGCGTTGGTCGCCGCGCATCAGTCGTGGCCGCGTCGCGTCCCGCTCGACTTTCAGAGGGTCGGCGTGGATATCGAGTCCGTGATCCGCTCGCTCCCACTTGCCGACGTCCTGCCGAAATTCTTCTTGGGCTTCGGCAGCTGCGAGAAAGCGCGCTGGCGGCTCATTGAGCTGTCGGGATCCGAATGGGCGTTGATCGCTTTCGCGTTGTTCGTCGTCGCGGCGTTCATTGCGGCGCGTCGTAGCTGATAGGGTTGGAGCGGGGCGTATGACCGATGTGAGAGAAGACCTGATCGAAGCGTTTCGCGGCTTCAGCGACGAGTATCTTCTGGAGCGCTTGCAGGCGGACGATCTGACGGAAGCAGCCAGGGGCGTCGCGGAGCTGGAGTTGATCGGACGCGGCATCGACCTGCCGCATCGGCGACCCACTGCCGCTGAATCGAGCGCGGAACGCAACGTCACCCGGGTCGGATTCATCACGATCGCCCGTTTTCTGATTCCGATGGACGCTCACATTCTGCGTGGCCGCCTCGAAGCCGAA
>Ga0207674_10007914_pt1 | contig 12343 bp, 16 predicted proteins | sample KBSCornC72_FD_184303 | JGI IMG/M metagenome (GOLD analysis project Ga0207674, IMG submission 184303) | Corn rhizosphere microbial communities from Kellogg Biological Station, Michigan, USA - KBS Corn C7-2 (SPAdes) (version 2) | ecosystem: Host-associated > Plants > Roots > Rhizosphere > Soil ... | reverse complement strand
CTCGGTCTGGGCAAGGCAACGATGCAGTACCTGCAATGAACCGACTCATCTAGGGACAGATAGCGAAGACTGTCGAAATTTACAATGGAATGATTCAAAAGAAGAGTCTGGAATATCGGGACGACCAGAATAAGGATTACAGCACGGCGCAGCAGCAAAACCAGACGCAAAATCGGGCACAAAATCAGCAGCCGCAAGCTGGCGATATGACTGGGTAGGTAGGGCCGGCGCTCGCTACGGGAAATTTATGGGCGAACCGTCGGTATCGCGTGGGGAGTCGTACCTACGGGAAAGTAGGTCAACTTGATTTTGACTTAATTCATTGATTAAAAATATAAAAATAGGTTTCCCATCGGCCGCGTGCCCGATGTCACTAACCCATCTGCCTTGCGGCGCGCGACTTCCATCGAGGTCAAATTGCAGGCTTGGTCACTTCGAGTGTTGCTCTTTCTCCATAGCGGCACCTGCTGCATGGCCTTGCTCCCGGCTTTCTGTAACCGACGCGTGCGGTGTATGAGGCGTGGCCGCTACAATCAAATGGTGAACGCTGGCGCCGACGCGGCCATGGCCCTGCAAGTTGTTGGTACTTTTATGGGGGCTTTTCTGTGGCCTCAATACATCGGCCCTTTAAATTCAGAGACTTAGGCCTCGTATGCTTCTGATGATCGACAACTACGACAGCTTTACCTTCAACCTCGTGCAGTACCTGGGCGAGTTGGGCCAGGCGGTGAAGGTGATTCGAAACGATGCGCTGGATCTTGCCGGCATTCGTGCGCTGCGGCCGTCGCACATCATGATCTCGCCCGGGCCGGGTACGCCGGACGACGCAGGCGTGTCGCTGGACGTGCTGCGCGAGCTGAGCAGCGAGATTCCGGTGTTTGGCGTGTGCCTGGGCCATCAGGCGATCGGCCAGGCGTTTGGCGGCAAGGTGATCCGCGCCAAGCAGATCATGCACGGCAAGACTTCTCCGGTGCGCCATCGCGGGCAGGGCGTGTTTGCCGGGTTGCCCGATCCGCTGGTGGCCACCCGCTATCACTCGTTGGTAGTCGAGCAGGGCTCGCTGCCCGATTGCCTGGAAGTGACCGCCTGGACCGAGCACGCCGACGGCTCGCTCGACGAGATCATGGGTCTGCGCCACAAGACGCTGCCGGTCGAGGGCGTGCAGTTCCACCCCGAGTCGATCCTGACCCAGTACGGGCATGACCTGCTACGCAATTTTCTTGGCCTGCCGCTGAAGAAGCTGGCGGCATGACCGCGCGTCACGATGCCCTGGGGCGGCGGGTGAGCATCACGCCGCAAGAGGCCTTGCAGCGCACGATCGAGCATCGCGAAATATTTCACGACGAGATGATCGAGCTGATGGGCCAGATCATGCGCGGCGAAGTCAGCCCGCTGATGACCGCCGCCATCGTCACGGGCCTGCGCGTAAAGAAGGAAACCGTCGGCGAAATCACCGGCGCGGCGCGCGTGATGCGCGAGCTGTCGACCCGCGTCGAGGCGCCGCTGCATCCGCACTTTGTCGATATCGTCGGCACCGGCGGCGATGGCGCATCCAGTTTCAATATCTCCACCGCGTCGATGTTTGTCGCCGCCGCGGCGGGCGCGCGTGTGGCCAAGCATGGCGGGCGCAGCGTATCGTCGAAGTCGGGCAGCGCCGACGTGCTCGAGGCGCTTGGCGCCACGATCGACCTGTCGCCGGCGCAGGTGGCGCGCTGCATGCAGGAAACCGATATCGGCTTCATGTTCGCGCCCAACCATCACCCCGCGATGAAAGTGGTCGCGCCGGTGCGCAAGGAAATGGGCGTGCGAACCTTGTTCAATATCCTCGGGCCGCTGACCAATCCGGCCGGCGCGCCGAATATCCTGATGGGGGTATTCCATCCCGATCTGGTCGGTATCCAGGTGCGTGTCTTACAGGCGCTAGGCGCCGAGCATGCACTGGTGGTGTGGGGCCGCGACGGCATGGACGAGATCTCCCTGGGCGCCTCTACCCTGGTAGGCGAGCTGCGCGATGGCCAGGTACGTGAATACGAGGTGGAGCCGGAAGACTTCGGCCTGGCCATGGCCTCCAGCCGCAACCTGCGGGTGGAGAACGCCGACGAGTCCCGCGCCATGCTGATCGAGGCGCTGGAGGGGCGGCGCGGCGTGCCGCATGACATCGTCTGCCTGAACGCCGGCGCAGCCCTCTATGCGGCCAATGTGGCCGACAGCATCGGCGAGGGTATCGAGCGTGCTCGCGCGACGATCGCCTCCGGCGCGGCGCGTGCCAAGCTGGATCAGTTCGTGGCGGCGACCCGACAGCCAGCCTGACGCGGTCTGCGATACTCTTAGCACGCCCCCCACTGCCGTCTGTTTCGCTCATGCCCGATATCCTGACCCGCATCCTGGCCCGCAAGACCGAGGAGCTCGCCGAGCGTAGCGCCCGCCTGCCCCTGGCCGAACTGTCCGCACGCGTGGCCGACCTGCCCGAGACCCGCGGTTTTGCCGCCGCCATCGAGGCGAAGATCGATGCCGGCCTGCCTGCCGTGATCGCCGAGGTAAAGAAGGCCAGCCCGAGCAAGGGCGTGATCCGTCCGGATTTCGATCCGGCGTCGATCGCGCGCAGCTACGAGTTGGGCGGCGCCGCCTGCCTGTCCGTGCTGACCGACAAGGACTTCTTCCACGGCAGCGAAGATTTTCTGCAGCAGGCGCGGGCCGCCTGCTCGCTACCCGTACTGCGCAAGGATTTCGTGATCGACCCGTACCAGGTGTATGAGGCACGCGTGATCGGCGCGGACTGCATCCTGCTGATCGTTGCGGCGCTCGGCGATGCCGCCTTGCTCGAACTCTCGCTGCTGGCCGCGGAACTGGACCTGGACGTGCTGTGCGAAGTGCATGACGTCGAGGAAATGGAGCGTGCGCTGGCCTTGCCGGTGCCGCTGATCGGCGTGAACAACCGCAACCTGCGCACGTTCGAAACCACCATCGACACCTCGATCGAGCTGCAGTCGATGATCGAATACGACCGCATCCTGGTCAGCGAATCGGGTATCCACAACCGCGAGGATATCGAGCGCCTGCAGGATGCCGGTATCAATGCGTTCCTGGTCGGCGAGGCCTTCATGCGCGCCAACGACCCGGGTGCGGAACTGAAGCGATTGTTCGCAGGCAGCTGAACGATGCACACAGGGGATGCAACGGAGCTGCCGGAAACGGTAGACGCGCTCGTGCCGCGCACAGTGCTGTTCGATTTCGATGGCGTCCTGATCTACGGCGACGCGTTTTATCAGTTCGTGCGCTATCGCTATGCGCAGGCGTGGCCGCGCAAGCTGCTCGCCTTTGTGTCGTTGCCCTGGCTGCTGTTGCAGTTGCCGTTTTCGCGTCGCTTGCCAATGCGCAGCCTGGTACATACCGCGTTTGTGGGGGTGAGCGAACAGCGTTATACGGCAGCCGCACAGGCGTTTGCCGCCATGCTGGTGCGCCGGCCCAAACAGTTCAATCGTGACGCATTGCAGGCCTTGCGCCGGCATCAGGCGGCGGGCGACCGCGTGATCGTGGTGACCGGATGCGAGCAGACCCTGGTCGGCAGCATCCTGCAGCAGCTGGGCCTGGGCGATATCGAGGTGGTGGCTTCGCAGCTTCGTCCCGGCGCCCTGGGCATGCGTATCAAACTGCACAATATCGGCCGTCAGAAGGTCAAGCAGCTCGGTGCGCGCGGCATCGAAGCCTGGCAGCTGGCCTATAGCGATTCGTCGATCGACATACCGATGCTCAAGGTCGCCGGCGAGGCGGTACTGGTCAACGGCGCGCCGGCGGTGTGCAAGAAAATCGAGCGCGCGCTGGGCCGCAGCGTGACGCGGGTCGAGTGGTATTGAGGTGACTGAAAGCGTGGACATCATCCCGTTCGAATCCAGCCTGCGTGAGCATTTCTACCGGCTCAACGCGCAGTGGCTGGAAAAGCATTTCCGCATCGAGGATATCGATAAGGTCATGCTCGGCGATCCTGAGCGTTATGTGCTGGAACCCGGCGGCGCGATCTTCTTTGCTCGCCATGGCACGGACATCATCGGCACCTGTGCGCTGATGCAGGAGTCGCCCGGCGTATACGAGCTGTCGAAGATGGGCGTGGACGAAGCTTTTCGCGGCCTGGGGGCAGGGCGTTTGCTGCTCGATGCCTGCATCGCCGAATTTCACGGTCGGGGCGGCACCACATTATTCCTGGAGTCCAACAGCGTGCTGACCACGGCGCTGCGCATGTACGAGAAGGCCGGCTTCGTAAAGCAGCCGGCCATTCGTGCCGGCTCGCATTACGAGCGGGCTGATGTGTATTACATCTATCAGCCGCAGGGTAGTGGGATAGGCTGAACTGGGCTGCATCCACACGTGCCGAACTTACAAGACGTGCTGAACAGGACGGCTGATTTCACGAGAGGGCCTTACATACGCCCCCTGTGCGCCTTCATAGGCTGAACTTGGCGCACTCACGCGCTCTCAGCCCTGGAGGACCATCCCATGAAATACCTGGCTATTCTGATGCTGGCGGTATCAGGCGTCGTGCATGCGCAAGTTTTGAGTCAAAGAAATATTACGGTAAACGGAGACCCCGGGTTTGTAGAACGCGTCGTACAACTTCCCGATGCTTCGGGAGCTCAGGTCGTTGTAAAGCAGATATTGCGGGTTCATGTCGACGGCAGTCTGACGTACTTGCCTGTGCTTCAGTACGAAGAAACGGCATCCTATTACCGTGGCATGTGCGAAGCGATGGGCGGTAGCACGCCTTCAAAAGGAGAGAGTACCTGGGGCCCTGATACGCTCACTGGCTATGCCTGTGATGCCAAGGAGGACAGATTGCATGCCCCACAAGGTATGCAAAATGGTGTCTGGTTAAAGAGCACGGATCCTTAGGAAGAAGGCGCCTACTATCAGTCGCAAAGTGAAATAGATTTATTAGGCTCTTTGATTTTGCAGGCGTATGCGCCTAAAAACTTTGCGATACCTGCCAAACAAAATGTGTTCTTCTCGGGAAGAGCACAGGTCATTACTGTTACCGCAGGCTACATTACATCTCGTCTTCAAGTTGGCGATGGCTGCGCCACCGGCCATCAGGACTGGGTAAATGCGCATAGCAACAGGCTCGTGGAATTTGGCCTGCTTTGCTTCGCAACGGGCAACGTTCCGACAATAAACACGTCGGTAACCAGCTGCATGCTCGGTCGTTGCGTGACGGATACGGGGAAAGTCACGGTCATATAAGCCGCGTGAGCAGGAGCGACTTCAGTCGCGACCGGCCGTGACGTAACCCCAAGGCGGTCGCGACTGAAGTCGCTCCTGCAGATGTCGAAGCGCGCTTACCGCGTTCCGCGCACCACGATCGTCTTGCCCGACACATCGATCATCCGCTGCTCTTCCAACTGCTTGAGCACGCGGCCGACCATCTCGCGCGAGCAGCCCACGATGCGGCTGACTTCCTGGCGCGAGATGCGGATCTGGGTGCCGTCCGGGTGGCTCATGGCGTCCGGCTCCTGGCACAGGTCGAGCAGGGTGCGGGAGATCCGGTTGGTCACGTCCATGAAGGCCATGCGGCTGACCTGGCGCGAGGTGCGCAGCAGACGGTTGGTCAGCTGGGCGCCGATGGCGAACAGGATCTTCGGGCATTCCTCGCGCAGCGGGCCTTCCATCAGCTGGAACAGGCGCTCGTAGCTGATCTCGGCCATTTCGCAGGCGGTACGGGTGCGGACCATCGACTCGCGCTGGGCCTGCTCCACGAACAGGCCCATTTCGCCGATGAACTGGCCCCGGCTCAGATAGGCCAGGATCAGCTCGCGGCCCTGCTCGTCCTCGGTGCAGACCGCCAGCGAGCCGTCGATGATGTAGTAAAGGGTATTGGCCGGGTCGCCCGGGCGGATGATGGCGGTCTTGCCGGGATAGCGTCGCCGGTGGCAAAGCCCCAGAAAGCGCTCCATCGAGGCGGGATCGGGTGCAAAGCCGGAAGGTGCTTGAGAGCGTTCAAAGGCTTGTTGGAGTTGATATTTGAGTTGCGCCACGATCTATCCCGAAGATTTAGTTCAAGCATCGCCCGAAGGCGGCTAACCAGTCCGTCTTTCCCCAGCGGGCATTATGGCAAACTCCCCTACGACTCCGCAGGTTCAGTTTTCCACAATTTTGCCGCATACTTCGCAGTCTTTCGGACTGCTGCAGGCCCCTTGTCGCGGTCCGGTCACAAGGGTCGTGGAAGCTAACTCCTTTCACGTCAAATTATCCAGCGGGGACCCTTGTCGCTAACCCGCCCTCTGATTGCCGGACAAGCCGGCCATGGAGAGTCGCTGTGGTCAAACCACTCCCGCGCCTGCGGTTACAGGGCTTCAACAACCTGACCAAGGCGCTTAGCTTTAACATTTACGACATCTGTTATGCGGTGTCCGAAGAGCAGCGTACGCGCTATATCGAGTACATCGATGAGCAGTACGACGCCGATCGCCTGACCCAGATCCTGACGGATGTGGCCGAGATCATCGGTGCCAACATCCTCAATATCGCACGTCAGGACTACGATCCGCAGGGTGCGTCGGTCACGATCCTCATTTCCGAGGAGCCGGTGGTCGAGAAACTGGGCCGCGACACCATCTCCGGTGCCGTGGTGGCGCATATGGACAAGAGCCACATCACTGTCCATACCTACCCGGAAACGCATCCGCACAACGGTATTGCGACCTTCCGCGCGGATATCGACGTAGCAACTTGCGGTGTCATTTCGCCGTTGAAGGCGCTGAACTACCTGATCGATAGCTTCGAGTCGGACATCGTGGTCTGCGATTACCGCGTCCGCGGCTTCACCCGCGACGTGAAGGGCAAGAAGCACTTCATCGACCACAAGATCAACTCGGTACAGGACTATCTGGCGCGCCATATTCGCCAGAAGTACGAGATGTTCGACGTCAACGTCTACCAGGAGAACATCTTCCACACGAAGATGCATATCAAGGACTTCGACCTGGACACCTACCTGTTCGAGGCTCATGCGGACGACCTTTCGTTCAAGGAGCGCCAGCGGATCGAATCGCTGCTGCGTCGCGAGATCGAAGAGCTCTTCCATGGGCGCAACCTGATGTAAAGCAAAAACCCGCCGAAAGGCGGGTTTTTTCAGGGTCGGGGCCAGCGCAAACCGTCAGATACGGTAGGCGACCGTCTTCATCACCTTCGACATCAGCCCCATCATCTGCGGGATAGGCAGCGGAAGGTCGACGCCGCCCCGGGCCTGCGCACTGTTCGCGTGGCGGATCTCGTCGGCCTGCATCTGGCTCAGGATGGCGCGCGAGCGCCGGTCGTCCTCGGGCAGGCTTTGCAGGTGCTCGGCCAGGTGGGCCTCCACCTGCCGCTCGGTTTCCACCACAAAGCCCAGGCTGACCGGGTCGCCGACGACCGCCGCGGCCACGCCGATGGCGTAGCTGCCGGCGTACCACAGCGGGTTGAGCAGGCTGGGGCGACTGTCGAGCTCGCTTAGCCGCTCGGCGCACCAGGCCAGGTGATCGGTTTCCTCGGCGGCCGCGTGCAGCAGGTGCTCGCGATTCTCCGGCGTGCGCGCTAGCGCCGCCTGACCCACATACAGGGCCTGGGCGCAGACTTCGCCGGTGTGATTGATCCGCATCAGGCCGGCCGCGTGGCGGCGGGCCTTTTCGCCCAGCTCGGCTTCCTCCACGCTGTGCCCGGGTGAGGGACGGCCCGCCTCCGGCTCGCCGGCAACCGCCTCCATGGCGCGCTCGATACCGGCCAGCAGGCGATCGAAGGGGCTGAGCGTGCGGACATTCATAACGACTCCAGGGGTAGCCAGGCTGCTGGGACTGTATTGGACGCCAGTCGTGGCAAGGTGCCAAGCCGACAACCTGTCGCAGGGCATGCCGGGGGCTTTTCAAGCGCCCCGCCAGTCATGCTATCATCGCCGACTCGCAGCCCGTCGGACCCGGTGGGCTTGCGCGATAGATGAAGGTTCCGTTATCATCTCGCGCCTTTGATTCACTGATTAATGCCAACCGTCTTTGTGGCGGTAAACCAGGTATTCCGAAATGAAAACGTTCAGCGCCAAGCCGGAAAGCGTCAAGCGCGATTGGTTTGTGATCGACGCCACGGACAAGACCCTCGGTCGTCTGTCCACCGAGATCGCACGCCGTCTGCGCGGCAAGCACAAGCCGGAATTCACCCCGCATGTCGATACCGGCGACTACATCGTCGTGGTCAATGCGCAGAAGGTGGCTGTCACCGGCGCCAAGCTGGACGACAAGAAGTACCACCGCTTCACCGGTTACGTCGGTAACCTGAAGACCACGAGTCTGAAGGACCTGCTGGCGACCCACCCGGAGCGCGTGATCGAAATCGCCGTCAAGGGCATGCTGCCGAAGAACCCGCTGGGCCGTGCGATGTATCGCAAGCTCAAGGTCTATGGTGGCTCCGAGCATCCGCATACCGCACAGCAGCCGCAGGCGCTGGAACTCTAAGGAATCACTATGGCGATCCAGCAAAACTACGGCACCGGCCGCCGCAAGACCTCCGCCGCTCGCGTGTTCCTGCGCAAGGGCAAGGGCGAAATCACGGTCAACGGCAAGACGCTTGACCAGTTCTTCGGTCGCGAAACCTCGCGCATGATCGTGCGCCAGCCGCTCGAGCTGACCGAGAACACCGACAAGTTCGACATCAAGGTCACCGTTGCAGGTGGCGGCATCACCGGCCAGGCCGGCGCGATCCGTCTCGGTATCGCCCGTGCCCTGATCGAATACGACGAAAGCTTGAAGTCGCCGCTGCGCAAGGCCGGTTTTGTGACCCGCGACGCGCGTGAAGTCGAGCGTAAGAAGGTCGGTCTGCACAAGGCACGCCGCGCCACCCAGTTCTCGAAGCGCTAATCAACGCGCTTCGACCGATCGGTGCCCCAGGTCAGAGCGCACCGAACGGCCAGGTATTGGGAGATCGTCTAACGGTAGGACAACGGACTCTGACTCCGTTTATCTAGGTTCGAATCCTAGTCTCCCAGCCATATTAAAGCCCCTGGATCTCCAGGGGCTTTTTTATTTTCCGTCGCTAGCCCGGAATCGCCATCCTGTAGGCCTGACTCCACTCACAGCCCCGCGCTTGCGTCACGGCCTGTCGCGGCTGACGCCGCTCCTGCAAGATCAGGGTGGCACTGGACGATGCCTGCGATTAGGCATAGAACAGCACGGGTGTTGGTAGACCAGCGGAACGAGTTCAAAGCTACCGCACGCATCGCTGCTTGTTTTTGCCAAGGAGAAGCGCATGAAAGTTCGAAGCGGCCTGTTTGTTTTGGCGTGTTCGCTCGTAGGTGGCTACCCATCGCTCCACGCGCATCCCGTCACCCAGAACACCCCGGTTTCCGAATCGCAGCAGATCACGTCGCGTGCCTCTGGCGGCGCCAGCGATGACAGGTTTCAGGCCTGCACACTCGTGCGTTACATCGCAATCCATGCCAGGTCGTTAATGGGAAGTGGGCTGAATGAGCCTCTCGTCACCGAGCATCTGATCAAGCGATACGCGGATCAGCCGCGCGTGCAGTCGTATCTGGGATCCAGGGAAGATACCGCGGCGACGATACGGCAGATCACCACGTCCGTTTCGCTGACGACACGTGAATTGAGGGCCGCGCAGCTGCCCGACTATTCGTCGAAGGGGTTTCTGGTGATGTGCCTCCGATCCGGGGATCAGGAATCGGTCGGGATGCTTTGACTCAGCATCTGGTGTCAAAGCATTTTCCTTGCTGGTCGCGGAAGCGATCGGTGTCGTCTGATTGCGCCCCCGACGAGGTGTCTTTAAGCGCATTACTACAAGCTAGTGACGCCGAAAAGGCAAGAAGTAAACAGGGCCGTAGCTTGAGTGACGGCCCTGCTGTTCGATGATGCTACTCAGTTCTTTGAGTGAGGTTATGAAGGAGTTATTTGCCGGACCTTGAAGAGCTAATCATTCTTGCGCGCGGCATTTTCTGCATCTTCCAGGCGCTTTTTCGCGGCCATGGTTTTATCTAGCTCCTTAAAACTTTCCCATAGGCCTTTGCTCCCTTTGCCCTCATGGGATTTCATCGCCGCTTCAGATTTGGCGACTTGAGCTTCATATCGTTGTCTGGCTTCATCGACGTTCCTTTGCAAGCTTGGTTTTTCCTCTGGATGCAAATTATTTCGTCGGACAGGATTGTCGTGTCCCGGAGCATGTGCGGAGTTATTTTCCGGTTCGATATTGATAGTCCTGCAATGAAAAGCAGTGTCTCTCGCAAGTTCGCTATCTTCATGAAGATGAAGACTTTGCAATGAGAAGAATACGTCCTTAACAAACTTCTTGTTGTTTAAGCTACCAAGACTAATAAGCTTCGCGGCGCTTTCCAGGAGCGCGGGTCGCTTATTTACAGCCTTGGTCAGTTCGCGGACGTCTTCCGAGTAACCTTCGTCTTTGACTGCATCGGTACGAGCAAGCGTTTTCATGAAGCTGTCGAAAAGAGCCTTGTTTGAGCTTGTCGTGCCGCTAGTGGAGGGCGATATCGTGGGCAGAGACGAATTTTGTCGAGATGTTGCGCTTATAGTGTGAGCCTGATTGACAGAGCCGTTCGTTACTGTGACCAAAAATACGCTTACGGAAGAGACGTTCCTCATCCGTTCCGGCCGAGGGATACTCGCACTAAAAATAGGATTTATTTGAAACATGTGTGCCGACGCCTTAAGCAGAAAGTGTCAAATTCTTGCACTCGGTGATCGGCATCCACTTTCAGAAATCGCTCATCGCATCGTCATAGTTGCGACGCCATCCGCGGCCACTTCCACGCATACCAAACAATCAACAACGACAACACAATCTCAATCGTGCCGAAGAACATATAGAACCACCACGATCCCGGCATCGAGACGAGCATCACCAGGGTGTAGAACGCTCCAAGCACAATGTTTACCCAGCGATTGATCGCCGGCTTCATCGCCAGCGAGAGGAAAATCATCAGTGCGGGTACCGCGAGCAGGGCGGATGTACCCAGCAAGACGCCTTGGGTAGCGGGACCCAGCGGTCCCATCTTTCCTTGCAGCATGTCCTGCAGGTTGCCGACCTGAAACAGGCCGAAGTAGTCGCCGTAGATGTAGCAGAACATCAGGCTGGTCCACAGGCCGGCAAGCCTCAGCTTGACCGGAACCTTGATGTCTTCAAGTGCCGATATTTTCGGAGACGTTTTCATCGCATATCCTTGAATGTCGTCATTCGAACAGTCGGACCAGCTTCCCCCTGGCCACGCATTAAACATATCCAGGCGCGCAGAAGGGCTGCGCGTGCCATTGGGCATGGCATATCTTTATTCCCCGCCGGGCAGCCTGATCTGGCGCCTGATAGGTTCGACAGCCTTGCGCCGGGGGCGCCGCCAGGGCGTAAAGTGCGGCATTGATCTGCCAAGGGTGCGCTTATGACGAACGGCAAGCATGCCGGCGGTCGCCGGCTGGAGGGCGGTTGTTATTGTGGTGCGGTGCGCTACGCCGTAGCGGATGAGTTCTTGTATGCGGCCAATTGCCATTGTTCGAACTGTCGGCGCACTACCGGCTCGGCATTCAAGCCGTTTGCCGGCATCGAGCGCTACAAGCTGACCGTTATCAAAGGCGAGCGCGGTTTGCTGGTTTTTGGCGAAGAGGACGCCAACAACACGCATTGCCAGGCCTGTGGGTCGCTGCTTTATTCGGTGGTCCGCGACGGCGCCTTTGTGCACGTGGCGATGGGGACGCTGATCGATGCGCCTTCAATCCGCCCGTCCATGCATATCTTCGTCGGTTCGAAGGCGCCGTGGTTCGCTATTACCGACGACTTGCCGCAGCATGAGGGGTTTGCGCCCTGAGCCGACAGGCATGGCCCCTTGCTGGAGCGGCGTTGTCTTGTTGCAGTGCAGCTTTGTCGCCCGGCGGCGGCTTACTATTATCTTAAAATAAGACAATTTGATGGAGGCGGGGCGTTGCTGCGTTTGACCAATGCTCAGATGAGCGTGCGTGTGCTGCCTGGGCTGGGCGGTGGCCTAGCCGGTTTCGACTGGCATGCGCGCGGCGAAGCGATTCCCTTGATGCGGCCCGCGCCGGACCATCCCTCCGATCCCAACCAGCTTGCCTGTTATCCGCTGTTGCCCTGGAGCAATCGTATTGCCCAGGGGGGCTTTTCGGTGGAGGGGCGGCACGTTGCCTTGTCGCCCAATCGCGACGACGAACCGTTTCCGATCCATGGCAGCGGCTGGCAGCGCGCCTGGCAGGTGCTCGCGCAAAGCGAGAACGAAATACTGCTGGAATTGAACGAAGCTAAGCCCGTTGGCTACAGCTAGCGCGCCACAGAGCGGTACACCCTGCATGCCGCCGCCCTG
>Ga0207674_10007912_pt1 | contig 12345 bp, 9 predicted proteins | sample KBSCornC72_FD_184303 | JGI IMG/M metagenome (GOLD analysis project Ga0207674, IMG submission 184303) | Corn rhizosphere microbial communities from Kellogg Biological Station, Michigan, USA - KBS Corn C7-2 (SPAdes) (version 2) | ecosystem: Host-associated > Plants > Roots > Rhizosphere > Soil ... | reverse complement strand
CATGGCGAGGCCGTCCGCGACGTGTTCGTGCTGTCGCTGCGGACGATCCTGTTCCTGACGATTCCGATGGCGATCGGTCTGATCGCACTCGGCGAGGAGCGGGAACGGCGGCTGCAGCAGCAGGTGCAGGCCGAGGCGCTGTCGCGTTCGAACGAGCTCAAGACCGCGCTGCTGCGGGCGGTGTCGCACGACATGCGGTCGCCGTTGATGGCGATCACCACCGCGGCCGGAGGCCTCCGGTATGCACGGCTGGACGGCGACGACCGCGAGCTGCTGGAGACGATCACCGACCAGAGCTCGCGCATGAGCCGGATGATCGAGAACCTGCTCGACCTGTCCAAGCTGCAGGCGGGCGCCGCCGACGCACGGGCCGACTGGCTCGACCCCCGCGAGCTGGTCGAGGCGGCGGTCGACGAGCTGATGCGCGGCGGCCGGCAGGAGCCGCCGCTGGTACTCGACTTCGCGCACGATCCGCCGCTGGTGCGCGGGGACGCCTCGCAGCTGCAGCGGGTGCTGGTCAACCTGCTGGAGAACGCCCTCAAGTTCTCGCCGCCGGGCTCCGAGGTCCGGGTGGAGGTACGGCAGGCGGGTCGGGACGTCGAGATCGCGGTGGCCGATCATGGTCCGGGCATACCGGCCGAGGAGGCCGACCGGATCTTCGAGCCGTTCCACCGCGGATCGGCCGATCCGCAGACGCCGGGGTCGGGGCTGGGGCTGGCGATCGCCCGTGGCCTGGCGGCGGCCAACGGTTGCCGGCTGACGCTCGACACTCGGCCTGGCGCGGGCAGCCGGTTCGTGCTCGCCCTCCCGCTTCCCCACGGCGACCGGCGGCCATGAGCGGCGGGGCGAGCATCCTCGTCGCCGATGACGAGCGGCCGATCCGCCGTGCCCTCGAGGTGACGCTGTCGAAGGCCGGCTACGCGGTGGACACGGCAACGGACGCTGCCGAGACGCTGACCAAGGCGGCGCTGGCGCCGCCCGACCTGGTGATCCTCGACCTGATGCTGCCCGACGCCGACGGCGCCGACGTCTGCCGGCAGCTGCGCGACTGGCTGCGTGCGCCGATCCTGCTGATCTCGGCGGTCGGTGACGAGCACGACAAGATCCGCGCGCTCGATGCCGGTGCCGACGACTACCTGACAAAGCCGTTCGGCATCGGCGAGCTGCTGGCCCGGGTGCGGGCTTTGCTCCGCCGCTCCGAGGCGGGTGCCTCCGGCCAACAGGTGATCGAGATCGGAGCGCTGGCGATCGACCTCCCCCACCGGATGGTTCGCGCGCACGGCCGCGAGGTGCACCTGACGCCGACCGAGTTCCAGCTGCTGAAGGAGCTGGCGCTGGCCGACGGCCGGCCGCTGACCCACACCATGCTCTTGCGAAGCGTCTGGGGCCCTGGCTACGCGCAGGAGATGCAGCTGCTGCGCACCCACATGGGGCGGCTGAGGGACAAGCTGGAGCAGCACGGCGTGCCGCGGACGTCGATCGAGACGCTGACCGGCGTCGGATACCGGCTCCGCGGGTAGCGCGGCGGCCGGTGATGCGGCCGTGATGCCTGTGTGATGCAACCGGGTCGCCGCGACCGCACATCGTGATGCCCGCGTGACGCGATCGCTGCCACGCTTCGTGCATGACATTTGCGTCCCCGGCACCGCCGGTGCCGGATCACCGAGGAAACGACCGGGATCGGCCGGCGGCGGCGGGATTCCACGCGATCGTGGTGCCGGTCAACACCCGGCAGGGTCAGCTGCCGGCCGCCATCCTGCACCTTGCCTGCCGGCTCGCGGCCGAGCGGCGGGCGCAGATCGCGCTGCTCGCCTTCACCGACATTCCGTTATGGGAGGACATGGACGTCGACCTGCCCGAGGCGGAGGAGATCACGCTGCGGTGGGCAGCGGAGGCGCGAGCGCTGGCGTCACGCTACGGCGTCGGCATCCAGGTCAGCCACAGGCGCACCCGAGATCCCGCCGAGCTGATTCTGGCCGAGGCCCGCCGCCGTCGCGCACAGCTGATCCTGCTGGGCGCCACCGGGCACCGCCGCGACACGTACCGGGCACTGGCCGGCGACACCACCACCCGGCGGGTGCTGCAGCAGGCGGACGTGTGCACGATGTTCATCCAATCGGAGCCCGCGGCGTGACCGACGCCTCGGCCGCCGTTCGTTCCCCTCGGCCCCGCGACGACCCCGCGGCCGGACACGCCACCACGCGAACATCCCGATGGGCGAGCCTGGCGCTTTCGGTGGGAGCCCTCGGTGTCGTCTACGGGGACATCGGCACCAGCCCGCTCTACACCATTCAGCTGATCTTCACGGTGCATCCTCTGTCGCCGTCGCCGGGCCACGTGTACGGCGCGATCTCGCTGATCTTCTGGTCGCTGGTGATGGTGGTCACGCTCAAGTACGTGCTGCTGATCCTGCGCGCCGACAACCACGGCGACGGCGGCATCATGGCGCTGGTCGCGCTCGTGCAGCAGTCGGTGTCGGGCCGGAGGCGAACGTTCCTGATCACGATCGGGATTCTCGGCGCCGCGCTGTTCTACGGGGACAGCATGCTGACGCCGGCCATCTCGGTGGTGTCGGCGGTATCCGGGCTGCAGATCGCCTCGCCGTCGCTGGCCGCGCAGATCGTGCCGTTCTCGGTCGCCATCCTGATCGCCCTGTTCGCGCTGCAGCGGTTCGGCACCGGCGCCGTGGGCGCGCTGTTCGGCCCGATCATGCTGGTCTGGTTCGCGGTGCTGGCGGTGATTGGCGGCAACGAGGTGGCCGCCCATCCGGGCATCCTCCGTTCCCTGTCACCCACGTATGCCGCCGGCTTCCTGGCCGGCGATCCAGGACCCGCCTTCCTCTCCCTGGCCTCGGTATTCCTGGCGGTCACCGGCGGCGAGGCGATCTATGCTGACATGGGCCACTTCGGCCGCCGAGCGATCACCCGGTCGTGGCTATGCGTTGCATTTCCGGCCCTGATGCTGAACTACCTCGGCCAGGGTGCGCTGATCCTCCACCGGCCGGAGTCGGTGTCCAACCCGTTCTTCCTGATGGTGCCCGGCGGCCAGGCCGGCCAGACGCTGATGGTGGTGCTGGCCACCGTGGCCACCGTGATCGCATCGCAGGCCGTGATCTCGGGCGCCTTCTCGGTCACGCAGCAGCTCGTCCAGCTGGGCTTCCTGCCGCGGCTGACGATCCGGCATACCTCCCGGCGGATCATGGGGCAGATCTACATCCCGGTGGTGAACTGGCTGCTGCTCGTGGCCGTGATCGGGCTGACGCTGGGCTTCCGCAATCCCGAGCACCTGGCCGCCGCTTACGGCGTCGCCCTGAGCGCGATCTTCGCAACCAACACGCTGCTCGCGTTCACCGTGTTCCGGGCCAGGTGGCGAAAGCCGCTATGGCTGGTGCTGCCTGGCGCCACCGTGTTCCTGACCGTCGAGCTGGCCTTCTTCGCCGCCAACCTGGGCAAGCTGTTCAGCGGCGGCTGGCTGCCGCTGGCCGTCGGCGCGATCTTCTTCACCGTCCTCACCACCTGGCGCCAGGGACGGGCGGCCGTTGCCCGTCAGATTCGGGATGACCGGGTGCCCGTGAGGCGGTTCCTGAACCGGCTGATCGACGAGCAGCCCCTCAGGGTTCCGGGGACAGCGGTGTACCTCTCCTCCACGCCGGAAACCGTGCCGGCCGCCCTGCTCAGCAACCTCGAGCACAACCACATCGTGCACGAGCAGGTGATCCTGCTGACCGTCGAGACGGTCGGCCGCCCGCACGTCCCGCAGCGTGACGGCCTGACGGTCGAGCACCTGCGGATCGGCTTCACACGCATCGTCGCTCGCGTCGGCTATCAGGACGCCCCGAACGTGCCGGCAATCCTGCGGCTGGCGGGGAGCGAGGGTCTGGTCATCGACCCCGCCACCACCTCCTACTACGTCAACCACGTCACCCTGATCCCCGCCGGCGGGAGCCGGATGGCGGCTTGGCGGCGACGGCTGTTCACCGTGCTCTACAGGAACTCCATCCCCGCGGCCCGCTACTTCAACATCCCGCCCGACCGCGTGGTCGAGGTCGGCGCCTACATCCAGATCTGATGAGAGCCGGCGCCCTCATCGGACTGACCCTGCTGGGCATGCTGGCACCCGGCTGCGGCGGCGGAGCTGCGGGTGCGGACGTCGACGCGGCACGTGGCGTATCGCTTGCGGTCGGCCACCGGTTCGGCGGTCCGGTCCCGGTCGAGGACATCCGCTGCGGTGGATCCTCGCACGGTCGGGTGTGCACCTTCGACACGCGGCAGGGCCACGTCACGTGCTCGGTCACGGTCGATGTCGGCTCACCGCCTCGTGCTCGTTGTGGCCGCCCGCTCGCTGGATGACGCGACCCGCTCCGTAGTTTCCCGAGCAGCGGTCCGCGGATCCGCCGTGGTCGTGACGACCCGGCGTTGTCACGCTTGTGGCATGGAGGGCCGCCCGCACCACAGCGACGCCGCCATCGTCGGCCTGGCGGTGGGCGCAATCGTGCTGGTGATCGGCGCGGTTGCGTTCGCCGCCTACCACGCGGGCAAGGGCAACGCGACTTCCGCACCGGCGGCCGCGGGTGCCGTCTCGGCAGCACCACCCGCCGTCCCACAACAGGTGGCTTTCGGGGCGCACGCCTTCGTCCAGTTCGCGTGTGCCCAGTGCCACGGCAATCGCGGCACCGGCGGCGTGTCGCCGGACGTCCCGGCGCTGCAGAAGGTGGCGCCCACGCTCACGGTCTCGGAGCTGACATCGATCATCGAGCACGGTGCGGGCGTCTCCGGCGATCCCACCCGGCCGTTCATGCCGGTCTGGCACGGCGTGATCTCGACGGAGCAGATCACGGCTCTGGTGGCCTACATGAAGGCGGGGTTCCCGCAGGTGCCGTACGCCGATCCCCAGCCGGTTCCCACCGGGCAGGGCGACGCGACGGCGGGCGCAGCCCTGTACGAGCGCTACGGATGCGTCAACTGCCACGGTCCCAACGGGCTGGGAGGAGTTCCCAACCCGCAGTCGCCGGACACCACCATCCCACCGTTGGTCGGCAAGGCCTTCCACGGCGAGTTCAGTGACAAGGACATCGCGGAGATCATTCGCTCGGGCAGCGTTCTGGGGAAGGCGCCGATCGTCAGCATGCCGCACTGGGGCTCGATCCTCACCGACCGGCAGATCGCGCAGCTGGTGGCGTACATCAGCACACTGTCGTAGCACGACCACACCGCGTTGCTGGCCAAGAGCGCCTTTTCAACTACACCTGAGGTGAAACGAGAACTACTCGGCCGCCTCTGACGCGTCGTTGCTAAGCGGCTCCGCGGCGAGGGCATCCATCACCCGTTCGTGAGTCGGCTTGGCGTTGATGAAGTAAAAGGGAGACAGCTCGTACTTCGGGAATTCATCCGGCCGGTCGCGCATCAGATCAGCGACGACGCGGCACAATGTCTCCAAATAGACTCGCCCCTCTGCACTACTCCAGTGGCTGCTGATCCGCTGCAGGAACACGATCGTCGACAGGGGGATGTAGTGACCGGCCAGCTTCCTGACGCCGAACAGGCCGCGGAACCGTTCGATCCAAAACAGGACATGGGAGATCTCATCGTGGGAGATGCCCGCCTGGATCGAGCGTTTGGCGCTGATCGGGGAAACCTCGGTGATCACGCGCAAGCCGAGCGCATCGCGAAGCACGACGTCCAAGCCCTGCGTGGCACAGCGTCGAAGCTCGCGCTCGAGCTGGTCGAAAGCGCTGCCCTGACCGATCATCGTGGCCGCCCAGACAAGCCACGCACACGCCAGGTACTGCTCCCAGAGAAGTCGTTCGTCCGCGTCAGGAGGCAGACGGTCAGACCAATCCGCGCCTTCGAACCCGCTCAGCCGCGTGACACTGATGACTCTGTCCGACGTGAAACTGATCACCAACAGCGGCGTCAGGACCTCGACCTGATCATCCGACGACCTCTTGGCCGGCCGCCACCCATCCATCCGGCGATGGTACCGAGTCCTGGGTCCCGCAGCGAGAACAGTCCGAATCGGCAGATAGGAGCGGCTTCCTCCCGTTCGATGCGGCAGGGTTCCATGCCGGTAGGTCGGTCGGCATCGCCTCATGTCGGCTCCGTCTCGGAAGACTTCGGCAAGAAGCTTGGGACGAGGCCGCGGGTTGACGGACGTCCCAGATGGCCGGCGGCCAACGAGGCTTCCGTGTCGCGCACCCGACGAAGAGTCCCGGGCCGACAAGCGACATGGCTGTCAGAGCAGCCTCCGTCTCCGATACGCCCTCAAGAGTTGCACTCGTCAGCAGCAGGTCGGCCACGTACGGCGGTGGTAACAGTGCAAGCATCCATCAGCGACCGACCAAGCACCCCGTCAGCGGCAATGACTACCGAGGCTGCCAGAAACAATGTGATGTTGTCAACCAAGGTGGCTAGGCGGCGCGAGCGAAGACGGCGCCTCGCCCAGTGTGGAGATGGCTGGTGGTCTGATCCGCCCACTCGATCGCCCGCAGGTAGCTGTTTCGAAGCGCTGTGCCCTTCAGCGGTGTGGTGGTGAGTCGTTCGATCCACCCATGCTCGTAGGCCAGCACCCAGGACAGCGGCGCTCCCAGTCGGCCCGTGCCAGTGGTGAGCGCCGCGGTGAGGTCGGGATCGAGGGGGAGATCAGCCAGGATGTCAGCCATCGGCTTCGCGAGCAGGTCATCAACAACAGAGAGCAGACCCACGGTGAAGTGGGTGTCGGGGTCGGGCCGGTTGAGTGACCGGGCGATCAGTTCGAGCATCTTGGCTCGAATGGTGGCGGTTCGGATCAGCTCCCCGGCGTCGCCGGTGGTGCGGGCCAGAACGATCATGCTGGCGAAGTTTCGGACGGTGTGCTCCCCGAGCAGCATGACGGCTTCGTGTATCGAGCCGATCTGGCGAGGCAACGCGACGGCGGCGGAGTTGACATACCGCAAGAGGCGCATGCTAATTCCGACGTCACGCACGATCACGGCTTCCACGTCCTCAAGGGTCGCGCCCGGGCGCTGCAGCTCTGCCAGCAACTGGATGCTGGCCTGGGCGGCTTCGGAAACGCGGGTGGTGACCAGCGTTTCCGGGCGGCCGAAGACGTAGCCTTGGAAGTAGTCAAAGCCCTGGTGGCGGCAGCGGTCGAACATGGCTTGGTCCTCGATCTTCTCCGCCAGCAGCCTGATCGGGTAGCCGGCCAGGTCGCGGACGTGCCGCTCCACCTCGGCCGATGAGAGGGCGCGGACGTCAAGCTTGACCGCGACTGCCACGTCTAACAGCGGCCGGGTGGCGTTGGTCAGCACGAAGTCATCCAGTGCGACGGGGTAGCCGCGCGCGGCCAGCTGCTTGAGGCGGGTCAGCAAGGTGGCGTCCACCCGGACGGACTCGAGTACCTCCAGGCCAACCCTGTCGGCGGGAAGCACGTCAATGGCTGGCGACATCAGCAGGTCGCGGGAGGCGTTGATGAATACCCGCCGGCCAAACGCCAGCCGGTCGAGTCCGAAGTCGGCCAGCGCCGCCACGACAACCTCGGCGGTGGCCTGCTCCTGATCCGTCACGTGGGCTGATCGGCCGCCGCCGCCGCGAAAGAGCAGCTCGTAAGCCACCGTCTGCAGTTGCCGGTTATACATCGGCTGGCGACCCACATAGGCCGGCAGCGCCACCGCGCACCCCGGCTCAGCTCCCGACCCCAACGCGCCGCGGTCGTTCGGCAGCTGCGCACGATCATGGTTTCCGCGATTCATCGGGTGTCACCTCTTCTCTGTGGCGCCGACCTCGGCCGCCTGGGCGTTGCCTTCAGGGTCAGTGATCGCCCGACACCGTCGGCCAGCCATCCCCCACCCAGCCGGGTTACCTCCCCATAACGTGGTACTCGGATCGGAGGCCTGAGAGAGTTGAGTGACGCGCACGGCGTGGGCTGGCGTCGGGCGTGATGGTTAGTGCCGGTTGGTGACGCCAGTGTGGGCATCGGTACGGGCGAATGCCCCGTTTCACGCGAGGCCCGGGGCGACTCGAGGAAAAGAGTCGGCAGAACTCGCCGAGGTCGATCCCCGATCGAAACGAGAAAGGCCCGCGTATGCGGGCCTTTCTACAGTAGCGGGGGCAGGATTCGAACCTGCGACCTTCGGGTTATGAGCCCGACGAGCTACCGGACTGCTCCACCCCGCGTCGTGGCTCGAATCCTAGCACGGCCGGCCGTTCATCGACGGTCGGAGTGGCCCAGGCTCTTGTCCGGGGCGACCATGTCGCGGACGGCCCGCTTGACCGTCTTCGGCTCCGGAAACCCGCCCTCGGCGGACCGCGACCAGACCGGGTCGCCGTCCACCCGCACCTCGAAGATGCCGCCCGATCCGGGCACCAGCGCCACCTCGCCCAGCTCGGTTTCGAAGGTGGTCAACAGCTCCTGGGCCAGGTAGGAGGCCCGCAGCAGCCAGCGGCAGCGGGTGCAGTACTCGATCTCGACCCGGGGCCGGCGCTCCGTCATGGGATCATTGTGGCTGACACGGGGTACAGTTGCGTCGTGATCCTGATCGCGGTGCTCGTCTGGCTGGTGGTGATCGGCGCCCTCTCGACCTGGGTGGGGCTACGCGGGTTCCGGCTGTATCGCCGCGTCCGCGGGATCCAGCGGGAGATCGAGCGACTGATGCCGATGCAGCGGATCGAGGAGATCAACCTGAAGGCGGCCCGGCTGAAGGAGAAGCAGGCGGCGCTCCAGCTCGCAGTGGCCGACATGCAGGAATCGCTCAGGCATCTCAGCTTCGTCACCACCACGGGCAAGAACCTGGTCGCGCCGCTGCTGGTGCTGCGCTACGCCACCCGCAGAAGGTGAGCCGCCGGGTCGCGGCGGTCGACCTGGGCACCAACTCGACCAGGCTGCTGGTGGCGGACGTCGACGATGGCCGCCTGAAGGAGGTCGAGCGCCTGTTGGCGATCACCCGGCTGGGTGACGGCGTCGACAGGTCGCGGGGACTGGCCGAGCCGGCGGTGGCCCGGGTCGACGCCCAGGTCGGACGCTACGTCGACCGAGCCCGGGAGCTGGGAGCCCAGACCGTGCTCGCCACCGCGACCAGCGCGGTCCGCGACGCCAAGAATGGCGGCGAGTTCCTTGCCGGGCTCGAGCGCCGTCATGGCGTGCGCACCAGGCTGCTGGCCGGCGAGGACGAGGCCCGGATGACGTTCCACGGCGTCACCTCGGCGCGGCCACTGTCCGGAGAGGCGGTGATCTGTGACATCGGCGGCGGCAGCACCGAGCTGATCGCCGGCGATCCGGACGGCGTCAACTACGCGGTCAGCCTCGACATGGGCTGCGTACGGATGTCGGAGCGCTTCCTGCGCGCCGATCCGCCGACCAGCGAGGAGATCGCGGCGCTCCGCCGACAGGTGGCCGAGATGCTGCCGACCGACGTGCCGGCCGGCAAGCTGATCGGCGTCGCCGGCACCGTGACCACCTTGGCCACCATCGACCTGGGTCTGGACGAGGAGATTCCCGAGCGGGTCGACGGCCACCGGCTGGGCCGGGTCCGGGTGGCCGCCGAGCTCGAGCGGTTGGCGGCCATGCCGCTCGCTGAGCGGCGGGGCGTGCGCGGCCTGATGCCCGAGCGGGCGCCGACCATCGTCGCCGGTGCCGCCATCCTCGTCGAGCTGATGGAGCGGCTGGGCACGGACGCGCTGATGGTGTCTGAGCGCGACATCCTCCACGGCGCAGCGCTGAGTGCGGCGGAGCTGCCGTAGCCTCACCCCGAGGCCCGCGCGCCCGCGCCGGCAGCGCGGTTGAACACCGGTGGGCGACCGTTATGGTTATCCCCAAAGGCCCGGGTGGCGGAGCTGGTAGACGCGGGGGACTTAAAATCCCCTTCCCCTCGGGGAGCGCAGGTTCGAATCCTGCTCCGGGCATCCGGATGGTTGTGCCAAGAACATCGCCTGACGTTAAGACCTCAAAGCCGTTAGCAGCAGCGGGTGGGGACGATTTGGGGACACCATCCACACTCCTCGCACCCGTGGTGGACGAGGATCAAGACGCCGGTCGCTGACGTCAGCGGTACCACTCCGACACGCCACCATGCCAGCAGCACGTGCCCTGGTGATGCTGGGAGTAGGAGTACGTGCGGTCATTGCATCGCGCTGTAGCCACATCGCCACCGCTCGGTGGTGCTGGCGCACGCAGCGGCGAGACTGACGGTCACTGCGATAGCCAGGCCGCGAGCGGAACTTCGCAGCCGGCTCACGCTGCGCGTCGCTGCGACCAGTGGGGTCGCTCTTCCGGTCGCTCATCGTCTGCACCGAGGAGCGCGGGTGCTCTGGTCGGTTGCCTGGCTTCTGCGAGCCGGCATGGCCGGCGGCTTACACTTGATGCGTGCGCACCTGTGTTCTCTGCAACGAGCAGAATCCAGATCGGGCGGCCTTCTGCCTCGGCTGCGGGGCAGCGCTCGGCGCGGTGGTGGCCAGAGATCACCAGACGCGACGCATTGTCACCGTCGTGTTCTGCGATGTGGCCGGTTCGACACGGCTGGGCGAGCGGCTCGACCCAGAGGCGCTTCGCGGCGTGCTGACCCGTTTCGCGGCCGAGATCGAACGTGTGGCCGAGCGTCACGGCGGACACGCAGGTGACCTGATGGGCGATGGCTTGATGTCTGTGTTCGGCGTGCCGGCGGCTCACGAGGACGACGCTCTGCGGGCGGTGCGTGCTGCGGCGGAGATGGCGGCCGCGGTGGAGGAACTGAATACGCGGCTACGGGCTGAGCTGGAAGTCGAGCTGATAGTGCGGATCGGGGTGAACACGGGTGAAGTTGTGGCCTCCGACCAGTCGCCGGTACTGGGCGATGCGATCAACGTCGCCGCCCGGCTCGAACAGGCCGGTTCGCCGGGCGAAATCCTGATCGGCGAGGCGACCCACCTGCTCGTCCGCGACGCCGTCGAGGCCGAGCGACTGGAGCCGGTGGCTGCAAAAGGCAAGCTGCAGCCGGTGCCGGCCTGGAGGCTGCTGCGAGTGCTGCCCGATGCTCCCGGGCTGGCTCGGCGGCTGGACGCGCCGCTGCTCGAGCGGGAGCCCGAGCTGGCCGCGATCCTCCAGGCGTTCGAGCGGGCCGCTAGGGAGCGAACCTGCCACCTGGTCACGGTGCTAGGTGACGCCGGCATCGGCAAATCGCGGCTCGGGCTCGAAATTGTCGCGCGGCTGGAGGAGCGGGCGCGGGTGGTGACAGGGCACTGCCACTCCTACGGCGAAGGCATCACATTCTTGCCCCTCGCCGAGGTAGTGCGGCAGCTCTCCGGCGGCGCGGACACGCCAGCGTCCGTGCTGGCGGGCGCGGCAGACGCGCAGGCAGTGGCCGCGGGCATTGCGGGCATGCTGGGCACGGCGCCGTCCGCTGGCGAGGCCGCCTTTGCCGCGGTACGACGGCTGCTCGAGGTGGTCGCGAGCGAGCCGCTCGTCGTCGTGTTCGAAGACATCCACTGGGCAGAGCCGACGATGCTCGATCTGCTTGAGTATCTGGCCGAGTGGACGCGCGACACGCCACTGCTGCTCCTCTGCCTGGCGCGGCCCGAGCTGCTCGAACTGCGTCCAGGCTGGGGTGGCGGTAAGGTCAACGCAACGACCATGCTGCTCGCGCCACTCTCAGTCAACGCGTGCCGGGCGCTCGCGGAGGGGCTGGGACTGCCGCACCGCGGCTCGCTCGAGCGGGTGGTGGAGGTGTCCGGTGGGAACCCGCTGTTCGTCGAGCAGTTGCTGGCCTTTGCGGCGGAAGAGCGGGACGGCCAAGAAATGCCGCCGGCCATCCAGGCACTGCTGGCCGCCCGGCTGGATCGGCTGTCGGTGGCCGAGCGATGGGCGATCGAGGCGGCCGCCGTGGTGGGCGTCAGCGCAGCAGTGGAGGACGTGGCGATGTTGTCCGAACAGCCGATCGAGCTCGCCACTGGCGTGCTCATGGCGCTGGCACGGAAGGAACTGCTGCGCCCATTGGATGGCGACAGGGCGTTCGCCTTCCGACACGTGCTGATCCGCGAAGCGGCGTATGCCGCCCTGCCCAGGCAGGTGCGTTCAGACCTTCACGAGCGTTACTTTGAATGGCTGCTGAGTCAGCCCGGCGGAGGGGAGCCCGGGCACGAGGAACTGCTCGGCTACCACCTGGAGCGCGCCTGTCTGGAGCGCGCTCTGGCTGAGCGAGAAGGCGACGACGCTGACGGCGATGAGTGCCCACAGGTGCCAGTTGGCAACGACCGCCACGAATCCATCGTCGAAACGGTCGGTCGTGGCCTTGGTCAGCGCGGCGGTCAGGCCGAAGAGCACGCCGGAGGCGGTACCGAGAAAGGCAGCCCGGAGGCCTGGCTTCCGTCCGTGCGATGCAACGAAGAGGACGGCCGCGAC
>Ga0207674_10007904_pt1 | contig 12354 bp, 11 predicted proteins | sample KBSCornC72_FD_184303 | JGI IMG/M metagenome (GOLD analysis project Ga0207674, IMG submission 184303) | Corn rhizosphere microbial communities from Kellogg Biological Station, Michigan, USA - KBS Corn C7-2 (SPAdes) (version 2) | ecosystem: Host-associated > Plants > Roots > Rhizosphere > Soil ... | reverse complement strand
TAGATGTGCGACTCGCCGAGCTTGAGCGATGTGAAGGTCGTCGGCAGCAGGCCGGCGTCGACCAGGCTGCGCACCCATTTGAGCGTGTCGACGACGCGCGGGTCGCTCCATTGCAGCTTGCCGGTGAGCAGCTTGCCGTAGTCCTCGAGTCCGAGTTTTTGCAGCAGCGCCTCGTGCGTCAGGTGCGCGCCGGTAAACGGCCGGTCGCCGCTGCCGAGCGACATCGGCACGATGCCTTTGGCCTTCGCCTTCTTCACCATGTCGAGGAACGCGTCGCCGGAGAGCTGCAGGCTGTCCGGCACCTTCACGTCGATCTCACTCATCAGCTTCTTGTTGTAATAAAGCTCGACCGTCCACGCCTCGAGCGGCAAGCCGTAGGGCTTGCCCTTGTAGCTCCAGGCCTGCTTCGCCCAGGGCTCGATGTTGGCCCAGTTCAGGCCGGAGAGGTCGAGCAGGAAGCTGTTCTCGTAATATTCGCTCTGATCCGGCTCGGCGTAGAAGATGTCCGGCGCCTGTCCGGCACGCAGCGCGGTCTTCAGCGCGGCGTAGAGCGCGTTCTTCTCGTACCACGAGGCCTTGATCTTGATTCCGGGATTCTTCTTCTCGAAATCGGCGATCGCCTCTTCGACGTATTGACGCTTGATCTGCTCGGCCGCCCAGTGGGTCCAGAGCGTCAGCTCTTTCGTCGGCTGGGCTTGAGCAGAGCCTGCGGCGACGAATGCCGCGGCCACGAGGACCGCCACGAATCTCAACATCGCGTTTCCTCCCTGATCGAGACGGTCTTGTCGGGCGTCGGCCCGCTGCGTCTCGTTTCAACGCAAGGCTAGGCGGCGCGGCAATTGGCCGTCAACAAGATTAGCCGGCGGAGCTCGGGCAAAACCGCATGAGGCAGGTTGCCTCGGCAGCGCGCGACGCGGCCAGTCGCCGCCGCAAAACGCAGGGTTGCGAGCGCCGCCCGAGTTCGGCGCCATTGACGCGCATTTTGCAATCGGTTCTCATCGAGAGGAACGTCCACGCCCAATGCCGGCGCGAAACGAACAACAACGCGGCCGTAAGGGAGAAGCGATGACGCCTCGTCTCTATATCGGGACGGCGGGACTCTCGGTCTGGTACAGCGACGACCTCGGCGAAACGCTGCAGCGTTTCTGGGGCACGTCCGGCATGTACAGCGAGACGCGCGTGTGGGCGCTCTCGGCTCATCCCGAGCGGCCGGGCGAACTGCTGGCCGGGACGGACAGCGGCGTCTACCGGCTCGATATCGCGAGCGGCACGTGGACCCACCATCCCTCGATCATGGATGATCTGTGCATCTGGTCGGTTGCGCACTCGCCGCACGATCCCGATCTCATTCTCGCCGGCACGCGTCCGCCCGGCATCTTCCGCTCGACCGACGGGGGACGGACCTGGGAGCGGGCCGCGGCGCCGCTGCCGGAGACCTGTCCGGCGGTGATGAGGCCGCGCGTGACCCGGATCACGTTCGATCCGGACGATCCGGATCTCGTCTTTGCCGGTCTCGAGATCGGCGGCGTGTGGCGCTCGACCGACGGCGGCCGGTCGTTCGAAAACGCCTCGGCCGGACTGGTGTCGGAAGACATCCATGACGTGATGGTCGTGCGCAACGGTTCGCGGCTCATCTACGCCACCACCAATATGGGCCTGCACGTGAGCAAGGACGACGGCCGTTCGTGGGAGCTCAAGCCACTGGACTCGCCGTCACAATATACCCGCGGCGTGACGCCACGCGCCGATGGCAGCGGCTTCGTGCTGCTGTGCAACGGCGACGGGCCGCCCGGCTCATGGGGCAAGCTGATGCGCAGCCGCGACCATGGCGCTCACTGGGAAGATGCAAAGCTGCCGGGTGAGCTGCAAAGCTCCGCTTGGTGTGTCGCCACCAACCCGTCCGATCCGAATCTGATCTTCGTGGCGACCGCGCTCGGCCAGTATTTCCGCTCGACCGATGGCGGCGAAACCTGGACGGCGCTGCCGCGCCGCCTGACCGAAACGCGTGCGCTCGCCTGGGTTCCCGCTTAAGCCGCCGGAGAGATAGCCATGGACACGTCCGACACGCCGATGCGCTATCAAGGCCCGCTCGATCTCGCGCACGCGCATACGAAGCTCAATCACGTCACGGTGTCGGAAGACGGCTTCACCCGCGACGGGCCGCGCGCCGACAACGAATATCGCGACCTCGGCCTGGCGGCCGCTTCGGGCGGGCGGATCGGCGCGAAGCACATCCGCGCCATCCGGCCGTTCGAGCAGCCGACCGGCTGGCACTGGCATGACATGACCGGTCATTTCGTGGTGGTGCTGAAGGGCTGGATCACGTTCCGTTTCGCTGGCGTCGAGGGCGACGTGACCGTGAAAGCCGGCTCCTGCCTGTCGCAGCCGGCCGGCGTCGCCCACAACGTGATCGCCCGTTCCGACGATCTGGAGCTGATCGAGATCAACATGCCGGCCGAATACGGCACCAAGGACCTCGGCGGTGCGCTCGACGCGGCGCAGCCGTGACCATGGCCGATCCCGCCCCGTCTGCCGACCCCGCAAACCTTGCGGGCCCGCGCGCGTGGCTGAAGCGGCGCGCGGCGCCGCTGATCGTGTTCGCGCTCCTCTTCCTGCTGTGGGAGGTCGCGGTCCACCTCACCGGCGTGAAAGAGTATCTGCTGCCGCCGCCCTCGAAGGTGTGGACCGAATTTCTCAAGCGCTACGATACCGTGATGGGCGGCGCCTGGGTGACGACGCAGGAGATCGTCGCCGGCTACCTGCTGGCGATCGTGGTCAGCGTCCCGCTCGCTCTTGTGGTCACCTATTGGCGCTTCGTCGAGACCGCGATCTATCCGGTGGTCGTGTTCCTGCAGATCATTCCGAAGATCGCGATCGCGCCGCTGTTCATCATCTGGTTCGGCTTCGGCTTCGCTCCGAAGCTGCTGCTGGTCTTTCTCCTCTCGTTCTTTCCGATCGTGGTCGCGAGCATCGCCGGCTTCAAGTCGGTCGATCCCGAGATCATGGATTTCGCGCGCACCACCGGCGCGGGCGAATGGAAGATGTTCTTCAAGATCCGGCTGCCGCAGGCCTTGCCCGACATCTTCACCGGGCTGAAGGTCGGCGCCGCGCTGTCGGCGACCGCCGCCGTGGTCGCCGAGTTCGTCGCGTCCGACCGCGGGCTCGGCTATCTGCTGCTGCAGTACAACGGCAACCTCGAAACGCCGATGGTGTTCGCCATCGTCGTGCTGCTCAGTCTGATCGGGCTTGCGATCTACTATATAGTCGAGATCATCGAGCGCATCACGATCCCGTGGCACGTATCGCAACAGCCCACGGACGTGACGATCACGTGAGACAAGAACGAACCCAGGGGAGGGACGGATGACATTCAGAATGATCGCGGTGGCGCTCGCCGTGCTGGCGGCCTCGTCGGCCTCGGCGCCGGCGCAGGACGCCGTCAGCCTCCGCCTCAACTGGTACCTCGGCGGACTGCACGTGCCGTTCTATTACGGCAAGGAGCGCGGCTTCTACAAAGAGGAAGGCATCGACCTGACCATCAACGAGGGTCGCGGCTCGGCCAACACGGTACAGGTGGTCGCCGCCGGCTCCGACACGTTCGGGCTCGCGGATTCCTCCAGCGTCGTTGCAACCGCCGCCAAGGGCGCGGAGGTGAAGTCCGTGATGTCGCTGCTCAACTCCACGGGTTTCTCGGTGGTGTCGCTCGCCGAGACCGGCATCAAAACGCCGAAGGATCTTGAAGGCAGGAAGCTCGCGGTCTCCGCGGGCGACCCGCTCGGGCAGCTGTTCCGCGCGCTTGCCGCGCACAACAAGCTCGACATGTCGAAGATCACCTTCGTGCAGGTCGATCCTGCCGCCAAGGTCGTGGCCGTGCTGGAAAAGCGCGTCGATGCGCTCCTCGGCGGCGCCGACGACCAGTTCTTCCTCATCAAGTACAAGGGCCAGGAGCCCGCCGCGCTGCGCTACGCCGACCATGGCGCCAATATCGTCGGCATGACGATCCTGACGCAGGAAGCAACGATCAAGAACAAGTCCGACCTGGTGCGCCGCTTCGTGAAGGCGACGGCGCGCTCCTGGGAGGAGGCCAAGAAGAATCCGGAGGCCGCGGTCGACGCCACGATGAAGGTAAAGCCCGATCTCAACCGCGCGTCGCAAATCGATCAGCTCAAGGTCGACATCGAGCTGCTCGACTCGCCGAACTCCAAGGGCCGGATCGGGTGGGGCGATCAGAAGGACTGGGACCAGACAATCGCGCTGCTCAAGCAGTATCGCGATCTTCAAACCGACAAGCCCTGGACCGCATTCCACACCAACGAGTTCCTGCCGAAATAAGTGGAACGCGCATCTCTTCACCCCGTGTCGGAGGCGCAAGCGGCGCGTTCGCGTCCCTATATCGACGTCAGGGACGTCAGCCAGATTTTTCGGCGCGGCGGAACGACAACGCACGCGCTCGACAGGATCGACTTGGCCGTTCCCCAGGGCGAATTCGTCGCGATCGTCGGCCCGTCGGGTTGCGGCAAGAGCACGCTGTTGCGCATCATCGCCGGGCTGTTGCGCCACACCAGCGGCAGCGTCCGGCTCGACGGCAAGGACGTCGTCGGCGCGCAGACCAATCTCGGCATCGTGTTTCAAAGCCCGGTGCTGCTCGAATGGCGCAACGTCCTCGACAACGTGCTGCTGCAGCTGGAGCTGCGCGGGCTTGATCCCAAGGCCTACGTCGCACGCGCGCACGCGCTGCTCGCGAAAGTGGGCCTGGCTGAATTCCACGATCGGCGTCCGCGCGAGCTCTCCGGCGGCATGCGTCAGCGCGCCGCAATCGTGCGCGCGCTGATCCATGATCCGCCGCTGCTGCTGATGGATGAGCCGTTCGGCGCGCTCGATGCGCTCACGCGCGAGCAGATGCGCATCGACCTCGAAGAGCTGTGGATGCAGACGGCCAAGACCGTGCTGTTCATCACCCACTCGATCGACGAGGCGGTGCTGCTGGCCGACCGCGTCATCGTGATGTCGCCGCGCCCCGGCCGCATCGAGCAGGTCTACGATATCGCGCTTGCGCGCCCGCGCGGACTGGCCGCGCGCGGTCACCCGGCGTTCATCGAGGCGACGCAGAAGATCACGGAGCTGTTCTTGTCGAAGGGGATCCTGCGCGGCGACTCGCGGACATGATTATCCTGTCCAGCCCGGCGTTTTCACGCGGCAGAACTCCAGCATGTACAGCCCGCGCTCCATCTCGCTGCGCGCACCGTGCGCCGCCAGGTCCGTACCGAGCAGCCGGTCGCACGCCTCGTCTGCGGCTTGCGCCGTCGCGCTTTCGATCATCACCAGCCAGTTCGGGATGTCGACCTTGCGGTCGCCGCGCTCGGTGGTCTTGATGTCGCTCGCCGCCTGATCGGCGATGCACAGATGCACGCCGACGACCGCCACGATGTCGATCAGCGGCGGCAGCGCGACATGCCGCAGATGCCGTTCCAGCTCGGCTTCGCGCCCCGCCTGCGCGCCGAAGCGCAGCGTGAGCATGTGGCCGCCCTGCCCGATGCCGAGAGTGAGTTTCACGCGGCAGACGCCGCGCGAGGTGTCGCGGAAGAAGTTCGGCGGAACGCGCTGCGTCAGCGGCGTCGGGTTGTTCAGGCGATTGAGATAGTCCTGTCCCACCAGCACTTCGGCGCTGTCGGCCTCATAGAGCGTGAAGAATTCCGGGGTGCCGTACTTCGCGATATAGCGTCGCCCGCGCCGGAAGCCCGGAATGCCGACGCGCTCCGGCATGTGCTCGCGATTGTGCCACTCGTAGAATTCGGTGCGCCCTTCCGGCGCGATGCCGTTCCAGATTGCGACCACGGCCTGGCCCGCCAAACTCATCGGTTCCTCACTGTGTTCTCTTGAGACCTCGCCTCGCGCCGCGCCCTCTATAGCGAGGGAAACCGGACGCGAGAACCGGCATGGCGCGCCTCGTATTGCGCGGCGGCCGTCAGGATCGTCTCGTCCTGCCCGATCGCGCCGACGAGCTGGAAGCCGATCGGCAGACCGCTCCGCGAAAGCCCGCATGGCAGGCTGATCGCCGGACAGGCGGCCATGTTGGCGAACGCGGTGAACACCGCATGTCCGCGCGGGCCGACGGATTGTCCGGCGATCGTCGGCGGAAACGGCTCGGCGGCGGGCCACGACAGCGCCGCGATCGAGGGCGTCATGATCAGATCGGTGCGCGCAAAGAACGCGTGCAGTGTCTGGCGCAGCTGCGTGATCACATCGACGGCGGCATAATAGGCGGTAGCTGAGAGCGCGGCGCCCGCGCGCGCCATGTCCTGCATCGGCGGTGAAATCTCGTTGAGCCGGTCGGCGTAGTCCTTCAGCAGCCACGCGAGGCCAACCTGGCTGATCACTGGCCAGGTGCGATTGAGCGCGTCGATATCGAACGGCGCTTCGCCTTCCTCGACGCTATGGCCGAGCGCCGCGAGGTGCCGCGCGGCCTGGTCGACACTGGCCGCAATCTCTTCGTCGACCGGCGAGCCGCCGAACTGCCTGACATAGCGAATGCGCAGCGGCCGCGGAGCAGGAGAGGGCGCGGCGCCAACTCCCGCCAGCGCATGAAACAGCGCGCGCGCGTCCGCGACCGTCCGGGCGATCGGCCCGATCACCTCGCAATCGAGCAGGATCACCGGAAACCCGTCGCTGCGCGCCACCGCATCGCGTGACGGCTTGAACCCGACCAGGCCGGTGTGCGCCGCGGGGCGGCGGATCGATCCGCCACCGTCGGTGCCGACCGCGACCGGCCCGAGTCCGGCCGCGACCGCCGCGACCGCGCCGCCGCTCGATCCGCCGGGCGTCAGCGCAAGGTCCCACGGGTTGCGCGTGACGCCGAAGACGAGGTTGTCGGTGTAGCCCTGCAGCGTGAACTCCGGGCAGTTGGTCTTGCCGACGATCACCGCGCCGCCCTCGCGCAGCTTCGCGACCGGCAACTCGTCCTTCTCCGGCACCCAGTCGGCGTAGATGCGGCTGCCCCAGGTCGCGCGCATGCCGCGCACCGGGATGTTGTCCTTCACAGTCAGCGGAACGCCGTCGAACGCGCCGCGCGCGTGGTTGGCGCGCCAGCGTGCGGTGCTGGCATCCGCCGCGGCGCGCGCGCCGTCGATGTCGAAGGTCACGATGGCGTTGAGCTTGGGATTGACGGCCTCGATCCGCGCCAGCACGGACTCAAGCGCATCGCGCGGCGAAAATGTGCCACCCGCGTAACCCGCGGCCAGCTCCGCGGCGGAAAGCTCCCACAAGTTCATGCGCGCACGATCGCGGGCCTCTGCGACATCTCAGCCGTAGACCTTCACCAGTTCGGCGTGCGCCCACTTGACCGCGTCTTCGGGCGGCATGCCCTGCACCGCCTTCGCGTACATGTCGGTGATGACGTATTTCGAAACCACCTCGGCGGCCTTGCGGGTTGAGGCTCCCGGCCATCCGGGTGCGCGCGCGGCCAGGATCACGTCGCGGAACGGCGCCATGATGGGATCCTCGTTCCACAGCGCATGCTTCGACCATTCGCGCGCCGCCGGAATCGAAAAGCCCTTTTGCGACATGAACCACTTCTCGAACACCTTGCGCGAGCTCACCCAGCGCAGGAAATCCTTCGCGGCCTTCTGGTTCTTCGAGTAGCCCATCAGCATGTGAGTCTGCGGCGGATGCAGCCCCGCGCCGCCGCCGGGGCCCTTCGGATAGGGCACGTGCAGAATGTCGTCTTTGAGCGGCGCGCCTTTTTCAGTGCGGTACTGCTCGGGCTTGCGCAGCGCCTCGATATAGATCGACGCCGCGTTGCTGGTCGCAGAGATCGTGCCACTGAGGAAGGCGCGGTTGTTGTTGCTGTCGTCCCAGGCAAGTCCGCCCTCGTCGTGCGCGTCCTTCCAGAAGCCCGCGATGAACTTGACCGACTCCAGCGTCTCCTTGCTGTTGAGCGCGACGGTCTTGCCGTCCGCCTCCAGCTCCTTGCCGCCGAACGACCACAGATACGGATAGGTGAAGGCCGGGGCGTCGTTGTAGGCGTGGCCGAGCGTCTGGCCGATCGGGCGGCCCTTCGCTTTCAGCAACTTGCCGGCGGCGCGGTAGCCTTCCCACGTGTCGGGGAATTTGGTGACGCCGATCTCGTCGAACCAGGACTTGCGGTAGCACAGCAGAATGCCGAGCGCGGCCCACGGCACCCCGAGCCAGCCTTTCTCGCCTTTCGCGATCGCGGGGAAGATGTCGTAGAAGCCGCCCTGCTCCTTGGCGATCTCCTCGGCGACGTCGCTGACGTCCACCAGGCTCTCGGCATAGAGCTGCGGCCAGTTGTGCATCGCGTGGATCAGGTCGGCGCCGCTGCCGGACTGGATCGACGAGGCGATGCGCGCCTGCAGGTCGTTGCCGTTGATGGTCTCCATCGTGATCTTGAGCCCGAGCGCCTTTTCGGCTTCGGGCAGCAGTTCTCGGCGCAGCAGCGTGTCGGAGGCGGGAACGAAGTCGCCGAGCCGCAGCCAATGCAGCGTCGTGGTCTGCGCGAAGGCCGGCGCCCGGCCGCTCGCCAGAATGCCGGCAAGGCCGCCGGACGATTGGAGAAACCTGCGACGATTGATGCCCGCCATGGTCGCCCTCCCGGATCATTTGATTTGGGGTCGATGGATCGACCCGAACGCCCGCATGGTAGGTGCATTCCGAACGGCTTGGTAGCCCCGCGCGGCGATGCAGGAATGCGCGAACCTTGCGGCTCAACGTTGCGGTTGACAAACGCCGACACTCCCCGCCCCATCGGGCGAGTTAGGAACACGTCGCTGGAGGGCGTATGGCGCTACTGGTCATCAATCTGGACAAAATCGGCAGTGCGCAGGCATGGCGCGAGACGTTCCGCGAGCAGCTTCCCGAGTTGCCGATCCGCGTCTGGCCCGATGCCGGCGACGTGAGCGAGATCGAGTACCTCGCCTTCATGCATCCGGACTTCAACGCGCTGCCGGCGTTCCCGAACCTGAAAGCCATGTTCAGCCGCGCCGCCGGAGTGGATGACATCGTCCGCCATCCGCGGCTGCCGAAGGTCCCGCTCGGCAAAGTGGAGCCGCCGGGCGGCGATCCGATGATGACGGAATATGTCGTCATGCACGTGCTGCGCTTGCATCGCGACATGCCGGCCTACCAGGCCGCACAGGCGCGACGCGAATGGCTGCGGCAACCGATCGCCCGGCCCGAGCAGCGGCGCGTCGGATTTCTCGGCTTCGGACTGATGGCCAAGGCGCCGGCGCTGATCCTTAAGTCGCTCGGCTTTCCGGTCTCGGCCTGGGTGCGCTCGCCGCGGCAGGGCGAAGAGGTCCCGGTTTTCCATGGCCCCGATCAACTGGAGCCGTTCCTCAATCAGACCGATATCGCGGTCTGCCTGTTGCCGCTGACCGCGGAGACCGAAGGCATCTTCTGCGCGCGCACCTTCGCGATGATGCCGCGCGGCGCCATGCTGGTGAATGTCGGGCGCGGCCGGCATGTGGTGGACGACGACCTGATCGCCGCGCTCGATTCGGGGCAGTTGTCGCACGCCACGCTGGATGCGCTGTGGCCCGAGCCACTGCCGCCGGAGAGCCCGCTGTGGCTGCACCCCAAGGTCACCGTGATGCCGCACATCGCGCGGCGGCCGACCGTCGCCCAGCTCGTCACCGAAATCGTCGCGAATATCCGCAGCCTCCGCAACGGCGGAGGACTGCTGGAGCAAATCGATCTCGCACGGGGATATTGAGTCACATGAAACGTATTCTCATCACCGGCGCGGCCGGCAAGATCGGCAACACGCTGCGTGAAGGCCTGCGCGGACGCTACGTGCTGCGCCTGTCCGACATTGCGCCGCTCGGGTCAGCGCGCGAGGGCGAAGAGATCGCGCCCGCCGACCTCACCGATCTCGCCGCGGTGGAAGCCGCCATGCGCGGCGTCGATTGCGTCGTCCACCTCGGCGCGATCCCGGGCGAGGACACGTGGGACAAGATCCTGCCTGCCAACGTGGTCGGCACCTGGAACGTGTTCGAGGCGGCGCGTCGGCAAGGCGTGCGCCGTGTCGTTTACGCGAGCTCGCATCACGCGGTCGGGTTCTATCGGCGCGACCGCGACATCGACCAGACCGTCGTTCCGCGGCCGGACGGTATCTACGGCGTCAGCAAGGTGTTCGGCGAAGCGGTCGGCCGCCTGTTCGCCGACAAGCATGGCCTGTCGGTCGCCTGCCTGCGCATCGGCGCCTTCCGCGACACGCCGGACGACCGGCGCCTGCTTCTCGTCTGGCTCAGCCCGCGCGACGCCGTGCATCTGGTCCAGTGCTGCATCGACGCGCCCGACTATCATTTCATCACGGTCTATGGCGTCTCCGACAACGCGCGCACCCGCTATCGCAACAAGGGCGTCGAGTTCCTCGGCTATCGGCCGCAGGACAAGTCGGAGGATTATGCGGCCGACATCATGCTGAAGCCCGACACCGAGGACCCGATCTCACGGCAATTCCACGGCGGCATGTATACGCCGATGGGATTCGACGGCGACCCTGCGCGGATCGAGTAGCGGACCGCCCGGCGGTGGCCGCGCCAGCAGCAAACAACATTTGCGGGGACAACCAATATGACCAGCTCAGAGGACGGCCTGCCCCCACCAGTCGGAGTCTATTGGGTCAGGGAAGATGACTACCCGGCGATCCTGAAAATTCTCGACGACGGCAGCAAGCTGCCGCCAACCTGGAAAGAGTGGCTGGCAATGGCCGAGGAAATGGAGCGCGGACTCAAGGCCTATGGTCATCCCGTCATGCGAGTTTACCTCGATCCGAATACATTCGCGGACTGGTGCACCGAGCACGGCACAAGTCCCGGCCGGGAGGGACGCAAAAGGTTCGTCGCTGCAGCGGTAGCGGAGCGATACGGCGATCAAAACAATGCAACGGGGTCCTGACCGGGCCTTCGTTCCGGTCGAGTAGCGCGCGCCACCGGATCACTCTAAGATCGCGCCAATAAACAAGCCATCATGGGGAGGAATGAAATGACCGACAAGCTTGGCTGGATCGATCGGCGCCGGCTCGTTCAGTTGCTCGGCGCCGGGGGTGGTGCGATTGCCGCCGGATTGCCGGCCCAGGTGTTCGCGCAGGCGCGCAAGAACACGCTCGTGCTCGGCATCGACATCAGCGACACCATCACGCTCGATCCGGCGCGGCTTGCCCAGTACACCTCGCCGATGACGGTGTCGGCGGCCTATGACTCGCTCGTCACCATGAAGCCGGGCGAATACATCAATGTCGCGCCCTCGCTCGCCACCAAGTGGGCACGCACGCCGGACGGCAAGGGCTGGCGCTTCACGCTGCGCGACGGCGTCAAATTCTCCACCGGCAACGTCATGACGGTCGAGGACGTCAAATGGTCGTTCGACCGCGTCATCAATCTCGGCGACCAGCCCTCGCAATACATCGGGCATGTCGACCGCGTGGAGATCGTCGACAAGTCGACCATCGACATCATCCTCAAGCTGCCGGCCGAGCCGCTGCTCTCGATCATCGCGGCGCCGGAATTCGTCGTGCTGGAGCGCAAGGTCGCCGAAGCGAACGGCGGAACCGCCGACAAGGATGCCAAGACCAAGGACAAGCTCGCGGCTTGGATCAACGGCAATTCCTGCGGCACCGGCGCTTACCGCATCGCCGCCTGGGAGCGCAACCAGCAGATCCAGCTCGTGCGCAACGAGCACTACTGGGCCGGCAAGCCGCCGTTCGAGCGCATCGTGATCCGCCACATCTCGGACGGCGCCGCGCAGCTTCTCGCGGTACGCCGCGGCGACATCGATGCGGCGTTCAATCTGATCCCGGAGCAGATCGCCGCGCTCAAGACGGAGCCGAATGTGCGCCTCGCCCCGCTCGCGAGCCTCGACTTCGTCTACATGGCGCTGACCCAGGAGCCGGAGTTCAACAAGGCGCTCGCCGTGAAGGAAGCGCGCCAGGCGATCGGCTACGCGATCGACTATGACGGCATCGTCAAGTCGATGCTCGGCGGCGCGGCGCTGCGTCCGGCGCATTATCTGCCGATCGGCGTCAGCGGCTCGACCGAGGAGATCGCGCGCCAGATCGGGTTCAGGCAGGACCTCGCCAAGGCGAAGGAGCTGCTCGCCAAGGCCGGGTTCCCGAACGGCTTCGAGTTCGAGATCATTTACGGCAACGCCGCCGTGCAGGGCGTGACCTATCAGGACCTCGGCCTGAAGATTCAGTCCGACGTCGCGCGCGTCGGCATCAAGGCCAATCTGCGTCCGGTGGATCAGGTGAACCTGCGCACCGAATACACCACCGGCAAGGCCAAGGGCGGCGTGCTCACCTTCTGGAATCCGCCCGCGGTGGAGAACCAGCTCTGGGCC
>Ga0207674_10007902_pt1 | contig 12355 bp, 15 predicted proteins | sample KBSCornC72_FD_184303 | JGI IMG/M metagenome (GOLD analysis project Ga0207674, IMG submission 184303) | Corn rhizosphere microbial communities from Kellogg Biological Station, Michigan, USA - KBS Corn C7-2 (SPAdes) (version 2) | ecosystem: Host-associated > Plants > Roots > Rhizosphere > Soil ... | reverse complement strand
TTCATGAGCTTGTACTCCACGTCGCTTGCTTCGTCATTCACCGCGGCCATGGACTTCGTCCTGAATGAAGGGGAGGGAAACACCACGTCATGAGCAAGCGAGCGGGGCGTAAGCGCAAGGCGGGCATTCGCACAGCATCGGGCCAATTGAGCCGGGCCGGTCTTCCGAAATGGGATTATGGCAACGACCGCGTTCAGCAGCGGAGAGAGGCATTTCGCGTGTACCAGGGGGGCAAGGCTGACGAACAGGTCAACGATTGCATCGGCAGGGTATGGGCCGCTGGCTTGCTTGACGGGACGGAATTTGACCCTGCGGTGCTGAGAGACATCGGCCGTGATTATGGCGGACTATACTGGGATTATTATCACACCTTCGACGGCGTGAGTTCCTACGAGCCGCGTTCCAGAACATCAGGAACGGGCGACGCAGACCCAAGGGGCGAGCGTTTCAAGATACTCGACAGGAAAGCCCGCGCTGCTGGGTATGATTGCACCTCGGCCATGCACAGCATCTGCGTCAACGAATATTGGTTCCCTGATGGAAACCCGGCCTGGGTTCAGCGGCTGCTCAACGAATGCTGGCTGCGACAGGGGAAACTGGTCGTCGGCTATCTCGCGGACAAATGGGACAAGGAACGGCTGCAGCGCGTCAAGGAATGCCTGGTTGCGATGGTCTCTTGACAGCCGAAACGACTTAGCGCATGAAATGCACGATACAGAGTTACGCCCGCTGAGACCCCCGGCGGGCGTTTCGCTTTTCTGGAGGTGCTGATGTTCTCGACATCATCCTTCAGCACTGACCCGATCTCCTCATTCCCCAAGCGCCAGAACGTCACGACTGAAGTCGGTGCTACGCTTGGCATGGCATTCGGCGCCACGTTCGATCTCGGCAGTTCGATCGATATTCAGGCCAGTATGGGGATGAGCTTCGGCGGTTCGTTCATCGTCCGCAACGCAACCTCACCGCTGGTTATCTCTGCATTGCCCGAGAGTTTCGAGTTGGACGCGATAGCCGACGATTTCACGGTCTCGGCCATAGCGGATAATTTCACGCTGGAGTGCCTGCCCGAATGAGCGTCACCACAGCGTTCGCCCAGGATATGTTGAAGCTGCTGCTCCAAGGGGTGGCGATTGCCAACATCGCGGACAATGCTGCGTCATCGCCGGCAACACATCTTTACATCGGGCTGTATGAGTCCGAGCCTGGCATTGGTGGAAACCAGACCACGGGCGAAACCGGATATACGGGGTATGCCCGCGAGGTCATCAACCGCAATTCCGGCGCATGGGATGTATCGAGCAACCAGGGCTCCAATCTTGCTTCGATCGCCTTTCCGCAGAACACTGCAGGCACTGGCACACTGCGCTATGGCGGGATTGGCCTGAGCCTGAGTGGTACGGGCAAGCTGTTGCTGTTCGGTCCATTGCGCCAGCCCATCACGCTGGTGGTTGGCATGACGCCCACAATTCCCGTGGGAGGCATCGTAATCCCATGCGCCTGAGAGACAATGACCTTCCCGAGACGATCGAGGGGGAGAAGCGCTTCGTGACACTGAAACTCGCCCGCGCCGCTGGAGCAAACACGATCACGAACCCCGCATTCTCGTGCAACGGCATTTCATTCGGCTCGCCATCGGTTTCCGGCCACAACGTAACGGTGATGTTTAACTTCGATCAGGCTGGCGATCACACAGCTTTGTTCAGCGCCGATCTCGCGAATGGTGAGAAGCTGAAGGGTTTCATCCGTGCCAAGGTGTGCTCTGCGACGGTGAGGAACTGATGGACGCGGAACTGCTCATCGCTATCTGTGACGAGCTTGCACAGGGTAAATCGTTGCGCCGCATTTGTCGTGAGCGTGAGATACCAGAGAGCAATGTTCGTTATTGGTTGAACAAGGACGAGGCAACGTTTGCGCATTCCGCCCGCGCGCGAGAATTAGGCTGTGACGCGCTCGCTGACGAATGCTTGGACATTGCCGACGACAGCGAGATCAAACCTGAAGACAAGCGCATTCGCATTGACACACGCATTCGCCTGATCGGCAAATGGTCGCAGCGTTACAGCGACAAGCTGACGGTCAAGAGCGAGAAGACCGTGACGCACAAATATGACCTTGACGGCATCCCAACAGATCAGCTCGAACAGCTCGAGGGAATCCTTGCCAACGCTCGAAGAGATACGGGCGGCACTGGCGAGGAGATCCCTTCTTCGGTTCACTGAACACACCAACCCGCTTTATCAGCGTGCACGTCATCACGAACTGATTGCCGAAAAGCTGGAGGCCGTTGAGCGCGGCGAAATAGACCGGCTTATGATCTTCATGCCACCGAGGCATGGCAAGAGTGAACTGGCATCGAAGCGCTTTCCGGCATGGTGCCTGGGCCGCAACCCAAAGCGCCAGATCATCGCGGCGAGCTACAACAGCGACCTTGCCAATGACTTCGGACGCAATGTGCGCAACATCGTGGCCGAGCCTGAGTTTAGCGAGGTGTTTCCGTCGGTGACGCTGGCCCCTGACAGCCAGGCCGCGAACCGGATGAACACCAACCACGGCGGCGCTTATGTGGCCGCTGGTGTCGGTACAGCGGTGACGGGCCGAGGCGCGCACATTGCGCTGATAGATGATCCCTTCAAGGATCGCGAAGAGGCGGACAGCGAGCGACGTCGTGACATCGTTTGGGATTGGTACAGGTCAACGCTCTACACGCGATTGATGCCGGGCGGGGCGATCGTGCTCATTCAAACCCGGTGGCATGAAGACGACCTTGCCGGACGATTGTTGAGCGACGGTAGCGATAAGTGGGAGGTTCTGGATCTCCCCGCACTCTCGAAAGAAGGCGAGGCGTTGTGGCCGGAATGGTATCCGGTCGAGACATTGCATCGGATCAAGGGCGCGATCGGCCCGCGTGAATGGTCGGCACTGTATCAGCAGCAGCCACAACCCGACGAAGGCACGTTCTTCCAACGGGCATGGTTCAGGGAATGGGAAAAACTGCCCACGCTCAGATATTACGGGACGTCGGACTATGCCGTTACCGATGGAGACGGAGACTATACGGTCCATCGTGTGTGGGGCATTGACGATACCGGCGCCATATACCGCGTGGATGGATGGCGAGGGCAATCTGCAAGTGATGTGTGGATCGAGCGGAAGCTGGATCTTATTGCGAAATACAAGCCCCTCGCCTGGTTCGGAGAAGGCGGCGTCATCCAGAAGGCGATAGAGCCGATGCTCCGCCGCAGGATGGCCGAACGCACCACATATTGCAGGCTGGAATGGCTGCCATCGGTTGCTGACAAGCCGACGCGGGCGCGTTCGTTCCAGGCGATGGCTGCGAGTGGACGGGTCTATTTCGAGAAGGGCGCGGACATCGCCGAGTTTCTGGTGTTCCCCGCCGGCAAGCATGATGACGACGTGGACACGGCCTCGTTGATAGGCCGAGCGATCGACCAGGCGCATCCGGCGATCCTGAGTGAGCAGCCGGCGAAGAAACCACGTGACGGCTGGAACAGTGAGGATGAGGATTACGACGGATGGAAAGTAGCGTAATTGGCTGACGTCGCGCAGCTCGTCCAATTTTTCGAGGAAGCCGAGTTCACGACCGATAACGCACGCAAACTGTCTGAGCGTGACAGAGATTATTACGACGGCAAGCAATGGACCGACGACCAGATCCGAGTGATGGAGAAGCGCAAGCAGCCCGTCGTCACCTACAACCGCATCAAGCGCAAGATCGACTTCATGTCCGGGCTGGAAAAGCAGCAGCGCAAGGACCCGAAGGCGTTTCCCCGCAACCCGGACGATGAGGACGCGGCGCGTGCTGCGACCGATGGCCTTCGGTACATCTGCGACAAGGAAAAATGGGACAATAAGCGCTCAGGCGCGTGGAAGAACCTGCTGATCGAAGGCACCGCGGCGGTTCTGGTCGATGTCAAGCAATGCCGCTACGGCTTTGATCCATCTATCACGCGCATTCCGTGGGATCGTTTCTTCTTCGACCCCAAGGCGTCCGATCAGTTCATGAGGGATGCCCGCTACATGGGCATCGTCACATGGTATGATCTGGACGAGGCGAAGGAAAAATGGCCGGGAGCCAGTGAAGTTCTCGATGCGTCGATGTCGGGCAGTTCGACAGACACCTATGAGGACAAGCCGCGCTACAAGACATGGAGCGAGCCCAGATCGAAGCGGGTAAGGGTTTGCGAGATCTATTATCGTGAACGCGGCGTGTGGATGCGCGCCGTGTTCACACAGATGGGCTTTATCGAGAACCCCGCCAAGTCGCCTTATGTTGATGAGGACGGCAGGCCGGAGAACCCGATCAAGGCCGCGAGCCTGTACGTTGATCGAGACAATGACCGCTATGGCGAAGTCAGGGTTCTGATCTCGCCGCAGGATGAGATCAACAAGCGCCGCTCGAAGGGGCTGCATCTGATCACCATGCGACAGGCGCGCGTGTCGCGGTCGTCGGGGCAGACGCCCGAGAAGATCAGGAGCGAGCTGGCCAAGCCGGATGGAATTATCGTTGCCGACGAGAAAGAGTTCGAAATCCTCCCGACGAATGACATGGCGGCGGCGAACCTCCAGCTTCTCCAGGAGGCGAAGGCCGAGATTGACTTGCTCGGGGCGAATGCGGCGCTTCAGGGCAAGAACGAGAACGACATGTCGGGCAGGGCTATTCTTGCCCAGCAGCAGGGCGGCATGGTTGAGGTGGCCGATCCGTTCGATATTCTGCGCGAGCTTACGCTTGCCGTCTATGAGGCGATCTGGAACCGCATCCGCCAAGTATGGGATAGCGAGCGGTGGATCAGGGTCACCGATGACGACCGTAACCTCCGCTTCGTTGGGTTGAACCAGCAGGTCACGGTTGGGCAGATTGCGCAAGAGGTTCAGCAGGGCAAGCCCGAGGGCATGCAGTCGGCGGCCAAACTGGTCGGGCCACAGGTGATGCAGGCATTCATGGCCGGCGACCAACGGGCTCAGATGATGCTCGGGTTGTTCGTTCAGCAGCACAAGGACCAGGTCGTCGAAACGCGCAACGCTATCAACGAGCTTGATGTCGATATCGTCATCGATGAGGGCATGGACACGCCGACGGTTCAGGCCGAGCAGTTCGACACGCTGGCTAAGATCATGCCGGGCCTGACGCAGCTCCCGCCGCCTTATGCGAAGCTCCTGATCATGGCTTCGTCGTTGCGTGATAAGGACCAGCTTCTCGACGAGCTTGAGAAGATGAGCGCGCCAAACCCGATGGCCCAGCAGCAGCAGCAGCTTGCGATGGCCGGCGCCCAGGCCGAGGTCGAGAAGACACAGAGCGAGACGGCAAAGAATTACGCTCAGGCACAGACGGCCGGGATGCAGCCCGACAACAGCGCGGAGAATTATTTCAAGCAGGCTGAAGTGGCTCAGCGTGGGCAGGAGATCGGCATCGATGCCTATCGCGCACAGACCGAGCGTCATGAAGCGATGAAGCCGGAACCAAAGAAGGAGGCGGCATAAATGACCACCAAGCATGTGGGCAATGACGTGTGGGCCGATGCGGTCTACCTAGTCGATGGCAGTGGGGGCGGCGGTAGCGGCAGCACGGTCCAGATCGACCAGACGACGCCGGGGACGACCAACGGCGTCCAGGTGAATGGCGGCGCGGTGATTGGCGCAGTCAATGAAACCGCACCAGCCACCGATATCGCATCATCCGGCCTCAATGGCCGCCTCCAGCGCGTCGCGCAGCGGATCACCTCACTGATCGCGCTACTTCCGACGGCGCTCGGTCAGACAACGAAGGCCGCCTCGCTCGCTGTCACCATTGCCAGCGACCAGGGTGAGGTCGGAAAGACCTATACCGGCTACTTCAACGTCGCCGCCAGCGCCTTGACGCGCCCGGCGAATACGACCCCCTACACGGCGCTCGATAGCATATCTGACAACGGCACCGCTGGAAATGTTACGGCAAACGTGGTCACGCTGAGCGATACCAACGATGTCGGAGTCGAGATTCCCGAGGTGCTGCTGGATTCGAGCGACACCGGTCCAGGCTCGGCGGGCATCCAGATCCGGCTGCACCTGTTCAACGCCGATCCAACCGCGAGTTCTGGCGTCGTGGGCGGGGACAATGCCGCATGGTCAAACAAGAAGAATGGCTGGGTTGGTTCCTTTACAGGGACCATGCGCGCTTTCTCTGATGGCAGCCGTGGTGTTCTCGTCCCAGATGAGGGCTCGCTTCGTATCGCCAATCCTACCAGCAGCGCGAAAACCTTCTACTGGCAGCTCCAGACGCTTGGGGCATTCACACCCAGCGCTAACTCGACGACCTTCACGCCCCGCTTCAAGGGCTTCCAGGGCCGCGCTGCGTGATGATGCGCTTGTCACCACTTGGCCGAAGATATTTCACTCGGCAAGGAGGACCGGCACTTTCGCTCGACTTCATCAACCAAATTGCGCTTGATCCCCGCATCACCTTCACGCGCGCCAGCAGCGCGACACGGGTCAACGCCTCTGGATTGGTCGAGACGATAGCAAGCGGCAACCCGCGCTTTGATTATGATCCGACGAACATTGGAACACCCCTCGGCCTTCTGATCGAGGAAAGCCGTACCAACCTTGCCCTATGGTCGGATGACTTCACCAACGCCGCATGGGTAAAATCGAGCGTTACGGCGGCAAAGACGGCGACAGGCGCCGATGGTGTTTCGAACAGTGCGTCGACGCTGACGGCAACGGGCGCCAACGGTACGGCGTTGCAAACGATCACGTCGGCATCGGCTTCTCGCGTCACCTCATGCTGGATCAAGCGCCGCACCGGCAGCGGCAATATTCAGGTCACCCAAGACAACGGCACGACGTGGACGACGGTAACGGTCACATCATCGTGGACACGGGTCTCGATTGCCACCCAGACAGTGACAAACCCAGTTGTCGGCATTCGCATCGTCACGAACGGCGATGCCGTCGATGTTCAGTTCTTTCAGTGCGAGAGCGCGGCATTCATCACGTCGGCGATTGCTACGACTTCGGCGCAGGTGACGCGGGCGGGGGATGTCGCGGCGATGACCGGAACGAACTTCTCTTCATGGTATAATCAGAGCCAAGGGACGTTCGTGTGGGAGGGAGACCTTATTGCTCTAGCTCCATCCGGCACGACTAACCAAACAATGTTTTATTGTGGCGATGGTTCAGCAAATAACAGGATCACGCAGTTTAGAAATATCGGGCTGCCGCTTATTGATAACCGCATTATCGCCGGTGGTGTCGCGACAAATCCTGCGGGCGTATTAACTGATGTAACTGCAAATGTCGCTTTTAAGTCTGCGATTACGTATGCGATCGGTGCCAATCAAGCTAACGCGGCCAAAAACGGAGTGCTTAGCCTAGGCCCCACCTCCCCAGCAGCCGTGCCGACCTGTGATCGTCTAAACATTGGCAATCAAGAAACCAATCTTCAACAGGCGAACGGGCATATACGCAAGCTCACCTACTACAGCACACGCCTCGGTAACGCGCAACTTCAGGCGCTCACGACATGATCGACCTCATCCTCTACGCCACTACCAAGGCAACCATCCTCGATTTCGCCGTCGCGCGGGGGCTTGCGTCGAGCGACGGGCAGGGCGGCTACAATGTCCGCCGGGGCATCGATTATTTCTGGTGGGCTGGGGACGGCAAGTTCCGCACCGGGCCATCGTCCTATCTCGCCGGTTTCGTGATGCTGATCAGGATCAATGACGCCTCAGACACGATCGCAAACCCGGCTGACGGCGAGCAATGGTCGCGCTCCAGAATCGCGCAGTACATCAAGAACAACGGAACGCCCGGCACGATGGGCTCGATCCCTTATTATGAGGTGAGCAACGTCCGGCTGTTCCGCGCCTCGGACGTGTTCTCATGGCTGGCAGCCCAAGGTATTCCCGCGAACGAATGGTTTGGGGGCAACTCCGTTTAACCGAACAGGAATTTGAACACCAAGCCCCGCTCCGGCGGGGTTTTTTGTGCCGACGCCGGGCAACGGGCGATTTTGAAAGTGATGCCGACTTGACGGGCAATTGAGGAACCCCATGAGCATAGAGGAAGACGACACCCTGCCGATGGACCAGAGCGATCTGGTCGACGGACCAACGCTTCAGCACGAACTGACGGAAGAGCCGAAAGGCGATCTGGACGAGAATGCCGGGCAACCCCGTGATGAAAACGGGCGGTTCGCATCCAAGGAAACGGGCGAGGTGGAAACACCAGCGGCGACGCCGGCCGAAAATCCAATTCCCGAAGATCAGTTCAAGGGATACCTCACAGAAAAGCGCAAACGGCAGGAGCTTGAGAGCCAGGTTGCAGCGATGCATCACCAGCTCGCACAGTTCCAGACGCAACAGCAGGCCCCGGAGTTCTGGGAAAACCCTGATGCAGCATTGCAGCAGCGGTTGGACCAGTTCGGCCAAAGCCTGTTGCAGCAGTTCCAACAGCAACAGCAGGCGGAGCGTGTGAACGTCTCCGAAGCTGCGGCGAGGGCGAAATATACGGACTATGGCGATGCTTTCCAAGCATTCCAGCAGGCCGTGCAGTTCAACCCTTCGCTGGCTCATCAGATGATGATGGCCACCGATCCGGGTGAGTTTGCCTATCGTGCAGGCAAGCGCTCTCTGGACCTGGAAAAGGTCGGAAGCATCGATGGGCTGATTGCAGCCGAGCGCGCGAAATGGGAGGCAGAGGTAAGGGCGGCAGCGCCTACGCCTCAACGGACCTTCCCAACCTCAACAGTCATAGACGGAAGTGTCGCGTCCCGTGGCGGGCCTGTTTGGTCTGGTCCGGTGCTGGACAAAGACATTCTCCCGATGGGCTGAACGTCAATCGAACCCACGTCGTGAAGACGTCGGCGTCCTTTTAAGGAACCCCAACAATGTCAGATACTTCTGTCCCCACGAACCTGAAGGTTAAAAAGTGGGAGAGCGACTTCTACGAACAATATGTGCAGATCCCCGACTTCGCGTCGGTGATGGGCACGCAGGAAAATGCGCTGATCCAGGTGAAAACTCAGCTTGGCAAGCGCGAGGGCGACACGCTGTACATCCAGCTTGTCAACCGCCTGACCAATGCCGCGACCACAGGGTCGAACGTCCTCGAAGGCAACGAAGAGGACATGACCCAGCGCAGCCACGCGATCACCATCAACAAGCGCCGTAACGCTGTTCGTATCCCCGAGATGGAGGAAATCCGCTCGGCGATCGATCTGCGTGACGCCGCCCGTTCGGTGCTGATGACGTGGAGCAAGGAAGACACCCGCGATTTCATCATCCGCCAGCTCGGATCGTTGGATGGCACGGACTTCCTCTCGCGCACTGCGGCGATCGGCGACGCATGGCTGGTCGATAATCTCGATCGCGTCTATTTCGGCGCCAATGTCGGCTCGGGCACGGACCTTTCGGCCGACCTCGCCCAGCTCGACACCACGAACGACCTGTTCAACTCGACCGCGCTGGACGGGATGATCCTGAAGGCGAAGACCTGCAACCCGAAAATCCGGCCGCTGCGCGATCCGGGCAACGGCAAGCGGGCCTATATCGCCTATGCCAATCCCCACGCCTTCAAGGATCTGAAGTCCTCGATGGCTTCCACTCTCGCAACCACGCAGGTGGAAGCGCAGGGAATGAAGCTGTTCGATGGCGGCGATCTGTGGTGGAACGGTGTGATCGTCAAGGAAGTCGACGATCTTCCGATCTATGCCAATATCGGCGCGTCCGGTACTGCCGAGGTGACGCCTGTCTATCTCTGCGGCGCTCAGGCGCTTGGCGTTGCATGGGGCCGGCGCTGGTCCACCCGCACGAAGGAGTTCGATTACGGCGACAAGTACGGCGTCGCGATCGACGGTATCTATGCCGTGTCCAAGCTGCGGTTCGGCACCGGCACGGGCGACACCGACAACTACAAGGACAACGGCGTCGTTACCGGCTTCTTCGCGACCACGGGTTCGGCCAATGCCAGCGGTCTCAACAACTCCGGCACTTCGGCCGAAATCGGCTAATCAGGAGCAATCGACATGACGACCTATACCGGGCCGCGCGCAGTGGCCTCTTTCCCCGTTCCCAGCCTTCCCGACACGCAGGGCGTGCTCGGCGTGGCCTGGGGTTACTTCAGCATCGCGACCGCGCTTGCCCAGAACGACACTGTGCGTCTGTGCAAGCTCCCGGCGGGGGCTACCGTGATCGGTGGCTTCTTCCAGGGCGCTGATATCGATACCGGCACGGAAGCGCTGGACATCGATATCGGCTGGGAAGCCAACGGCACCGACGCGGCCGACACGGACGGATTCGGCAACCTCGGCACTCTCGACGGTGACGCGGTGTCGATGTTCCGTCCGGTGGCGGGTCTCTACTACCCGTTCATCAACATCATCCAGGACAACGGCTACAAGACGTTTGCCGCTGAAACCTATGTGACGGCCTTGTGCAACACCGCTGCGAACGCGGGCGGCACGGGCATGATCAAGGTGGTGGTGTTGTTCGTCGGCGGCGGCATCGCGGCTGCATAATTCTCCCCTGAACTGGCCGGGCTTTCGGGTCCGGCCGCCTTTTTGAAGGTGCCTTATGAAATTCAAATTCATCGGCAAATATACAGGGTGGAATACCTCCATCACTTATGGGCGCTTCACGTTCGAAGGGCATGACCCCACCGACGTTACCGATCCCGATCTGATCGAGCGGCTTTCGAAGAATCCCGAGTTCGCGAAGGTTCCCGGCCCAGCAAAGAAGACCAGTGACCAAGGCTGAGCTTCGCGACCATATCGCGCGCAATCATCTGAGCATTCTCGGCCCCGGCGGCGCTTTAAATGCATCCGACGCCGAGCTGATCGAGACGGTAATGGACAATTGCCAGTCCGAGCTCGAGCAGATGGAAACGGCGCTGTGGGATATCGAAGACCTCCCCGCCTATGCCATAGAATCCTTCGGCCTTTACGTCCGCGCTTCGGTCAATGCGTTCGGGTTTCAGCCTGACTACACGGCTAAGGCTTTTGCGCTGGGGGCATTAAGGGCGCTGACCGCCGATACCCGCGCCTCGGTTGGCACGGCTGAGTTTTTCTGATGTTTCTTGCGCGCTATCAGCGGCAGGCGCAGCAGACCATCCCGGTTCCGATCATCGGCCCGACCAATCAGGGTATTTCGTCCCAGGTCGATAGCCAGAGATCGATCAACTTCTTCCCGGTCAAGATCGAGCGCGAGGGCGAAAAGGTCCGCTGGCACCTCGTCAGCAGGCCGGGGCGCGAATTGCATTGCGAACTGCCCCGCAGGCCGGTTCGCGGCGTTCACGTCGTCAACGGGCGCTATTTCGCCGTAGCCGGCGGCAGGGTGTACGAAGTCTATGCCAATGGCGATTATCGCGATTGGGGCAAGATCAACTCCGTTCGCGGCAAGGTCGGGATGGCTGATCTCGCGGGCGTTCTCGTCATTGGCGATGGTTCGGGCTTTTATGGCCTGACGCTTGCTACCGGCGAGTTGGCAGCAATCACTTCCGCCCCGATCGGCAGCCTGTGCGTCTACTTCAAGTCGCGCATCCTCTATGTCGAGAAGGATAGCGGGCGCGTCTGGTATTCGAATTTGAACGACGTCACCGTTGACGATCTGCAGTTCTTCACTGCCGAGCAATTGCCAGACAACATCATCGGCATCGGCACCAACGAAGATCAGATCCAGCTCTTCGGCGGGGAATCGGTCGAGCCTTGGTATAACAGCGGGGATACCGATAATCCATTCGTTCCGGTGCCTTCGGGGACGCTGTTTTCCGGCACGGTTTCAGGCGACACCATCGCCAATGACGACAATAGCATCTGGTGGGTCGAGAACAGCCGCTCCGGTTCAGGCATCGTTCGCAGAATGGTGGGCGGCACGCCGCAACGGGTTTCGACATCAGCAATCGAACGGTTCACGCAGGGTGCCACCAATCTCTCGGCATTCACCTATCAGGAACAGGGCCATATCTTCTACGTCCTGAACGCGGACCAGGGGACGCGCGTTTTCGACGTGAAGGAGACCGAGTGGAGCGAATGGGCGTGGCTCAACCCTGAGACAGGCGAGCAGGAGCGCGACAGGGCGCAATCGCACGCTTTTGCCTACGGCTATCATCTCGTTGCCGATTACCAGAACGGCAAAATCTACCGACAGTCGCTTGACTATTTCTCCGACGCCGGAAACCCGCTGCGGCGGACGCGGGTCAGCGGGCATCTGGAGGCCGGCGGGCGCTCGATCATCATCGACGAGCTTTATATCGACATGGCGATGGGCGTCGGCCTGCCGCTCGGGCAGGGCTCCGATCCGAAGGTGATGCTGCGCTATTCGACGGACGGCGTGACCTTCTCCGACGAGATCATGGGCGA
>Ga0207674_10007901_pt1 | contig 12356 bp, 5 predicted proteins | sample KBSCornC72_FD_184303 | JGI IMG/M metagenome (GOLD analysis project Ga0207674, IMG submission 184303) | Corn rhizosphere microbial communities from Kellogg Biological Station, Michigan, USA - KBS Corn C7-2 (SPAdes) (version 2) | ecosystem: Host-associated > Plants > Roots > Rhizosphere > Soil ... | reverse complement strand
GCCACCAGGCCGCGCGTGCGCGGGCTCAGCACAGTCGCATTGAGCGGTTGAAGTGTCACTGGGTCGATGGCGTTGATGACCGAGACGTCGTTGATATTGCGGTGCGAGACGTCGAAGAAGAAGGAGGCCTTCTTGCCCAGTGGCCCGCTGATATTGCCGTTGATCATCCGCGTGTTGTAGTCGGGTTGGTTCGGCGCAAAAGGACTCTTGGAGTTCAGGACAGAATTGTTGTCCATGAACATCAGCTGTCCATGGTAAGAGTCCATTCCGGGCTTGGTGAAGACTTCGACGCGGCCGTAGCCGAGGGAATCGAATTGCGCCGAGAATGGATTCTGGTTCACGCGAATTTCGCGGATGGAATTTTTGGGAGGCAGCTGGCCGTTGGTGAACCCATCGATGTAAATCTGGCCGCCGTTGGGGCCGGCCGATGGCCCGGCGAGGGCATCGAGTTCGCCCTGAAGTTCATCGGGGTCATCGGAGAGAGCTTCGAGATCCTTGCCCTTGATGACGGTAGCGCTTGCATTGTTGGCGGCGGAGCTGACATCGATGCTGGTGCCTTGGTCTTCAACGGTGACCTGTTGTTTCTCGACAAGGATTCCGAGTTGAACATCGAGCGTCTGACCGTCAGCGGGGACGTCGACGTCCGTCAACTCGTACGGGGTGAATCCGGCGGAGGTTGCAATCAGCGTGTATTTTCCGGGGGGCAAGCCCTTGATCTCATAGGCTCCCTGACGATTCGAAGCGGCGTTAAAGATCTGTCCGGATGAATTCTTAACGGTGATGTTCGCCTGCACGACGACCGCACCCGAAGGATCTGTGACTTGTCCTTTGAGCCAGCTGCCACCGGTCTGCGCAGTAAGGGTGACCGCGATGAAGAAAATGAATGAGATCAGTCGAACGGATGAAGACTTACGTTTCACGTACATCTCCTGAATAAAACTGCCAACCTCAAAAAAGAAACGACTACTGCGGGCCTGCACCGGCGGCATCCGCCGCGCCGGTATTGAGCGACCACGGTGTAAGCAGCGAAGCCGCACCATTGGGCGCCGCGGTTAACAGCGGTTCCACTCCACTGAGAAGGGAAACTGCAGTTGCATCGGTGGTGGCTGAGCCGGATGTTGCGACAATCATGACGGCTTCGCCCTTCGCCAACTCAGAAAATTGCACAGGGGGCATTCGGTTCAGCAACTGGCCGACATCTCCGCCTCCGGGTCGAGGACCGCCCTCGCCCGGCGCACCTTGAGTCGTGGGCGCACCCTCCGGACGCTGGGCCGACGGAGAGGTTCCGGGAGCGGAAGGAGCTCCGCCAGGAGCGCTCGGAGACTGTCCGGGCTGGGCTTCACCCTTTAATCGCGCAGCGAGACGTTGCGCAATGGGCGGTGTCAGTTTGTGCATTTGCGAGTCGTTCGTGATGCGAACGGTAACGGGCTTCTTGGTTGCGAGATCATTGATAGTGACCGTGTTCTTGGCGGCGTCGACAGAGGAGATGAGCCCGGCGATGTTGCGAAATGTCCCGGCGACTATTTCGTCGGCGGTGAGTTCGGATCCGTCGGCGTTCTTGGAACCGCGAGCACGCAACTGATCGCCAGGAGCAATTTGCTCGAGCGTGCTGACCTTGGCGTCATCGAACTTGATAGAGTCGGGCGAATAGCGGCGGACGACAGCGTTGTTGGCCAGCTTGATAGTGACGGACTTGTTGCCGGCAGCAGTGACGGTGGAGATAGTGATCGCTTTTGCGCCGGAGTCGACTGACTTGACGAGACCACCGATGCCGCGGCGCTGCCAATCCTGAAGATCCTTCTGCTGTTTTTGCGCAATGTCGGCTTTCTTCATCGCGATGAGCGTGCTTGCGGTAAGCGACTGGGCGGAGTCTTCGGGCTTTCCGCGAACAAGAATGCGATCACCGGCCTGAAGGTCCTGAAGTGCAAGAGGCGATGCTTCCTTCAGGTCCTGGCCCGGGGCGACCCGCAGAAGTTTCGAGGTGTCCTGAACCTGAACGTTGACCGTTGCGCCGGCATCCGTGGTGAGCACGATGGAATTGCCATTGATCGACTTGATGGTCCCCATGGCTTTTGGAGCGGACGAGGTTTGCTGCGCGGCCGTCATCAACGAAATGAAAACGACGAAGAGAACAGCTGCAAATCTTGCCCGATGGCTACTTGTCATAGCGCCCAACGCCTCTCTTGAACAAACCTTTCGCGAAAGACGGTGTATGGTCCCTGCGAAAGACTGATGTTTCCAAATTGTCGATTCGATCTGCCCGACCGAGGAGTTCCGAACGTGGAGCTTACCTCAGATGAGACGGTGCAGGACGGTTTCCGTGAGCAACTTGGGAAACCGTGTTACTGGGCAGAACTGTTGTACGTTTCGACACAGGATTTCATGCACAGGAACATCGAAGGCGAGTCGTTTGACCAGCCTGAAAGTGCCTGCGTTATCAGTATGGAACACAGCAGATTGAGAGAACAGGTAAATAACAATTCTTTACACTGAACGTGCACTGCGGCTTCTAGTATCCGAATCGAAACACAGGTAGTTAGCGGGTTTCCGACATCTGTGTTTTTGAGGCAGTGAGAATCGCGAAGACGGATCTTACCATCCAAACGAAGTAGGTATTTACCGGCCTCGGCACCCCTTATTTCGAGACTAGCGGCAAACGAGAAAGAATGCTCAATTCAAGAAAACTGTCTTCTCTGATTTTTGGTTGCGTTATATCCGTGATCTTCTTCTCCGGCTGCAGCAGCGAAGGAGCTAAAGCAGCTGCACCGCGCGGGGCGGGACGCGGTGGGTCACAGCCGCCGATGCCGGTAAGCGTGGCCTCGGCAAAAGTTCAGGATGTTCCGGTTTATCTCACCGGACTCGGAAATGTCGTCGGGTACAACACGGTGACGGTGAAGAGCCGTATCGATGGACAGTTGGTACAGGTCCCCATTCGCGAAGGGCAAGAAGTGGAAAAGGGTGATCTGCTAGCCCTGATCGATCCGCGACCTTATCAAGTCGCGCTGAGCCAGGCGCAGGCGAATCTCTACAAAGATCAGGCTGCTCTGCAGGACGCAAAATTGAACGCGCAGCGATATGCAGACCTGGCAAAGCAGGGCGTGATTTCGCGACAGCAGTACGACACGCAGGCATCGGCTTCTGGACAGCTGGAGGGCGCAGTACAAGCAGACCAGGCTGCCATCGACAACGCTAAGTTGAATCTCGTCTACACGAAGATCACAGCTCCTATCAGCGGGCGAGTGGGTTTGAGGCAAGTTGACGTCGGCAACATGGTTCATGCGAGCGATCAGAACGGGATGTTCGTGATTACCCAGCTCCATCCGATCGCCGTGCTATTCACGCTGCCGGAAGACCAACTGCCATCAGTGGCACAACAGATGAGGAAGGCGCGCCAGCTGCCGGTGGATGCATTCAGCCGGGATAATCAGAACTCGTTGGGCACCGGGAAGTTGCTGACGATCGATAACCAGATCGATCCGACGACGGGCACTGGAAAACTGAAGGCGGAATTCGAAAACAAAGATCGGACGCTCTGGCCGAACCAGTTCGTGAACGTGAAACTTCTGCTCGATGTACGGAAGAACAACATCGTTGTGCCGGCGGCAGCGATTCAGCATGGGCCACAAGGTACCTACGTCTACGTCGCAAAGGAGGACAAGACTGCGGAGCTTCGCCAGGTGACGGTTGCTTACATGACGGGTGACGTGGCGGCGATCGCTAATGGTGTGAAGCCCGGCGACCAGGTAGTGACGGACGGGCAGGATAAATTGCAGTCGGGAAGTAAGATCGAGCCGCGAACCGAAAATCCTCAACAGCAGGGTCAGCCAAAGCAGCAGGACGCCAGCAACGCGCCAACCCAATGAGTCCATCGCGTCTATTTATTCTTCGACCGGTAGCGACTTCGCTGCTGATGATCGGCATTCTGCTGGTTGGAATTGTCGCGTACAGGCAACTGCCGGTGTCGGCGCTGCCGCAGGTGGACTATCCGACCATCCAGGTGCAGACGTTTTATCCGGGCGCAGGTCCCGAGGTGATGGCGTCGTCGGTAACGGCTCCGTTGGAACGACAGTTCGGACAGGTTCCGGGCTTGTCGCAGATGACATCGGTGAGTTCGTTCGGAAGCTCGCAGATCACTTTGCAATTCAACCTTGATCAGAACATCGATGTCGCCGAGCAAGAGGTGCAGGCTGCAATCAACGCCGGTGGCACGTATCTGCCGCGCGATCTGCCGAACCCGCCGATCTACAGCAAGGTGAATCCAGCGGACTCTCCGATCCTGACGCTGGCATTGACGTCGAGTTCGCTGCCTTTGACGAGAGTGGAGGACCTGGCGGACTCGACGCTTGCACAAAAGATTTCGCAACTGCCCGGCGTCGGACTGGTTTCGATCAGCGGTGGGCAGAGGCCGGCGGTGAGAATCCAGGCGAATCCGACGCAGCTGGCGTCGTATGGACTGAGCCTGGAAGATCTACGTACGGTACTGGGCCAGGCGAACGTCGACCAGGCGAAAGGCGTGTTAGACGGAGCCAGGCAGTCCTACACGATAGCCTCGAACGATCAGCTGACATCGAGCGGGGAATACAAGCCCATCATCATCGCCTACCGCAATGGTGCGCCTATCCGTTTGAGTGACGTGGCCACAGTGATCGACGGAGCGGAGAACAACAAGCAAGCAGCATGGATGGGGATTGCTGCCGATGACGGTCAGCACAAAGCGGGGCTGTATCCGGCGGTAATTCTCAACATCCAGCGACAACCGGGCGCCAATATCATCGGCGTAGTTGATCGAGTGAAAGCGGTGCTGCCGGTATTGCAAGGATCGTTGCCATCGGCAGTGAAGGTGTCGATTCTTACCGATCGCACGGAGACGATTCGCGCTTCGGTGGACGACGTACAGTTCGAACTGATGCTGACCGTCGGACTGGTCGTCATGGTGATTTTCCTCTTCCTGAGGAATCTGTCGGCCACGATTATTCCCAGCGTCGCGGTGCCGCTCTCGCTGGTTGGAACGTTCGGCGTGATGTATCTGCTGGGATACAGCCTGGACAATCTTTCGTTGATGGCGCTGACGATCTCAACGGGATTCGTCGTCGATGACGCGATCGTGATGATCGAGAACATCGATCGATACCTGGAAGAGGGTGAATCGCCGCTACAGGCAGCGTTGAAGGGTTCAGGGCAGATCGGCTTCACGATCGTGTCGCTGACGATTTCACTTATCGCGGTGCTGATTCCCCTGTTGTTTATGGGAGACATCGTTGGGCGGCTGTTCCGGGAGTTCGCGGTCACGCTGGCGGTGACAATCCTCGTATCAGCATTCGTTTCCCTGACGCTGACTCCGATGATGTCCGCGAAGTTGTTGCGACGCAAAGATGAATCGAAGCAGGGGCGGCTGTTCAAAGCGTCGGAGCGTTTTTACGAACGTGTGATTGAGTTTTACGGCAGGACACTGAAGTGGGTGTTGAAGCACCAGACCGCCACGCTGATTGTCACGGTTGCAACGCTGGTGTTGACGCTCTTTTTATATATCGTCGTGCCGAAAGGATTCTTCCCGGTGCAGGACACTGGCGTGATCCTTGGAATTGCGGAGGCGCCGCAAAGTTCGTCATTTGCAAACATGTCAGATCGCCAGCAGGAGTTGGCCAAGATCATCCTGCAAGATCCGGACGTGAGCAGCCTGTCGTCGTTTATCGGGATCGATGGAACGAACACAACTGCAAATAGCGGGCGCATCCAGATCAACCTGAAACCACGAAGCCAGAGGAGTGCAACGGCTTCGGAGATCATCCGGCGGATTCAGCCCAAAGTAGAGCAGGTGCATGGGATCACGTTGTACATGCAACCGGTGCAGGATCTAACGGTAGAAAACCGCGTCAGCCGAACACAATACCAGTACACGCTAGAAGATGCGGACGCGAACGAACTTGCGGTGAAATCGAACCAACTGCTCGAGAAGTTGAAGACGCTGCCGCAATTGAGAGATGTGGCGAGCGACCAACAGAGCGGAGGGTTACGCGCCGATCTGGTGATCGATCGCGATACGGCGGCACGTCTGGGAATTCTGCCGCAGGCGATCGACGATACGTTGTACGACGCATTCGGACAGCGGCAGGTGTCGACAATCTTTACGCAGTTGAACCAGTATCACGTGGTATTGGAGGTGGATCCGGCGCTGCAGCAGAACCCGGATTCGCTGAAGGATATCTACGTTAAGTCGACGAACGGGAAGCAGGTTCCGCTCGCGGCCTTCACTCACTTTGAATTCTCGAACGCGCCGCTGACGATCACGCACCAGGGACAGTTCCCAGTTGTGACTCTTTCGTTCAATCTGGCTCCTGGAGTTTCGCTGGGCCATGCGACGCAGGCGATTCAGGATGCAGAAGCGGAAATCGGTTTGCCGCCGAGCATTCATTCCAGCTTCCAGGGAACGGCCGCTGCGTTCCAGAACTCGCTGAAGTCGGAACCCTACCTTATTCTTGCGGCGCTCATCACGGTGTACATAGTGCTTGGCGTCCTGTACGAGAGCTATATTCATCCGATCACTATTCTGTCGACGTTGCCGTCAGCGGGCGTGGGAGCGATACTCGCGCTGCTGCTGACAGGGAACGATCTGACGGTGATCGCGCTCATTGGAATCATCCTGCTGATCGGCATCGTGAAGAAGAACGCCATCATGATGATTGACTTCGCGCTGGAGGCGGAGCGGCAGGAAGGGAAGGCGCCGGAGGAGGCGATTTACCAGGCTTCGCTCCTGCGGTTCCGTCCAATCATGATGACGACGATGGCGGCTTTGCTTGGCGGAGTTCCGTTGGCACTGGGGCGGGGCACCGGTTCGGAGCTTCGTCATCCGCTCGGAATCACGATCGTCGGCGGATTGATTGTCAGCCAGCTATTGACCTTGTACACGACGCCGGTTGTGTATCTGTGGTTCGACCGGTTGGCGCGACGGTTCTCGCGTTTCAAGATCGGGAACCAGATTGAAGGCGAAGCGGAGCCAGCCAGCTAAATGCATATCTCCGCTCCATTCATACGGCGGCCGATCGGCACCTCGCTTCTCACAGTGGCATTGCTGCTTGCGGGAGGATTGGCATTCAACCTTCTGCCCGTGGCACCACTGCCCCAGGTGGAGTATCCGGTAATCCAGGTGAGTGCGGGGTTGCCAGGGGCGAGTCCGGAGACGATGGCGTCGGCTGTGGCTACTCCGTTGGAGCGCCAATTCGGGCGAATTGCCGGCGTCAACCAGATGACTTCGACGAGCCAGTTGGGCTCAACGAGCATCGTGCTGCAATTCGACCTTAATCGGAATATCGATGCTGCGGCGCGGGACGTGCAGGCCGCGATCAACGCCGCTCGTGGAAATCTGCCGGCGAATCTTCCCAACAATCCGGGCTATCGGAAGGTGAACCCAGCGGACGCGCCGGTAATGATCCTGGCGCTGACGTCGGATGCTATTACGCGGCCGAAGATGTACGACCAGGCCGATTCGATTCTTGCGCAAAAGTTGTCGCAGGTTGAGGGGATCGGGCAGGTGTTTGTCGGAGGCGGCGCCAGGCCGGCGGTACGGGCTGAGCTGAATCCGACGCTGCTGAACAAACTCGGAGTGGGGCTAGACCAGGTAAGGACGGCGCTGGGTCTGGCAAATGCGAATCGTCCGAAGGGTGAGATTGCGGGGCCGGTGAATGCCTGGGCAATCAGTGCTAACGATCAACTCTTCCAGGCAGAGCAATACAAGAACCTACTGGTCGCTTCAAACGCTACGACCGGCGGTACCGTGCGATTGGGCGATGTCGCGGCTGTGCAGGACTCGGTGGAAGACGTTCGCAATGCCGGCTTGGCGAATGGAAAGCCAGCGGTGTTGCTGATCCTGTTCCGGCAGCCAGGCGCGAACATAATCGGAACTGTAGATCGCGTTTATGAGATGCTGCCGCAATTACGCTCTTCAATCTCGCCGGCGATTAACGTCGACGTAGTGATGGATCGAACGGCGACGATTCGCGCGTCAGTTCACGACATTGAGTTCACGCTGCTGATCTCCGTCATTCTCGTCGTGCTGGTGGTATTCGTCTTTCTCAGAAATCTGTGGGCGACGTTTATCCCCAGCGTGGCTGTGCCGCTCTCGTTGATTGGGACTTTTGGCGTGATGTACCTGCTTGGGTACAGCCTCGACAACTTATCGCTAATGGCGCTCGCGATATCGACCGGGTTTGTCGTCGATGACGCTATCGTGGTGATCGAAAACATCACACGATATCTAGAGCGTGGCATGAATCCGGTGCAGGCAGCGTTTGTTGGGTCCAAGGAAATCGGATTTACGGTGTTGTCGATGAGCACCTCGCTGGTGGCAGTGTTCATTCCGATCCTGCTGATGGGCGGCATAGTCGGAAGACTCTTCCGAGAGTTCGCAGTAACCCTGAGCATCGCAATTGCGGTTTCGCTCGTAGTGTCCCTGACAACGACTCCCATGTTGTGCGCGAAGTTCCTGCAACCGATGAGCAAGATGCAGCATGGGCGACTCTACCTGGCCAGCGAGCGCCTGTTCGACCGCATCCTGAACCTCTATGAGCATGGCCTTCGATGGGTGTTGCGTCACCAGGTGTTCACGCTGGTGGTGACGATCGCTACAGCGTGTCTCAGTGTGTATCTCTACATTATCGTTCCGAAGGGATTCTTCCCACAGCAGGATACTGGGCGCATCTCGGGAGCGATTCAGGCATCACAGGATATCTCCTTCACGGCGATGAACGAGAAGATGACGCAGTTTGTGAGCATCGTGATGAAAGATCCCGCAGTGCAGAGCGCGGTGAGTTTCTCCGGCGGAAGTAGTACGAATACGGGGAGAATGTTCATTACGCTGAAGCCGCTTGGTGAGCGCAAGGAATCAGCCGACAAGGTGATTGCCCGATTGCGGCGACAACTTGCGGCTGTTCCAGGTGCAAGCCTGTTTATGCAGGCGGCACAAGATTTGCAGATCGGCGGCCGACAGAGCCAGGCTCAGTTCCAGTACACATTGCAGGGAGAGAACTTGGAGGACTTGAACACGTGGGCTCCGCGAGTCCTGCAGAAACTTCGGACGCTGCCGCAGTTGCGCGATGTGAATACCGACCAGCAAACACATGGGTTGCAGGCGAGCGTGGTGGTCGATCGTGATACGGCGGCGAGACTTGGAGTATCGGCGGCAGCGGTGGATGCGGCACTATATGACGCTTTCGGACAGCGGCAGGTTTCGACGATGTATAAGGCGCTGAATCAGTATCACGTAATTATGGAAGTCGACCCGAAGTTTTCAGGAGGGCCTGAAGCGCTGAACAATATTTATGCACGCGCGAATGACGGGACGAATGTTCCCTTGTCGTCTTTCACGCACTTCGGGCAGTCGAACACGGCGTTGGCTGTGAATCACCAGGGACAATTTCCGTCCATCACGCTGTCGTTCAACCTTGCGCCCAATGTTTCATTAGGACAGGCGACGCAGATTGTTGCCAACGCGGAGCGCGAGATCGGGATGCCGAGCTCGATCCATCCGAGTTTCCAGGGCACCGCGGCGGCGTTCCAGGATTCACTGAAGTCCGAGCCATTTCTGATCCTGGCGGCGCTTGCGACGGTGTATATCGTGCTTGGAATGCTGTATGAGAGCTACATCCATCCGATCACGATTCTCTCGACGCTTCCCTCGGCTGGCGTGGGAGCGATCCTGGCGCTGCTAATCACGCGGACGGACCTGACGATCATCGCGCTGATAGGAATCATTTTGCTTATCGGGATCGTGAAGAAGAACGCGATCATGATGATTGACTTTGCGCTGGATGCGGAGCGGAAAGAAGGGAAGAACTCGGAGGAGTCGATTTACGAGGCTTGTGTGCTGCGTTTCCGGCCGATCATGATGACGACGATGGCGGCGATGCTTGGCGGCCTGCCACTAGCACTCGGGACCGGGACAGGAGCCGAGTTGCGCCGGCCCTTGGGCATTACGATCGTCGGCGGATTGATCGTCAGCCAGATGCTTACGCTGTTTACCACACCTGTGGTTTACCTCTACCTCGATCGTTTGCAACATAGGATTACACGGTGGAGGGCGGCGCATCGAGGTGGGCAGGAGGCAGAGATGCCGCCGGGGAATCCGAGCCCGGTGAAGTGAGGAGGGGCGGGGGATAGTCGTAAGTCGGAAGTCGTAAGTCGCAGGCTCGGACTGACTGAAAATTTAAGGGGTGAAAAGATAAAGCCCCATTCAAGCGTGAAGTAGCTTGAATGGGGCTTTGTTGTGGGCTTAGAAGTTGAACTTCAGGCCGATTTGGATGGTGCGGGGATCGCGTGCTGCGGTGATCTGACCGAAGGTTGCCGAGGTGGTAGCCAGGGAAACCGTGTCCCAGTTGGTGTGGTTAAAGGCGTTGATGAAGTCTCCGCGCAGCTGGACGTTCATGGATTCCGTCAGCGTGAAGATTTTTGACATTGACAGATCCCATCGCTGGAATCCAGGACCTCTCACTGCACCGCGCGGAGCATTGCCAGCCCGGATTTGACCAGCCGGTACCTGGGCGAAAGCTGCCGTGTTGAACCACTGCAAACGGTTTCGAGCAGCGTCGTTAGGATCGGAGATCATGTCCGGCCGAGCGCCAGCGGTGCTGCTTGGATTGCGAAGACCGAGTCCGGCGGGATCAGCGCTGGTTGTCACGGTCAGAGGCAGACCTGCGTTTGCGCTGATGATTCCGCTAACCTGCCAGCCACCCAGCGTCTTGCCAACCAAGGTCTGCCGATTGCGCAGGAACGGCAACATATAAACGAAATCAGCGGTGAAGATATGGCGACGATCCAATTGGCTCGGACCATATTCAGCGGCGATGTCGTAAATATTCTGTGCAGCCGTGCTGCGGTCGGTCTGGTTATCGGTGAGTGCGTGCGACCAGGTGTAGTTCACGTCTACGAGCGAACCGTCCTTGAAACGCTTTTGCAACTGCGTCTGCAGGGCGTTGTAGTTGGAATTGAACCATGGCTGGACAGTGTTGATAGAGCCATATCCCTTGTAGGGGCGGATCTGGTTCAACAGCGGGTAGTTGACGTTATTGACCGTCGTGTTTCCGGCGGTCGGTCCATAGATGCCGGACGTGATGTAGTCGCCGGGATGCGGTTGGTTCATGTCGACGATGCCGAGCAGGTGCGTTCCCTTGGAGCCGACATACGCGATTGAGAAGATGCTGCTGCCAGGAAGTTCCTGCTGAAGTTCGAGACTCCATTGCTGGTTATAAGGCAGCGAGCCACTGACAGGCGTGCCGCGGAGAGTCACCGGTAGAAGGCTGATGTTCGGTGTTCCCGAGGCGGGGTTGCTGAAAGGAGCGTTCGTGATGCTGACGCTGCTCACGAATGGAACGTTGGTGAAGATGTTCTGCTCGAAGATTCCGAAGAGCATCGAGTCATAGGCAATACCGTAACCACCACGCAACGAGGTCTTGCCGTCGCCTTTAACGTCGAGGGCGAAGCCGATGCGCGGCGCAAAGTTGGTGCCCGTAGTGTCGCCCACTCGCGATCCGAATGGCGAATTGCTGTTGTTCTGAATGATGCCATTGAGCGGATCGTAGTTCGGGTTCGGTGTTACACCTCCAGCACACGGCGCGGTTTTGCAGATGTTGCCCGCGGTGTCGATCACGGGAGCCTTGCTGGGATCGTAGGCTGCCGGGTCGAAGTTGGTGAGCTGATTGTTGGCGTCGTATGGCTGTGCGAATCGCGACCAGCGAACGCCCAAGTTCAACGTCAGTCGGCGAGAAACCTTCCAGTCGTCCTGCAGAAACGCTTCGATCTGGCTGGTCTGAACGTCGGGAGTGAGATCAAGTGAAGCCTGGGTGAATGTGCTGGCAGACCCAACGAGGAAATTAGCAAACGACTTCTCGAAGTTGTTTCCGCCGGCCGGAGCGTTGGTGTTGGTGAAGGCGAAGGTCGAGGCGTTGTTTCCGCCATTGTTCTCGTTCTTCTGATAGTGGTTGTAGGTCACGCCCGCCTGCAGCGTGTGATTGCCCCAAATGTGGCTGTAGTTCGCGAAAGGATTGTGGTTCCGGTTGTAGTCGCGATAAGGGCCGAAGCTGGTGAAGGTTGTTCCACCCAGGAAGGTCAGCGTGGGAACGCGGGCCAGCGAGGACTGGAAGGGGAGCGTGGGATTGATATCCGGAGAATTGGCGGAAGCCATTAGTCCAGTTGGATCACTCAGAATGGCTCCGTAGGAGAATGCATAGCCTACGTCGAGCAACGATTTCGGAGAGAACCGGATGGTAGCGTGGCCGATGTAGCTGCGTCCGGGAGAGTTAGTTTCAGTTGTGCCCACGCCGGGGAACTGGCTTAGGTTGGTGAACAGTCCGTTCGGCTCAATGGTC
>Ga0207674_10007894_pt1 | contig 12362 bp, 7 predicted proteins | sample KBSCornC72_FD_184303 | JGI IMG/M metagenome (GOLD analysis project Ga0207674, IMG submission 184303) | Corn rhizosphere microbial communities from Kellogg Biological Station, Michigan, USA - KBS Corn C7-2 (SPAdes) (version 2) | ecosystem: Host-associated > Plants > Roots > Rhizosphere > Soil ... | reverse complement strand
TCACCGTCGTGTTGTACCACCCCGCCCCGTTCGCCGATGAGTCAAACGTCAACGTCACCACTGGCGGAAGCGAATCTACCGTGAACGTCTGGCTGGCCGGGGAGGCATCTGTATTGCCCGCATTGTCGATCGCTCGCACGTAGAACGTGTGCGAACCCTGCGAGAGACTGCTCAACCCGTCTGGACTCGTGCACGCACCCCAGCTGCCCGCATCGAGCTTACACTCAAACGACGCCACGCCCGAGGTCGTGTCCGTACCGTGGAACGTGAAACTCGTGCTGGTGGTCGTGATCGTACCCGTCGGACCCGAATCAATGAGCGTGTCCGGAGCCACCGTGTCGATCTTCACCGCCACCGGCATCGCCGTCGAGCCCGCCGCCGCTCCCACGTTGCCCGGCGTGTCCGTCGCCGTGCAACTGATCGAGTGCGTCCCCTCTCCCGTGATACTGAACGTGCGCTTTCCGGTTGTCGCCGTGTCTGCGTCGAACAAACCCAGCGTAATGCCGCTCAACGTGTCCGTGCACGTGATCGCCGTCACATCCGACGGATCCGTCCCCAGCACTGTGCCCGTCACCGTCGTGTTGTACCACCCCGCCCCGTTCGCCGATGAGTCAAACGTCAACGTCACCACTGGCGGAAGCGAATCTACCGTGAACGTCCGGCTGTCCGGAGTGGCATCCACGTTGCCCGCCGTATCCTTCGCCCGCACGCTGAAGGTGTGCGAACCTTCCGCCAGGCTGCTCAGATTCTGTGGACTGACGCAAGCCGCAAACGCTCCAGCGTCCAGTTTGCACTCAAACGTCGGCCCGCCCGATGACGGCGCCGCATCGCTACCCGTGAAACTGAACGAGGTGCTGTTGGTGTTGATGGCCGACCCGGCGGTCGGTCCCGCCGTAATCGTCGTGTCCGGCGCCACGCTGTCCACAAACCAGGTGAAACTCGCTGGAGTAAGATCCACGTTGTTGGCGGCGTCCTTGGCTCTGACCTGGAAAGTATGGCTACCTTCGGCAAGTCCGGAATAGCTCTTCGGCGTGGTACACGCACTGAAGCCTGCTGCATCCAACTGGCACTCAAATGTGAGGCTCGCTGGCGGCGTCAGGTTGTCCGTACCGCTGAAGGTGAAAGTCGCTCCGGTGCTGTTGCTGGGGTCTGTCGGGTTGGAGTCGATCGAGGTATTGGGCGGCGTAGTGTCCCCAGCCGCGTTCACTGTAACCCCCTGAGTTGCGATGACTCCGTTATAATTTCCGCCACCAGTTCCCGTGGCTGTTATGGTGTGCGTACCAGTGCCGGAAGTCGGTTTGTAGTAGAAATTAGGCGTACTCGAACTTGAATTCGCGATCGTAATCGTGGTGATGGCCGTAATGCACGTGTTGTCACTATAGAACGTACCTGTCCCTGAACTCGAGAGGTTCAACGCTGTAGCCCCTGTCGTATCAAGAACCCCATCTGCTCTGCGTTCGATTACGAATGCGCCAGCGCAACTATTGAGATTTACTGTAAATGGCCCATTCGTGAAGGCGAGTGTGAAGACCTTCGGCGCATCCGTAAACGTCATCCCCGCCGTGAGCCCTGATGTCGCACCCGTCGCGGTCAGGTAGAAACGGATGCCGAGATCCGGAGTGTCGATCGGCAGCGTCGTCGAAATGTTACCCAACGAATCCACCGTCGCCTGGAGCTGAATCGGAGAGTCGGCGTCGAAGTCCGGGATCTCCTCGATGCTCAGGTTCACCACTTCACCCGGGACGAAGCCGCTGCCGGTGATCTGCGCGATGTCGCCGGGATGATAATCCGGCTTGTCGGTCTTGACCATCGGAAAATGAATGGTCTCGACAGCGCTGGAAGCGGTTCCGCTCACTTGGCCGCCGGCGATGGAAGCGGCTCCGGTCTGTCCGGACGCGCCGCCGGTGGCGCCGGTGCGCGCCGCAGCCAGGGCGCCGAACGGAGTGAACACGTTCTGCCAGGGGACGTAGATCTCGGCCGCGGCGGAATCAGAATCGCCGCTGACCATCAGCACGGTGTTGTTGTTCGGCAGCAGCAGGGCCAGGTGGCCGGTGCGCGCGGCGCTCATGCCGGGTCCGGGGACGACGGTGCCCGCGGTTACATCCAGGATGTCGGTAGTGGCCGAGGCGGCGCCGGCAGTAGTCCCGCCGCCCGCCAGCAGCACTTGACCCTTCAGTAAAGTTGTCGCCGAGAGGCCGATGCGCGGCGCGGACATGCCGGCAGTGAACGGCGCGGCGGTGTTGGCCACTGGATCGTAAATGTCGATGGTGTTCAGAGGCAGGGGCGTCTGACCGTCGGAGCCGACTCCCACACCGCCCGCGATGGCGACGCGCCCGTCATGGAGCAGGGCGGCGGCGTGGTTCTTGCGGGCACTCGACAGCGGAGCGCCGCTGGAGAAGACACCGCTAGCGGGATCGTAAATTTCGGTGGTTTGCAGAGGACCGCTGCCGTTGTCGCCTCCGGCAATGAGCACGCGGCCATCGTTGAGTAGAGTCGCGGTGGCGCCGATACGCGCTTCGAGCATGGAGTGCGCCGCCACGGTCCAGGCGCCCGTGGATGGATCGTAGACTTCAGTTGCATTGGTGGCCGCGCCTCCAGTGGTGCTTCCGCCGGCTACCAGAACCCTGCCGTCGCTCAGCGTCACGCTGACATGACCGGCGCGGGCCGCGTGCATCTGGCCGGCGCTGGAGCCGCCCAGGATTTCCGCGGAGTCGAGCGGATTGCCGCTGTTGTCTTTGCCTCCGGTCACCAGAATGCGGCCGTCGATCAAGACTGCGGATGAGGCGCCATCACGCGCCACGGTCATCGGGGTCGCAGAATTGAAGACTCCGGATGGAACATATGTCCCTTGCGCAAGAAGCACTAGGAACGTAGAAAGAGCGGCGATGGCCGCTGCGGGCCAATAACGCAAAATACGATGCATGCTGAAGACCCTCCGACGGTCTCCCCAAGTCTTAGCAAGGAGGTATAGGTATTAGACGGTATTGACATCAGCACGTCAAGCGTAATATATGACCATGGCAGTACTAGACGGCCCGGTACTCAACGCCTATTTCAGACCCGGTGGGGCGTGCCTCGCCGCGCGTTGGAGGGGCGCGGATCAGGCGAGCGGTGGCGCTGGCGGGGCTGCGTTGCGCGCACGGGTTATTCTCCGATGAGCGCGTGCCGAAAACTCTGGCGTACTTGCAGAATCCCGCCGGCTCGGGGTATATCAAGCTGGCAAGTGCGATGCGCTTCCTGTCCTGCTAACGTGCCGAAGCCCCGTTTCGCTCCATCAGTAACCACGCTTCTTGTCAGTAATGTTTTTTAGCGGCTTCCCTGCGCGGAACAGTTCCAGGTTATCGAGGAACAACTGCAGAGCCTCTTCCATCCAGGTGACGGTATGATCGGCGCAATGCGGAGACAGCAGGACGTTGTCCAGAGAGTAGAACGGATGTCCGGCAGGCAGCGGTTCCTGGTCGAATACGTCCAGGACCGCACCGCGAATCTTTTCCTGACGAAGAGCGTCGACCAGCGCGGCTTCCACTACGACGGGTCCCCGGCCCAGATTGATGAGCACCGCCGAGGGCTTCATCCGCGCCAGTTGCGCGGCGTCGAGCATCCCCCTGGTTTCGGCCGTAAGCGGGGCGGAAACCAGCAGGTAGTCCGAGGCGGCGAGAAGCGAGTCGAGTTGATCGCCGCCGTAGACCCGGTCAACCAGGGGATCGCCGGCGGCCAGTTCGGGCCGGCGGCGCAGGATATGGACCTGCATGCCGAAGGGCTTGGCGCGCTCGGCGGTGCGGCGTCCGATCTCGCCATAGCCGACAACGCCAAGCACACCGCCGTGAAGCTCCTCGATATCGAACTGCTCCCACTTCTGGGCCCGCTGTGCCTGGCGCATGCGGTTCAAGTTCTTGGCGAAATATAGCATCCCCGCCAGGGCGAATTCGCTCAGCGATCGGGCGAAGACTCCACGCGAGTTCGTGAGTGGAACGGGGATCTCAGCCATTTCCGGAGTCAGCACCGCGTCCAGACCGGCCGAAAGGCAATGCAGCCACTCCACACTGCGCAAATCAGGATAGATTTTCTGCAGTATCGGCCCCAGCGATCCCGTGAACAACACGACCTTCGCCTCGCTCCGGTCTTGTTGCGAGAATGCCTCCGGCGTGTGGCCCACAGCGATTTTCGCTTTCAGCGGGAGAGCGTTCAGGATGGTCAGAAACCTTGACCCAGGAGGGCAGATGAAAAGGACCGTTAGATCAGCCATGAACTATCAGGATAAGCGCTGAAGCGCGCGGCACAGAGTTGTGCTGCGTTGCGTCTATCCTTAGCCGGAATGCCCGCCGGCACTCGCGCTGCGGACTCGCCCCAAGGTTTCCGATTGCACCCACTTGCGCACGCTTGCCTTCCGGCGGCGCAACTTGGATTCCTGGCGCGCGCCGCGGAGGATGATCGTCAAACAAATGAAACAGAGACCTGTAACGAAGATCAATGCGAACCACAAGTGAAACCGCATGGGATTGTAAAATACCACAAAGCGCGTGGCCTGCGCGCGGCGGCCACACTTGGCGGCCCCCCTGCAGCGGCGGCGCACTGCCCGCAGGGCGGCGGTGCGAGCGTCAAACGAGGCGGTTAATCCGCTGGACGTAGCTTGGCGCCGGCCCGCGCCAGCCCAAAAAGTTTATTCTGAAGATGCTCGGAGGCCGTGACGACGCTGCGGACAAAATGCCAGGGAATCATGATCTCCAGTCCCGGCGAATCGGGCGGCGATATCCAGATGCCGGCGCCATGGTTGGATTCGACCAGCATCCCGCCGAGCGCGAATCCGCCGGAGTCCTCGGCGGCCGCCACCAGCTTTTCCCAGTCCTGCTCCCCGCCGCTGATGACGCCGGATTCGTTTAAGATGTGCAGCATCCCTTCGGATTCCAGAAACTCGGCATCCACCCACACCAAGACATGCCGGCTAGGAATCGTGGTGGCCATGACCAGTTTCAGTGCAGCGCACAGACGAAATTCGCGGCGTCGTCCGTGCTGCCCGAACCCTTATACTTGGCCTCTTGAGGGTAGGCGCATAGCGGACGCGTGCGGTCAATCAGACCGTTGGTGGCGTGAGAGGCCAGCATCTGCTCGGGGGCCTTGTTCTGCTCCACCCATTGCTCCAGCGCAGTCAGCGCGTCGAACCGCGGCGTGCCTGGACCGCCGGTGCAATGCTGCATGCCCGGCACCATGAAGAGGCGATAGAACTCCTTGGTGTCGCGCAACGGGCTGGCGCTGTTGCGGCTCATTCGATGCACCACGCTCTCGTAATAATTGATGCTATTGAATGGCGGAATGTCGGGATCGGACCAGCCGTGATATTGAATCAGCTTTCCGCCATGAGCGTGAAAGGCGCTCAGGTCCGGATCAACCGCATTGAAGATGCGGCCTACCTTATCGTCCACGTATTCGACATCGCTCTCCAGTCCACGCGCGGGCGGGTCGAAGTGAAACGTGCGGAAATTCCACTGCGGGTTGTCGAACACCACATTTCGCATGAATGGTAATCCCAGTTCGATGTGCGCGCCCTGGTCCGGCGCGGACCCTGTCACCCACTGTACCCAGCCGCCGGGGCCCGCTTCGCCGCCCGGCGCCAGCCCAGGATAGATCTGCTCGCCTCCGGCATCGCGCGGACCAGCCCAGATCTTACGCACCGCAGCCACTTGTGCGCCGGTCAAACAATTAGGCGAATCGCCGGTTTTGCATTGCAGCAGCGCGGGATCGAAATGGCAGCGCCGCGGGTCGTTCAACACACCGTCTTTCACACCGTCGAGCACGTCGCAGGCGGCGTTGACCACATCGGCGAGTATCTGCACTTTATGGGGAGGGAGCCAGCCGTCGCCCTCGACCGCATCTGCGATCCAGATGTGTCCGCCGGTGTAGTGCCGGGTGTACCAATTGGCCGGGTCGCCCGCCACCACGCCGTCGAAATCGGTGGGATAACGCTGCACCTCGGTGAGCGCCTGTTGGCCGCCAAACGAACAGCCCTGAAAATAGGAATGCGCCGGCGCCGCGCTGTAGTAAGCCTGGATGATCGCCTTGCTGGCCAGCGCCATTTCGTGCACGCCCCGCTGGCCGTAGTTAATTACGCGATCCATGTGACCTAGCGCCCAACTGCCGTCATTAGGGGTGGTGGAGACATGGCCGGTATCCGTGCTGCTCACTGCGTAGCCGCGATTCACCGGGTTAAACATGGCGCTATAAACGATCTTTCCGGCGAGGCCGCCATTACCAACACCGACATACTTATGGTTCCATCGCGCGGGCAACCAGACTTCAAAACCAAGCTCAGGGAGAACCGTGCCAACGACGCGACAGAACGCGGGAACTTGCCGCGCGGCGATCCCGCCGGCGCCAAACATACCCGAGGCAATCGGAGTGGCGGAGCGGACTACTATCCCAGGGAGCGACAGTCGAGTCAATTCCTCGCAGCGCTGAGACTCGGCCTGGACTGGACGCGCCGCGAAAGCCGGTAGGGCACTGCCAGCGAACAGTGCGCAGACGGACCAGAACCAAATCTGTCTGACGCGGACAGGACAACTCAACATGCGGTTGGATTTTCGCATGCAAACGGGTGTCCTGTCAATGAGATCGGCGAGACTCGATCGCGAAGTTGCCTGGTGGCAGATCTCCGAAAGGGCGAATATACCCTTGACATTTTCTCCATTTGTTCGCTATTATTAATCAGCGAAGAAATAGCGAATACGGAGATTCTCCCATGTCTACCTCCCCTCGCATCGGAACGGCCGGCTGGTCCTATCAACACTGGAAAGGTGTGGTCTACCCGAAGACCTATCCTCCGGGGTTTCATCCCCTGGAATTTCTGGCCCGCCGGCTCAATACTGTTGAAATTAACAGTTCTTTTTATCAACCGCTTAAACCAGAAGTAGTCAAGCTCTGGATGAGGAAGGTGCAAGCCAACCCCGACTTCCAGTTCACGGCGAAATTGCATCAGGGATTCACTCACGGACGTGCGCTGGATGAGCCGGCGATTGCCGAGTTCAAAGAAGGCCTTTGGCCGCTGCTCCGAGCACGGAAACTGGGGGCGATTTTGATGCAGTTCCCGTGGGCCTTCCGCTTCACGCCGGAAAACCGTGAGTTTCTGATCCGCCTCCGCCGGGCGTTCCACGAATTTCCGCTGGTGGCCGAGATGCGCCATGCCAGTTGGCTGGCGGAAGAAGCGATCGGAACTTTCCTCGACTACCACATTGGCTTCTGCAATATCGACCAACCGGAATACACCAGCGCCATGCCGCCCACGGCGTATCTCACTAGCGGCATCGGCTATGTGCGTTTGCATGGGAGGAATCCCAAGAACTCGCTGGGAGCGTTTGACCGTCAGTCCCCTGCCCGGCTGCGGCAGCACGATTATCTTTACTCGGAAGCGGAGTTGGAAGAGTGGGCCAAGCGTATCGAACGCATCAATCGGTACGCGGAAGCCACTTTCGTGGTGTTCAATAATGACGCGGAGGCAAAGAGCGTGGTGAACGCGCTGCAATTGCAGTCCCTGTTAAATGGCCAAGTGGGCGCAGCGCCCAAGGAATTACGGCGGCGCTTCCCCACAGAGCTAGAACGCTTCGGGCCGAGGCGCTTCCAACAGCAATGTCTGTTTGACGCTGCGTGACGCCAATAGCAAGACGGACGGCCTCGTTAAATCAGAACTAGTAAAGTGGAGGGATGAGAATCCCGGTTTACCATGTCGACGCTTTCGCTAGCCGGCCATTCGAGGGAAATCCTGCGGCGATCTGCCCGTTGGAATCGTGGCTGCCGGATGCCACGCTGCAAGCCATCGCCGGCGAACATAATCTTTCCGAGACCGCGTACTATGTTCCGGGCGATGGGCATTACGAGTTGCGCTGGTTTACTCCCGAAGTAGAAGTGGATCTCTGCGGCCATGCGACGGTGGCTTCCGCCCACGTTATCCTTGACCTGCGCCGCGAAATGGCGGGAAAGCGGGTGAGCTTCAAATCGAAAAGCGGCGAACTCGGAGTGGACAGGATTTCGGAGAACGGTAACGTCCTTTATGCGCTGGATTTCCCCTCCCGGCCGCCGCAGCCGGTGGCGTCCTATCCCAATCTGGAGCAAGCGTTGGGTGCCATGCCACAGCAGGTGCTCAAGGCGCGCGATTACTTGTGCGTTTTCGGGAGCGAAGACGAAGTGCTCGCGCTCAAGCCGGACATGGCTAAGCTGGCGGCGCTGGAATGCTTCGCGGTGATCGTGACCGCTCCCGGCCAGGACTGCGATCTTGTCTCGCGTTTTTTTGCGCCGGCGAAGGGCGTGGATGAAGATCCGGTAACGGGTTCGGCCCACTGCACGCTGATTCCTTACTGGTCCGAGCGGCTGGGCAAGACCAAATTGTTTGCGCGCCAGCGCTCGCGGCGCGGTGGAGAGCTGTGGTGCGAGCACCGCGGAGATCGCGTATCCATCGCGGGCCGCGCCGTGAAGTTTTCCGAAGGAACGATCGAGCTGGAAGCGTGAGGCGGCCGGACGTTCTAGCCTTGAACCGGCTCGGCGCCCACTACCAGCACCGGCGCTGACACCTGGTGGCGGACCGCATTGATGGTATTTCCGAAGACCAGATCCTTGAATCCGCGGTGGCCATGGGCTCCCATGACAATGAGGTCGGGCTGAATTTCCCGCGCCTTCCGCACAATCGCGTCGGTGGGACTGATTCCGTGTTGAATCGTCAGCTCAGCCGAAATGCCCACGGCTGCGAGCGACTGCACGATGGCGCCGAAGTATTTCTCGCCGGAAAGAATCTCTTCGGTCGAAGAGAGCGCGCCGAATAGCTGGCTGGTGACACCTTCTTCGACATGCAGTAGGTGCAGTACCGCCCCGTGTGAGCGCGCCATGGCCACGGCGTGAGCAAGCGCCGTGCGGTCGCGAGTGGAGTGATCGAGCGGCACCAGGATGCTGCGATAATGCGGCACCGGGAGATCGGCTGCCACGGCCAGGCCACTGCTCTGGGCACCCCCGGTCTCGACGCGTGGAACGGGAGCCGCGGTGCCGCCGAAAGCCACGAACCCCAGTAGAGCAAGAACTGCCAACATCGGCGGTCCCACCAGCCAGGCGTGCCAGGCGGTTTCCGACATCCAAGGCCCGACGGTGGTCGCGACCAGCCATAAGTTGAGGCCGACGATAACAGCGGCGGCGCTCCAGGCCAGTATCCGCACCCAGGCGCGATTGGCGAACTCGCCCATACGTTGCGAGTCGTTCGTGAAGCGGATAAGAGGGATGACAGCGAACGGAAGCTGCATGCTGAGGATCACCTGGCTCAGGATCAGGAGCTTGAAAGTGCCGCCGTCCCCGAAGTAATAAATCGTCAGTACCGCCGGGACGATGGCTAGCGCCCGCGTCACCAGGCGGCGGAGCCAGGGGCGCAGCCGCAGGTTGAGGAAGCCTTCCATCACGATCTGTCCCGCGAACGTGCCGGTGAGCGTGGACGACTGGCCGCTCGCCAGCAGCGCCACGGCAAACAGACTGCCGGCGAACGCCGTGCCCAGCAGGGGAGTCAGGAGCAGTTGCGCCTGCTCGATCTGAGTTACCAGGATGCCGTGTTTGAAAAACACTGCCGCAGCCAGTACCAGAATGGCCGCATTGACAATTAGTGCGCCGTTCAGCGCCAGCACCGAATCGAACAGATTGAAGCGGCAAGCCTCGCGGCGTTCAGCCACCGTGCGTCCCAGACGGCGGGTCTGCACCAGCGCGGAATGAAGGTACAAATTGTGCGGCATCACCGTGGCGCCCAGGATGCCGATAGCGACGTACAGGCTGCTGTTGTTCAAGCGCGGCAGCAGACCGGACACCATCTCGTGCAGTGCCGGCCTGGCCCATACCAATTCCACCAGGAAGCAGCCGGTCACGATGGCGATCAGGCTCAAGATCACTGCCTCGATCAGCCGGATGCCATACCGCGACAGCCACAGCACCAGCAGGGTATCGAGTGCCGTCACCAGCACGCCCACGATGAGGGGCAACCCGAACAGAAGCCGTAACGCGATCGCCGCGCCCAGGACTTCGGCCAAGTCGCAGGCCGCAATGGCGATCTCACACAGCACCCACAGCGCATTGCAGACGCGGCGCGAATACGCTTCCCGGCACGCTTGCGCCAAGTCGCGTCCGGCGACGATCCCCAGGCGAGCGGCCAGGGTTTGCAGCAGGATCGCCATCAGGTTCGACACCACCAGCACCCACAAAAGCTGATAGCCGAAGCGGGCGCCTCCTTCGAGGTCGGTGGCCCAGTTGCCGGGGTCCATGTAGCCGACGCTCACCAGATAGGCTGGGCCCGCGAAAGCCAGCATGCGGCGAAACAAGGTGGCGTGCGTGGTCAAGACGCTCCCGTGAACTTCCGGGAGAGAGGCGCTCGGCGATAGCTCCGCTTTCAACAAGACAGTTAACTATAGTTTACACGTTTCGGGCGGGCGGGGCTCGCCTTCCACGGCCGTTAATCGGCACTTTCGGGGTTATTGAATAGCCTTGCGCTGCCGTCGGCCGATATTTCCGGGCAATCGAGCGGCGCTTCCGCGGTCGGTGGCGTTCGACGGAGGGCGGGGCGGGCGCTGCGAGTTTCCGGAACTCTTGGGCCGTCGGCCCCGTAGAATGGTACAGGAGGCCCGAATGAATCGTGAGTCAATCGTTCCGGCGCTAGCGCTTCTGGTGACGGCCACGGCCGGCGCCGCTGTCGATCCCAACTTGCTTGGACTGGTTATGCCCGAGGCCAAGGTGCTTTATGGCGTCCAGATTCAGCAAACCCTGGCTTCGCCATTTGGCCAATTTGCGCTCTTGCATTTGCCACAGAACGACGCGATGATTCGCTTTCAGGCCGCAACCGGATTCGAATTGCAGCGCGATCTGCGCGAGATTCTGGTGGCGAGCTCCAGTACCGGCCCGTTCGGTGACGGCTCGGATGCCCTGGTACTGGCCAGCGGGGCTTTCGCGCCCGACAAAGTGGTGGCGCTGGCAACTGCCATCGGTGCGAAGGTTTCCGACTACCGCGGCGTGCCGATGATCACGCCGCCGCAGGATCGTGACGCCCGGATTTTCGCATTTCTGGACGCGTCGACGATCGCCATCGGCAGCGAGCCGGGGATTCGCGGCGTGATTGACCGCCATGCCACGCTGGCTGTCTTCGCGGGACCGTTGTTCCAAAAGGCATTGGATGCGAGCGCGACTCACGACGCGTGGTTTGCCACCGTGACGCCGCTCACCGATTTGATACCCTCGGGTTCCACCGGCGGCTTCGACCCCACAACGCTTTTACGGAGCGTGATTGAGAGCTGGGTCGGCGTGCATTTCGATAACAATGGCGTGACGCTGGCCGCGGAAGCACTAACGCACTCCGCTACCGAGGCCCAGGGATTGGCGGGAATGTTAAAGCTGGTTTCCGGCATGCTGAAAGGCACTCCGGCGGCTGCGCTGCAAAATGCCCAGGTCAGCGCCAGCGGCCCCGTGATGCGAGTGATCCTGACCGTGCCCGAACAGGATCTAGAGCGCTCTTTCCCGGGGGCTGCTCCGCGGCGGGCCGCCCGCTAGCGCTCCCGCTTAGCGGGCCGCCGTTATTCCCAGGCGGGTTTGCAGGACCAAAAGAGTTCTCTCCAACTGCTGGATGCGCGCTGCCTGCTGTCCGGATTGCTGGCGCAAGCGCGTGACTTCGTCCTGCAGTGCGTCGCGCTCCACCTTGAGTACGTCCGCCTCATTCGTATCGCCCTGCGGGGGAGCCGCGCCCAGGAACCGCGACGCCTCTACCATCCGTTGCCCGCCTGAACCGGTTACAGTGAGGCGGACTTGCACGTCTCCACTTTGCCGCGCATACGTGAAGCTCCCTTGTGCGAGTTCGCTCCGGTTCATGGGGATGGCACGCTTGTCCTGCCCGTCCACAATTTCCAGAGTCCCTGCGGCAGCATTCAAAATGCTGCGGGACCCGTGGTTCCACTGAATCTGCAGCTGGCCATTTTGTTCAATCATCGCCAGCGAAAGCGGCTCCGCGTGCAATTGCGGACCCAAGTACTTCAATCCGGCCACCGCCGCCACCAGCGCCGCCACAACCACCCCAATGATGGCCCACGGTATTTTGCGCCCTGTATTCGGATAAGGAGAATGTTCAAGAATCGGGCGAGACGGCTGGCCGAATAAGGGCGTATCGTAGCGCACGCGCGGTTCATCGAAGGGCTCGCGCGGATCCCTGGTCTCGATTGGAGCTGTCTCGCGTGAACCGGGGGCATCCGGTTCCGCGGGGTAACGAGCGGAAGGAAGCCGGTCGGCCGGCGGCGGATCCATAAGAGGGCGCCGTTCGCGGGGCGCGCGGTCTAGCACTCCGGCCAGGCGATCCGGGAAATTGAATTCCTTAT
>Ga0207674_10007891_pt1 | contig 12365 bp, 13 predicted proteins | sample KBSCornC72_FD_184303 | JGI IMG/M metagenome (GOLD analysis project Ga0207674, IMG submission 184303) | Corn rhizosphere microbial communities from Kellogg Biological Station, Michigan, USA - KBS Corn C7-2 (SPAdes) (version 2) | ecosystem: Host-associated > Plants > Roots > Rhizosphere > Soil ... | reverse complement strand
CCGCGCCGTCGCGTCGATCGAAGAAAAACTCCTGACCAGCGGCCGCCGCGAAGTCGACACGGGCTACGTGGGCGAACTGGTGATGCAGGAGCTCAAGCGACTCGACAAGATCGCCTACATCCGCTTCGCTTCCGTCTACAAGAATTTCGAGGACCTGGCCGAGTTCCAGGAAGCGATCGCCGAAGTCGGCCAGCCGCGCAAGTAACGCCGGCCGCGTCCGTTTTCTCCGTTTTTAGTTGCATCCGCACGGTTGAGCCACCCCATGGCTTGTCCGGTCTCGACTGTTACCTTGTCAGCTCCGCAAACGAGGAGACTGGAGGTGCAGGATGCAGTCGGGTTTGTCATCGCACGGGTGCCGCCGTATCCGCGCTGAGCGCCTGCGCGCCGGGTTCGCGCTCGTGGAGGTGCTCATCGCATTGTTCGTCGTTGCGCTCGGCATCGCCGGCGCCGCCGGGCTACAGACGCTGGCCGTACGCGCGGGACGCGATGCCACGCGCCTGTCGGACGCCACCCGGTCGCCATGGAACCGGGAATCCAGTGCGTTAGAACGCACTGGATCCGGAGTTTCATGGCGTCCTAACTGGCCCGGCGCGCACGAACCGTGATGCTGATGGTGCCGGTGCGACCCGAGTCCAGTTTCCCGGAACGAGGCGCCCGCCCGCCGCCCGCTAGCTAAACGACATTTGCCGTATAACCCGAATCCTCCACGTTAAATTCAAGATCGTTGCGCCGTCGGGCTAGCCCAGGTACAGCAGAGGCGCATGGGACACGCGCATTCTGCATCAGGCGGGCATCCCTAGCCGCCGGACGCTTCGAGATCGCCCGCGGCCTCAAGATCGCTCGCGGCCTCAAGATCGGCGGCGAGCTCGGCCGGGGCGCGCATCCGCCACGCGTCGGTGACCAGTTCGGCGAGCCGCCCGGCGTCCACCTCGGCCAGCCGCAGCATCACCAGCGGCCAGCCGTCGTAGCCCGGCGTGGTGAAGAACATCGCGGGCTCGCCCAGCAGCAGCGCCTGCTTCTCCGCCTCGTCCCCGACGAAGAGCACCGCGATGTCGGTCCGCAGCACCCGGCCCTGGCCCGGCTGGCGCTCGGGATAGGACCAGACGAACCCCTTGCCGCCGACCCGGAAGTCGAAGCCGTCGCAGTCGATCTCTTCCACGTACGGCAGCGCTAGCGCCAGCCGGCGCACGTCGTCGGCATCAGCCATAAGGATCAGGCTAGGACATGGTGACGACAATGGTGCCCTTCTTGTGCCCCGCGTCGACGTGCCGGTACGCGTCGGCGATCCGGGTCAGCGGGTAGCACGCGCCGACCACGGGAACCAGCGCCGACGCCTCGGCAAGCTCCCGGATGACCAGCAGATCCTTCCGCTTCTCCGAGGCCGGCCGCAGCCCGGTGAAGGCCACGACGGCCCGCCGGGAACCGAACCTCGCCGTCCACGGCATCGCCGCGATGATCGCGGGGGAGGGGGCGGTGGTCAGGTACACGCCGCCGGGGTTGAGCGCCCGGCGGCAGCGGCCGAACGAGCTCGTGCCTGCCACGTCGAAGATCACGTCGTAGCGGCGTCCGGCGCGGGTGAAATCCGTCCTGGTGTAGTCGATGACGGATTCGGCGCCCAGCTTGCGGACCAGCCGGATATGCGGGCCGCTGCAGACGCCGGTTACCGTGGCGCCGAAGTGCGCGGCCAGCTGTACCGCGGCCGAGCCGACCGCCCCGGACGCCCCGTTGACCAGCACGGCCTGCCCGCTTCGCAGGCCCGCCTTGTCCCGCAGGAAGCACAGCGCCGTGGCGTCGGCCAGCGCGGCCGCCTCCGCGTAGCTCACATTAGAAGGCTTCGCCGCCACCGCACCGTGCTCGGGCAGGCAGATGTATTCGGCGTGGGCGCCGAACCGGGGCGCGATGGTGCCGAACACCGCCTGACCCACACGGAAAAGGCTGACCCCGGCCCCGGCCGCCGCCACATCCCCGGCGAAGTCGCAGCCCAGCACCTGGAATCGCGGCCGCAGCAGGCCGAAATGGGCCCGGGCGTACCAGGGCGAACCACGGCGGGCCAGGCCGTCCACCACCCCGACCGCGGCCGCGCGGACCCGGACTAGGATCTCGTCGTCGCGCGGTTCAGGCCTGGGCACGTCGGCGACCGTAACCACGTCCGGCGGTCCGAACGAGCGGCTGACCGCGGCCTTCACCGGGACTCTCCGTCGGGGTACTGGAATACCTCGTCCAGCGGTATCTTGAACACCCGGGCGATCTGGAACGCCACCTCGAGGGAGGGGGAGTAGCGGCCCTGCTCGATGGCGATGATCGTCTGGCGGGTCACCCCGATCCGCTGGGCGAGCTCGGCCTGCGTCATCTCCCCGCGGGCGAACCGCAGCGCGCGGATCGAGTTCGTGATCCTGGTCGGCTTGCTCATGCCGCCGCTACAGCCCCCGCCGGTAGGCGACCAGCTTCAGCGCCGATCCGGCCACCGCCCACAGCACGAACCCGAGGTAGATAACGTTGGCGATCCAGAAGTAGTCCACCTTCGCCATCGCCATGACCAGCGCCGCTGCCGCGCCGGCCACCAGGAACCAGCGGCTGGCGTACTCGCCGAACCGGCTGACGTCCCGGTCCCGCACGTCGCCCCGCCGGCTATCGCTCGGGCTGACCGTCTCGACCAGCGTCCGGCCGATGATCGACGCGACGATCGAAGCGCCGGCCGTCCACAGCAGCACCGCCGCGTAGGACACGTCCGCGACCGGGGTGTCCGCCACCCTGCCCAGGATGATCGCCAGGTAGACGGCGTACGCGCCCGCGCTGGTCACCAGGTAGACCCAGGTGCCCTTCTCTTCGTACGACACCACACCTCACCCGGCTATGTAAAAGAACTTCGACACGCTCAAGGTAAAGGACACTGGACATCATGTCAAATATTCTTAACACCACCAGCCGCACCCACCGGTTCGCGAGCTCGCGGATCCAGCCGGGCGTCATCGCCCCCGGTTTGACGACGATCTTCCCGGCACGATGTAACCGGATCGTTTGTGCCATAACTGCCTGGTGGGTACCGTTCCATGAGTGACGAGCGATTCCGGTGGCAGTAGATCGTCCGGCCCGTGGTATGCGTCGGAGCCCTCGACCTCTCCCATACCTGTCATCGGGCCGGGACCGTACCGGCACGCCCGGCACGGCGGCGGCGGCAGGAACAAGAAGCGGAACATCATCATCGCCGCGGTGGTCGCGGTCGTGGTGGCGATCGCGGCGGTCGTCGTGGTCGTGGTGGTGACGTCCGGCAGCGGCAAGCCCGCCACCGGTTTCGTGCCGACGGGAACCTCGCCCGAGCAGGACGCGCAGGAGATCACCACCGCGTTCATCCAGGCCTGGAAGACCGGCGACCTCAACCAGGCCGCCCGCTACACCGACCGGCCCGCCCTGGCTCAGGCCGCGCTGACGGGGTACCGCAAGACGATGCACCTGAGGAAGCTGACGGGCACGGCGCAGAGCGCCACCCCGGTCCCTGGGGGCGGCAAGCGGGAGTCGGTCACGTTCGCGCTCAACGCCACGGTGGCCAGCGCGGACGGCGCCGGCGCCCTGCACGGGACCTGGAGCTACCACTCGAAGCTGACCGCCTACCAGAAGCCGAACTCCAACCTGTGGTACATCGCCTGGGCCCCCGACGTCCTCGCGCCTAACCTCACCAAGACCACCCACCTGGCGGCGGTCAAGGTCGCCCCGCAGGTGGGCGGCGTGAGCGACGCCAGCGGCAACGACATCACGTCGTACAAGGACGCCGGGCTGACCCGCATCGCCAACCTGCTGGAGAAGGAGGCGCCGCCGGGCCAGGGAACCCCGGGCCTCTACGTCGAGATCCAGAACGCCGCGGGCAAGCCGGTCGAGAACAGCCAGGCGGTCGTCATCGCGCCGAACAACATCGCGAACCTCACCACCACGATCGACCCCACGGCCGAGGCGGCGGCGCGCGCCGCCGTCACGATGCACCCCAAGAGTTCGATGGTCGCCATCCAGCCCTCCACCGGCAAGATCCTGGCCATCGCCAACAACGCCGGCTTCAACAACTACGCTCTGACCGCCAGGGTGGCGCCGGGCTCCACCATGAAGGTGATCACCTCCGCCGCCCTGATCAGCTCCGGCGTCCTGTCCTCGTCGAGCGCGGTCGCCTGCCCGCCCGCCTACACGGTGCAGGGCATCACCTACCACAACGACAACAACGAGTCCCTGGGGGCGGGCACCCCGTTCGTCACGGACTTCGCCCAGTCCTGCAACAACGCGTTCAGCATGCAGTGGCCGCACCTGTCCGGCGGCGGGCTGGCCAACGCCGCCAAGAAGTATTTCGGCCTCAACCAGCCCTGGAACATCGGCATCACCGGCGTGTCCGGCACCTACTTCAACGCCCCGGCCAGCGCCAGCGGCTCCGAGCTGGCGCAGGAGGCGTTCGGCGAGGGACAGCTGACCGCGACCCCGCTCGCGATGGCCTCGGTGGCGGCCACGGTGTCCAACGGGACGTTCAAGCAGCCGATCCTGCTACCCGGGACCAAGCAGCTCACCGCCACCCCGCTGCCGACCGGCACCGTCGGCCAGCTGAAGGAGATGATGCAGGCCGTGGTCACCAGCGGGACCGCCGCCGGGGTGGGGTTCGGTCCCGGGATCTACGCCAAGACCGGGACCGCCGACATCCAGGGCCAGGAGCAGCCCAACAGCTGGCTCATCGCCTTCGACCCGGCCAAGGACATCGCCGTGGGCTGCCTGGTCGTCAACGCCGGCTACGGCGCCTCGTTCGCCGGTCCCGAGGCCAAGGCCTTCCTCGACCGGGTCTAAGCCAAATCCGGCGTCACCGCGCCGAGGACCGGCCAGCACACCTCGGTTACCAGGTCCGACTCGTCCTCGGTGTCGAACGGGGTGACCAGGTACTGCTCGCGGATCGGCCCGCCGCCGCCGATATCGCGCTCGGCCACGTAGATGCCCAGCGCGCCGTAGGTCTGATCCACGTCGGCCAGGGTGCCGGTATGCACGGCCACGGCCAGCTCGGCGGCGGGAATCTGGAGCATCGAGACCCGGCCCGCCGCCGGGACGGGGGTCGCTACCGGGACGTACGCCACCACCTCGCCGGCTCCGAGTTCGAAGAACTCGGCCGGGTACAGCGCGGCGCGCGGCCCGGCCGGGCGCACGGATGCCGCGGCTAGGGCCGCGTCCAGCTCGCGAAACGCAGCTTCCCACCAGGCATCGAGGTCCGGCGCCGGTACCTGCTCGCGAATGCCCAGGCCGTACGCGAGCGCAACCGACCGGTGCTCGACCGTGACCGGCGGCGGTGGCCGTTCCAGCAGCGATCGCAGCGACGCCACGACGGATTGGGTGAGCGCGAGCTGGGATTCCATCCGCCGCAGGTGGGCGGCTATCACCTGGTTACGGGCCGCAGTGTCGGGCGCCTGCAGTACCTCCCTGATCTGGTCGAGCGGCATGCCCAGATCCCGGAACCGGCGGATCACCTGCGCGATCCGTACCTGGCCCGGTTCGTAGAAGCGGTAGCCGGACTGCGGGTCGATCTCGGCCGGGATGAGCAGCCCCACCTCGTGGTAGTGCCGCAGCGTCACCACGCTCAAGTGGGTCATCCGGGAGAAATCACCGATGGCCAGTCGCACCCGCATGGCAGAGATTCTCGACCCGGCGCTCCCGGTCGGGTAAGACCCGGGCGGCCGCTGGCGTGTCGCCATCACCGCACCGTCCGGTAGCGCGGCAGCAGCCGGGCGAGCACGGCCGCACCCAAAATACCCCGCCGCGGCCTCCGGGTCGGGCCGACAAGCCGTGACGCACGAGTAACGTCCTTGAGCTGGCGCACCATGCGGTGCCGATCCGCCTGCGCGATCATCTCGCGCTGGCGCTCGCGGGCATGGAGGCTGTGCAGGTTTGAGCTGATCATGCCCAGACCCTCGGCCCTCTGGTTACCAGAGAGTCAAGCCCGGGCCCGGAATCGCCTAGCGAGCTGCCCCGGCTCGCTACCGCAGCGAGCTTCCCGCTACCGTGCGTCAACTCGCCTGTATCAGCCCCTGCGTTTGCTCCTCCTCCTAGGTGGAGACGGAGCGCGGTATAGGGGGTACGGGATGACCACGCTAGCGCCAGATCGTACCGGGCCAGCGGCCGGACCGGCGACCGGAACGGCAGTCGGACCTGCGATCGGACCTGCGGCCGGACCGCAGATGCCCGACCGGGCCCAGGAGCCTGCGGCCGGGTCGGCCCGGCCGGCCCGGAGCGCCGGGTCTGTTCCCGACGACGGCGGCACCCGGGCCTGGCTGCGCCGCAAGGCGGTCGCGGCCTGGATGAACGTCCTGATCGCGGCGACCGTGGCGATCACCGTGCTGACCGCTGGGGTGACGGCCGGGCGGACCTGGCCCGACCCGGGGACCTGGGGGATCAGCGCGCTCAAGCTGTTCGCGCTGTGGTGCCTGGCGTTCATGCCCGGCTGGCTCTACGTGCGCTTCCTCGACCTGCGGGCTAAGGCGCTGTGGAGCGAGTACGTGCTCAACCTGCACCGGCTCGGCTGGGACCTGCCGTGGCACCTGCCGGCGCCCCCGGTGGCGTCCGCGTTCTACCGGATGTGGGAGAAGGGCCCGCACGGCCGCCCGGCCGACAACATCTACCGGCAGAAGTTCGAGGCCTACTACGGGCGCCAGATCACCAGCACCGGCCCGGACGAGAACTACCGCGTCAGGAGCGAGTCGCTGTTCCCGGTGTTCCTGGCGACCGCGGTGTTCGCCGTCGGCTGGGCCGCGGTGTTGTGGGACACCCGGTTCGTCACCGACCCGTCCGGCCCGTGGGACGTGCTGAAGTACGGGTTCCTCGGCGCCTACGCCTTCGTGACCAGCATGCTCATCCGCCGCTTCTTCCAGAGCGACCTGCGCCCGAGCGCCTACGCCACCGCGGTGTACCGGATCACCCTGGTGCTGCTCATCGTCACCGTGCTGCACCAGGTGCTGGGCGGCGCCGCCGCGGTCACCGAGCGGGCCGAACTCGCCGTCGCCTTCGTCGTCGGCTTCTTCCCGCTCGTCGGCCTGCAGGCCCTGCAGCGGGTGACGTCCCGGGCCCTGCGCTGGTTCGTCCCGCCGGTCACCTCGGAATACCCGCTCGACCAGCTCGACGGGTTCAACCTGTGGTACGAGGCGCGGCTCACCGAAGAGGGCGTCGAGGACATGCAGAACCTCACCACGATGAACCTCGTCGACGTGATCCTGCACACCCGGGTCCCGGCGGGCCGGCTGGTGGACTGGACCGACCAGGCCTTCCTGCTGACCCACCTGGAGCGGGTGAACCGCGGCGAGCTGAACCAGCTCCGCCAGGCGGACCAGCCCGCGGTGGCCGGGAACGCGCCGCTGTCCGGCGCTCAGGCCCGGCTTAACCTCAGGCGCGTCGGCATCCGGACCGCCACCGACCTGCTCAAGGCGTTCTCGGTCGAGCAGGAAAGCGGGAAGCGCGTGTTCCGCGTGCCGGACGGGCTGCAGCCGCCGCTCCCGGCCGACCAGCTCCGGCTGGTCGTCACCGTCCTGGCCGCCGAGCCGGGCCTGGCCCCGGTCTGGAACTGGCAGTACAACGGGGTGCCGGAGTGCCGCGGTGGCGCCGGGCCGAAGGCGGCCTAAACGCCGCGGAGCACCTCGAACGCCGGGTGCCTGGGCGCGATGGCGCGGATCTGATCGTCGCTCGCGTCCGGCCCGGTGCCCTCGAAGAAGATCCCGACCTCGGCCTTCCATCTCTTGAGGTAGGCGCGCAGGACGGGTACCTTCTCGTCGTCGGTGAGCTCCCTGCCGCGGAAGGTTTCGGCGTGCTTGCCCACCCGCAGCTCACCGGTTCCGGCGACCCGCAGGTTGCGCACCCACTGGGCTTCGCCGCGCGGCGCGACGAGATAACGGTGCCCGTCGTGGTTGAGCAGATTCACCGGCGTGGTACGCCACTCGCCGCTCGTCCGGCCCTTCACGGCCAGGACGCGCGAACCGAGGACGCTGATGCCCTGCCTGGTCAGGAACGCCACCAGCCGGTTGAACACGTTGCGGGTGAACCAACCGGGCGCACGGTAATAGTCGGACATGCCGTCCATCCTCTCAGCGCGGCGGCCAGGGGATGAAGCCGCTGGTGCGCCGAACGTACTCGGCGTACGCCGCCCCCTTGGACCGCGCCATGTGCTTCTCGAGCAGCCGCTTGCCGGTGTGCCTGACCAGCATGTTCGTCATATACAAGGGGCAAGCCACCAAAATCAAGCCAATCCAGTGCGAGCACGCCAGCAGCCACAGGCCGAACCACACCATGGCATCGCCGAAGTAGTTCGGGTGCCGGGTGTAGCGCCACAGCCCCCGGTCGAGCACCTTCCCGGCGTTGGCCGGGTCGGCCCGGAACCGGCGCAGCTGCGCGTCCCCGACCGCCTCGAAGCCGAACCCGACCGCCCACACCGCCGCACCCAGCCAGGTCACGGCCGAAAGACCCGCGTGCTCGTACATCGCCGCCTGCACCGGCAGCGACACGAACCACATGACCCGGCCCTGCATCCAGTAGATGTAGCGCAGCACGAACGCCGCCAGGCTCCCTCGGTTGCGCCGCAGCAGCGAGGCGTACCGCTTGTCCTCGCCCTGCCCGCGGTTGCGCGAGTAGATGTGCGCGCCGAGCCGGAGCCCCCAGACCGCGGTGAGCACGAGCACCAGCACCCGCCGCCCGGCCACGCCGGAACCGGCCGACAGCAAGAACGACACCAGGGCGATCAGGACGAACCCGAGCGGCCAGATCGTGTCCATGATCGCGTGCACCCGGGTCCGCATCGCGTACAGAAACGTCGCCAGCATCAGCACGGCGACCAGCCCGGCGGTAACCGCCAGGTTGACCAGCAGCGGTCCCCAGCTCACGCCGCGCCTCCCGACATCAGGTCGTTGAACGCGTCCACGGCCACCCGGTACTCGCGCGGCTCGCCGCGGCCGCTCTCGGCCAGCAGGGCATGCAGCCGAGCGGGGCTGAGACCCGGCCCGTTCGGCAGCAGGACGGTGCCCCACTCCACGACCGATGCCCGGCGCAGCCTGCCCCCGCCGGTGACCAGGTACTCGCCGTTCAGCCGGCACTCCGGGCTGGCCAGCGCGGTCAGCACCGGCGCCACCAGGTCCGGGTCCAGCCGCGGCCGGGCCGACGCCGGCATGCCGGCGTCGGTCATCTGGGTCAGGGCGTACGGCAGCAGCATGTTGGTCAGCACGCCCTTGCCCGCGCCCTCGGCCGCCAGCGACCGGCCGAACGCCAGCAGCCCGCCCTTGCTGGTCGCGTACGCGGACAACCCGACGTCGCCGTGCAGCCCGCCGGTGGAGCCGACCAGGATGATCCGGCCGTAGCCTGCCGGGCGCATCACCGCCATCGCGGCCCGGGCCAGCCGGACGCTGCCCTGCAGGTTGATCTCGAGCACCTCGCCGAACTGCGCGGCGGGCTGCCTGTGGAACATGCCGCCCGGGCCGATGGCCGCGTTGGCCACGCAGATGTCCAGCCGCCCCCAGCGCTCCACCGCCGCCGCGACGATCGCCTCCCCGCCGGCCGGGTCGGCCGCGTCGGAGTGCTCGGCCACCGCCTCGCCGCCCGCCGCCGTGATCTGCCCGGCCACGTGGTCGGCGGGCCCGCGCCCGTCCGCGTCCGTGACCCGGTTCCGGTTGTTGACCACGACCTTCGCGCCCTGCCGGGCCAGCGCCAGGCAGAACGAGCGGCCGAGCCCCCGCCCGCCGCCGGACACCACCGCCACCCGCCCGGCCAGCGGCGTGTCACTCATGATCCCTCCCAGCCGGATTGGCCCGAACGGGCCGGGTTCATCGTCACCGTAGACGGCCCGTGCTGCTCCGTTTACTGTAGCGGTCATGATCGAGGCCGAACCCTGGTCGTACCACGTCGACGGCTCGCCGGTGTACTCGCTGGCCGACATCATCAGGAAGCGGTCTGCCATCACCGAGCAAGCGATCGCGCTGACCGAGGCGGGGCGGGTGACCTCGTTCGCCGAACTCGACCAGCGGTCCAGCCAGGTCGCCCGCGCCCTGCAGCGCAAGGATGTGCGCCCCGGCGACCGCGTGGCCTACATCGGCGCCAGCGGGGCCGAATTCGCCGAGGTCATGTACGGCGCCGCCAAGTGCCGGGCGATCTTCACCGCGGTCAACAACCGGCTCTCCGCGCGCGAGGTGCTGGCCATCCTCGCCGACGCCGAACCCCGCGTGGTCGTCGTCGACCCCCCGGCCGCCCCCCTGGTCGCCGACGTCGGCACCCTCGGCTTCGACTGCGACACGCTGGTCACCGACCTCGACTACCTCGCCTGGCGGGACTACGCCCGGCCCTACGACCCCGGCGAGGAGGCGGCACCCGACGAGACCGCGCTCATCCTGTACACCTCGGGCACCACCGGCGTGCCCAAGGGCGTCGAGCTGACCGGCCGCAACCTCGGCTGCGCCCTGCACGAACTGCACGCGAGCATCGGCCTGGACACCGGTTCGGTCTGTGCCGCGCCCATCCCGTTCTTCCACATCGCCGGGCTCGGCATGCTGCTGGCCGCCAACCTCAACGGCGGCAACCTGCTGCTCGAGCAGCAGGCCGACATCGCGGGCGTGCTGCGCCTGCTGGTGGACCGCAAGGTGACCCACGCCGTCCTGGTGCCCACGGTGCTGCAGCGGCTGCTGGCCCTGCCCGAGGCCAGGACCGCCGACTGGAGCGCGCTCAGCTACGTCGTCTACGGGGCTTCGCCCATCCCGCTGCCCGTGCTCCGCGACGCCACCGAGGTCATCGGCTGTTCGTTCCTGCAGTCCTACGGCCTGACCGAATCCACCGGCGGCTTCACCCTGCTCGGCCCCGGCGACCACGTGCCTGTGGCGGAGTTCGAGCACCGGCTGCGTTCGGCCGGGCGTCCGATGACCGGCGCCCGGGTGCGCGTCGTCGACCCGGTGACGCTGGAGGACTGCCCGGTGGGGGAGCGCGGCGAGGTCCTCGTGGCCGGCTCGCGCATCATGAAGGGCTACTGGCGCAAGCCCGGGCCGACCGCCGAGGTGATGCTCCCCGGCGGCTGGCTGCGCACCGGCGACGGCGGCTCCTTCGACGCCGACGGCTATCTCTACCTGCACGACCGGCTCAAAGACATGATCGTCACCGGCGGCGAGAACGTGTACCCGGCCGAAGTGGAGAGCGTGCTGACCGGCCACCCGGCCGTCGCCGAGGTCGCCGTCGTCGGTGTCCCCTCCGCCCGATGGGGCGAGTCACCCTACGCCGTCGTCGTCCTGCGCCCCGGCGCGCAGGTGTCCGAGGCCGAACTCATCGCCTGGACCCGCGACCGCCTGGCCCACTTCAAGTGCCCGGCCGGCGTCTCGTTCGCCGTGTCCCTGGCCCGCACAGCCTCCGGCAAGCTGCAGAAACAGGCCATCCGCGCCAGCCTGAGCTCGGTGGCCGTCCCGTAGCCGAGTCAGGTCGAAGTCGTCGCCGCGACAGGGTAAGATCTCTCCACGGTGCTGGTGCGGTTCTCCAATGTCCGGCCTTTCGGGCCAGGCTTATCCGTGCCCAGTCCGCGCGGGGCTGTAGCGCAGCTGGTAGCGCACCTCCATGGCATGGAGGGGGTCAGGGGTTCGAATCCCCTCAGCTCCACAACGTTCTTGCAAATCAGAAGCGGTATCAGATCCCTCGCTGACGGCTGCTGTCTTTTCACGCGGCCGCGCCGCCCGGGATAGGACTATCCACACTCGGAACGGGACGTCCGCCTGGGCGGCCGGTCAGACCAGTCCGGTGCTGAGGGCCAGGCGGGTCAGGTCGGCGCGGCGGCGGCAGCCGGTCTTGTCCCGGATCCGGTCCAGGTGCGAGCGGACGGTGCGGATGCTGATGTACAGCTCGGCGGCGATCTGCGCGTCGGTGCGGCCGCGGGCGACCAGGGTGACCAGTTCCCGTTCCCGGGCGCTGAGCGTCCCCGGTCCGGGCGGCGCCGGCTGCGGCGGGCTGGGGTCGGTGAGCACCAGGGCGTACTCGACCGCGGTTTGCGTGCTCATCGCCGTGCCGCGCTGTTCGGCTGCGCGGGTCCGGCCGGGGCCGAGCGCCTGCCGGGCCCGGCGCAGCGGCCCTTCCCGGCGGCGTACCTCCGCGGGCGTGTCCTCATCGTCTTGGTGGCCCAGGTGCGCGGCGTGCGCGGCCCAGACCGTGACCGCCTCGGCGGGACGTCCGGTCGCCGCGCACAGCAGCCCGCAGTAGTCCAGGGCATTGCTGAAGCCTCCCCACGTGGCGGTGCGCATGTCGAACTGGATCGTTTCCCGCAGGTGCGCCGCACCGTCCTGGAAGCGGCCTGCCTCCAGGTCCAAGATCACCGCCCTGGACAGCAAGGTGGCCTCGTTATACAGGTCGCCCGTGTC
>Ga0207674_10007889_pt1 | contig 12367 bp, 10 predicted proteins | sample KBSCornC72_FD_184303 | JGI IMG/M metagenome (GOLD analysis project Ga0207674, IMG submission 184303) | Corn rhizosphere microbial communities from Kellogg Biological Station, Michigan, USA - KBS Corn C7-2 (SPAdes) (version 2) | ecosystem: Host-associated > Plants > Roots > Rhizosphere > Soil ... | reverse complement strand
CGTTCAGGCCGAGAACCAGATTCGAAAGAGCAACCACGGAGATGATCGCTTCCACCATGTGTTGCGGCGGATGTGGAGCCTTGGACGGAATCTTCATGGCCACGACGCCGAATAAGAGCACAGACACAATGAAGGCATACTTCAAAAACTGCATCATGCGTTCCTGAGGCGTCATCGATGTGCTTACCTCATCAAGTGATCTCGAAGAAACGATATCCTAATCCGCCTCACTTTCCGCCAGCTTTCTGCGCGGCTATCCAGGCGGTAATTCGCTCGTCGAGCACATCGAGCGGCAGTGCGCCCGAGTCGATCACCTGGTCGTGGAACGAGCGAATGTCGAACTTATCTCCAAGCTCCTTTTTCGCCTGATCGCGCAGCTTCAGAATTTCGAGCTGGCCGATCTTGTACGCAAGCGCCTGGCCGGGCCACGCAATATAACGGTCCACTTCTGCCTGGATGCTCGTCTCATCGATCGTGGAGTGGTCATGGAAGAAGTCAACCATCTGTTGCCGCGTCCAGTGCTTTGAATGGACGCCGGTGTCCACGACGAGTCGAATGGCGCGCCAGATGTCAGCCTGTAAACGGCCATAATCGGAGTACGGATCTTTATAGAACCCCACATCTTTGCCCAGCCGCTCCGAGTAAAGACCCCAGCCTTCAGAGAACGCCGAGTACCCCCCAAATTTGCGGAATTCCGGAAACCCCTGAAGCTCGCGAGAAATCGAGATCTGCAGATGATGCCCCGGCAGCCCTTCGTGATAAGCAACGGATTCCACCTGGTAGAGATCACGATCGGTCGCGTTATATGTGTTGATAAAGAGCCGTCCCGGGCGGCTGCCGTCGGGAGTACCCGCCTCGTAGTAGGCTGGCGCCGAGGTCTTCTCCAGATAATCGGGCACAGGAACCACTTCGAAAGGCGACTTCGGCAGGCGCCCGAAGAGTTCAGGCAGTTTGGCCTGCATCGGCCCCAGGTAGCCACGGTAAGAATCCAGAAGCTGCTCGCGCGAGGTGGCCTTCAGCTTCGGGTTCGTCTTCAAGCTCGCACGGAAGCTCTTCAAGTCTTGAAAGCCGAGCTTCTGCGCGATTGCCAGCATCTCGGCCTCATCCTTCTTCACCTCGTCGAGGCCGATCTGGTGGATCTGATCCGTCGTCAGATTCGTCGTGGTGCTCTGTTTTATGCGGTACTTGTAGTACGCCACGCCATCGGGGATGGACGAGATGCCCGGTTCGGTACGCCCGGCCGGAACGTAAGCGACTTCCAGGAAACGGGCAAAGCGCTGGTAGGCGGGCAAGACCTGCTTGCTTATGGCGGCGAGCATCTCGGTTTTGATCCGTGTCTGCTCGGCCGCAGAAATCGACTCCGGGAATTTCTTGAGCGGCAGAGCTAGCGGAGAGTCTTCCGGTTTCTGGCCGGCAAGTTGCTTCACGTGCTCGAGTGTTTTCTCGATAAGGTATTTGGGTGGTACGCGCTTGTCCTCGATGCCGAGCGACATGTTCGAGGTGACCTGGTCAAAGGCATGAGGAATGGCGCGCAGTCGTGCGATCCAGTCGTCGTAGTCCTTCGCGGTGGTGAAGCTGAGCTGGGCTACAAGTTGCGGATACGTGGCATAGATTCCGCCCATCTGGTTGACAGGCATCTCCCACGATTTGAACTCCGCGCCCTCCTGGTCTTCGGTGAGGTCATGAATCAGGAGTTCGCGGCTGATCTGGTCCTGTTCAGTGAGACCAGTAGCATCGATGCTTGCCAGCTTGAGGAGCATGTCCTGCTCTACCGCGAGCCAGTCATTGATCGCCTTAACAGAGTAGTCAGAGATCTGGTCGTTGTACCGCTTGTCACCCAGAGAAGACGCGAACTCAGGCTGCCGCTTGAGGGTTTGTTCCCAGTAGTCGTGGAAGATGGCGTGGAGCGCCTTTGCCCGATCGTCAGTCGAGGCAGATGCGGGGCTGGAGGTCGTGAGCTGTGCCGGAACGAGTGCGGGACAAGTGAGCAGGGCGGAAGCAGCAAGAAGCAGTGCAGGCTTTATCAAGTTGGCGCGTCCTTCAAAATGGGAAAGAGCCCATTTGGATGAGTTTAGATCACGGGGCGGAGGACGGTCCGGCCCAGTCCTAATCAGGAAAAGAAACTCAGGCGCTTGTCGAGGAGCCGATAAAGCGTGGAGCGGCTGATGCCGAGCTGGCGCGCGGTTCGCAGCTTATTTCCATCGTTGAGGTCGAGGACGTGGAGAATGTGCTGATGGATAACGTCATCGAGATTGAGGAGTTCAGGTCTGTGAATGGAATGGCTGGCTGGAAACCGGGCGGCGGAGACGGAGAGATCTTCGCCGCGAATGACCCCATCGGAGCACTCGATGACTGCGGACTCCAGGATGCTGGAAAGCTCAAGCAGATTCCCAGGCCAGTGATATTCCATAAGCCTTGCAATGGCCCCAGAGGTAAGCACGACAGCCGGCAGATGATAGCGCGCCGAAATCCGGTTGAGGAAGAGTCCTGCAAGCGGGACGATGTCTTCTTTGCGTTCCCGCAGAGGTGGGACCGCCAGACGAACCGTAGTGAGCCGGATGGCGAGTTCGGTAAGGAATTGGCCGTTCCGCGCAAGCTCGCGCAGCGGCAACTCTGAGGAGGCGAGAACAACCAGCGCCCCAGCTGAGCGGAAGTCCAGGTCTTTCAGGATTCGGAGGAGCAGCGCCTGGCCGGGTGCGGCGAGCAGATCCACGCGGTCGAGGAGCAAAAAGCCGGCGAGGGATAGCGGGTCAGTGTGAGACAGCAGCCAATCGCGAGCATCGCAGCGGCTGAACCCCCATTGGCTGATCTCAGGGTGGCGTGCAACGTAGCGTTGGTAAAGGACGCCTGCCAATGTGTGTTTGCCTGAGCCGGATTCGCCTTCGATGGTGGCGATCCGCAGATGGGGCGCAACGATCCTCGCCTGATCGAGCAGCCTGCGCATGGCAGGGCTGGCATCGATAAAAGTGGGTTCTCCGCAGTCGAGAGGTTCATCCGCTTGAATGCAGTGCTGAAGTGCAGTCGTGGCGAGCTTCAATGACGACATCGTGGCACTCTCGTCCTGGCGCCCTGATTCCTGACGTCATCAGAGCCTCGTTTTGTTCATCGGCAGAACGGCGCAAAGCGTGAAAGGAACATTGCAGGCAACTTACACAACAACGGCGAGCAGGGCCAACTGGCTGCATCCCGGCCGCCATCGTATACTTGAAGTATGTCGGTAGTTCGGAACATCGCGGCGATCGCCAAGGGCATGAGCATCACGTTCGGCGAGATGCTGCAGCCCACGCAGGTCGAGAACTATCCCGACGGCCCCGGCCCCATGCGGGGCGCAAAATTCGAGGAGCGGTTCCGCGGGGCTCACGTTCTGCAGCGGGACGAGAACGGCCTGGAAAAGTGCGTCGCGTGTTTCCTGTGCGCCGCGGCGTGCCCGGCAAACTGCATCTACATCGAGGCGGCGGAGAACACCGAAGAGGTCCGAATTTCGTCCTCGGAGCGCTATGCCAAGGTCTACAACATCGACTACAACCGCTGCATCTTCTGCGGATACTGCGTTGAGGCCTGCCCGACCGATGCGATCACGCACGGCCATGGGTTCGAGCTGGCAACCTTGAATGCGACCAACCTGGTCATGCGCAAGGAAGACATGCTCCTTCCGATTAACGCAATCGCTCCCGCGCGATAGCCGATTTCAGCACTCGTCCCCAATCCTCTCCTGATTGCATGGCCCGGCCCCATCTACAAGGCAGATGATGTTCACTTCGGGCCGGTGCTGCTGCGGTCTGGCAGCGGATAGCAGCCATTCAGTGTGTGTCGGGCTCGAATCTGATGCATGCCACTTAGAATCGAATTAGATATGACGATACCTCGCCCACATCCCCTGGTGGAGATTTTGAAGAAGCGCATCGCCATCATTGATGGCGCAATGGGCACAACGATTCGTACCTATGGCATGACCGAAGCAGACATTCGCGGTGAGCGGTTCAAGGACGCGAAAAAGGACCTGCTGAACAACGGTGACTTGTTCTCGCTCACGCAGCCAAAGATGATCGGCGACATCCACCGACGGTTCCTTGAGGCCGGAGCGGACATTCTCGAGACCAATACCTTCGGCGCCACGACCATTGCCCAGAGCGAGTTCTTTGTGGATGACCCCCGGGAGAGTGGCGGCCGCAAGGACCCCGCGTTCTATCAGAAAGTGATCGATGATCCGTTCCTGAAGAAGCTGGCTTGGGAGATCAATGAAACGTCAGCCCAACAGTGCCGCGAGTGGGCAGAGAAGATCGGGAAGGAGACGGGACGTCCGCGTTTTGTTGCCGGGGCGATCGGCCCATTAACGGTCTCCCTGTCCAATTCTCCGGATGCAAACGATCCTGGATTCCGGTCCGTGACCTTCGACCAGGTGAAGACAGCGTATGCCGAGCAGGCGAGAGCCCTCATTGCGGGAGGCGTGGACTTCCTGCTCGTCGAAACGATCTTCGATTCGCTCAACGCCAAAGCCGCCCTCGTCGCCATCCGCGAGGTCTTCGACGAGGACAAAGTCGAACTGCCCGTCATGATTTCGGCGGCCGTGGGACGCGGTGGGGAGACACTGATTTCTGCGCAGACCACAGAGGCGTTCTGGAACGCTGTGGAGCACGTCAAGCCGCTCTCAGTTGGGCTGAACTGTTCGCTTGGTCCAGACCTCATGTACCCCTTCCTCGAGGAGCTGTCGCAGAAGGCGAACGTTGCCATCTCCTGCTATCCAAATGCTGGGCTGCCCAATCCGCTCTCGCCAACCGGGTTCAACTTCGGACCTGAGGACATGGCCAAGTACCTGGCCGACTTTGCCCGGGCGGGGCTGGTCAATATTGCCGGAGGGTGCTGCGGAAATACGCCCGAACACATCGCCGCGATCGCCAAAGCGCTCGATGGATTGCCTCCGCGCAGATGGGACCCGGCAGGACGGACGCAAGAAGGCGCTGAGGTGGCCGCATGAAGCCACTTCGTCTTTCAGGTTCGCAGCCGTTCACGCAGCAGACAGGCGTGTTCATCATGATTGGCGAGCGCACCAACGTTGCGGGTTCTCCGAAGTTCGCGCGGTTGATCAAAGACGGAAAGTACGAAGAAGCTGTGAGTGTCGCTCGGCAGCAGGTTGAGAGCGGGGCCAACGTCCTCGATATCTGCATGGACGAGGGAATGATCGATGGCGTCGCGGCCATGACGCGCTTCCTCCAATTGCTGGCCAGCGAGCCTGAGGTTGCCAAGGTTCCCTTCATGGTCGATTCCTCGAACTGGGCAGTCCTCGAGGCCGGGCTGAAGTGCATGCAGGGCAAGGGCATCGTCAATTCCATTTCACTCAAAGAGGGCGAGAAGGCCTTCTGCGATCATGCGGCGACGGTGCTGAAGTACGGCGCGGCGGCTGTCGTCATGGCATTCGACGAGAAAGGGCAGGCTGCCGATTTCGAAGACAAGACTCGCGTTTGCGAGCGGGCATACCGCATCCTTGTCGACAAAGTTGGATTTCCCGCAGAGGACATCATCTTCGATCCGAATATCCTCACCGTCGCAACGGGAATGGAAGAGCACAACAACTATGCCGTCGACTTCATTCGCGCGACAAAGTGGATCAAGGAAAATCTGCCTCATGCCAAGGTAAGCGGCGGCGTCTCCAACATCTCCTTCAGCTTCCGCGGCAACAATCGGGTCCGCGAGGCGATGCACGCGGCGTTTCTGTATCACGCGATCAACGCCGGCCTCGATATGGGCATCGTGAATGCCGGCATGCTGGAGGTCTACGAGGAGATCGAGCCGAAGCTGAAAGAACTGGTAGAGGATGTCTTGCTCAACCGTCGGCCCGATGCGACGGAGCGGCTCGTGGAGTACGGAGAGACGCTCAAGAGTGCGGGTGCGGTTGTCACCGAGAAGAAAGAAGAGGAGTGGCGGCACGGGACAGTAGAAGATCGGCTGACTCACGCTCTCGTAAAAGGCATCGACAACTATATCGAGACGGATACGGAAGAAGCCCGCGCAAAGCTGGGCCGGCCGCTGCTCGTAATTGAGGGTCCGCTGATGGCGGGGATGAGCGTCGTCGGCGACCTCTTCGGCGCAGGCAAAATGTTCCTGCCTCAGGTAGTCAAGTCGGCACGCGTAATGAAAAAGGCAGTCGCGTATCTCACGCCGTTCATGGAAGCAGAGAAAGCCGCGCTGGCGGCAGCGGGGCACGAGGTGAAGGCCCAGGGCAAAATCGTGCTGGCCACGGTAAAGGGCGATGTCCACGATATTGGAAAGAACATTGTCGGAGTTGTGCTGGCGTGCAACAACTACGAGGTGATCGACCTGGGAGTGATGGTCCCCGCGGAGAAGATCCTGGAGCGCGCAAAGGAAGTAAAGGCGGACATCATCGGACTGAGCGGGTTGATTACACCATCGCTCGAAGAGATGGTGCACGTGGCCCGGGAAATGGAACGTCAGCACTTCAAGTTGCCGCTGCTGATCGGGGGAGCCACCACGAGTCGCGCGCATACAGCGGTGAAGATCGCGCCGCACTACAGCGAGCCCGTTGTTCACATTGTGGACGCGAGCCGCGCAGTGCCGGCCACCACCAGCTTGTTGAGCGATGAGAACAGAGAAGAATTCATTACCCAGCACAGGGCTGAATACGAAGCGGTTCGAAAGGCTCATGCTGCCCCACAAGTGAAAACAATTCCGTTGTCAGAAGCGCGTAAACGCCGGACGCAGATTGAGTGGCGAGTGGAGGACGTGCCGCAGCCGGAGTTTACGGGTGTGCGCGTGCTGGATAATTTCCCCCTGGCCACGCTGCGCGAATTCATTGATTGGTCGCCCTTCTTTCATGCGTGGGAATTGAAGGGCGTTTATCCGCGCATTCTCGATGATCCCAAGCAAGGCGAGCAGGCCCGGCAGATCTTCAACGAAGCAAACGCGCTGCTGGACCGCATCATCGAGCAGAAGCTGCTCAAGGCGCGCGCGGTGTATGGATTGTTCCCGGCCAGCGCCAAGGGCGATGACGTTGAACTGTATTCCGACGGTGCTCGCACGCAGCCGCTTACTACATTGCACTTCCTGCGGCAGCAGGCGAATCGGGAGGGAAGCGAGCCATGCCGGTCGCTGTCGGATTTCGTGGCCCCTCGAGAGTCGCAGCTGCGCGATCATGTGGGTGCCTTCGCAGTAACGACGGGGATCGGACTGAAGGAATTGGCCGAAGGTTTCCGCGCGAAGCATGACGACTACAACGCCATCATGGCGGAGGCGCTGGCCGATCGCCTTGCCGAAGCTTTTGCCGAGTGCTTGCATAAGCGCGTGCGAGACGAGTGGGGATACGGGCGCGACGAGAACCTGAGCATCGATGAGCTGATCCACGAGAAGTACCGCGGAATTCGTCCAGCGCCGGGTTATCCGGCGTGCCCGGATCACACGGAGAAGGGAACGATCTGGCAGCTTCTCGATGTGGAAGCGAAAACCGGCATCAAGCTGACAGAGTCATTCGCGATGTGGCCCGGTTCCAGCGTGAGCGGGTTGTATTTCGCACATCCTGACTCGCGGTATTTCACTCTCGGCAAAATCGATCGCGAACAGGTGGCCGACTACGCAGAGCGCAAAGGCATGACTGTTGCCGAGATCGAGCGCTGGCTCGCGCCGAATCTCAATTACGATTCCGGGCGGTGATCGAAGCCGCCCAGTTAGTTTCTGCGCGTCTTAACGGCTGTGGTGGGAGTCACATCCCGCTGCGGCATGCATGATTGACCCTATCTGACGCTGGATGGTTAGATGTTGAGCGGTAAAGTTACACGTGCCGCTCGTCGTCGGATGGGAAGTTCACGTGCGGATGGAGACCAACATGGTTGCGGCTTTGGTTCTTGCAGGTGCTTTGATTTGTGGGTGCGGTGGCGGAGGAACTGTAGATACCGCAGGAGGCGCAACCAATCCTCCTGCTCAGCAGAATGCGGCGACGCCAACCGTCAGCACTGCGGCGGCACAAAACGGCGGTGTCATTGTCACTCTTGCGGACGCCACGAGCGGAGCAACGATCTACTACACGATTGATGGTTCGACCCCTTCGAACACCTCGATGAGGTATTTCGCCCCGTTTCTGGCCTCCTCGAATTTGATGGTAAAGGCGATTGCGATCGCGCCGGGCTATCTCAACAGCACCGCAGTATCTAAAGATTTCACGCCGAACATCGCGTCGGGAACGCTGGTGTGGAGCGATGAGTTTGCAAATTCAGGAACTTCGAATGCGCTTCCCGACTCAAAGAACTGGACCTATGACACAGGCTACCGATGCTGCGGAAACAATGAATTGGAAACCTACTGTGCGGCAGGTTCAACGACCGCTCCTTGCGATCCCGCGAACCCGAATGCGTATATCGACACGACGGGAATCCTGCATGTTGTCGGGCGCAATCCTTCCGGCACCACATACACCTCGGCGCGCCTGAAGTCGCAGGGTGTTTTCAGCTTCATGTACGGGCGTATCGAGGCTCGCATGAAATTGCCCGAGAGCCAGGGGATGTGGCCCGCGTTCTGGCTCCTCGGAAACAACATCACCACTTTGAGCTGGCCGGCTTGTGGCGAACTCGACATCATGGAGCATATCGACGGCAGCAATCCGCCGTTCTATGTGGGAGCACAGCCGCCGGGATACGACTGGATTGCGGCCTCGGTGCACGGCGGCACAACGAGTGCCCATCTGGACGGAACCCAGAAGTACAACCCTTCGGGCTTCTCGGCAGCGGACTGGCACACTTACGGGATGATCTGGACGAAGGGTCAGGTGCAGTTCTACGTAGATGATCCCGCCAACGTATATGCGACGTTCACGCCGGCGAACTTTGGCAATCCATGGCCCTTCGATGCCGGCCCGCAATTCATCATCCTCAACCTCGCCATCGGCGGAGACTGGCCGGGCAGTCCCAATGCAACCACCGTCTTCCCAGGTGACATGCAGGTCGACTACGTGCGGATCTATACGAACTGATTTGTCATTGAGCTGTAAGGAAAAGGTCTGCCGGTTGGATGATCGGCGAGCCTTTTTTGTTATGCTTTCGCGTGATATGACACGCTCGCAAATTTGTGCTCTCTCTTTGCTTCTGTGTTTTGGGTTTACAGTCCACGGTCAGCGCTCCGCAGGGGCGACGGTGGACCTGACTTCGCCAGACGGGAACATCGTCTTTTCTTTGTCGGATCAGCCGGTGAATGAGGCCGGGACCGCAAAGAAGGCGGAGATTCATTATTCCATCGCCCTTCGCGGAAAACGAATCATCGATGAGAGCGCGCTGGGGCTCAAGGTCCAGGGTGCTCCCGCGATTGGTCCCGGCATGCACAAGGTCGATCTGCACACCCGGCAGCACGACGATACATATACCATTCCCGTGGGCAAAAGCAGCTCCGTGCGGGATCACTATAACTCGGCCATTGTGGACCTGGCGGATGATGGTGGCCACAAGTTGTCACTCGAAGTTCGCGCCTACGACGATGGCGTGGCCTTTCGCTATCTGCTTCCCGCGCAGGCTGGAGCGAAGACCGTCCGTCTCGAAGGCGAGCTGACGGAATTCAATTATCCGAAGGACGCCACTCTGTACCCGCTCATCCTGGATGGCTTTCGCTCTTCGTACGAGGACGAGTATCAGCAACGGCAGGTCGGCGGAATTCACCGTGACTGGCTGATTGCCCTCCCACTGCTGGCAGAAGTTCCCGGTGCAGGCTGGGTGGCCGTGACCGAAGCCGACATCGAGAACTACGCGGGCATGTACCTCCGCAAAGGCCAGGCGCGAAACGGGCTGAAGGCGGAGCTTTCTCCGCGCACTGACCAAAAAAATATCGCCGTAGAGACGGATGCACCGGTAACGACGCCTTGGCGCGTGCTGATGATCGGCGACGAACCGGGGCGGCTAGTCGAGTCGAACATCGTGCTGAATCTCAATCCGCCATCGAGAATCGCAGACACTTCGTGGATTAAAGCCGGCAAATCTGCCTGGGACTGGTGGTCTGGCGAGGCCGCGCCGAGCGTGAGCTTCAAAACCGGAATGAACACCGCGACCATGAAGCACTACATCGACTTCGCCTCGGCGTCCGCCTTCCCCTACATGTTGATCGACGCGGGATGGGCACTTGCGAATCGAAAAAGCCCCACAGACTACGCAGCAGTCGCGGATATCACAAAGATCGATCCCCAGATCGACATGCCTGAACTGCTCCGCTACGCGAAGGAGAAGAACGTTCGCATCTGGCTCTGGTCGCACTGGACCTCAGTCGACAAGTACATGGAGCAGGCGTTTCCGCTGTTCGAACAGTGGGGAATTGCGGGCGTGAAGATCGACTTCATGGATCGCGATGATCAGCAGATGACGGCCTGGTACCGCCACGTTGCTGAGCTTGCGGCGCAGCATCACCTCATGATCGATTTCCATGGCGCTTTCAAACCAGATGGCTTGCGGCGCACGTGGCCAAACGTAGTCACGCGTGAAGGCGTAATGGGCAAGGAATACCTGAAGTGGAGCGGCCGGACCACTCCGACGCACAACACGACACTGCCGTTTACCCGAATGCTCGCCGGGCCTCTCGATTACACTCCCGGCGCTTTCGGCAATGTGACCAGGGCCGAGTTCGAGTCGCGCGACAAGGAGCCGATGGCGCCGAATACCCGCGCTCATGAACTCGCGCTCTACGTCGTGCTCGAGAGCCCATTGATGATGGTCTCCGACTTTCCTGAGCACTATGCGGGGCAGCACGATTTCGAGTTCATCAAGCAGGTCCCGGTTACGTGGGATGAAGTCCGTGTCCTGAGCGGAAGACCGATGGAAAACATCACCGTGGCGCGGCGAAGTGGCAAGGACTGGTACGTCGGTTCAATTACAAACTGGGATGCGCGATCGGTTAAGGTGCCCCTGAGCTTCCTCCCTGAAGGCAAGTACACAGCCGAGATCTACGCCGACGCGGCCGATGCGGACACGAAGGCGACCCACACGGAGTTCACCAAGCAAACCGTCGATCGTAGCACCGTGCTCGACGTGAACATGGCCCCGGGTGGCGGAAACGCCATCTGGATACACTCCGCCGACTGAAGTCTCGACTCCTGCCGAAGTATGGCATATACTTATGTATATGCCAACTCGGGGTGTGTGACCTACATGGCCAAAACCGCCAAAGTATTCATGAACAATCGCAGCCAGGCTGTACGCCTACCCAAGGAGTTTCAATTCGACACTCCGGAAGTGTTCATCCGCAAAGTAGGCGATGAGGTCATCCTCTCTCCGCGGCCCGACAACTGGACGGCCCTGGTCGAAGGGCCATATGCTTCACCAGGCTTTATGGAGAGTGTCGAAGATCTCCCAGTGCAGGATCGGAGCTTCTAAGTGCTCCGTTACATGCTCGACACCGACATCTGCTCCTACGTGATGAAAGGATCGGAACTGGGCGTTATTCGCCGGCTCACAAGCCTGCCTGTGGGCGATGTCTGCATCTCCGTCATCACGCAGGCCGAGCTGATGTACGGAGTCGAGATCTCTCCCCGGAAGCAGCAGGACGGAGCGCGCCTCGACGTATTGCTTAAACATATGGTGGTTCTGGATCTCGGGCAGGCTGCTGCAACCGACTACGCGGAGATCCGTGCCGCGCTCAAAAAGCAAGGCAAGATGATCGGCGCAAACGATCTGCTCATCGCAGCACATGCGCGCTGCGTCGGATTGACACTGGTAACGAATAACGTACGCGAGTTTCGTCGCGTGCCAAAGCTCAAGATCGAGAATTGGTGCTGATGCTTTGCAAAGCCGGCAGGCTTTTGGCTAACCAGAATGCCCGCCAGCCTTGCGTTGCAGTTTAGTCCCGGCAAGCCAGCCAGGTAATGAAAGCCCCGGCCAGCATTCCCGCGGCAAAGATAACGCCGGCGGATTCAACCGGTTTGCGGCGCATCATGCGCTTGCCGTCGCTGATCATGTCTTCTGTCGCCTGGCGGCCTTGTTCGACGGCCTTCACCGCCGTCTTGAATCCATCTTCAACCGCCTGGGTCACGGTTGTGCTGAGACGGGAGACTTCGCGAAGAACTTCATCCACGGATGGGACGTTTTCAAGCAGATCTGTAGCCATGACGGGGGTTCTCCTTAGCTAGATATTGTGAGCCTTTTGCGAGCGCTCGTAGCAGTTTAAATAGTGCGAAAAAGCGCCTTTATGAATGAGATGTGCTCTGTGTAAGAGCTGTTGTACTGCCACTGCCCCGACGGCCAGAAAAGCCGTCTTTCCAGCCCGAAGTTCATCCATTCAAACCTGGTTGGCCCCCATTCGCTGTAATGTGACTTGCGCCGTCACTGACCCTGTGATAAAAACAAGTCATTCATGTTTGCCTCCAAAGGGCAAGCCTGGATTTCATGCAGAG
>Ga0207674_10007887_pt1 | contig 12368 bp, 11 predicted proteins | sample KBSCornC72_FD_184303 | JGI IMG/M metagenome (GOLD analysis project Ga0207674, IMG submission 184303) | Corn rhizosphere microbial communities from Kellogg Biological Station, Michigan, USA - KBS Corn C7-2 (SPAdes) (version 2) | ecosystem: Host-associated > Plants > Roots > Rhizosphere > Soil ... | reverse complement strand
GTAATGATAGTGTTTTCGAGAAAAAAGTAAAAGGAATTGTATTTACCGATGCCAATCCGTCCGAAAGACATACGGTTGCGCATGTCCATCCAATCACGTAATCCATTCAAATATCAATGTTTACGCGGTTGGTATCCGGATTGCATTAGATCAGGGCGACAAGACTTTATTTCGGAGGGAAGTTATCTATGGCAGAGGAAGGAAACAGTGCGGCGAGCAGCGCGATATGGGCGATCGCGTTGATCATAATTGTGGCTCTACTTGCGCTCGTGGTTTGGAAGATCGTCGACCATCCGGGCGACGAGATCCGCCAGGGGGCGCTGGTCGCCGGCGCGTCGGCGATCGTGCTCGTCGTGTCGGCGTTCGCGGTCGCCGCGGCGCCGGTCAAGCGAGCGCGCAGCGCGCGTTTCGGGCACCCGGGCGTGTTCGTCCCGCCCCCGGCGCCTCCGCGCTGGGACCCGAACGAGTCGGTCGGGCCGCCGCCTTAGTTCTGCGCGCCGCCGGTCGGGGCCCAGACCCGGAGCATGGCCTCGGGCAGGCCCCACCAGCCCAGCGCGGTCAGCCGCTCGTCGTCGTCGATCGCGCCGAGCACCCGCCACAGCGAGCTCACGGGCAGGAACAGGCTTTCCATGGTGAGGTCGTCGTACTCGTCGTCCTCGGAGAGGTAGAAGCGGTCGGGCTCGTCGTTGGGCTCGTCCGCCTCGTCCGCCTCGCCGCCGTCCGGGTCTTCGGGGTCCTCCGGGTCGTAATCGCGCACGTAGCCGGCCAGGTCGGCGGCTGACGCGGCGGTGCCGGGACCGCCCTCGGCGAGTGCGGTGATCGCCGCCAGCCAGTCGAAATGGTCGATGGCGCAGATGGCGGCGAGCTCGCTTTCCGCCTCGTCGGACTCATCGTCACCGGCGTCAGGACCGCTCCAGTCGTCGGTCCCCTGTGGGGACGCCACGCCCGCGGCCAGCCGCAGCCACAGCTCGGTGTCGTCGGCCGGCAGCTCGTCCGCGCGCAGCCCGCTGCACTCGATCAGCAGCGCGCCGGGCCAGCCTGGCCGGGCGATGTCCTGGCGCAGCCGGTCGCTGGCCCGGCGCAGGTCCTCCATTGGCAGGGGCCGGTCACCGACCCGGTCCAGCAGGGCCCGGATCGCGGCCAGCGCGTCGGCGTCGGCGGCGTCCCACTCGGCCAGGAACTCCTCGTCCTTCTCGTCCAGCAGCTCGTCCATCGGCACCCGGCCGTCGGGCAGCGCCGAGGTCATCCACCGTTCCTGCAGCTCGATGTACGCCTGGCAGGCGGCAGGATCGGCCGCGGCCAGCAGGTCGGGGTCGATCTCGCCCGCGGCGAGCCGCTCCTCGAGGTGGCTGACCAGCCTGGTGTGCATCTCCGCGGCGAGCTGGCTGCGCTCGGACAGATCGTCCCAGACGTGCAGTCCGATGATCCCGTTCGGCTCGGTCCCGGTGGCTTCCAGCCACGTCCGGACGTCTCCCACCGTGGCCACGCCGTCGCTGATCTTCTGCAGGATGGCTTCCGCGGACGTCCAGAACACCGCGGACAGCGGGTTCCCGGCCGCGAGCAGCCCCCGCCGGAGGCCGGGCAGCGAGCCCAGCGCCTCGTCCGATGGTGCCGTAAGCAGCGCGAGTGCCACGTCACGCCTGGTCAGTGCGCTAAGCGGCCGGCCCGCCAGGTCGGCCACCCGGTCAGCTTCAGAGTTCACGCCTCGCAGCGTACGCCTGTTGGCTCAGCCGTGCAGACCCGAGCGGCCCACGAATCCGGGGCCACCCGCGGACCGGGCGGCCCCGGGGATCCGGGTGCCGCGGCGGAGCTCAGAGGACCTCGCGGCCGCCCAGGTAGGGCCGCAGCACCTCGGGCACCCGCACCTGCGCCTCGCTGGTCTGGAAGTTCTCCACCAGCGCGGCGAGGAGCCGCGGCGTGGCCACCGCGGTGTTGTTCAGGGTGTAGACGAACCGCACCGTGCCGTCGGTGTCGCGGTAGCGCACGTTGGCCCGCCGGGCCTGCCAGTCGTGCAGCGACGAGCAGCTGTGCGTCTCGCGGTACGCGCCGAGCGACGGCATCCAGGTGTTGATGTCATTCATCCGGTACTTACCCGCGCCCATGTCCCCGGTGGAGACTTCCATCACCTCATAGGCCAGGCCCAGACCCTGCAGCAACTGCTCGGCGGTGCCGAGCAGTTCCGCATGCCAGCGGTCGGACTCGGCCGCGTCGGCCGCGCAGATGACGAACTGCTCGACCTTCTCGAACTGGTGGACCCGGAGCAGCCCGCGCACGTCGCGCCCCGCGCTGCCCGCCTCCCGGCGGAAGCACGGCGAGATGCCGGCGTACCTGATCGGCAGGCTCCGATGGTCGAGGATCTCGGCGCTATGGAAGCCGACCAGGGCCACCTCCGCGGTGCCCGCCAGGTACAGGTCGTCGGCGGGCAGCGCGTACGTCTCCTCGCGGTGCGCGGGGAACATGCCGGTGCCGATGAGCGCCGGCTCGCGGACCAGCGACGGGACGCTGACCAGCTCGAAGTCCTTTTCCCTCAGCAGGTCGAGGGCGTAGGAGTGCACCGCGCGCTCGAACAGGACCAGATCCGACAGCAGCGCGTAGGCGCGCTCCCCGGAGACCTTGCGAGCCCGCGCGAAGTCCGCCCAGCCGCGCTTCTCCAGCAACTCGACGTGGTCCAGCGGCTTGAAGTCGAACTCCGGCGGGGTGCCCACGGTCCGTATCACCACGTTGGCGGACTCGTCCGGGCCGACCGGGGCGCCCTCCCACGGGATGGTGGGGGTCAGCAGCAGCAGCCCGTTCAGCTTCTCCGTCGCCTCCGCGAGCTGCTCGCGGAGCTCTTTGAGCTGGGCCTCGAGCTCGGCGTGCTGGACCCGCAGCTCGGCGCGCCTGTCGTCGTCGGCCTGGGCGAACTCCTTGGCCGAACTCTTCCGGCGGGCCTGGGCCTGGTCCAGTTCGTGCTGGAGCTTGCGGACGTCCCGGTCGAGGTCGAGCAACTCGTCGACGTCCAGGTCGATGCCCTTCTTCCGGACGGCGTCCCTCACCGCGTCCGGGTCGTCTCTTATCTCTCGCCTGTCCAGCATGGGTACGCGTCAGTCCTTGTGTCTTAGGTATATTGCCAGCCCGCCACGAAAACGCTACCAGCAGTGGCCGCCCGACGCCCCGCGGTTTTCGGCTGGCCGGCCCGCCGAGGCCGGCCCGCTGAGGCCGGCCAGTCAGCCAGGGCGGGACCGCCGGGTACGGTGAGTATGCGGCGACGGGAAGGTGGGGGCGAGTGCTGCTGACCAATCATGTCCTGTCTGGCGCCCTTATCGGCGCGCGGGCCCGCGGTCCTGAGCAGGCCTTCGCGGCCGGGGTGGCGTCACACTTCGTGCTCGACGCGATCCCGCACTGGGGCGATTGGGGCACCAAGCGCAGGTTCCTGCGGGTGGCCGTGGCCGACGGGCTGGTCAGTCTGGCCGTGGCCGGCGCGCTCGCGGCGGCGGCCCCGCCCGCGCGCCGGGCGGCCGTGCTGGCCGGGATGGCCGGGGCGGCGCTGCCGGATATGGACAAGCCGACCAAGCTATGGTTCGGCTGGTCGCCGTTCCCCCGGAAGTTCGACCGGTTTCACAACCGCATCCAGCGGGAGGCCTGGCGCCGCGGGTACGTGGAGGTGCTGGCGGCGGGCGCGCTGGCGCCGGCCGCGCTGATCGCGCTGCGCGGGTCCAGGGTGCCCGCCTAGCCAGGCAGCGGGTAGCGCAGGCCGACCAGGGTGGCTAGATCGCCGAGGGTGATCTCGAACATGGGCGCCGGGTCCTCCAGCGCGAACCTCATGTGGCCGAACACCTCCATCGCCACCGCCCCGTACAGCACCGTCCAGCAGCGCAGGAAGGTCATCACCGCGCCCAGCGGAATGCTGGTGCCCAGCGCGTCGCGATAGCGGGTGAGCTGGTCGCGCAGGCCCGGGTCGATCTGCTCGTCGTCCGGGACGCGGAACGGGACCTTGTGCCACAGCTCGAGGAACAGCGTGAAGAAGGTGCCGGCGAAGGCCAGCGCGCACTCGTCCGCGATGTCGTACCGCCCGTCGTCAAGACCGGGCAGCGGCACGCCGAACACCAGGGCGAACTCGTCCTTGTGGGTCAGCGCCCAGCGGCGGAACTCCCGGCAGGCGGCGACCATCTTGACGGTCAGCTTCGCGTGCGGATCCTCCGACGGCGCCGCGGCGGCCTCGATGGCCCTGTGGATGTCCGCGCCGAGCTCGGTGAAGATGTTGGCGCACAGGTACCGGTGCAGTTCCTCGTAGCTGCCGAAGTACCGGTAGAGCCCGGGGGCGGTCATGCCCATCTCGCGTGCGATGGCACGGAGCGACACCGCCTCGGGCCCGTCCTTGACCAGGAGCTGCCGGGCGGTCTGGATGATCTCGTCGATCGTCGCCGCGCGCAGCCGGTCGCGCCGCGACGGCGGCTGGACCACGCCCGGTGCCGCCTCGGCGACCTGTGCCGACTGTGTCACAACTGCCTCCTGCACCATTCATACCCCGCCGGAACCACTGAGGGGAGACCCATCGACCCGGCGTTGCCCTGATGTTATCTCCTTTGACGGCCGTTATCTCGCTTGACATCAGTGAACACCGTACGCGAAGTTACCGATGTAATCAGTTTACGCCGTTTACTTAAATTATCAACAGTCAGAGGGAGACGGGGATGTTCGAGGCATGGGGACGAGCCTTGTACACCAGGCGGCGGCTGACCCTCGGCATCGCGCTCGTGCTCGTGGCGTTCGCCGCGGTCTGGGGGACCGGGGTGTTCGGCAAGCTGTCCTCCGGGAACAGCTTCACGCCGCCCGCCAGCCAGAGCCAGCGTGAGGCCGACCAGGCCAGCCGGGTATTCGGCCGGAACGACGCCGACGTCGTGGTGCTGTACCGCAGCGCCACCAGGACGGTCGGCGACCCGGCGTACCGGCAGGCGGTCACCGCCGCGCTGAACCGCCTGCCGCGGGCCGAAGTGGCCCGGGTCAGCACGTACTGGTCCACCGGGTCGCCGCGCCTGGTCAGCGCCGACCGGCACGCCACCTACGCGGTGCTCCAGCTCACGGGGGCCGACGACGCCGCCAGGCAAGACAGCTACAAGGCGATCAAGACCGAGCTGACGCCGGCCAGCCTGGTCGCCAGCGGCGTGACCGCCCGGGTCGGCGGGACCGTGCCGACGGAGGCCGCGATCAACTCCGAGGTCACCGCCAACATCGCCAAGGCCGAGCTGTTCTCGATGCCGGTGCTGCTGATCCTGCTGCTGGTGATCTTCGGCAGCCTGGCCGCGGCCGCGCTGCCGGTAGCGATCGGCGGCATCGCCATCCTCGGCTCGTTCGCGGTGCTGCGGCTGCTCACCATGGCCACCACGGTGTCCGTTTACTCGGTGAACATCACCACGATCCTCGGCCTCGGCCTGGGCATCGACTACGGGCTGTTCATGGTGACCAGGTTCCGGGAGGAGCTGCACCGGCAGCCGACGGTCGAGCGGGCGGTGGCGCGCACGGTGGCCACCGCGGGCCGGACCGTCGCGGTCTCGGGCATCACCGTCGCGCTGGCGCTGACCAGCCTGATGCTGTTCCCCGAGGACTTCCTGCGCTCGATGGGCTTCGGCGGGGTGGCCACGGTCGCGGTGGACATGCTGGCCGCGCTGACCGTGCTGCCCGCGCTGCTCGCCGTCCTGGGTCCCAGGGTGAACGCGCTGCGTATCCGGCGTAGCGTGCACCGGCCCGTTCGGGACGAGTCGAGCGGGGCCTGGTACCGGCTGGCGCACAGCGTCATGCGCCGGCCCGCCGTCTACGCCACCGTGATCGTGGTCGGGCTGCTGGCCCTGGGCGCGCCGTTCCTGCGCATCTCTTGGGGCGGCACGGACGCCAGGACGCTGCCCGCCGCCTCCACGGTCCGGCAGGTTTCGGAGGCGCTGGACAGCCAGTTCCCGGTCAACTCCACCGCCCCGGTCGAGGCGCTCGTCACAGGGGCACGAGCGCCCGCCCAGCTCACCGCCTACCTGCACCGCATCGACGCCATCCCCGGCGTGACCGGCGCCCGGGTGACTGGAATCAAGGGGAACGTCGCCCGCATCGATGTCGGCTACCAGCCGGCCCCGGTGTCGGCGGCGGCCCGGCACGTCGTCACCCAGATCCGCGATCTCGCGCCCCCGGCCGGTACCGCCGTGCTGGTCGGCGGGACCACCGCGGGGCTGGTGGACGAGCTGGCCAGCCTCGGCGCCACCCTGCCCTGGATGGCGCTGCTGACCGGCGTCAGCACGTTCGTGCTGCTGTTCCTGGCGTTCGGCTCGGTGGTGCTGCCGCTGAAGGCGATCGTGATGAACGTGCTGTCGCTGTCGGCCACGTTCGGCGTGGTGGTGTGGATCTTCCAGTGGGGGCACCTGTCCCGCCTGCTGCAGTTCACCCCGACCGGATCGATCGACCCGACCATGCCGATCCTGATGCTGGCTATCATCTTCGGCCTGTCCATGGACTACGAGGTCTTCCTGCTGTCCCGGATCCGGGAGCGGTACGACCAGACCGGCGACAACACCGCCGCGGTGGCCAGCGGCCTGCAGCGCACCGGCGGCCTGATCACCAGCCTGGCCCTGCTGCTGATCATCGTGGTCGGCGCGTTCTCGGCCTCCGGCATCACCTTCATCAAGCTGATGGGGGTCGGCATGATCGTGGCGCTGCTGGTGGACGCGACCATCATCCGGGTGCTCCTGGTGCCGGCCACCATGCGCCTGCTCGGCCGGGCCAACTGGTGGGCGCCGCGGCCGCTGCGCCGGCTGTACGCCAGGTACGGGATCAGGGATGAGATTCGGGCCGAACGGGCCGGGGTTTCCGTCTAACCGCACCTCCTCGCCCGGGCGGGCCATCGCCCGCCCGGGCCTGTCGCGGCGGGTACAGTAGCCACCGCGGTCCGACCGGGGGCCGCTGTCAGCCCGCACGAGGAGTGACCCAGATGAACCAGCCCGTCGCCGTGCCCGAAGTGATGTCGGCGGACCTGCCGGCCGGCGTGTTCCTGCTCGACGTGCGCGAGGACGACGAGTGGACGGCCGGGCACGCACCGGAGGCGGTGCATGTGCGGCTGGGTGACCTCGGTGCCCGGCTCGGCGACCTGCCCCACGACCGTGAGCTGTACGTGATCTGCCGCAGCGGCAACCGGTCGGCGTACGCGGCCCAGGCCCTGGCCGCCCGCGGGCTGAACACCGTCAACGTGTCCGACGGCATGACCGGCTGGGCCGTCGCGGGCCGCCCGATGGTCAGCGAGGACGGCACCGAACCCCACGTCGCCTGAGCCGCCCAGTTCGCCCCCTGGCCGGTGTCTACCTGAAGGTGATGACAACCGACCTGATCTCGAGAGCGCGCGCCGGGGACGGCGAGGCGTTCCGGCAGCTGACCGAGCCGCACCACCGGGAACTGCAGGTGCACTGCTACCGGATGCTCGGGTCCTTCGCCGACGCCGAGGACGCCCTGCAGGACACGCTGCTGGCCGCCTGGCAGGGCCTGGCCGGGTTCGAGGGGCGCGCCTCGCTCCGCACCTGGCTGTTCCGGATCGCCACCAACCGGTGCCTGAACGCGCGCCGCGCGGCCAGCCGCCGGCCCGTCCGGGAGTGGAACATCCCCGGGGCTGAACCCCCGGAGCCGACCCGGCTCGGCGAGGTCGTCTGGCTCGAGCCGTTTCCCGACGCCCTTCTCGAGGGTGCGATCGGCGCGCCGCCCGGTCCGGAGGTCCGCTATGAACAGGCCGAATCCATCTCCCTGGCCTTCGTGACCGCCCTGCAGGTCCTGCCGCCCCGCCAGCTCGCCGTGCTGATCCTGCGCGACGTCCTGGGGTTCCGCGCCAGCGAGGTGGCGGACATGCTCGAGGTGACCGTCGAGTCGGTCACCAGCGCGCTGAAGCGGGCGCGTGCCAGCCTGCAGCGCTCGCGGCCGGCCGAGGGCGGCCGCGAGCCTCCGCCGGCGCCCGGCTCACCGGCCGAGGACGCGATCGTGGCGAGGTTCGTCCGCGCGTACGAGTCCGCCGACCTCGACGCGCTGGTGGCCCTGCTGACCGATGACGTCTTCATATCGATGCCGCCGATACCGCTGGAATACCAGGGCCGGGACGCCGTGGCCCGGTTCTGCGCCATCCTGCTCGGCTCGGGCCGCGCGTACAGCCTGGTGCCGGCGCGCGCCAACGGCCAGCCCGCGTTCGGGGCCTACGTGCGCGGCCCCGACGGCATCCGCCACGGGACCAGCTTGTTCGTCCTCACCCTGGCCGGCGACCGCATCTGCGCCCTGACCCGCTTCGAGAGCAGCGTGCTCGCCTGGTTCGGCCTGCCGCGATCGCTCCCGCCATCGGCCGCCTAGCCCGCCGTTACCGCCAGTGCCAGGGGCAGCACGGCGGGCGCGCCCGCCTGGCGGAGCAGCCGGGCCGCCACCGTCATCGTCCAGCCGGTCTCGATGCGGTCGTCCACCACGAGCACCGGGCCGTCCAGGCCGCCGACGGCGTCCCGCACGTCACCGGGTAGCTCCAGGGCGCGCCACAGCGAGCCCAGCCGCTGCGCGCTGTTGTGCCGTCGCGGCCCGGGCCCGTTGAGGCCGTCCCGGTCGGCGTAGGCGAGCGCGCCGAGGTACTGCAGCCGGCCCGCGCTGGCGAGCTGGCGGCCGAGGCTGGTGATCAGCCGGGGCCGGGTGCGTGACGGCAGGGTGAGCACGCCGGCCGGGCGCTGCGCCCAGTCCCAGGCGGCCAGCACCGTGATTATCGCGGCCACCACCGGCTCGGTAACCGGCTCGTCCGGCGCGCCCTCGGTTAGCAGGGTCCTGAGCTGGCCGCCCCAGCCGATGTCGGTGAGCCGGCCCAGGGCCCGGCCCGGCTCGGCGGTCAGCTCCGGCGGGATCTTCCCGGCCGCGTCCACTCCGAGCGCCTTCATCCCGGTCGGCCACATCCGCCGCGGCTCGACCGTCACGCCCGGGCGGAGCAGTCGCTCGCGCGCCGCGGTCACGCTCGTCTCAGGGACCTCGCCGCCCACGCGCTGCCCGGTGCAGTTGTCGCAGCGGCCGCACGCCACGGCGGCCGGGTCGTCGAGCTGCCGGCGCAGGTACTCCATCCGGCACCCGTCCGTGGCCAGGTAGGCCAGCATGGCCTGCTGCTCGCGGGCGCGCTCGGCGGCCACCCGTTCGTAGCGCTCGGCGTCGTAGTGCCACGGCTGACCCGTCGCCGTCCAGCCGCCGCCGACCCGGCGCACCGCGCCGTCCACGTCGAGCACCTTGAGCATGGACTCGAGCCGGCCGCGGGACAGGTCCACGTGCGTCTCGAGCACCGCGGCCGACAGCGGCCGGCCGGCTTCGGCCAGGGCCGCGAGGGTGGCGCGGACCTGCCGCTCGGACGGGAAGGCCAGCGAGGCGAAGTAGGCCCAGATATCGCGGTCTTCCCGGCCCGGCAGCAGGATCACGTCGGCGCGCTTCGTGGCGCGTCCGGCCCGGCCGATCTGCTGGTAGTAGGCGACCGGGGACTGCGGCGCGCCCAGGTGCACGACGAAGCCGAGATCCGGCTTGTCGAAGCCCATGCCGAGCGCGCTGGTGGCGACCAGCGCCTTGACCCGGTTGGCGAGCAGGTCCTCCTCGGCCCGGGCCCGCTCGTCCGGTTCGTCCCGGCCGGTGTAGGCCGCCACCGGCAGCCCCTGCTCGCGCAGGAAGGCCGCGGTTTCCTGGGCGGCCGCGACCGTCAGCGCGTACACGATGCCGGACCCGGGCAGCTCGTCCAGCCGGGCCGCCAGCCAGCCGAGCCGCTGGTGCGCGGTGGGCAGCGTGACCACGGCCAGCCGCAGCGAGTCCCGGTCCAGCGGCCCCCGCAGCACCAGCGTCTCACCGGGAGAGCCGAGTTGCTCGGCGACGTCGGCGGTCACCCGCGCGTTCGCGGTGGCCGTCGTGGCCAGGACCGGGATCGCGGCGGGCAGGCCGTCCAGCAGGGTCCGGAGCCTGCGGTAGTCGGGCCGGAAGTCGTGCCCCCAGTCCGAGATGCAGTGCGCCTCGTCGATCACCACCAGGCCGGCCGACCGGCTCAGCTCGGGCAGTACCTGGTCACGGAACGACGGGTTGTTCAGCCGCTCCGGGCTGACCAGCAGCACGTCCGCCTGGCCCGCGGCCACCTCGGCGTACAGCGCCTCCCACTCCGCGGTGTTGGCCGAGTTGATGGTGCGCGCCAGGATCCCGGCCCCCTTCGCCGCCTCGACCTGGTTGCGCATCAGCGCGAGCAGCGGGGACACGATCACGGTCGGCCCGGCGCCGCGGGCGCGCAGCAGCGCGGTGGCGATGAAGTAGACCGCGGACTTGCCCCAGCCGGTCCGCTGCACCACCAGCGCCCGCCGCCGGTCCGCGACCAGGGCGCGGATCGCGGTCCACTGGTCCTCGCGCAGCCGCGCGTGCTCGCCCGCCAGGGCCCGCAGGCACCGTTCCGCCTCGTCCCGAAGTTCCGCCTCGTGCTCGGTCATGCCCTCATTCGTACCAGCCGCCGCCGTCAGTCAGGCCGGATCCCGTATGTCATACTCGGGGCAAACATCGGATCTCTCCGGGCGGGGACCGGCCCTGCTTGACGGCGCGGAGGCACGGTTTGGCGGTAACCGACGAGGCCATCGAGAAGATCAAGGCCATGATCACGTCCGGCGCGCTGCGCGCCGGCGACCGGCTGCCGCGCGAGGCGGACCTGGCCGCCGAGCTCGGCCTGTCGCGCAGTTCGCTGCGCGAGGCGGTGCGCGCGCTGTCCCTGGTCAACATCCTGGACGTGCGCCGCGGCGACGGGACGTACGTGACCAGCCTGGAGCCGCGGCTGCTGCTGGAGGCGCTGAGCTTCATCGTCGACTTCCACCGCGACGACACGCTGCTGGAGTTCCTCCGGGTCCGCCGCATCCTGGAGCCCGCCGCCACCGCGATGGCGGCCGAGCGGATCACCGCCGAGGAGAGCGGCGGCCTGCGCACCCTGCTCGACAGCATCGGACCGGATCCGGCGGCCGAGGAACTGGTGGCCAACGACCTGGAGTTCCACCGGCGGATCGTGGCCTGCTCGGGGAACTCGGTCCTCTCCTCGCTGCTCGAGTCGATGTCCGGGCCGGCCACCCGGGCCCGGGTCTGGCGCGGCCTCACCCAGGCCGGCGCGCGGGCGCAGACGCTGGCTGAGCACCGGGCCATCCTGGACGCGCTCGCCGCGCACGAGCCCGAGGTGGCCAGGTCCTGGGCGACCGTGCACATCGCCGGCGTCGAGCAGTGGCTAGCCTCGATGACGTGACGGACTTCGTATCGGTCAAGGACCTCAGCGTCCGCGCGGTCATCGGCGTGCACGCCTGGGAGCGCGACGTCGAGCAGACCCTGCTCGTCAGCGTGGATATGGTCCCGGAAACGACTGACGTGCGGAAAGCCGCGGCCAGCGACGACCTGGCCGACGCGCTCGACTACTCCGCCGTGGCCGAGACCATCACGGCCGTGCTGCGCGAAGGCAGGTTCCGCCTGATCGAGACGGCGGCGGAGCGCGTGGCCGGGCGCTTGCTCGCCGACTTCCCGCTGAGCTGGCTCCGCCTCGAGCTCCGCAAGCCCATCGCCGCGGGCGCCTACACGGCCATGATCACAGTCGAACGCGCACGCGAAAAAACCTGATCGCCAGGGGCCGAAAGGCGCCCTCGGCGCTTGATCCTCTGCGCCCGCTCACGGTAACGACAAGGTGAAGAAACCCGGCGATCGATGCCCGTTCGTCTTATTTGAGCAATAATGTCGATGTCTGGCTAATCATCCCTACTTGCGCACAATCTATCAGTAAGAGGTGCGGAAGGAGGGTCTGGGTGCCTGAATCACCCAGGGGGGATGTCCGCGGCCGGAGGGTTTCAGACCCTTGCGGGCCGAGTACGACGAAGACGTGCCAGCGCTCTAGCAAGACCTCTACCGAACGGCGGCGGTCGGGCGTGATCACGACCGTGAGCGCGGCACCGGCCGAGTCCAACCTGCCGAACAGCATCCGCTTGCGGCTGAAACCTATCGCCCGAGGAGCGGAGGTGTTCGCTGGCCGCCTCGGAGCTCGGGTCTCGCTGCGGCTTCCCCCCACGGCGGGTTAACCGTGAAGGGCAGCACCGGAGGGCCGAACCCCGGCCTATCGGCGTCCGGCCGGCAGGGACCCGCGGGTAGTCAACTGATGCGGTCTGCCGTCGTCGCCCGCTTCAGGGCCGTGCGGGCGATGGACGCCGCGATCATCGTGACCGCAATCGTGCTGGTCGCGGTCACTGCGGCCCTGGCGCTGGCGCCGCAATTGCATCTCGGCTACCCGCAGGAGGCTGCGGACCTGGCCCTGGACACGGCGGCGTCGGTTATCGGGTTGCTGGCCTACTTCCTGGTATTCGGACGGCTTCGCCGCC
>Ga0207674_10007886_pt1 | contig 12369 bp, 11 predicted proteins | sample KBSCornC72_FD_184303 | JGI IMG/M metagenome (GOLD analysis project Ga0207674, IMG submission 184303) | Corn rhizosphere microbial communities from Kellogg Biological Station, Michigan, USA - KBS Corn C7-2 (SPAdes) (version 2) | ecosystem: Host-associated > Plants > Roots > Rhizosphere > Soil ... | reverse complement strand
CGGATCGCGCGGCCGCTGGTCCGGGGCGGCCGACCGCGCCCGCCTGCTCCGCGCCATCGACATCCAGCCGCGCATCGTTGGTGCGAGGTAGGCCGGTGTACATCCCGTCGTACGACGATCTCACACCCTCGATTCCCGACATCAGGCCGGAGGAAACCTTCGCGCAGGTCGGGCGGATCCTGCCGCAGGACCACGGTCCTGTCGTCACCGGGGCGCATCCGCCGTTCGAGTCGTCGTCCGCGCAGCTGTTTGCATGCCTGCGATCATCCCGCGCGCCGGAGGCGCTGGTCGGTCTGGCGCGGGATTTCTCGCCGCGCCTCGAACGCCATGGATCGTCGAGCGTGGTGCTCGACGTCGGCGGGCTCGGACGCCTGCTTGGCGATCCGCACACCATCGGAACAGAGCTGCAACGTGCCGCAGCAGCCCACGCGTCGCCAATCCGCATTGCGATCGCGCAGACACAGACCGCCGCGCGACTGCTCGCGATCGCCAACGCGGCGCTGACGGTTGCGACCGGCGACGTTGCGGTCGCGGTTGCGGCGCTGCCGCTCGACACACTGCGGATCCTGAGCGAGGACGACGACCCCAGTCGACTCGCTGCGCTCGCCCCGGGCAGGCCCGGAGCGAAACACGCTGCGCGGATGAAAGCCACGATGGCGCGGCTCGACACGATTCGCCGCTGGGGGCTGGCCACGCTCGGCGAGATGGCCGCGCTGCCGATGACCGATCTGTCCGAGCGCATGGGACAGCACGGGCTGGAGCTGCAGCGGCTGGCACGCGGCCTCGATATGTCGCCGCTGATGCCGGATCCCGGCATCCCGCGATTCATCCAGATGATCGAGCTCGAGTGGCCGATCGATGCGCTGGAGCCGCTGTCGTTCGTGCTCGCTCGGCTGCTCGATCCGCTGTCGGCGGCGCTCGAGCGTGCGGATCGCGGCGCCGCCGCGCTGCGGCTGGATCTGCGCCTGGTCGATCGCACCAGGCACCAGCGTGTGCTGCAGCTTCCGGCCGCGCTGCGCGATCCGCGGGTGCTGCGCACGCTGCTGCTTCTCGATCTCGAATCGCACCCGCCGTCGACCGCCATCGACGTCGTTACGATTGAGATCGATCCCGCGCCCGCGCGCATCGTGCAGTACTCGCTGCTCGAGCGCGCGATGCCGTCGCCGGAAACGCTCGCCACGCTGAACGCCCGTCTCGGCGCACTCGTCGGCGAGACACGCTGCGGCTCGCCGGTCTTGGCGGATTCGTGGCGGCCGGACGATTTTGCCATGCGGCGGTTCGCGCCCGACGCGCGAGGCGCGAGCCGCGATTCGCCGTGCGCGGTTCGCGATGCGTTAATCCTCCGCCGCTTTCGTCCTCCTGTCGCGGTCCGCGTGAGTGTGGATTGTGGGCGGCCGGCACGCGTCTTCATCGATCGACGCGGCATGCCAGGGGGGCACGTCGTGCAGTCGGCCGGCCCGTGGCGTACGTCCGGCGCCTGGTGGGAAGCATCCACCGGGGCGGCGTGGGACCGTGACGAGTGGGACGTCGCGCTCGGCGACGGCTCCATCTGCCGTCTGTTTCACGATCGTCGCGGCGGCTGCTGGTTCCTCGACGGCGTTATTGATTGAGCCTGATGCCGTCCATGTACGTCGAGCTGCACGCCGCCTCCGCTTTTTCTTTTCTCGATGGCGCTTCGCTCCCTGAAGCCCTGATCGACCGCGCCGCCGCGCTCGGGTATCCCGCGCTGGCGCTTCTCGATCGCGACGGCGTCTACGGCGCGCCGCGCTTCCATCTTGCGGCGAAGCGCGCCGGGCTGAAGGCGATCATCGGCGCGGAATTGACCATCGCGAGCAGCGCCGAGGCTTCGGTGTTCCGTTTGCCGGTGCTGATCGAGTCGCGCGAAGGATACAGAAATCTCTGCCGCCTGGTGACGCGCATGAAGCTGCGCGCGCCCAAGGGCGCCGGCACGCTGACGCTCGACGAGCTCGAAGGGCACGTTGGCGGCCTCGTCGCGCTCGCCGGGCGTAGCATGCTCAGCGGCCGGCGGTTCGGCGTCGGTGGCCTCATCGACCGCACCGTCGGCATCTTCGGCGCGCCGAACGTCTGCGTCGAGCTGCAACGCCACCTGCTGCGCGACGAGGAAGCGGACAACCAGGCGCTCATCGACCTCGCGTCCGCGTTCCACGTCCCGGTCGTCGCCACCAACGGCGTGCGCTTTGCCGAGCCCGCGAACCGGGCGCTGTATGACGTGCTCACCTGCATCCGCCACAAGACGACGCTCGATCGTGCCGGGCGACGTTTGAGCTGGAACGCGGAGCGCTATCTCAAATCGCCGGACGCGATGGCGCGGTTGTTCGCCGACCTCCCCGGTGCGATTGCCGCGACCGGTGAGCTCGCGGACCGTCTCGCCTACACGATGGCGGATCTCGGTTACCGGTTCCCGGATTACCCGGTGCCGCGCGGCGAAACGATGGCGTCGTTTCTCCGCAAGATCACGCAGGCGGGCGCGCGCGAGCGCTACCGTCCGTATGACGATCGCGCGCGGAAGCAGATCGAGCGCGAGCTCGATCTGATCGAGAAGCTCGACCTCGCCGGGTACTTCCTGATTGTCTGGGACATCGTGAACTACTGCCGGCAGCAGAACATCCTCGTGCAGGGACGCGGATCAGCGGCGAACAGCGCCGTCTGCTACAGCCTCGGGATTACCGCGGTCGATCCGGTCGGCATGGATTTGCTGTTCGAGCGCTTCCTGTCCGAGCAGCGCGGCGAGTGGCCGGATATCGATCTCGATCTGCCGAGCGGCGACCGCCGCGAGCGCGCGATCCAGCACCTCTACCAGAAGTACGGCAACCGCGTCGAGAGCGCCGCAGGACCACGAATAGCCCCCGAAGGGCCACGAATAGCCCCCGAAGGGCCACGAATAGCCCCCGAAGGGCCACGAATAGCCCCCGTAGGGCCAAGAATAGCGATGACGGCGAACGTGATCACGTATCGCGGGCGCAGCGCGGCGCGCGAAGTGGGCAAGGCGCTGTCGCTCGAACCGGCGCAGGTCGATCGGCTGGCCAAGGTCATGAACCACTTCGAGTGGGTCGATCCGAAGGACACGCTCGAGCGGCACCTGCGCGAGGTCGGCCTCGATTTTCAGCAGCCGGTCATCAAGACGTTCGGCCGTTTGTGGCAGGAAATCCACGACCTCCCGCGTCATCTCGGCCAGCATTCCGGCGGCATGGTGATCTGCCACGGGCGGCTCGACGATGTGGTGCCGCTCGAGAACGCGAGCATGCCGGATCGTGTGGTGGTGCAGTGGGACAAGGACGATTGCGCCGACATGGGCATCGTGAAAGTGGATCTGCTCGGTCTCGGCATGATGTCAGTCCTGCAAGACGCACTCGAGTTGGTCAATAACAGCTCGCGAGGAGCGCCTGCGGCCCGCGCCGAAGGCGAGTCTTCGAGCCCTGAGGCGCGCGGGAGCGAGGGTGGGGCCCCGCGACCAGTGAAAATGATGTCAGTCCTGCAGGACGCACTCGAGTTGGTGAATTCGAACCGGGATGCGGGGCCCGGGATGCGGGATCCGAATCGGGATGCGGAATGCGTTAGTGGTCATGCGACGGATCCCGGATCCCGGATCCCGGATCCCGGCGCCGGTGCGCCTCTCGATCTCGCGCATCTTCCCCCCGACGATCCCGCCGTGTATCGCATGCTGCAGGAGGCCGACACCATCGGGATCTTCCAGGTCGAATCGCGCGCGCAGATGGCCACGCTGCCGCGGCTGCGGCCCGAACGCTTCTACGACATCGTCGTCGAGGTCGCGATCATTCGGCCCGGACCGATCGTCGGGCAGATGGTGCATCCGTATCTGAAGCGGCGGCAGGGAGCCGAACCGGTGACGTATCCGCATCCGTCGCTCGAGCCGATCCTGGCGCGCACGCTCGGTGTGCCGCTGTTCCAGGAACAACTGCTGCGGATGGCGATGGTGGCGGCGGGATTTTCCGGCGGCGAGGCGGAAGAACTGCGGCGCGCGTTCGGGTTCAAGCGGGCCGAGCACCGCATGCAACAGATCGAAGCGAAGCTGCGCGCCGGCATGGCTGCGCAGGGGATTACCGGCGACGCGGCGGAGGAGATTATTCGCTCGATCACCTCGTTCGCCCTCTACGGCTTCCCGGAATCGCACGCGGCGAGCTTCGCGCTGCTCGTCTACGCGAGCGCCTACCTGAAGGCGCATTATCCCGCGGCGTTCTACACCGCGCTGCTCAACAATCAGCCGATGGGGTTCTATCATCCGGCCACGCTGGTGAAGGACGCGCAGCGTCACGGTGTCCGTTTCGCGCCGATCGACGTGCAGGAATCCGACTGGGCGTGTCGCGTGGAACAGGACGGCCGCGTGCGGCTCGGGCTGATGTATGTGAATGGGCTGCGTGAGGAGGTCGGCCGCGCTATCGCTGGGGCCTCCCAGACGGGATCCGGGATGCGGGATGCGGGCTCCGATCGCAGCCGCTGTCCGAAATGCGGCTGCGACGATCAATCGATGATTGAGGAAACAGTGACGCAGGGAATGTTTTGTAACATCTGTGCCCACGAATGGCGCGGCGTCACAATGGAATCCGTGATCCCAGAACCCGGATCCCGCATCCCGCATCCCGGACCGCGATACGCAACCCTCGAAGATCTCATCGCGCGCACGGGCATCCGGCGCGACGAGCTGGCGACGCTCGCGGAGATCGGGGCGTTGAACGCGTTCGGCCACGACCGCCGCAGCGCGCTGTGGCAGATCGAAAAGGCCATTCGTCCGACGGGCGAGATGTTCAACGAGGCTGACGAAGATCGCGGTTCGCGATTTGCGGTTCGCGATTCGGATCCCGCATCCCGGATCCCGCATCCCGGTACTGATTCCCCCCTTCGCCCCATGACGCCTGCCGAGCGCCTGATGGCCGACTACGCGGGTACGAGCCTGACCATCGGCCCGCATCCGCTCGCCCTGCGCCGGGCGGAGCTCGCGCTCCGCGGGGTGCTGCGTGCGATCGATTTGCCGCGCGGACGCCATGGCCGTCGCGTCCGCGTGGCGGGTGCGGTGATCACGCGGCAGCGCCCGGGGACCGCAAAAGGATTCGTGTTCCTGACGCTCGAGGACGAGACCGGGATCGCAAATGTGATCGTGCGCCCGGATCTTTTCAGCGAGCAGAAGCGCGCGATCGTGGGTGAACCCTACCTCATCGTCGAAGGAACGCTGCAGATCCAGGAAGGGGTGACGTCGGTGAAGGCGGATCGGGTGATCGGTCTGACCGGCGCCGGCCCGGATCCGGAATCTCACGACTTCCGTTGAGCCATCCTTTGGCCGGGCTCTTGCACAAACCCGGTTGATTGCCTCTAATGGGCACACGACGGGAGGGGATTGTTCGTTGCGTGTAGCGTTCTTGGTCGCCACTGTTGGGCTTGTCGCGGCGTGCGGCACGCACCCGATTCAATCCACGCTCCCAGGGCCGCCGACCGCCGAGCAGCTCGCCGAGTTGTGGACCGCGCCTCCAGCCGGGCGCGATCTGTTCTATGGCATCGGCGGCAAGACGCTTGCCCCGGACCCCTCGGTGAGTTACACCGTGGTCGAAATCAAACGATCGGGGTTCAGTCGCGGCTACACGCTCAAAGATCCGGACGGCAACGAGTGGAGCGCGAAATTCCCGCCCGAAGCGCCCACCGAGGTGACCGCCTCGCGCATCGCGTGGGGGATCGGCTATCACCAGCCGCCGATTTACTACCTCGCCGAATGGACGGCCGCCAAGGCGCCGTCGCCGAATCCGCAGCTGCCGGCGCGCTTCCGCGAGAAGAGCCCCGATCTGCACGGGCTCGACGCCACGGACCCGTGGTCGTATTACCGCAACCCGTTCGTCGGCACCCGGCAACTCAACGGACTGCTCGTGCTGCAGGCGATGCTCGGAAACTCTGACCTGAAGGATCAGCAGAACGTCATTTACACGCTGAAGGATCCGCTCGAAGGAGCGAAGCAGTGGTACGTGGCGCGCGATCTCGGGCAGTCGTTCGGGCGTACCGGCGTGCTCGACGCGCCGCGCGGCGACATCGAGGTGTTCGAGCAGACGCCCTTCATCCGCGGGGTCGGGAACGGGCACGTGCAGTTCGACTACCGCGGGCGTCACAAGGTGCTCTTCGAGACCATTTCTCCGGCCGACGTCCGCTGGGTCTGCGGGCAGTTGAAGCGCCTGACCGACGATCAGTGGCGCGACGCGTTCCGCGCCGGCGGGTTCCCGCAGGCGCTTGCCGACCGCTTCATCCGCCGCATGAAGCAGAAGGTCGACGAAGGACTGTCGCTGAAGGACTCATGATGCAGATACCGCGCGTCCCTCTCGCCATGCTGGCGCTGGCGGCACTCTGTCTGCTCGGTCCCGTCGGCGTGGTCGCGCCCGCTGCGGCCGCACCGCAGCTCAACCAGCCTGAAGAACGGATCCCGCAGCACGAAACGAGCACGATTCACGAGGTGCGCGCCTCGCTCATACGGCTGCCGGTCGCGGCGCTGCTCGGCGCCGCGCTGGCCCTGCGGCCGAAGCGCCGCGGCACGCCGCCCCGCACCCCCGCCGTGCTGCAGACACAGATCATCCTCTCGATCGTGGGCGCGGTGATCATGCTCGTCGTCGGCGCCAGCCTTGCGCGCGCCTTCGGGATCGTCGGCGCCGCGAACCTGATTCGCTACCGATCGAAGATCGACGACCCCAAGGACGCGGTGGTGATGCTGTGCACGCTGGCCGTCGGCCTGGCGGCGGGCGTCGGGCTCTACGCCCTCGCGTGCGTCTCGACCGGATTCATGGTTCTTGCGCTGTGGATCATTGAATCGTTCGAGCCGCGCTCCCGGAAGTTCGATCTCAAGATCAAGGTCCCGGGAAGCGATACGGATTCGCTGCGCCCGAAAATCGAACCGATCCTCAACCGTTACAAACTGACCTACGAGCTCCGCACTTCGTCGGACGAAGAGGTCTGCTACGATGTCCAGGTGCCATTCGACGTGCAGACCGATCGCATCTCCAATACCATCCTGCGCCTCGACCGCGAGGGACATGCGGCCGTCGAATGGTCCGAGAAGAAAAAGGCGAAGTGAAACTCATTATCCAGCCCGATGACGGCTTGACGCCACTCGTGCAGGCCGTCCGGGGCGCGAAAAAAACGATCGACGTCGTGATCTTCCGGTTCGATCGCGCCGAGCTCGAGAAGGCGCTCGAGGCCGCGGTCGCGCGCGGCGTTGTCGTCCGCGCGCTGATCGCGCACACCAACCGCGGCGGCGAAAAGATTCTGCGGAAGCTGGAGCTGCGCCTGCTCGACGCCGGCGTCACGGTCGCGCGCACGGCCGACGACCTGCCGCGGTATCACGCGAAGTTGATGATTATCGACGACACGCTGCACCTGTTTGGCTTCAACTACACCAAACTGGACATCGAGAAGAGCCGCAGCTTCGGGCTGACGACCGGCGACGACTCCCTGGTGAAAGAAGCGAAGGCCCTGTTCGAAGCCGACAGCACCCGTCAGGCGTACAAGCCGTCCACCGCGGATCTCGTCGTCAGTCCCGAGACGTCGCGCGAACGCCTCACCGCCTTCATCAAGAAGGCGAAGAAGGAGCTGTTGATTTACGACGCGAAGGTGAGCGACCGGCTGATGTTGCGGCAGCTGGCCGAGCGGGCGAAAGCCGGTGTCGAGATCCGGATGTTCGGGAAGACCGGGAAAGGCGCCACGGGGATCGACGCACGAAAGCTGCCCGACCTGCGGCTGCACGTCCGGGCCATGATCCGCGACGGGGCCGCGGCATTCATCGGGAGCCAGAGCCTGCGCAAGCTGGAGCTGGATGGACGCCGCGAGGTCGGCGTCATCGTCGAGGACGAGAAGATCGCGAGAAGAATGCGCAGCGTGTTCGAGGCGGACTGGGCCCAGACGCCGGAAGCGATCGTGGCCGCCGCGGCGGAGGCGAAGGAAAAAGAAAAAGAGAAAGAGAAAGAAAAGGAGAAGGAGAAGGTTACTTCCGGCGCGTAATCACGCCGCTGTCGAACACCCCGCCTTTCCGTGAAATCGCATCGAACCACATCTGGTCGCCGTTGATCTCGCAGATCATGAACGCGTAATCCTGATCGTTGCCGGCCGCCGTCAGCCCGGAGCCCTTGTCGATATTGCCTTTGCGCAGCTGCCCGCCGGACCCGGTGACGAAGTAGACGATCCCCTTCTGCGGCTTCAGGCGCTCGTAGAAGTGATCGTGACCGGTGAGAACCACACTGACGCCATACTTGAGAAACAGCGGTTCGAGCACCTCTCGCAGCCGCGTGTCCGACCCGTGGCGATCGCCGGAGGAATACGGCGGGTGATGGAAGTACGGGATCTTCCAGTCTGAATTCGAGTTCTGCAGCTCCTTCTCGAACCACGCCACCTGCTCGGGATCCAGGTAGGTGCTCTCCAGTGCGAAGAAACGGACGCTCTGCTTGTCCGGCTTGAACGAGTAATAGAGCTTCCCGTCCATGTTGAACAGCTTGTAGTAGCGCTGCTCGCGTGCGTCGTGGTTGCCGAGCGAGGCGTAGAACTTCACGCCGGCGTCGAGCAGCGGTTTGTACGGCTCCTCGAATTTCTTCTTGAAGTCCTGCGGCCGTTCCGACCCGTACAGGTTGTCGCCGACGAGGACGACGAAATCGAACTTGAAGAGGTCGTGTGCCTGTTTCATCACGCCCGCGAGCTCGTATTGCTCGCGAGTCCCGGTGCCGAAATCCCCCAGCACGGCGAACTTCACCGAATCTCCCTTGTTCGGCATCGTGAGCGCCAGCCCGCCCGCGGCCTGCGGCGTCTCGACGACCGTCGCCGACCCGGGCGGCGTCGTCGCCGGCGGCCGTTCGGTGCTCGCCGAACCGCAGCCGAGGATGACGACAACGAGCAGCAGGATGACAGCGGAGATCCTGGAGGGTATGACGGTTTTCATGGCTTATGAGGGAATGCGTCGGATATGAAATCCGCGATGATGTGCGCGTGAACGTCCATCAGCACGAGCGTATTGCCGACGAACCGGAACTCCATTTCCTCCGGCAGCTTCGGCAGACCCTGGAGCACCTGCGGCGGAATCGTCGAGAGCGGCACGGCGTCGGGGTAGCGTTCGTTGACGGCGATTTTGGCGACGCCCGGGTTCTCGTCCATGATCGACGATTTCAACGCGGCTCCATCGGACCCGCCGAACACCTTCGCCAGCAGCCTCTTGATGACGACCTGCGATTCGGCGGTGAACAGGTCTCCCTGGTGGGCACCGCGCCGCGCGCCTTGGATCAGTTGCCCGAGCGCCCGCTGATTCTTGTCGATTTGCTCCGGCGTCGACTCTTTGGGCAGATGTGGCAGCGATGCTTCCAGCTTCTGGTGCAGCGTGACGTACTCATTGACGCGGTCGAGGAAGCCGGCCAGCGCCTTCGCATCGGGGTTCACCGGCTGGTCTTTCGGCGGCGTCGTCTGTGCGGGCGCGGGAGCCGCCGCCGCAGGTTTGGCCTGATCGGCGGGCGCCACCGACGGCGACGAGCCCGCGCAGGCGAGCGCCGGGATCGCGACCGCAATCGCGAGCACGCAGAGCCGGCGGTCGAATAGTCGAATCATGTTGCCCCCTGGTCAGCCGCGGTAGTTGCCGAATTGCAGCGCGATCCCGAAGTCGTGCTCGCGCAGCAGCCGCATGGCTTCCTGCAGCTCGTCCTTGGACGGCGACGAGACGCGAACCTGCTCCGCCTGGATTGCGGCCTGCACCTTCTTGAGCTTGTTGTCTTTCAGGAACTTGACGATGTCCCTGGCGGCGTCGGTCGGGATGCCCTGCTGTAACGTGACGATTCGCCGCACCGTGTCATTGGCGGCGCGCTCGATCTCGCCCGGCGTGAGGTTCTTCGTGGGCACCCCGCGCCGGACCATCCGGCCCTGCAGGATTTCCCACAGCGCGTTCATCTTGAACTCGTCGTCAGCGATCAGCGTCAGCGTGTTCTCAGCGCGGTTGAACTCGATGCCGGCCCGCGATCCCTTGAAATCGTAGCGCTGGGCGATTTCCTTGCGGGCCTGATTCACCGCGTTGTCGACTTCCTGCAGATCCACGCCCGACGTGATGTCGAAGGACGCCAAGTTCGGCATACAGTCAGCAATATATCAAGAGTCAGGCTGACCGAAGCTCAGCGCCAGCGGCCGACGATCCGGCCAATTGCGAGCGAATGCTCGAAGATCGCCCCAACCCGAATCCCACCCGCCAGCCGGTGCCGGGCCACTGCGCCCAGCCCAGCCGATGCGATGCAGCCACAGTTCGAGCAATCCGGCGAACCGCCGAACTGGCAGGGTGTGATGTGGCGATTGAAATCCGCGGAGACGCAGGTCGTGGTCTGCGCAAAGACGCATTCGTCGGGCGAGTGCGGCGGGTCGGCGTAGACCTTGATCAGCCCTTCGGGCATGCGGAGCTTTGGGTACCTGCTCCGCAGATGCATCAGGGCCGCGATGACGCGCTCGCGGTCCTCGGGCAGCAACCGTTCCGCCGACTCCTCGCCAATCTGCGGCGTATACAAGCTGATCCAGATTTGGTCCGTATCGGGGTTGTTCGACCAGAAGTCGACGAACTCGTCGAGATAACCATCGCGAAGCGACTGCTGGCGGGTGACCGTGCAGTGGACCGTGATGTGATGTCCTTTGATGTGCTTCAGGATGCGATCGTAGGTTGCGGGCGTGCGGCGCACGTCGTGTTCGGGCTGCAGCCCGTCGATCGAGACGACCACCTGCAGCCGGTTCAGCCCGATCCACTCCGGCGGAATCGGGCGCACCGCGCTGGTGACGAGCTGAGTGTAGACGCCCATCGACACGAGCCGCGGCAGAATCTCGTTCAATTCGCGGAAGCGCACGAGCGGTTCGCCGCCGACGATCGACACGTGAAGGGGGCGATGCTCGTCGATGAGCTGGAAGAAGCGCTCCACGAGCTCCGCACCCTTGAAGTCACTGACTTGTCGCAGAGTAATGTCGCCACCAAGATGCTCGTCGCCGTAGGCGTAGCACCCCGGGCAGCGCAACGGGCATTCGCGGGTGATCTCAACCGAAAGGGCAGGCCGGTAACCGCGAAGGATTTTCCCCCAGGCGGGGATAATGCCTTCCATCCTTGAGACTATAACAAAGTCCGTGTGTCACAATGTGTCCTCCGGAGGATCCTCGCGTCGGACATGATCGAAAAACGCCATTCAAAAATCCAGGGCTGGGGCGTGTTCGCCACACAGTCCATCCCCAAGAACAAGCGCATCGTCACCTACGACGGTGAAAAGATTACCAACAAGGTCAGCCTGAAGCGCGAGGCCAGGTACCTGAAGAAGGGACACATCTGGTGCTTCAAGCTCAATCGGCTGTTCGTCCGCGATGCGGCCGTGGGCGGCAACATCGCCCGCTACATCAATCACGCCTGCGAGCCGAACTGCTACACGCGGGTGATCGGCGATACGATCTGGATCATCGCCGCACGGAACATCAGGAAGGGCGAAGAGCTCACCTACGACTACTCGACTGATGGCGAGGGGTCAATCCCCTGCCGCTGCACGCCGGGGTGCAAGGTCATGATCTGATGCGGGTGGTTTACCTGCACGGGTTCGGTTCTTCCCCGACGTCGTCCAAGGCGACCTTCTTCGCGTCCAAGCTGGCGCCGTACGGAATTGTCCTGGAAGCACCCGATCTGAACGCCCCGGACTTCTCGACGCTGACGGTGACACGGATGTTGTCGCAGGTCGGTGACGTCATCGGTCCCGGCTCCGAACCGGTTGCGCTGATTGGATCGAGCCTTGGCGGGTTCGTGGCCATCCAGGCGGCGCTTCAGCACGCGCGGCGGGTGACGCATCTCATCCTCCTCGCGCCCGCGGTCGACTTCAGTCGAAACCGGATGCGCGAGCTGGGCGTCGAGCTCGAACAGTGGAAAGCGTCGAACCGGGTGGAGGTCTTTCACTACGGGTACGGGCGCATGATGTCGCTGCATTACGACCTGTACGAAGACGCGCGCCGATACGACGCCTTCGGTACACAGCTCGCGCAGCCAGTGCAGGTATTTCAGGGAAAACGCGACGAGGCGGTCGAGCCGGCGAGCGTTGAGCGGTGGTGCGCTGGCCGTCCCACCGTGGAATTGCGCCTGCTCGACGACGATCACCAGTTGCTGGCCAGCCTCGACGCGATCTGGGGCGAGGCCAGGCGTTTCCTCGGCCTCAGCTGATCCTGCCTACGTCACGACGGTGCGCGGTTCGGTCTCCGGCCCGGGAGCTCCAAGGCGAAACACGTTCGGGTGCGGCTTCTTGATGGCGTTCCGCGTGTCCACGATGATGTTGGCTTCGGCGACGATCGCATCGTAATCGAAGGCCCGGTGATCGGTGACGATGACGACGCAAT
>Ga0207674_10007884_pt1 | contig 12371 bp, 13 predicted proteins | sample KBSCornC72_FD_184303 | JGI IMG/M metagenome (GOLD analysis project Ga0207674, IMG submission 184303) | Corn rhizosphere microbial communities from Kellogg Biological Station, Michigan, USA - KBS Corn C7-2 (SPAdes) (version 2) | ecosystem: Host-associated > Plants > Roots > Rhizosphere > Soil ... | reverse complement strand
ACGCTCGCTTCCGGGTTAGCCAGAGACCGGCCACGGCCGGGGATCTCGGGTCGAGACGATCAGCTCAATCAGGTTGGCGGCCGCCGACCTGACGTCGCTGTCCGCCAGTAGCCTGGCACTAGCCGGATCGCCGGTCCGCAAGACCTGGACCAGCCGCTGGTGCGAGGTCGGCACCTGCTGCACTGGGTAGCCGGACTGGGCCTGGTAGAAGAAGAAACGGCCGCTTTCCCACACCAGCCGCTCGATCACGTCGGCTAGGAGGCGGTTCCCCGACAGCTTCCCGATGAGCAGGTGGAAGTCCCTATTCCTGGCCATGATGGTCTCAACGTCTTCGGCCTGATCCGGCGCCACGCACAGCGCGTCGAGCTGGTCGAGATCGGCGTCGCTGGCCAGCTGGCAGGCGAGCTCGGCGGCGGCCGGCTCGACGATCCCGCGGAGCCCGAAGATCTCCCTGATATCGGCCAGGGTGATGGGCGCGACCTGGTATCCGAACCGGGGCCGGCTGATCATCAGGCCCTCGGCCGTCAGCCGGGCCAGCGCCTCCCGCACCGGGCTGCGGCCGAACCCGGTGGAGGCGACCAGCTCGTTCTGGGTGACCTCGGCGGACGGCGCCAGCTCGCAGCGCACGATCATGCGGTGGATCTGACGGTAGGCCTGCTCGGCCAGATTCGGCGCTTCGGCCGGGTTTCGCCTGGTGCCTGCGCCCCCCGTGGTCACTGGCCGGTCCCTCCCGCGTATTGACGCTCCACTGAGCGTTCGCCTAGCGTGTTTCTGACATGTTACTACTATGTCAGAAGGCTGGACGGTGCTCCAGCAGGCAGAAACGAGCTCTGCCCGGGCAGAGCATGCACGACGAGCTCGAGCTGCTGGTCGGCTCGGGCACGGCCCCCATGCAGGCCATCGTGGCCGCCACCTCGCGGGCGGCCGAACTGCTCGGCCTGGCCGACCAGATCGGCGTCGTCAAGCCCGGCTACTTGGCGGACCTGCTCGTGGTCCGCGGCGATCCGGCCAGCACCATCACGGCCACCCGTTCGGTCGCTGGTCATCAAATCAGGCCGGATCGTCTACACGGAAAAACCCCTCCCTGCCTCCGCCCGGTTTCTGAGTGCAATAGGTGCTGCCAGAACAGCGAGCCGGACAGCTAGACCCGGGTCACGGCTGGGACCAGCCATCGACGTCGGTCGAGGCGGCCTGGTCCCGCTGCGCTTCGACAGCGGCCAGCCGGGCGCCCAGGGCGTCATGGACAAGACGGTATGCGTCCGAACCGAGCAGGAGACGGCGGGGCGGATCAGGCGCGAGGGCAGCGTCGATCATCGCCGCGACGACCTTGGCCTGGTCACCGGGCATCTGCTCGAGCGGGACCGGCGTCCGGTCTGCCGGGGTGCCCCGGTAAGGCGGGCTGACCGGTACGCGCGTTGCCGCCTCGTAGAAGGTGCTGCGGATCATCCCCGGCTCGACCAGCATGGTGCGGATGCCGAACGGCTCGACCTCCACAGCCAGCGACTCATAGAAGCCCTCGATGCCCCACTTGGTCGCGTGGTACATCGAGAAGGCCGGGAAGGCGATGTGCCCGCCCATGCTCGACAGCTGCAGCAGGCGGCCGCCGCCCTGGCCACGCAGGTACGGAACGACCGCGCGGGCGAGCTGGATGGAAGCCGTCAGGTTCGTGGCGATCATCGCCTCGACCTGAGCGTCGGTCAGGTCCTCGGCCGCGCCGAACACGCCGAAGCCGGCGTTGGAGACCACCACGTCAACACGTCCCAGATCGGCGAATGCCTCCGCCACGACGCGCCGCATCTGCCCGGTGTCGGTGACGTCCAGGGCGCGGACCCACAGCCGGTCCTGGTGCCTGCTGGCCAGGTCGTCCAGCTGCTCAGGCCGGCGCAGGGTCGCGGCGACCCGGTGCCCGCGGGCGAGCAATTGCTCGCTGAGCTCACGCCCGAAGCCGCGCGAGGCTCCGGTAACGAACCACGTCGTGACTGACATGTCCCCATCATGACGTGTCGCACAACGAGACAGCGCGTGGCCTGGCACGACACTAACCTTGGACCGTTCGTTGTCTTGAATCGTTTGTGTTTACGAGGGTACGTTTGGCGCCATGACCGCATCCCAGACCCCGGCCCCCGCCGAGGAGTTGCGCGGTGCCGGCCTGCGGGTGACGGCCGCGCGCGTCGCGCTGCTCGAGGTCGTCCGGGACGGTGACCACCTCGGCGTCGAGGCGATCGCCGCCGGGGTACGCGAGCGCATCGGCCATATCTCCCTTCAGGCCGTGTATGACGCCCTGCACGCGCTCTCCGCGGCGGGACTCGTGCGCCGCATCGAGCCGGCCGGCACCCCGCCCCGGTTCGAGGGACGCGTCAGGGACAATCATCACCACATCGTGTGCCGGTCGTGCGGCGTCGTCGCTGACGTCGACTGCGCGGTCGGCGAGGCGCCCTGCCTGACCGCGTCCGACGACCACGGCTTCTCGATCGACGAGGCCGAGGTCATCTACTGGGGCCTGTGCCCCGCCTGCTCCACTGCTACCAGTTCCTGGGTACCGTGACCCGCTTAGTCGGAAGGACGGAAGGATTCGCATGTCCGAGAACCATGATCCCGTAGTCGCCGAAGGCCCGACCCCGGAGGCCGGGGAATGCCCGGTCCTGCCCGGCCGCGTGCACCCCACTGCGGGTGACGCCAACAGCGAGTGGTGGCCGCGCCGCCTCAACCTGAAGATCCTGGCCAAGAACCCCGCCGTCTCGAACCCCATGGGCGAGGACTTCGACTACGCCGAGGCGTTCAGTTCCCTCGACCTGGCTGCGGTGAAGCGCGACATCGCCGCGGTGCTGACGGACTCCAAGGACTGGTGGCCGGCTGACTTCGGCCACTACGGCCCGCTGATGATCCGGATGGCCTGGCACGCCGCGGGCACCTACCGGATCAGCGACGGCCGCGGCGGCGCCGGCGCCGGCCAGCAGCGCTTCGCGCCGCTCAACAGCTGGCCGGACAACGTCAGCCTGGACAAGGCCCGCCGGCTGGTCTGGCCGGTCAAGAAGAAGTACGGCCGGAAGATCTCCTGGGCCGACCTCATCGTCCTCACCGGCAACGTCGCCCTGGAGTCGATGGGCTTCAAGACCTTCGGATTCGGCGGCGGCCGCGTCGACACCTGGGAGTCCGAGGAAGACGTCTACTGGGGCCCGGAGACCACCTGGCTCGGCGACGAGCGCTACAGCGGCGACCGTGAGCTCGCCGACCCGTTCGGTGCGGTCCAGATGGGTCTCATCTACGTCAACCCGCAGGGCCCGAACGGCAACCCGGACCCGCTCGCCGCGGCCCGCGACATCCGCGAGACGTTCCGCCGGATGGCGATGAACGACGAGGAGACGGTCGCCCTGATCGCGGGCGGTCACACCTTCGGCAAGACGCACGGCGCGGGCCCGGAGGACGCGGTCGGCCCCGATCCCGAGGCCGCCCCGCTGGAGCAGCAGGGCCTGGGCTGGAAGAGCACCTTCGGCACCGGCACGGGCGCCGACGCGATCACCAGCGGCCTGGAGGTCACCTGGACCGACACGCCGATCACGTGGGACAACAGCTTCTTCCGGATCCTGTTCGGCTACGAGTGGGAGCTGACCCAGAGCCCGGCGGGCGCGCACCAGTGGCAGCCGAAGGGCGGCGCCGGGGTGGGCACCGTCCCCGGCCCCCAGGACGGGTCCGACCGCCGACCGCCGACGATGCTGACGACCGACCTCTCGCTCCGGTTCGACCCGATCTACGAGCCGATCTCGCGGCGTTTCATGGAGGACCAGGACGCGTTCGCGGACGCCTTCGCCCGCGCGTGGTACAAGCTGACCCACCGTGACATGGGCCCGGTCGTGCGCTACCTCGGCCCGGAGGTTCCGTCCGAGATCCTGCTCTGGCAGGACCCCGTCCCGCCCGCGAGCCACGATCTCATCGACGCCGGAGACATCGCCACGCTCAAGGGCCAGATCCTCGCCTCCGGCCTGTCGGTGCCCCAGCTCGTCTCCGCCGCGTGGGCGTCGGCCTCGTCCTTCCGGGGCAGCGACAAGCGCGGCGGCGCCAACGGCGCGCGGATCCGCCTCGAGCCGCAGAGCGGGTGGGAGGTCAACAACCCCGACCAGCTGGCGATCGTGCTGAATACCCTGGAGGGAATCCAGGGGGCCTTCAACGCCCAGGCCGGCGGCAAGCAGGTTTCGCTAGCCGACGTGATCGTGCTCGCCGGCGCGGCGGCCGTCGAGCAGGCCGCCAGGGACGGCGGCGTCACCGTCGAGGTGCCCTTCACGCCGGGCCGCACCGACGCGTCGCAGGACCAGACCGACACGGAGTCGTTCGCCGCGCTCGAGCCGAAGGCGGACGGGTTCCGCAACTACCTCGGGAAGGTCAATGGGCTGCCCGCCGAGTACCTGCTGCTCGACAAGGCGAACCTGCTCACGCTGAGCGCGCCCGAAATGACGGTCCTGGTCGGCGGCCTCCGCGTCTTGGGCGCGAACCACGACGGGTCCAGCCTCGGCGTCTTCACCGCCACCCCCGGGTCGCTGACCAACGACTTCTTCGTCAACCTGCTCGACATGGGCACGACGTGGAAGCCGGTCTCCGAGGACGCGAACACGTTCGAGGGGCGCGACGCGTCCACCGGAGCGGTCAAGTGGACCGGCAGCCGGGTGGACCTCGTCTTCGGGGCGAACTCCGAGCTGCGCGCGCTGGCGGAGGTCTACGCGAGCGACGACGCGAAGGAGAAGTTCGTGAACGACTTCGTCGCGGCGTGGAACAAGGTCATGAACGCCGACCGGTTCGACCTCGCCTGACAGCAGCCGATGTCCAGGCCGTCCCCGCCCGGGACGGCCTGGACCCGATGATCGGGGCCGGCCGCGGCCGGCCCCGTCGTCGGCTAGTGCGGTATCCCGGAGATCAGGTCGCCCGCGCGGGCCAGCGCCGAGGTGCGCGGCGACCGGCGGGCCGACTCCAGCCGGTCCGCCGTCCGGTACAGGGCGTACAGGCCGCGCACCCCGGTCCAGCGGGCAGGCTCCGGTTCCCACCGCGGCGAGCGGTGGTCGACCCAGGGCAGGGTGGTGAGCGGGCTGGGGACGCCGCGCACGAGGTCGGCGAGCGTCCGGCCGGCCAGGTTGGCGGCGGCCACTCCGTGGCCCGAGTAGCCGCCCGCCCAGCCCAGGCCGGTCTGCGGATCCAGGGTGACGGTGGCGCACCAGTCCCGCGGCACCCCGAGCACGCCGCACCATGCGTGCTCGAGCCCGGCTCCGGCCGCGGCCGGGAACATACGGCGCAGGATCCGGCCGAGCTGTGCGATCGTCGACGGCGCGATCGCGCCGTCGTGGTCAATACCGGAGCCGAACCGGTACGGGACGCCGCGGCCGCCGAGCGCGATCCGCCCGTCCGCCGTGCGCTGGGCGTAGATGTACGCGTGCGCCTCGTCGCCGAGCGTCTCGAAGCGATCCCAGCCGATCGACCTCCAGGCCTCATCGCCGAGCGGGCCGGTGATGATCATCGAGCTGTTCATCGGCAGCAGCGTCCGGTGCTGGCCCGGCATGTCCGCGGTGAACCCCTCGGTGCAGCGCACGATATAAGGCGCGCGCACGTCGCCGGCCTGGGTGCGGGCCCGCCCGGCCGAGATCGACGTCACCGGGGTGGACTCGTAGAGCAGGACCCCGCCCCGGGTGACCGTCTCGGCCAGGCCGGCGACCAGGTCGGCCGGCTGCACGCGGGCACAGTGCGGCGAGTAGAGGGCGCCGAGCGCCCCGGTCAGCCGCAGGTGGTCATCCAGTTCCGTCTTTTCCAGGTACCGAACGATCCCGGCGTCGTCTCCCCACGCCCGTTCCTGCTCGAGCCGGTGCCGCAGCCTGGCCTCCTGGGCTGCCGAGGTGGCGACGGAGAGCGTGCCCCCCTTGACCAGGCCCGCGTCGATACCCTCGGCCGCGCAGACCCGGGCCACCTCGTCGACCGTGTCACGAAGGTGCTGCTCGAGGTCGCGGACGCCGTCCGTGCCCCGCGGGTGCCGGGCGTAGCGCGCCCTCGACCCGGGCAGCTCAGCCGTCACCCAGCCACCGTTCCGGCCGGAGGCGCCGTACCCGGCGAAGCTGGCCTCGAGCACGACGATCCTGAGCGCGGGGTCGGCGCGGCTGAGGTAGTAGGCGGTCCACAGGCCGGTATAACCCGCGCCGACGATGCACACATCGGCTTCGGTGCTGCCCGGCAGCGAGGGCCGCCGCGGCGGGATGCCACGTGCCTGCCACCAGTACGACACCTCCCCGTTACGCATGATTCACCCTCCAGAAACCCTTTTCAGCGCGGTCCGCGATCCACGGCCCAGCCAGCCTTTTCCGCAATTGGCAGGGTAGCGTCAAGGTATGCGACTTGGGGTGCTTGACGTGGGGTCGAACACGGTTCACCTGCTCGTGGTGGACGCCTACCCGGGAGCGCGCCCCCTGCCCGCCTTCTCCCACAAGACCGAACTCAAGCTCGCGGCTCAGCTGGAGAACGGCAACTCGCTGTCCGGGCCGGGCGAGAGCAGGCTGCGCGGGGTGGTCGAAGAGGCGCTCAGCATCGCGGAGGACAAGGGCGTCGAGGACATCATCGCGTTCGCGACCTCGGCCGTGCGGGAGGCCGTGAACGGTGAGGAGGTGCTGGCCAGGATCCGTGAGCGGACCGGGGCCCAGATCAACGTGATGACCGGCCAGGAGGAGGCCCGGCTCACCTTTCTCGCCGCCCGCCGCTGGTTCGGCTGGTCCTCGGGGCGGCTGCTGGTGATCGACATCGGCGGCGGCTCACTCGAGGTGGCGTCCGGGATCGACGAAGAGCCGGACGCGGTGGTCTCGCTGCCGCTCGGGGCCGGCCGGCTCAGCCGGGACTGGATCAGCACCGACCCGCCGTCCGCCCAGGAGGTGCGCCGCCTCCGCAAGCATGTGCGGGCCGAGATAGCCAGGGAAGCCGGCGGTATGCTGCGCCACGGCGCTCCCGATCAGGTGGTCGGCACCTCGAAGACCTTCCGGCAGCTGGCCAGGATCGCGGGGGCCGCCCCGTCCGGCGACGGCCCGTACGTCAAGCGCGTCCTGCGGCATTCCGACGTGGCCGCCCTGGCCGAGCGCCTGCCCAAGCTGACCCAGGCCGAATGGACCAAGCTCCCGGGCGTCTCGGCCAGCCGGGTCCCTCAGTTGCCGGCCGGGGCCATCATCGCCGACGCCATCCTCGACCTGCTGGACGTCGACCAGCTCGAACTGTGCCCGTGGGCCCTGCGCGAGGGCGTCATCCTGCGGCGCCTGGATTTGCTCGCGCAGGGCCTGGGCGCATTACCGGGAGTGGGGCGGTCGGCCTAAGTTGTCGCTACCGGGCCTGACCCGGACACCATCGCCCTTGTCATCGCTGTCGACGGCCGCGGCGCGGGGAGAGGCCTGAGCGGGCTTCTCCTGTGCCTGCGCGGGAGTGGACGGCGCGGGCGACGACTGTGCTGGCGAGGACTGGGCTGGCGAGGACTGGGCTGACGACGAGTGGGCGGCCGAAGGCTGCGTCCCCTGCGGCGACGGAGCCGCGGGGCGGGCGGGACCCGGTCCGGCCGGGCGCGTTCCGCCCGGGCTCGCGGGCCGCGACCCGGTCGGCCCGGCGGCGGGCCGCGGCGCGCCGTTGGGCTCCGCGCCGGCGATCGTCTTGGCGGTGGCCTGGTCCACCTCGTCCTCGAGCGACATGCGGGCGTTCTCGGCGGCTACCAGGCTGGAGACGCCGTCCAGGATGTCGGTGAGCCGCTTGATCGTCTCACCGTGCCTCGTGGACAGCAGGTTCAGGCGGCGCTCCGCGCCGTCGTGGATGGCGGTGGCTCGCGCGGTCGCCTCGTCGAGCGCCTTCTTGGCCTGGGACTTCGCGCTGGCCAGCGCGCTCTCCGACTTCTTCCTCGCTTCGGTGGTGGTGCGCTCGGCCTCGGTCCTGGCCGAGGTGAGCGTCTTCTCCGCCTCGTTCCGGGCGCCGCTGACGGTCTTTTCCGCCTCGGCGCGCGCGGAGGTGATGGCCCGTTCGGCCTGTTCCTGGGCGGCGGTGAGCATGCGCTCCGCCTGCTCGCGGGCCTCGGTCCTGATCTTCTCCGCCTCGGACTGCGCGTCGTTGCGCTGCCTGGCTATCTCCTCGTGGGCCTTCGACTTCTGGGACCTGGCCTCGTCGTCGGCCAGCTTGAGGATCTGGGCGATGCGCTCGCTGACTTCCTCGTGCGCGGGCTTGGCCCCGAGTGCCTGCTGGCGGGCTGTGGCCAGGTCGCGCCTCATCTCCTCGCTGTCGTCGAGGGCACGGGCAAGTCGCTGCTCCAGATCGCGGATCTGGCTGCGGCAGCGGGCGATGAACTCGTCCACCTGACGGCGGCTATAGCCGCGCATCTGAACTTCGAAGGCGTCCTCGTGAGTGAGGTTCGGCAGGAGATCACTGTTGTCATTCATGGCTTCCCGAGATCATCTTAGTAAGTAGGCGGGAACGGTATCCGGAACGCAGGACCGCTACTTCTGTAGTATGCGGGCTCAGGGCGGGTCGGACGGGGTGAATACGTGCATGACTCTTGTCTGTGACGATGGCTCGCGCAAGTGGAACGACCCAGTGTCCCTGTTGGTGCTGCTCTACACCCAGATGGGCGATGTTACGGGTAATGCACTCTATGTGTAGGGATGCCAATGTGACACCTGTGGCGCTTCGTACCTGATCGGTGGCAACTGTGCGGCGGTTTTCCGGAATCGTTACGGCACGGCTGGGTAAAACCGCACGTGAAGGTGGTACCTGAATGGCCCTGATGGGTCATGCGGAGGAGCAGTGTCGGCACGTAACCTGGGGCGCAAGCGAACGGACTCGCGACCAGCGCCGGAGGTGAGCACGATTCCCAGGCAGTTGGATCTTCGTGTCCACGACCGCGTCGCCCTTGATGAGATTGAGCTCTACGCCGAGGTGCTGAGCGCGGTCGCGGCCACGGACCGGCCGCTGACGCCCGCGGAACTCGACGAGGCGCTTGGCATCCGCGACAACTAGCGCCCGTAACTGGCGCTGAAATCAGCGCTGGGGCCCGCGCCGGTACATGGCGTCGACCGTGGTCCGGGTGAAGCCGAGGCCCTCGTACAACCTGATCGCGGGGACGTTGTCCTCGTCCACGTAGAGCATCGCCTGGGCTGCCCCGCGATCGCGCAGGTAACGAAGTCCGGCCAGGGTGAGCGCCCGGCCGAGCCCGCTGCCCTGCTCGCCGGGATCGACGCCGACCACGTAGACCTCGCCCAGCGTGGGGTCGTGCATCTTGGTCCAGTGGAAGCCGGTCATATGGCCGTCGCGTTCCGCGATGAAGAAGCCTGCCGGGTCGAACCATGGTTCCCGTTCCCGCAGTTCCAGGTCGTGCCGGGTCCAGCCGCCCTGTTCGGGGTGCTTGGCGAAGGCCCGGCCGTTCAGCGTCAGCCACTCGTCCTCGTCCTGGCCGGGCACGAAGGTGCGCAGTGCCCGCCCCGCCGGTAGCGCCGGCTGGTCCAGCGGCTCACTCAGCGAGCGGCGCATCTGCCACAGGGCACGGAAGCGCTCGAACCCGGCCGTCCGGGCCAGCGCGGCGGCCGCGGGCAGATCGCCGTGAGCCCAGAGCCGCAGGACGCGACCATCCGCCGCCACGGCGAGCTCGCCGGTCAGCGCCCGGCCGAGTCCGTGCCGCCGGCGATCCGGGTGAATGACGAGCTCGCCGGTCACCTCGCCCTCGCCCCCTGGATCCCCCGATGGCGGATCCAGGTACGCGTAGCCCGCGATCCGCCCGCCCGCGATCACGATGAAATCCCGGCCGCCGCCGGCGCTGCCGTAGCTCAGCCGCAGCATCCCGTGCTCCGAGAGCGGCGCCACGCCGTCGGCCAGCCGCGCCGCCTCGATCAGGGCCAGGACCTCACCGGCCTGGGCGGTGGTAAGTTCAGCGCCGGTGATCTCCGATTCGGTCATCCAGTCATTGTGTCGTGGCCGCGGTGTGGTCTCGCACGCCCCTGGCACGCTCGTCGGCAGCTGCCCTGTCGCCCTTGACCGGCACGAACCGGTAGCCGACGTTGCGCACGGTGCCGATCAGGGCGTCGTGTTCGGGGCCGAGTTTGGCTCGCAGCCGCCGGACGTGAACGTCAACCGTGCGGGTGCCGCCGAAGTAGTCGTAGCCCCAGACCTCCTGCAGCAACTGCGCGCGGGTGAAGACCCGGCCCGGATGCTGGGCGAGGAACTTGAGCAGCTCGAACTCCTTGAAGGTGAGGTCGAGCACGCGGCCGCGCAGCCGGGCCGCGTAGGTTGCCTCGTCGATGGCCAGTTCGCCCGAGCGGATCTCATCCGGCGCCTCGGCGACCGTGGCGGCGGCGCGGCGGCCGATGGCCAGCCTGATCCTGGCTTCTACCTCGGCGGGGCCGGCGGTGTGCAAGATCACGTCGTCGGCGCCCCACTCGGCGCTCACCGCCGCGAGGCCGCCCTCGGTCACGATCGCGAAGAGCGGGCAGTCCAGGCCGGTCGCCTGCAGCAGGCGGCAGATGCTCTTGGCGTGCACGAGCTCGCGACGGGCGTCTACCAGCACGGCATCGGCGGGCGGCGCCTCCACCAGGGCGGACGCGTCCGCGGGCAGCACGCGGACCGGGTGCAGCAGGAGCCCGAGGGCCGGCAGCACCTCAGCGGACGGCTCGAGCACGCTGGTGATCAGCAGCAGGTCGCTCACTCGGTGGCACCTCCACTACCCGACTGCTTGTATAAAAACAGACAAGGACCCGGGGGCAACAGCGCCCGGGTCCGTCTAGAGAAGGATATCCCAGATGGCCACCGTGACAATCCAGTACTGGGCCGCGGCCAAGGAGGCGGCCGGCGTGGAGCTGGAATCCGTCGATGCGGGCACGCTGGCGGAGGCACTCGACGTGGTCCTGGCCCGGCGGGGGGACGACGGCCGCCTGCGCCGGGTGCTGGCCGCGTCCTCTTTCCTGGTCGACGGCGCGGCCGCCAGCCGTGCCGCGGCGTCCGGCGTGATCCTGCCTGACGCCGCCGTCATCGAGGTCCTCCCCCAGTTCGCCGGAGGATGATCAATGCCCGCACTACCATCGTTCCGGACCACACAGTTGGGCATTCCGGCCGCCTTGCGGCACACTGGGGTTGATAACGCCCTACAGTGTCCGAGTTGTTACTTTCCGAAGTTATATAGCGGTGCCCCATGAGCCAGCACGGACCTCCTCCCGGCCCCCAGATACCAGGGGCAGCGCCCGGCGACAAGAACTTTCCTGGGCATTTGAACCACCATTTGAACCACCAGCGGCCACCAGACGTATCTAGTGATGTGCCGAACGCGGGAACCGCACCCCGTTCAGGGCGGGTGGCAGACGAGGCTTTTGTACGGGCACTGTACGCCGAACACGGCGGTGCCCTGCTTCGCTATGCCCTCCACCTCACCGGCGGTGACAGGCAGCGCGCGGAGGATCTAGTGCAGGAAACCATTGTGCGGGCATGGCGCCATCCCGAGGCGCTGGCCGACCGGCCGGCCAGGCCGTGGCTGTTCGCCGTCGCGCGCAACCTCGCGGTCGATTCTTACCGCGCCAGGCAGGCCAGGCCGCCGGAGACCGGGCAGGCGGCGCTGGAGTTGCTCCCTTCCGACGACGACGCCGACCGGACGCTCGAGTCGTGGGCCGTCGCGGATGCCCTGGCATCACTGCGACCTGACCACCGGCGAGTGATCGTCGAGACCTACTACCGGGGCTGCTCGGTGGCCGAAGCCGCCGCCACGCTGGGCATACCGGCGGGGACCGTGAAGTCACGGACGTTTTACGCATTGAAAGCGCTCAAGCTGGCGCTGCAGGAACGAGGGCTGGCGCCATGACCCAGATATGGGAGTGCACCGACGCCAGGCTCTCGCTTGGCGTGTACGTGCTCGGCGCTATCGATCCCGCCGAGCGCGCTCTGGTCGACACGCACCTGGTGACGTGCCGGGACTGCCGGGACGAACTGGCCGGCCTGGCCGGCCTGCCCGCCCTGCTGGCCCGGGTGAATCCGGACGAGATCAGCCGGATCTGCGCCGACGACACCGTCCGCGCCGGAACGTACGCGGGCGCCGACGACCGGCCGCCGGAAGAGCTGATCGGCACCGTGCTCGACCTGGCCGAAGCCAGACGGCGTCGGACCCGGTGGCGCTTCGTGGCCACGGCCGCGGCCGTGGTGGCCATCGCCGGAGGCCTGTTCGGCGGGCTGAGCTCGATCACGACCACGCGCTTGAGAATACCCAGATGTGTCGCCGTGATGCCGATCCCGGGTGCCGCCCGCATGGTGTCCAGCAGGTCGGCCGCGAGCGATCGCAGGCTGTCGCTGAAATCGTCTACACGCTCGCAGACGGTACGGAGGCGGGGATCGGGGAATCTCACGATCGGCCT